>Ga0209169_10000588_pt1 | contig 22134 bp, 17 predicted proteins | sample HubBroMetageWRM4_FD_188346 | JGI IMG/M metagenome (GOLD analysis project Ga0209169, IMG submission 188346) | Warmed soil microbial communities from the Hubbard Brook experimental Forest, New Hampshire - Hubbard Brook CCASE Soil Metagenome WRM 4... | ecosystem: Environmental > Terrestrial > Soil...
GTAAGGTTGCAAGTCGATGAGGTATTCACCCATTGTTCCGACCCAGATGGTATCAACGCCATAAACGTCAGGGGACGCAGCACCGCTGTGGAGCAAATTCATGGCAAGATCGAGTTTCGATCCGGTGTCCTCTGGCGTGGGAAGATCGTTGACGCGAATGCCTGTTTCTCGCGTGAATTCCTGCAAATAGGCGTCCGGAATCATCCGATGGTCGCCAGGAACTCCTCTGCCGTCAGAATCGAAAAATGTGACGGTCACGGGCTGTGCGGGCTTACGGCAACCGGAAAAAAGGAATGCAGACAGCAGAATTGCCGCCACGCCCAAATGCCGGAAGCGATTCCGGGGCCGTTCGGCGCGGCGCAGCACACGACTCATCGTCTCGATTCGGATGGAAAACGGAAGCAGTTTTCACCGCCTTGGCAACGTCGGGAATAAGTGATTAGCGTCAAGACCTCGCAGAGCAATCGGTTTCCCTCGGTCGCAGGGAGGGATATTAGCAGAAATCGCAAGCGGACGTTCCAACCCAGTCGTAGCCCTCGTATCCGTTCGGCGGGCTCCCGGCGGCAACCCATTGATGGTGAACACGCAAACCGACGCCGACAATCCGCTCAAACTTTGGCTACTTTGACGTAGCTGACTACGAATCAGTAACAGTTTCGAGGTGGCTTGCTGAGACGTAGACCCATACCTTTCATAATGAACACCACACACGTTGCTGCTGCGGGAGAGCGCAGAAGTGACTGCTGCGTATTGCCAGCAGAACGACAGGCACAGCATTCTTCGGTGCGGATCAATGCAAGTTTCGCGAGTCTAAACAGCTAGGGTCTATCGTGAGATCAGCTGGCCGGGCTAAGCTGAGCTGGCGTCAAACCAAGTAAATTGCCGGACTCGCGGGCTCGAGTTTGGCCGCCATCCTCACCAGGTCGGCGAGGGAGTCCGCTTTCATTTTTTGCATGACCTGCCCGCGGTGTGCTTTCACCGTGATTTCGCTGATGCCGAGCTCGCCGCCAACTTGTTTATTCAGCAGTCCAGCGACGACCAACGCCATCACCTGCCGTTCTCGGGAAGTAAGTGAGGCGTAGCGGTCCCGAAGTTCCTGAGTCTCCGCGTTCTGAGCGAGGGCGAGACTGCTTCGTTGGATCGCGTTTCGGATGGCGCTCACCAAAGCGTCGTTATTGAGGGGCTTGGTTAGGAACTCGAGAGCGCCAGCTTTCATGGCCCGCACTGACTGCGGCACATCGCCATGACCGGTGATGAAAATGATTGGCATGTCGACGTGTTCAATCGCAAGCTGTTTCTGTAATTCAAGACCGTTCAGGCCCGGAAGTGAAAGGTCAAGAACGAGACAGCTCGGGACACGTTTTCTGGGGTGGTCGAGGAATTCTTGTGCGGACGCGAACGTCACCGGCCTCCAGTTCTCATCCCGGATCAACAGCTCCAGCGATTCGCGGACGGAAACGTCATCGTCGACAATGAATACGATGGGGATGGCACTCGACATTGGTAATGCCCTTACTTGGTAACTAAGTGTGCGCGCCGCATTCATTATATCCCCCCTGGAGGATTTCACCGATCGACCCTCAGACGGCTTGCAGCGCGGTCTTGATGGCCGCGAGAAGTGCCGCGTCACTGAATGGTTTGAGCAGAAACCCCGCTGCACCTTGCTCGAACACTCGAGCACGAGTCGCCTCATCTTTTTGACCGGTGATGAATATGACCGGGATCTCTTCTCCGCGACGCTTTAGCTCCTGGTGAAGTTCCGGTCCACTCATGCCCGGCATAGCGATGTCGAGGATTAAACAGCTTGTCTCATCGACAGAACCGGATGAGAGAAGCTCCTCGGCTGAGGAAAAAGCTCGGGCCGCAAAGCCGAACTCCTTAATCAGGCCAGGTAGCGATTCGCGTATGGACTCATCATCATCGACCACGGAAAGCAGCGGAAGCCCGTTCCCACTCCTGTCTTTATGAGACTTCATGACAAAATCATGCGTGATTCGACGAAGGGCGTCCATTGTACTTTGGTATTGCTCCTTCTTGGTGTTGCCTCTGCCCCACCTGTGAGCAATGGAGCCGCGTTACGCGGCCTCCCTTGGAATCCTTCGCAAAAAGAGCGCGCGTCGACGCCATCGTCGGATTGTTTCTGCTCGTCTCGAGCGTCTAATACCAAAGTATTCCCAATACCATCGTGCAATTGTCTGGTTCTTGTGCTTCTGGTTTTATGGCGGCATGTCGTCTGACTCAATCGGATGTGCATAACGACAGACCAAGGAGAAGAAATATGAAAATAGTGATGGTGCTAACCTCCCACGATCAGCTCGGCGACACCGGCCGCAAGACGGGCTTTTGGCTCGAAGAATTTGCAGCCCCTTACTTTGTTTTCAGGGATGCCGGTGTTCAGCTCACCCTTGCATCACCGAAAGGCGGGCAGCCGCCGGTCGATCCGAAGAGCGATTTGTCAGAAAATCAGACGCCGGCCATGACACGGTTCAAACAGGACCAGGCGGCGCAAAAGGCGCTTTCCCAGACAGTGAAGCTTGCCGACGTGAAAGCGGAAGATTACGACACGGTCTTCTATGTGGGCGGGCACGGCCCCATGTGGGATCTCGCAGAAAGCCCCGTTTCTATTGCTCTGCTCGAGTCGTTCTACAACTCCGGCAAGGTGATTGCCTTGGTGTGCCACTCGCCTGGCGTCCTTCGCCACGTGACCTACGAGGGAGAGCCCCTCGTGAAGGGCAAACACGTGACCGGCTTTACCAATGGCGAGGAGGAAGAGGTGCACCTCACCAAGGTTGTTCCGTTTCTCGTCGAGGATGAGTTGATGCGGCTGGGAGCCATCTTTGAGAAAGTCGCCGACTGGCAGCCGTTTTCAATCGTCGATGGCCGTCTCGTTACCGGGCAGAATCCCGCATCCTCGACCAGCGCAGCCCAGGCACTTCTAAAGCTAGTCGGCGCGGGGAAAGCCGCTTCCGCTTAAGTTCCTAGTCCAACTGACGAGCGCAAAAATTCACTGCTGTACAGTGACGGTCACGCTGGATTGATGTGACAGCGTTCCGGAAGTCGCCGTAACGGTGAGGTTGTAGCTGGTGGTGGTTGTTGCGGTGTGCGACGCGTAGCCGCAGCCTGCCAGGCCCAACGCCGCGAGTGTGATCACGCCCACTAGTACGCATGCGAACTGCGCGGTCGCCGCACGTCCTGGCAGCGGTTTTCTTCGTGACCCGACCAGCAGCAAAAGTGAAAGGCCAGCGAGTGCAACCAAAACCTGCAATCGGCCGCCCGGAACGCCGCGCCATGGACCCGCGGATGGCGGAGGGGCGGTTGCCTGCGCATTGGCTACCAGCGCCACAGAGGCCGTTGCCGGTACGCCGTTCAACGTGAGTCCGCTCGGCGTCACCGTGCAGGGAAAAATAGCGGGCGCGTCCGCACAGGTCAACGTGATCGGACCGTTGAAACCGTCCTGTGGCGTGACCGTAAGCTGGAAGGTCGCCGTGGAGCCTGGCGCGACGCTCTGGAAATTCGTGTTGAAGCTGAGCGCGAAGTCGGGTCCGGTGCCGCTGAGCTGAACTGTTTCCGGACTGTCGAGGGCGTTGTCGGAGATGGTGATGGCTGCCGTGCGCGAACCGGCTGCGGTGGGCGTGAAGTTGACAGTGATGGTGCATGAAACGTTCGGGGCGACGGATGCGCCGCAGTTGTTCGACTGGCTGAAGTCACCGGCGCTTGCTCCCGTGAGGGTGATGCTGGAAAGATTCAGCGTGGCGGTTCCGGCATTCGTGAGCGTAACGCTTTGCGTTGCGCTCGCCGTTCCCACTGGGCTCGCCGCAAATACAAGATTTGCCGCGGACAAGTTGACGATAGGGGCAGCGCCCGTTCCGGCCAGTGCAACTGTTTGTGGACTGCCCGGAGCGTTGTCGATGATATTCAAGGTGCCGGATTCCGCTCCAGCGACTGACGGGGTGAACCTGACGCTAACCATGCAGGAAGCGCCCGGCGCAAGCTGGGGGGAGCTGACGAGGCAGGTATCAGTCTCCGAAAAATCGGTCGCGTTGCTTCCGGTAAAAGTAATGGCGCTCAGCGTCACGGTCGCGGAAGTCGAATTCGTGACGGTGATGCTCGTCGCGGCTGTCGGCAAGCCGATGGACTGAAGTCCAAAATTGACGTTGGCAGGCGACAGCGCTACGGCTGGCTCAAGAACGACCAGGTTCGCGTTGCCATCCGGGACCGCAATTGCTACTCCCGAGCCGGTAGTGAAGTTCCCGATAACTACGCTATACGCAAAGCCGAGGTTAGTCGCGAAGGTTTCGGCTGGTTGAAATGTGCCGTCACCGTTCCCGAGATTCACGTCCAGCTGTGCCGCGTCTTCATCCACTCCGACAACATCCAGGTGTCCGTCGCCATTCAGGTCGCCCGCTGCGATAGAGTAAATCCGTCCTGAGCCAACGTTTTGAGGGGATGATAAAGTTCCGTCGCCCACGCCTGCATAGAAAAGAAAGCCGGGTGCTGCTCCCTCTGGCGCTGACGTCATCACGTCGATTTTGCCGTCCTGGTTGAAGTCACCCACGACCAGGTTCCAGCTCGCAAGAGGTCCGTAATTTACGGCGTCCAGGAACGCGCCACCGCCGCTTCCAAGCAAGACATCGACGCCGGCGTTGGGATTTCCCTCCTCAAATGAGACCGCGACCAGATCAAGATTTCCGTCTCCGTTAAGGTCCACCGCAGCCACGCTGCTTACGTCGGTTAACGTTGCGCCGACGACGGAAACGGGCTGGAACGAGCCGTCTCCGTTGCCAAGGTACACGTCTATTCCCGTTCCGCCGTCGACACCACTAATGATGTCCAGATTACCGTCTCCATTCAGATCGGCGAGAATCGGGGCGAGCAAGGAATTGTCGCCAGGAAGGACCACCGGTGGCTGGAACGTGCCATCGCCTTTGCCGAGCAGTACGGCGAGGCCTGTGGCTTGGAACTCGCCGACTACCAGATCGAGATTTCCGTCGTGATTGACGTCGCCGACGGCCATGCCGAAAGGTGAACTGAACCCGACCGCCACGGCGGCCTGTGCCTGAAATGTGCCGTCACCTTTCCCAAGAAAAATTGAGACCGAGCCATCGGATAGGTTCGTGACCGCCAGGTCCATTTTTCCATCGTTGTTAAAATCACCCTCGACGACGTTGGACGGACCATTCCCTGCGGCGAAGCTCAGTTGCGCATACAGAAGGGACGGGACGCTGGTTTGCACGGGAAGATAGAACGTGTTCGAACTGCCGGCTTGCGGTGGATTGTGCACCGTGATCCAGCCTGTACCGGTGGAAGCGATCAGCGTCGCTGGCACGGCCGCCGTCAACTTGGCGCTCGATACGAATATAGTGGCGAGCGGCGTGGCGCCCCAGGAAACCTGAGACGTCGGAACAAAGTTCGCGCCGTTCACGGTCAGCGTGAATGCGGCCCCGCCGGGCGCGGCAGACACGGGCGAGATCGATTGGATAAACGGAACCGGTGATGGAGACGGACCCGATGCGGAGGCTGCTGCGGCACTTCCAGGAAGGATCGCAATGGTGAGAGAAAAAGCCACAAGCAGGAACGCGCGGACGGTCCAGCGGGTCACGGCCATCAATTGATTCACCCGATTATCGCTCACGATTCGGATCTCCTTGTGGCTGTTTGGCGAAGCCCAGCCCCCGACGAAAAATCTTGCTGCCAAGGCCTTAGAGCACCCCATGCTTCCTATTTCAATTGACGGTTCGCCCAGACACACCACGACCCAATCGGTTTCAGCCGCTTTTTGCTTAGCCGCTACCCACCGAAGAAGCTCACTGCATACAACGCGTTCTGGTTCGCATCATCCGTTGAAGCGCGTTCTCCACAGGGACTCATCGAGGGGAACGAAGACGTCTTTGCCGGGACTGACTTCGAGCGAGAGTTGGAGGTCCCGCTGCGGATCATACTCAACATAAAACTCACCATAGCGGTCGGTATGGGTGTGCGCGAGTTCCTTGCGACCGCTCAAGAGATGGACATGCAACTCGTCCATTTCACGGTCGGCCTGATTCTCGTTCATCACCTGACCGGTTAGTGAGCGCCGCGAGGAATTCTCGAGGGGTTGCAACTGCATGTCGATCAATAGCGAGCCAGCTTTATACATCAATTGCCGCGTCGTGACTTGTTCCGAGCGAACACCCTCTAACTGCGGTTGCGCGAAACTATCGAAGATTAATTGCGCGATTTCCGCGGTGCGCTCGGTGACCGTGCGCGATGCAGGTGGCGCGACCGCAGACTTCACGGCCAGTACCAGGTCTGCCGGCGGTTCGCAAAATGATTCACCAGTGGCGAAGCTGTAGACGCTCTTCCAAGTCGCGAACTCATGTGCGCAGCCGGCACAACCTGTCTTGAGGTGCTCGTCCATGGCCCTGCTCAACGCCTCAGGAGCGAGGCCCCTCGCAAAGTCTATCCACTCCTCAAATCCGTAATGTTGCATGTCGCTTTCTCCCGCGAGCGCCGCTAGCGATGGCTCTTGTTGCTGGCAGCGCTCGCGATTGCCCTCACACAGTAAGAGTACGAAGTGGCCCGATAGATATAGCGGCGCGAAAATAATTTGCAACCGCCTACGGTAGCTGCAAACCCTCGACTTTCTTGCGCAGCTTGTCGAGGCAGCGCTGCCGGATGAATCCGATGGAACCAGTGGCGATACCAAGACTTTGCGCCACCTCGCGGTAGGGACGCGGCGGCTGATCGAAGAAGAGCATTTTCATAAGTTGCCGGCACCGGGGGGGTATTGCGGCCAGGGCGTCACGGAGCGCCTGCTCCCTTTCCGCCTCGGCGACCAGCTCCAGCGCTTCCGGAGGTAATTCTCCGGCAGCATGTTCCATAGCTTCAGGCTCCATACTCACAAATCGGCTGTTCCGCCGCTTCCAATGGAAACACTTGTGGGAAGTCACCATCAATAGCCATTTGGCCAGGGCGCGGGGTTCGCGCACGGTCTTCAATTCGGACAGCAGACTGAGGCACACTTCCTGGAAGATGTCAGCCGCATCGTCTCTGGAAAAGCCGTATTTGATGGGGACGGAAAAGATCAAATTCTTGTACTTATCAATCAGTTGCGACCATGCTTCGGGATTTCCATCCAGGGAGTCCTGAACGAGTTGTTCGTCCGTGCGCGACACGGGAGTGGGGAGGCCAGCTTCTTCCACAGATTTACTGTGAACTAGAGGCAAGGGTACCTCTCTCGAGCCACGAGGATCTCCCGCCCGCCTTCGGCAGGAATGCGAGTTTCAACTTCGGTGGGTACGTCGGCGCTGCGCAATACCCACTGGGAATATTTTAACGCCGGAGTGTTTTAGCAATTTGGCAATGTTCTTTCTTGTTATCTACCTGTAATACAGGGAATTGTGTATGACCCAATCGCGCGATATTCCGGTTAAGTTATGTAGAATCAGATATGTGGCACTATCGAGACGCATTGCAACGAGGCGCTATCGGGGATCAATGACTGTTCAGCCAACTTGCTAGGAATTCTCGCCGTGAGAGGCTTCCGGGCATAGACCGGCCCCTGGTTACTCTGAATCTGCAAATCCGCTTGCGAACCTTTTCGTAGTTTCTTTGCCCGTAGCGGTCGGGCTGAACCGCGAAACTCATGCCTCTGAACGTGTTCTGTGACCCGTCCGCCGGATCGTCAAATTTTTACCAATCAACGGCCGGGTAGCTCTCCCCTTTATATACGGAAACCCCGGCCCCAGGAGAACGAATGCCATCTTGCAACGGTAAGACCCGGAAAGCATCTTCGGCCACATACGCAGCGAATTTGTTGCGTTCGGCCAGTCTCAACAACAATTCAAGTCTTCCTCCCGACGTTTGCGTCGTTGGCTCGGGCGGAGTTCAGGGTGACTGGTTTCTTCTCATATTCCTTGGGGAAGACGTAGCAGCTCGATCCTCGCGACGTCGTCAAAGCCGATCACCTCATGCCGAGCTATAACAATGAGCCGGAATTCTGCGCTGGCGCCGCAATGGGGACCGATTGCTTCTGCAAGGGATTGGATGTTGTTGATAGCTTTCGCTGTATTTATTCCAGCGACGGATACCCTTGATTGGTGAGCGCGGGAGATTGAAACCGATGCTGGCAAACAAACTTTTCGCTGTTGAAGGTTTGGCGACTGGCGTTGAATTGACGATGAAATCCGAAACACATCTTCGCCGCCGCGATAAGTCCTTGCTGGATCCTCCCTTCCTGATCAGTTACGACGCCTTCCTGTCGCTGTTCGAACAGCACCCAAATCCCATGTGGATATACGACCTCAAGACCTTGCGCTTCCTGGCTGTTAACGACGCGGCGATTCGAAATTATCTGTATTCCCGCGAAGAATTCGAAAACATGATGATCGCGCAGCTCGATTCGACAGACGCCTCGCATGCGCGCGCGGTACTTCTTGCGGATGCGCTGCAGGAATCGGGCTCGCCGGGAATCTGGCAGCATCGCAGAAAGGACGGCACGACACTCGAAGCCGAGATTACTTCGGACATCATGATGTTCAACGGCCGCAAAGCATGTTTGGTGCTCGCATCGGATGTCACGAGACGAGAACGGACTCGAGAAGCTCTGCAGGAAACCCAGGAGCGGTATCGAGATCTGTTCGACCACTCGAGCGACATCGTATTCTCGACGGACTTGAACGGAAAGTTCACCTCGCTGAACAAAGCGGGGGAGATGGTCACCGGATTTTCATCCGCAGAAGCTCAGGGAATGGACGTTGCGCGAATTCTCGGCCCCCGGTCGCTGGAGGTCGTGCGCGACCTACATGCTGAAAGGACGATCGAAGGCCGAGAAACTACGTACGAGATCGAGATCGCCAGAAAGGACGGCCAGCTGATAACTCTAGCGATGAGCATGTCCTTGACTAGTAAAGACGGCCAGCCCGCGGGCGTGCGAGGGATCGCGCGCGATATTACCGAACAGAAGCAACTCGAAGAACGTCTGCGCCAGTCGCAAAAAATGGAGGCTCTTGGTCGTCTCGCAGGCGGCATTGCGCACGACTTCAACAATCTGCTCGGCGTGATCATCGGTTATGGTGAAATCCTGGCCGATCGCCTGGATTCCCAGGACCCGCTGTGCGGTTTTGCCGGAGAGACACTTAAGGCCGGACGCCAAGCCGCATCTCTAACGCAGCAGTTATTGGCGTTCAGCCGGAAACAAGTGCTGCAGCCGAAAATTCTGGATCTGAACGCTTCCATTGCCGGCATGGAACAACTGCTTCGTCGCTTGCTTCGTGAGGACATCGAGTTGGTCTTCACGCCATCGGCTGAACTGGGCCGCGTGAAGGCTGATCCAGGACAAATCCAGCAGGTGATTATGAATTTGGCCGTCAACGCTCGAGACGCCATGCCGCAAGGCGGTGAATTGAGAATCGAAACGGCGAACGTAGACCGGGAAGAAGGCTACACCCGCCAGGATCCGTACGTCGCCGCCGGCCACTACGTGCTTCTGACGGTCTCTGACGCGGGAATCGGCATAGACGAAAAAACACGGGCCAGAATTTTCGAGCCTTTTTTCACGACCAAGCAATTTGGCAACGGCACCGGCCTTGGATTGGCGACGGTCTACGGCATTGTGAAGCAGAGCGGTGGATATATCTCCGTGCAAAGTCAGCCGGGAAAAGGCTGCAGTTTCAAAATTTTTCTGCCGCGCGTCAAGGATGCGGAGGCAGTGTCGACGGCACGCGGCGTTCGGACCGAAGTGCTAACAGGATACGAAACGGTTCTATTGGTCGAAGATGCAGAACCGTTCAGAAAGCTGGTTCGGATGCTACTGGAAACCAGCGGTTACACGGTGCTGGAGGCCAGGACTTGCGCCGAAGCGGCGCAGCTCGCCGCGCAGCATCGCGGGTCAATCAACCTCCTCTTGACGGACATTGTGATGCCGCAAATTGATGGTTATCAGCTAAGCGATCACGTACGTTTTCTGCGCCCTGAAATGAAGGTCCTCTATATGTCGGGCTACGCTGCCCCCGCCGGAGCCGGGCACGCCCGAGCCAAATTCGGAGACAGAGTACTTCCAAAGCCATTTTGCAAGGATGCGTTACTGCTGGCGGTGCGGCAAATGCTGGATGAAGCACAAAACCACGGCGAAATGAGGATGCCCGACCGATCTTTGAGCCGGCTAAGCCAAAACTGCGCTGGATAAGGACAAGCTTATGGACCTTGCGCGAATTCTGGTGGTGGACGACGACGAAGCGCTACGGAAACTACTGAAGGAGCGGCTGAAGGATAGCTACGAAGTTGTGGACACAGCCGACCCAACCGAAGCCCTTTCGCTCGCATTAGACGTTCGTCCTGACTGCATCTTGCTCGATCTTTTGATGCCGGGCCTGACTGGATTCGAGCTGTGCAAGACTCTTTCGTCACTGAGCCTGACTCAGAGGATCCCGATTCTAGTGCTCAGCGGAAACCCCGTGGAGCAGTTTCGAGATTATTGTTCGCATCTTGGCGCGGACGATTATTTCCAGAAGCCAATCGATTTCGTCCGGCTGCGAACCCGCATCAATCAGCTGCTCAATGAGAGGCTGTTTGAACGCCGTCCCGAACTACGGCTCAAGATGCAAGTGGCGATCGAGCTGCGAGGACTCAACCGCTTTGGGAAAGCGTTTCACGAAGTGACGGCGACCCAGGACATCAGCGTCACGGGTTTTCGTTGTGCCTGTGCCGCGCCGTTGGGCCAGAAATCGGTCGTCGAAGTATTTCTGCGTGGCGGTTCCACCAAGCGGCGTGTGGGGCGCGCTGAAGTGGTACACGCGCCGCGTAGCGGTCAGGATTCGCCACAATACGGTTTCCACTTTACGCAGAAACCATCTGAATGGCTTCTATAGCAGGAGGCCTATATCTTTCGCACCTCGTCCTTACCCTTATTCGTGAGCGATTAATGCACGGCTTTCGTCGCGCGCGTATTTCTCGCGCGCAAGTTTGTATGCGAACTACTGGTACGAACTGAGGGCAAGATGACAAAGAGCAAAGGGCGCTTCGAAGTTCTGTTCGAAAACAATCCACATCCCACCTGGGTATATGACGTGGAAACGCTGTTTTTCCTGGAAGTAAATCGCGCGGCCATCAGGGATTATGGCTATTCCCGGAGCGAATTCCTGACGATGCGCATTACCGACATCCGGCCGGAAGAAGACATCAGCGCGCTGATGCTGCAGCTGAAGCAGGACCGACCAGTGGTGCAATCCAGCGAACGTAGGTACCTCTGCAAGGACGGCCGGGTGATGCCGGTGCAAGTGACGTCTCATCTTGCAGATCTAAACGGCCGAAGAGTCGCCGTGGTCGTAGCCGAGGATATTACTGAGCGCAAACAGGCGCAGGATCTGCTGATCCGTTCGAAAGACGACGCGGAACGTGCAACGCGTTTCAAAGATCAGTTTCTTTCGACGATGAGTCACGAGCTGCGGACACCGCTGAACGCCATACTGGGATTCTCCGAGCTGATTTCCGATGAGCGCTATGGCACGTTGAATGCCCGTCAGCAGCGCTATATTGACCACATCCATACGAGTGGCCGGCACCTGCTGCGTCTGATCAACGACATACTTGACCTTTCCAAGATCGAAGCAGGGCGCCTGGAACTTTCAATCGAGAACGTACGGGTCAGCCACGTGTTCGGCGAAGTGGCCAGCGTGATGACGCCCTTAGCCGCCCGCAAGTCGCAAACACTTTTTCAACACTCCGATGCGGACCTCTGCGTGCGCGCAGACTCCACCCGATTGAAGCAAGTACTGCTCAACCTGGTCGGCAACGCCATCAAGTTCACACCGGAAGGCGGCCACATTCAACTGGCCGCGGCTTCGGATGAATCCGAGATTCGTCTGGAAGTTCATGATGACGGCCCGGGCATTCCCAGCGACGAGCAAAAGCGCATCTTCGAAGCGTTCTATCGTTTGCGCCGTTCGGGAGAATCGATCGAGGGAACCGGACTTGGCTTAGCCATTACCCAGAGTCTGGTGGAACTCCACGGAAGCCAGCTGGGTCTTCAAAGCGAGCTGGGCAAAGGGAGTTGCTTCCATTTTTGCTTGCCGCGGGTGGCGGAAGTCGCAAGGCCATCGGAATCGCGTAGCAGCTCATCGCACAATCCCCGCCAAGCGCCGCGAGTTCTGGTGATAGAGGATGACACTGCCAGCGCGCAACTGATTCATTCGCAGCTTGCTTCCTGCGGATATGACGCGATCTGTTGCCAGGATCCCTGCGGTGCGCTGGAAATGGCTGCGGAGATTCAGCCGGACGCGATCACGCTCGATCTCTTTATGAAGCCAGTAAACGGCTGGGAAGTGCTGGCGGAATTGAAGAACGATAAACGCACCACAAGCGTTCCTGTGATTGTGGTAACGATCATAGACCAGCCCGCGATGGGCGCCATACTCGGCGCCGACGAGTACCTAGTCAAACCCGTCGAGAAAGAAACTCTGGTTGCCGCAGTGGAGCGCTGCATCCGCGCACGTGGCGGGACGCAGCCGAGCCAGCGCATCCTGTTGGTGGAAGATGATGAACTCACGCGTGAAGTAATCGCGGAGATGCTGCAGAGCCGCGGCTACGACGTGCAGATCGCCGCCGACGGAAAGCAGGCCCTGGCCAAGGTCAGCGTGTCTTTGCCAAGCCTGGTAATCCTGGACTTGCTCCTGCCGAAGATGAGTGGTTTCGAATTGATCGCGGAGTGGCGCTCTGACCCACGCACAGCCGAACTTCCCGTGTTTGTGGTTACCAGCAAGGATTTGAGCCGCGACGAAACCAAATATCTCCGTGCCAATGCGGAATTTCTCTTGCACAAGCAGCAAGACTGGCACCAGGCGCTGATCCGGCAATTGCATCGCGCGGTGCCGAACCATCAGCAGGAAGTGTCATGAACGAGCGCGTCCTGGTGGTGGAAGACAACGCTTTTAATCTTGAAATGCTGAGCGATTGGCTCACGCTGCAGGATTATGAAGTGATATCCGCTTCCACTCTATCGGAAGCCATCGCGCTGATTGAAAAATACCCGCCACACATTGTGCTGCTGGATGTGCAACTCGGTGCCGACGACGGATTGTCGGTGGCTGCATGGCTGCGCGAACATCGCATCTTGCGGAACACGCCGGTGATCGCCGTAACAGCGCACGCGATGGTAACCGAGCAAGAGAGGATGTTGCAGGCCGGCTGCAACGCCTGCATCTCCAAACCAATCGAATTTCAATTGCTGCACGAGCAATTGCGCAAATGGCTGGCGATCGCAGCAAAGATGGAACCGACGGATGATCCGCTCGTGGCGCTACCCGCCGCGTCATCGCTTCAGGAAACGAAAGGAGGGCACCGTGCCCAACAAAATACTCGTGGTAGACGATGATCCTCCCACATGCGAGCTCATAACGGAGGTGTTGAGCGCGGCGGAAGTGAATGCCTTCAGCTTGACGGACAGCAACGCTGCCGCCACACGATTGCGCAAAGAGAAATTTGATGCGGTTTTCCTGGATGTGCGCATGCCCCAGCCGGACGGCATCGAATTAACGCGCCAGATTCGGAAGTCGGGCCTGAACGTGCGAACGCCCATCGTGATGATCACGGGCGAGGGCGAGCAGCAATTTCTGACGCGTGCGTTTGAGGTGGGAGCAAATTTTGTGCTCTTCAAGCCCGTTGACCGGCAAGCATTGCTGCGCTTGCTGCGAGTGACACAGGGGCCGATTGAGCGCGAACGGCGACGTTTCACGCGCGTGAGTGTCCGCTGCGAAGTGTTCATTACATTGGGACGGGAGCGTGTTCGATGTATGACCGTGGACCTGAGCGCCAGCGGCATGCTCGTGCAGGGCGATTGCCGATTCCCGGTGGGTTCGCGCATCGAATTTCATCTCAACCTCGGCAGCAACAACAGGATGGTGCGCGGCGTCGCGTGCGTGGTCCGTTTCGTGGGAGACGACTTCATGGGCCTGGAATTTCAATCTCTTTCGCCGGCGGACGCTGAAACGCTGCAGGAATTTCTCGTGCCCCGCATCCTGCAGCTTGATAAATCCGCCAAAGCCTGCTAATCGCGGTTTCGAGAACTGACTTTTTCGATTGCCTTCCGCCAGCGTGCAGAATTCCGGCACGCTCGCGCTGCACCGACTGCTGACCTGTGCGTGAAGCTCAGGTTATGCTCTGGAGTTGACGTGAACGAATTTGTGCCGTCCCTATATTTCTTCCCCACCTCGATGCTCTTGAGAACAGGCGCAAAACGGAATGAACCTTTTGATCAGGCGACAAGGCCTGCAAGCTCGCGCCGTTTGCGACCGCGGGTGGCACGGCGCGGCGGCGCAATTCGCGCAATCAACCTGACGTTAATCGTCAAATGAGAAAGGCCAGCAACAATAGGAGAGTCAGCGATTTGCGTGACCGCCCTTGCGGGCCGAGTCGATGGACTACCAGGGAGCGAAAATGAGAAAAGGACTACTAACGCACCAATATGAAGTGCATTTGCCTATAGCAGTGCGCGCGCCTGGCCACGCTCTCGCGGCCGGCGTAACGGATTTCATGTCAAGTCGCGACGTGCGTTTTCGACTTGAAAAACCGCACACCATAACGCAAGGAACGACCGTCACATTGTTTGTAAGCTTGCCTCCAGAGTTCACAACGGAAAATCAAGTTCTGATTCGCGCGCGCGGACGGGTATTAAATGTGGAGCATACTTCGCGGCTGGGCGCAGCGTGCTCGGCCTTCACTGCTGCCATGGAATCCTATGATTTCGTGGGGCCGGACGTATTGAGGGACCAAGCGCTTCCGGATCTGTGAAATACCCTTTGCAGAACGCGCGGGCGACGGGCAGCTCTCAGAGCGGCTCCAAATCCCCAAAATCATCTCAGCCCATGAGTGCCAGGGCTGGCTCAAATCTCTCCAGGCGTGCCGCTGCGCTCTCGCTGTGCCAGATCGCGGTCCCTCTTCTCGCGCGCGAGTTTGAACTGGCAGACCCTGCTCCTCCCTGTCGTTGAAATTCCACCGTGCTAGAATGCGCTCAATTGTTGGAAATTGTGCCCTCTTCGGCAGGGCATGTCGCCCGCGACGGAGCTCGGGGTAGGCGTGAGGACGATGGAGAGATTCATGCGCAAAAACGGCATCTCGGCAGTGGCGACGCTTTGCGTTCTTGTGATGTCGTGTTTCTCGTGGGCTCGATCATCACCTCCAACCGCGACCCTTTTCAGTAAACTGGAAACGATAGACATCGAATCCAAGGTGCGCACGGTCGTTTACCTCGCGTCTGAACACTTCGAGGCGCCGAATTGGACGCGCGATGGCGCGTTTTTCCTGTTCAACCAGGATGGCCGGATATACCGCCTGCCCGTTAGCGGCGGAAAGCCCGAAGTGATTGACACGGGATTCGCCATCCGCTGCAACAACGATCACGGAATTTCACCCGATTCGAAGTTCTTAGCGATCAGCGATCAATCGCAGGGTGACCATAATTCAGTCGTTTACACGGTTCCGTTTGGCGGCGGAGCGCCCCGCCGCATCACGCAGAACTCTCCTTCCTACTGGCACGGTTGGTCGCCGGATGGAAGTACGCTGGCATTTGTTGGCGAACGAAACGGGGATTTCGACATTTATTCGATTCCAGCTGCGGGCGGCGCGGAATCGCGCCTGACCACGGCTGAGGGCCTCGATGACGGGCCTGAATATTCGCCCGACGGAAGGTATATTTACTTCAACTCCGTGCGCACCGGCATCATGCAGATTTGGCGCATGCGCCCCGATGGAAGCGAGCAAGTGCAAATCACGCACGATGATTTTAACGATTGGTTCCCGCACATTTCTCCGGACGGGAAATGGATGGTGATTCTCTCCTACGATAAAAGCGTGACGGGCCATCCGCCCAATAGGGACGTTACGTTGCGGCTGATGTCGCGTGAGGATGGAAAGATCAGCGTTCTAGCGAGATTGTTCGGCGGCCAAGGCACAATTAACGTGCCGTCGTGGTCGCCAGACAGCCAACGACTGGCATTTGTGAGCTACGAATTGGCGGATCCCGCTTCGACAAAATAACTTTCGGCGCGATTCTCGTGGCCGTCCGAGCCCCCGGATATTCTCTTTTCGCGTCGCCCGATCTAGCGGCGCCGAATCGTCAGACAGCATCTGTAGAGAAAAATCTCGACATCGCGTTTAGCGCGGCTGACAATGCAGTCGGTTGAGCGGAGACTATGGGTGCAAAACAGGAGAACGGATGAACTCCCTAACACGCAGGAATTTCATGCGGATCAGTGCGGGGTCCATGGCCGCCGGAGCGAGTGCCAAGATCAATCTGCTGGAGCCGGCGGCTCCTTGGGGTGCGGGCCGCGCGGTAGCACCGAGCGATCGCGTCCGATTCGCATCCATCGGTACGGGAACGCGAGGCTGCGAGCTTCTCGATGCGTCCTTGGCGGTGCCCGGCGTGGAATGTGTCGCGGTGTGCGATCTTTACGACAGCCGGCAGCAGGCGGCGCAAGAAGCCGTGCAGAAGCAGGTCCCGGCAACGCGCAATTATAAAGAGATCCTGGACCGCAAGGATGTGGATGCGGTGATCGTGGCGGTACCCGACCATCAACATCGCAGAGTGGTGGTGGATGCTTGCGCGGCCGGAAAAGACGTTTACTGCGAAAAGCCGATGTCGCACAACGTGGAGGACGGATTCGCGATGGTGGATGCCGTGCGAAAAGGAAATCGCATCATGCAAGTCGGCAGCCAGCGTGTCAGCTCCATTGTGTATGAAAAGGCGCGCAAACTCTATTCGTCGGGAGCACTCGGCGAGGTTTTCCTGATCGAGGGATCGTCAAACCGGAATTCGCCCAGCGGCGCTTGGGTGTACCCGATCCCGCCGGATGCGAGCGAGCAGACGATTGATTGGAACGCTTTCCTGGTGGGAGCGCCAGCGCGGCCGTTTGACGCGGCACGGTTCTTCCGCTGGCGCTGTTTCGCCGATTACGGCGAGGGCTTGGCGGGGGATCTGTTCGTGCATCTGCTTTCAGGGATTCACTTTGTCGCGGGAATCAATGAAGTTCCGCAACGCGCGCAAACAACCGGTGGACTCTTTCGCTGGAAGGACGGGCGCGACTTCCCCGACGTGATTGAGACGGTGTATGACTATCCGAACTTCCGAGTGTCTCTGTACTGCAATCTAAACAATAGTAATCAAGGCGGCGAACCGATCAAATTCCAAGGCACGAAGGGGACAATGGAAATTCTGAATCAGACGCTGACATTTACCCCGCAAGATATTACTCCCAAGCCCGAGACATATTCGACCAAGGGTTGGCCGGCCCGGCTTCGTACTGCGTATCTCGCGAAGTGGGCGATCGAAAATCCGCAACCCGCGCCGCTGGAATTTCAGACAACGGTCCAGGCCGAGATTTTCACGGCGCCGGCCGGCTACAGCGATGTTTCGGCGCATCAGGCAAATTTCTTCAACTCGGTACGGACGCGCAAAACACCTGTTGAGAATGAAGTGTTTGGCAATAACACTGCTATTGGCTGCCATTTGGCAAACTACGCTTACTTCCATAAAACGATTGCAACGTGGGATGGGGACGCGAAGGCGATTCACGGGTGACCACGGTTCGCTCGAGTTATCGAGATGACCATCACTTCGGAACAGAGGCGTGACCATGCGAGGAATCTCCAGAAGAAGATTTCTACAGGCTGTATCGGCGTCGCTGTCATTCGCCGCCGCGTGTACTGATGCGCCCTGGCTGATGGCGAACCCGCTGGGCTTGCCACTCGGGTTGCAGCTCTATTCCGTCAGGGATTTATTGCCGAAAGATTATGAAGGAGCGCTCCGCGAGCTGAGCGCGTTGGGTTACCGAGAGGTTGAGGCTGCCGGATTTTTTGGTCGCAGCCCGAGTGACGTGAAGCACGCGATGGAGCAAGCAGGGCTGCACTGCGTGAGCGCCCACTATTCTTACACGGACCTGGCGCCGCGCTTGGACGAAACCATTCAGTTCGGAAAAACGCTCGGACTTGAGTACATCATCTGTGCGTCGCCCGGACTTCCCGATGGATCGCCTGCGAAATCCTCGAATGCGCGAGTCGCCAGAGAAGCTATGACGCTCGACGACTGGCGCTGGAACGCGGAGCAATTCAATCGCATGGGAGAGCGCGTGAATGCGGCGGGAATCAAATTTGGATACCACAACCATACGGCGGAATTCCGCACGGCGAACGGCGTGGTAATTTACGACGAGTTGCTGCGGCTGACAGATCCCGCAAAGGTAACGATGGAAATGGACTGCGGGTGGGTGATTGTCGGCGGCAAAAATCCCGTGGATTATTTGCTGCGCTACCCGACGCGCTTTTCGATGCTGCATGTGAAGGACTTCAAGTTGAGTGGAGCACCGGGCTCCGATACCGAGCCGCCTCCTTCCGCCGAGTTGGGCCGGGGAAGCATCGACTACCGCCCAATTTTTGCGGCGGCAAAGAAAGCCAACATCAAACATACGTTTATCGAGCAGGAGCAGTACGACATGCCACCCATGGAAGCGTTGAAGATCGACGCAGAGTACATGAAAGCGCTGGCGGTTTGACGCGCGAGTACCTGCGGATGGAATTTCCCTGCGAACGCATCTTTGTCTTCGCGGAGCGCGCTACAACCACCATGCCGCCGACGGGCGCTCGCGGATGACGATTTCATTGAGGAAATTCGCAGCCTTGGTAAGCCCCTCTTCCGCGGAGAGCAGGCTATCTTCATGCTCGATGGAGAGTACGGAGTCGTAACCGAACATTCGCAGCGTGGAAATGAATTCGCGCCACCACTCCGCGCCGTGACCGTAGCCGCAGGTGCGAAAAATCCAACTACGCGCGCGCTCGTCGGCGTAGGGCTTGGTGTCCAGCACTCCGCTGCGTTGCAGATTACCAGGGTAGAGCTGCGTGTCTTTAGCGTGCACATGAAAAATGGCCCCTTCCAACACGCGCACCGCCGCGATGGGATCGATGCCCTGCCAAAACAAGTGGCTGGGATCAAAGTTGCAACCCACAACAGGCCCGGCGAGCGAGCGCAGCTTTAGCATCGTCTCCGGACTGTAAACTACAAATCCAGGATGCATTTCAATGGCGAGCTTCACGCCGTGATCCTTGGCGAATTTTGTATGCTCGATCCAATAAGGCGCGACCACTTCGTTCCACTGCCAGTCCAGAACCCTCAGATATTCTGGAGGCCATGGACAGGTCACCCAATTGGGCGCGGTCGACCCCGGCGAATCGCCAGGGCATCCGGAAAAATCTATGACCACTGGTATGCGGAGTTTTTCCGCAAGCAGTATCGTCTTGCGACTCACCGCGCGGTCTTGCTCTGCTCGCGCCTTATCAGGATGCAAGGCATTGCCGTGACAACTCAGAGCGCTGATGTGCGCACCATGGTCGGCAAGCACCTGCTGAAACGCCGCGAGCGCGTGGCTGTCGTCCAGCATCGCCAGCTTACAGTGCGCATCACCCGGATAATTCCCCGTGCCAAGCTCGATTGTATTTATGCGCAGCGCCGCGAGTATCTTGAGGACGTCAGACAGTGAAAGCTGAGAGAGCAAGGCTGTGAAGACTCCGATACGCATGGTGACTAATATCTCCTAACGACGCCCAGCGCCTTGCGCTTCTTTACCGTTGGGCGGACTGATTGCACTGCGCGGGCATTCTGACGATCGATTGCTTGCGGTGCTAAGGTTGAGAACTCGATTCGCAACGGCTGCGTTTTTTCCCGAGCTCAATTTCGCATCCAGCGCCATTTCGCGCAGTCTACCACCCTATTTTGCCGTTCAGCGCGCTGCTTGGCCATACGAGTATTCTAATAACCATGCGCTAGGTTCACCCTGCCGCGTGACAGAAACTCGTGACGATGGAGAAGTTCGAAAACTTTCGCGGCGAGGCAATCATCAGCGCTGCGGCGATGCGGCAAAATCACGGGGTGCCTACCATAGTCACCACAGTCGAGCGAGTGAACTGATGGGGGACGTTCTCTTTCGGCGAAGATTGTTGGAAACTGAAAAAGGGCGCAGCCGTTCCCGTTGCCATCGAAGCGACCGAGCCTGGAACATACTCATTCCTTTGCTACAAGTCTTGCGGGACCGGCCATATACGAACGACGGGCCGGATTCATGTCGAGGCTTGGACGTGGACGAGACTTGCCACGGTATGACCGCGGAGTCTGCCACCTCCGTAGGCGCAGAACGCAACGCTCGGAAAACCGAAGCTCTCCTTGTAATCGCCGACGACACCACTAAGCGTGGTTTGAATTGCAAATTCCACGCGAGCGCTTTACTCGTGTCTTTCGGAAATCGTGAAGTCCACCACCGTCGGTTCGCCGGGCTTCACGTTTACCTTTTTCGTCCAACTAACCGGCGTGCTGTATATCGGACGACGCACTTCCACCTGCGCGCCGACGTCCAGAACTTTTGCCTCCGATGCAATCTGCCAACCCTCGTGCCAGGCTACGATTTCGTATTCGCCCGGCGGAACGTCGGATAGCATGAACGCGCCGCGCTCGTCAGTCACCGCGTAATACGGATGCCGCACCACGATCAAGTTCGCGTTCATCCACACGTGTCCGGCATTGCATTTCAATTCCACCACGCCTTGCCGCTGTAAAGTGACGGGGATGAACTGGTTCTGGAACGGAAACGGAATATTGTTTGTGGCGACACCAGACATCTGCACGGTATGCAGCACGGGATCACTGCTCTCGATCTTCAGTGTGCCGGCCTGTGGCACGAGCATGATGTGCGGAGTGTAGCGGCACGTCTTCTGATCCAATTGCTGGCGGTCGGCCGGCAAATCCATGGGCTTGCCGGTGGTGATGCCGCGGAGGAATACCACGGTGTTAGCCACGCCGTTGCCGTCGGGATTAATCAGCAGGCGCTCCAGATCGCGCGCCTTCAGCCCTTGAGGATCACAGATCTCTGGGTTCTTGGAGATGGGCAGCTTGGGAATTTTGGGGATCGGGCCCGTCCAGGTGACCGTGCCGGATATGGCGCCGCCGTGCTGCACGGTGATCGGAGTGTAATCGGATTGCGCGGCCGCTGCTCCGGCGCAAAGTAGAACCAACATTGCGATTGGACCGATGGCTGGGAAGAGAGACTGCTTCATATTCTCGTACATCGTCACCTCGCTGGCAGCACCGGCGGATGCGCCACGCTCGCAACTTGGCAGACCCGCCATTTGCCGATATCCATCAGGATGAGCCTCAAGATTTGCCTGGAAAACGATGGCCCGCACTTAGCCGCGAAAACCCAGGCTCCCGCCGGAGTATAACATTCACTTGATAAAACTTTACACAGCGTTATAAACCCTTAAGGCGCCGGCGGTCTTCATGTCCGCGTCAGAAGCTCCGAACTGTGGAGGGTCGTTTGGCTGGTCGGCTCACTATTTGCTAGCATTTTCACGTCTTCATCGCGTTTCGTGCCGCGCGACTTTCGATTCCAGCCGGAGCAGAGTATAAAGTAGTGTAATGCGGCCATCCCAAATCGATAGCCCGGACGCTTTGTCCACCATGCGCATCCTGATCGTCGATGACGACGTAGAGCTGTGTGAACTCGTCGGGCAATATCTGAAATCCCAGGGCTTCCAGATTGAGGCCGTCCATGACGGTTCGCTCGGCCTTGAGCGCTCTCTTTCTGGCACGTATTCGCTGATCATCCTCGACGTCATGTTGCCAGGCATTCGTGGCTTTGAAGTTCTGCGCCGCGTTCGGGCCAAGTCCGCGGTCCCAATCATCATGCTCACCGCGCATGGTGACGATGTCGACCGTATTGTGGGACTGGAAATCGGCGCCGACGACTATCTCCCGAAACCATTCAATCCTCGCGAGCTCGCCGCGCGGATTCACGCGGTGCTGCGCCGAACGGTCGCCGGACCTCCTACGGATACGCTCGGTCCAGTCTCGATTCTTCTGGACGACATTCGTCTGGATACGCGCGCCCGCGCTGCGCGTCACAAAGCGCGCGACGTGGAGCTCACGTCCGCGGAGTTCGAGCTGCTTGCCTTGTTTTTCAAGTCACCGGGACAGGTGATCTCGCGAGACGACCTGGTCAGGGGCGCGCTGGGCCGCGATGCCGAGCCTTCCGATCGCAGCCTAGATGTACACATCAGCAACCTGCGCAAGAAGCTGGGGACTTGTCCGGACGGAGCGGAGCGAATCCGGGCGATTCGCAACGT
>Ga0209169_10000589_pt1 | contig 22133 bp, 14 predicted proteins | sample HubBroMetageWRM4_FD_188346 | JGI IMG/M metagenome (GOLD analysis project Ga0209169, IMG submission 188346) | Warmed soil microbial communities from the Hubbard Brook experimental Forest, New Hampshire - Hubbard Brook CCASE Soil Metagenome WRM 4... | ecosystem: Environmental > Terrestrial > Soil...
TTCCTGCGCCACGCGGCCCAGGTCCTGGTCGTCGATCTGCGTCATCGGCACTTTGAACTTGCGTGCCTCGCGCTCCAGCAGCTTTCTACCGATCTCTACGGCCCGCTCTCGCTGGTCTTCGTTCAGCCAGTGCTTGATCTTGTTGCGCGCGCGCGGGCTCTTCACAAACGTGAGCCAGTCGCGGCTCGGCTTGTGGTCCTTCTGCGTCACAATCTCCACGATGTCGCCGGTACGCAGCTTGGTGCGCAGCGGCGCCATACGCCCGTTGATCTTGGCTCCTACGCAGGTGTGGCCCACCTCGGTGTGAATGGTGTACGCAAAATCCACGGGCGTGGCGCCCGCCGGAACCACCACCACCTTCCCCTTCGGCGTGAAGGTGTAAACCTCGTCGGGATAGAGGTCCATCTTCAGGCTGGAGAGGAATTCGTTGGGGTCGGTCATCTCCTTTTGCCACTCGACCAGCTGCCGAATCCAGTTCAGCCGCTCCTCGTCGCGCGCCGTCACGGTGCTGCCCGTTGACTTGTATTTCCAGTGCGCGGCGATGCCTTCCTCGGCGATGCGGTGCATCTCCTCAGTGCGGATCTGGACTTCGAACTGATGCCCGCCCGCGCCCATCACCGTGGTGTGCAGCGATTGATAGCGGTTGGCGCGCGGTATGGCGATGAAGTCCTTGATGCGTCCGGGAACAGGCCGCCACAGCGTGTGGATCAAGCCAAAGACGGCGTAACACGAGGCCACATCCTGGGTAATGACGCGGACCGCGAGCAGATCGTAGACCTGGTCGAAGGAGACTTTGGAGCGCTCGATCTTCTGAGCAATGGAATAAAGCCGCTTGATGCGCCACTCGACGCGGGCCTCGATGTTGTTCTCGCGCAACTGCTCGACGAGCGTGTCTTCAACCGTGCGCAAGAACTGCTCGCCATCCACGCGGCGGGCTTCGACGGCTGCTGCAACCTGCTCGAAGCTCACCGGATCGGTGTAGCGGAAGGCCAGGTCTTCGAGCTCGCCTCGCACTTTGCCCATGCCGAGGCGATGGGCGAGCGGTGCGTAGATGTCCAAGGTCTCGCGGGCAATAGCTTCCTGGCGATCGGGCTTCAGGTGTTGCAGCGTGCGCATGTTGTGCAGCCGATCGGCTAGCTTGATGAGCACTACGCGCACATCGGAGACCATGGCCAGCAGCATCTTGCGTACGTTTTCCGCTTGCCGGTCTTCGCGGTTGGCGAACTGAATCTTGTCGATCTTGGTGACGCCTTCGACGATGTGCGCAACCTGGTCGCCGAATTCGGCGGCAATTTCCTCGTTGGTCGCCGGTGTGTCTTCCACCGAGTCGTGCAGCAAGCCGGCAGCGATGGCGGTCGCGTCCATTTTCATCTCCGCCAGCACTTCGGCTACTTCGAGAGGATGAATGATGTAGGGCTCGCCCGAGGCGCGCATCTGCCCCTCGTGGTGCTTTACGCAGAACTCCCACGCCTTGCGGATGAGGGTGACGTCTTCACTGGGGCGATTTGCCTGCACGTGGCGGAGCAGGCCTTCAAAGCGCTCGTCGATGGAGATGGGATCGGCTTGTTTGGCGGCGCGCGGTGACGCTTCGCGCACAGTCCCCTGCGACTCCCCCGCGGGCGACGGAGGCGCACCTGGAACATCAGCCGGTATGGCCTGCCGGACACTCGCCATGCTTCATTATAGGCCGCAAGCGTTGAACGCGCATTCTCCAAGCCGGATGCACTTCTGCCGAGCCGGAACAACTCCATAGAATGCCCGGAAAGTCCGCCTCATGCAATGAAATCGTAGCCTTTCCGCACTTGGTTCGTCGGTGCGGTGCGCACGATTGGCTTGTGTTTACCGTCACATCGCAACCTCCCCGGAAGAAGAGTAAAGTCCCTTTCGGACCGGGGACTGCGAACAGGCCCAGCAGGGTCCAGAACCGAGGAACTTATGTTGAAACATCTCTTAGTTGCAGCCATGGCCGCGACGCTTGCGGCGGGCGTGAGCTATGCAGATCAATCGAGCGCAAAGGTGACCATTCCGGTGAACAAAACCGCGGCCACCAGTGGCAAGCAGATGTATGCCAACTATTGCGCGCCGTGTCACGGATTGGACGGCAGGGGCCAGGGGCCCGTGTCGCAGGCGTTGAGAACGCCGCCCATGGATTTGACCGTACTGACCAGAAACAACCACGGAAAATTTCCCGATGCGCACATCGTGAATGTGCTCCAGAACGGCGTGGATGTGCCATCGCACGGGTCGCTGGAAATGCCCGTGTGGGGACCGATCCTTGGTAAGATGAACCAGACCAACCCCCAGGACCGGCTGCTCAGGATCAGCAATTTGAGCCGCTACCTGGAAACGATGCAGGTGAAGTAAGGGCCGGCGGCCCATTCGCTCCCGGCGATGGGAGTGTATGAGCAAGCCGCGCAAACTATCAACCGGCTCGACGAAAGAGGCGCCTCCGGCTTCCATGCCCAAGGCGCCTTTTGAGCGAGTCCGCAAAAAGGTGGACCAACATGAACGGCCAACCACGAAGTCCACGCAAGCCGAGGTTCCGAATCGCAGAGAAAACGGGGTCGATCGAACTCGGCCGGAAGGCTCTGCGAAAAGCCCCGGAGCGCTGATCAACCGGCGCGCCGCAGACCGGCTGCGGGCGGGCCATCTGTGGGTTTACGCCTCCGATATCGAGTCGATCGAATCTTTTGAGACAGATTCAGGCGGCGCTCCTGCGCTGTTGCCGGTCGCTGATTCCCGCGGTCTGCTGCTCGGCACGGCGCTTTATAGCCCAGCGTCGCAAATTGCATTGCGGCTGATCTCCCGCGAGGCCATCGATGAGGCCGCCTGGCTGGAACTGCTTGCGGCGCGGCTGCGGCTTGCCATTCGCTGGCGTAAACCGTTGCTCACCGAACAGACCAACGCCTGCCGGCTGTGTTTCAGCGAGGCGGACGGATTGCCTGGAGTGGTGATCGACAAATACGCCGAGCTGGTGATTCTGCAGCTCCTGGCAAAGGGGCTCGATTCATCCGCAGTGCGCGATGCCTGCGTGCGCGTTTTGCGCGAAGAACTGGCCCCGGCTGCCATTCTGGAGCGTCCCGATCCACGCATTCGCGAACTGGAGGGATTGAGCGCGCCCAGCCTGGAGCCGCTGTTTCTCGCCGGGAAGTCCGCGCCGGCAGCGAGCACCCAGTTCCGGTTAAACGGTTTGACCTTCCAATACGACGCCAATGCCGGACAGAAGACAGGCGCCTTCCTCGACCAACGCGATAACTACGACTCAGCGCGGAGCTGGGCGCAGAAGCTGGGCGCGACCGGCCGCGCGCTCGATGTGTGTACCTACCAGGGCGGCTTTGCCCTGCAACTGGCGCGGGTTTGCACTCGGGTTACAGGCATTGACTCCTCGCACGCGTCCCTCGAAGTAGCCGAGCGCAACCTCGAAACCAATCGCGCGCAACTCACCGCAGAAGTCGATTGGGTGGCCGGCGACGCCTTTCACATTCTGCGCGACTGGTCAGATGCAGGCGAGAAATTCGATACGATTGTTCTCGATCCGCCGGCCTTCGCAAAAACCCGCCGGGCGGTCGAAGGCGCATTGCGCGGCTACAAGGAGCTGAACCTGCGCGCGCTGAAGATGCTTCGTCCGGGTGGACTGCTCGTGACCTGCTCCTGCTCGCACCATGTGAGTTGGGCGGAACTGGAAGGCGCGGTTGCGTCGGCGGCCGTAGACGCGGGCCGACGGGTTCGCCTTCTCGAACGCCGCGGCGCCGCGCTCGATCATCCCGTGGTGCTGAATCTGCCCGAGACTGAGTACCTGAAGTGCCTGATTCTGGAAGTCGAATGAGGAAGCCCGAGTAGCCTACCCTATGCGCGTTCTGGTCACGCATTCGTATGCGGCCAAAAGCGCAAGCGCCCGAACCATGAGCTTTTTTGCGATGCCGCGTCGGCATAGCTTTCCCTCGGCTTCATCTCGATGAGCGTCTCCGTGCGAAATTGCGCCAGCATCTCTTTGACCTGTGTGCGCAGAGACTCGGCCTCGAGCGTGCACGAGCGGAGGTAAGCGGAGACGGTCAATCCGGCCTCGGCAGCGCGCATGCGCAATTGCTCATACTCGGCGTTGCTCAGCCGGATGGTCACGCTGGCCGACTTCAGATTCCGATCAGGTTCGTTTGCAGTCTTGTTTGCGGCAACGCGGTGCGCGTCGTCGGAATTCCTCGGCAGCGCGGTTGCAGTTGTTGCGGCAGCAATTGGCGATTCAGCGGAAAGTTCGTCGAGTCGGAGCTGTTCCGGATCGAGCGGCTGCGTCAGCGCGCGATCTGTCAGGTCGGGTGTGCGATAGCGCGTATGAGCCTGCAGCGCCCGCTCGTAGCTGAGCGTTGCTACGTCGTCTTCAAACCCATCCAGATCGCGGGCGGGCGGGCGCTTGAGCCCCGGTGCGGCCAGCGCTGCCAGCATTCCGGCAAACGAGGGGCCGGCAGACGAGGGAGATCGTTCCGATGAGGCCGGCTGCGGCATGGTTTGAAGCTTATTTGCTCAGGCGCCGAAGCTGCCAACTGTTTCACTGGCGGTGTAAGTTGGCGATTCCTGATTTGGAATGTTTGGGTTCGATTCCCAAAAGGACTCTTCAACGGAATGGCGCCGAACCACGCTGGAATCCTCGGCGCGTTCAGCTGGCCTTGGCCTCGATCAACTCCGGATCGGGAAGGATCCTGCCCGGCAGGCGCAGTAGCTGCGTCACATCTTCCGTATTCAGAGGGCGCGCGAAGAGATAACCCTGGCCGAAGCGGCAACCCAGCTGGCGCAGCAGCCGGTACTGTTCGCATGTCTCAATGCCTTCGGCAACGACGTCCATCCCCAGAACGCGGGCCAGTTCGATGATGGTGCGCACGATCTGCAGCGGCTGATCGCCTTCCGTCATGCGTCCCACGAAGGAGCGGTCGATCTTGAGCACGTCGAACGGGAACGAGTGCAGGTGGTTCAGTGAGCTGTAGCCGGTGCCGAAGTCGTCCAGAAGCATCGAAATGCCCAGGCGGCGCAGGCTCCCCAGCACATCCAGCGCGATGCGCATGTTGGGAATCAGGCTGGACTCGGTCATCTCCAAACCAAGCTGGCGGCTGGAGATGCCGAATTGTTCCAGAAGGGTCTCGACGTGGTCGGCAAGGCCGGGACGCGAGAACTGGCGGGCGGAAAGGTTGACGCAGACGCGCAGCGAATTGTGGCGGGAGTCCTCGCGCGACCACTTCTGAATCTGGGCGCAGGCCTCCGAGAGTCCCCAGTCGCCGATGGGCAGAATGAGTCCCGTCTCCTCGGCCAGGGGAATGAAGTCCATCGGCGGAATCAAGCCCCGTTCAGGGTGAACCCAGCGGATCAGTGCCTCCAGGCCGACAATCTTGCGGGTGGTGAGCTCAACCTCCGGCTGGTAGAAGAGCACGAACTGGCGCTGATCGAGGGCGCGGCGCAGATCCAGCGGGCGCGGCCAGCTTGGAACGACCTCGGCTGTGGCGTCGTGGCTGCGGAGCTTTCTTGCGCTGTGCATGGAAAATGCCCGACGCAGCCGGCGCAGTTCGAGCTGGCTGGCCACCATATCGGCCAGGCTCTCCAGCATGCGCAGTTCGTTGGGATCCATTGGCGGACGCGGTTTGTGGCAAAAGATCGTCAATACGCCCAGGATCGTGTTTTCGAGTCCGCGCACGGGAACACCGGCCAGGAACGCGGCGTTGAGCCGCTTCACTTCCAGAGGCGCTTCTTCGAATTCGGAAAGTTTGGCAATGTCCGGAATGATCACCGGCCCATCTTCGGCCAGCACCATCTCGAAAATCGAGTTCTGCCGGGGGAGTTCGCGGACCGGCTGGCCGGCAAAGGACTTGACCCAGACGCGGCTTTCGTCGGCGAACTTCAGCAGCACCGTGTCTGCCTGGAAGAATTCCGCAGTCAGCCGCGTAATGGCGTCGTAGCTGGGTTCCGGCTCGCTATCGAGAATCCCGGTCGCGGTCAAGGCAGCCAGCCGCGCTGTTTCCTGCTCAGGATCGAATTGGTCCGTTTCCAACTCTGCATTCTGCATGTTTTCTCCGGCTCGGCGATCCTCTCGCCGACATGGGCCCTGCCGGAGGAGATTTCTCTTCGGCGTGCTCCTCGGTTCACCGGCGCTCGGCTTGCATTGTGATCGACAGCTTCATCACCTGAAAGGCCGTGCGGTCGAGCTCCAGTATCCCCCTTATCGGTGGGGATTACGAAGGGCATGAGGTTACGCTGGGACGATTCCAGGGAGTCTCAATGACAGCCGCCCGCGACCTGAGGTGAAAGCCGTGTCTCCTTGGGTTTTGCGGGTATTTCCCGCTGCCAGCCGGCTGCTTCCGGATTTTCCGGCCGGGGAATCCCGTTCCGTTCCGGTCTTAACGTTGGACGCGGTGTGCGGCAGGCTGTCCTGTTTCCGTCCACAGGAACGAAAGCTGGTCGGCATCGTCCTGCACCTGCTGGTCGACGCTGACCCCGGCGGAGTGGCCGCCGGCCAGGCTGTAGTGCAGCAGGATGGGCCGGCCGCTGGTGCTTGCCGACTGCAGCAGGGCGGTCATCTTGCGCGCGTGCAGCGGGTCGACGCGCGTATCACTGTCGCCAGTGAAGAACATCACCGCGGGATAATTTGTGCCGGCCTTCACGTTCTGATAAGGCGAGTACTTCAGCAGGTAGCCGAATTGTTTTTCGTTCTCCGCTGTGCCGTATTCGGTGGTCCAGTAGGAGCCCACTTTGAACTTCTGATAGCGCAGCATATCCAGCAGCGGATAGCCGCACCAGACGGCTGCAAATAGGTCTGGTCTTTGCGTGAAAGACGCGCCCATCAACAGGCCGCCGTTCGACCGGCCGCTGATGGCGAAGTGCTGCGGCGAAGTGTACTTGTTGGCGATCAGATACTCTGCGGCTGCAAACCAGTCGTCGAAGACATTCTGTTTTTTCTCGAACATGGCCTGCTCGTGCCACGCCTCGCCATATTCGCCGCCGCCGCGCAGGTTGGGCATGGCAAACCATCCGCCCTGCTCGAGCCACCACGCCCAGGCCGGGTTCCAGTTCGGCGTCATGCTGAGGTTGAATCCTCCATATCCGGTCATCAGGAGGCGCTCTGTTCCATCTTGCTTCAGGCCTTTTTGCCCGGCGATGAACATGGGAATGCGCGTGCCGTCTTTGGATTGGAAGAACACTTGTTTCAACACGTATTGGCTGGAGTCGAAGTGGACCTTGGACTGAAAGAAAACTTCGCGCTGGCCGGTGACCGTGTCCAGCCGATAGATGGTGGGCGGAACGATGTAGGAGGAAAACGAGAAGAAGCCATAGCGGTCCGTGGTGCGCCCGGCAACACCGGAGGCCGAGCCGATTGTGTCATAGCCGATCGTGCCGGCCGGTTTGCCTTCGAGCGTGTAGACAGAGGTGTCCGTCTTCACATCCTTCAGGCGGTTGACATAGATCTTTCCGCCCACAATCGACCAGCCCTCAATCACGTCCTGGCCTTCGGGAACAATGGTCTTCCACACGTCGGGCAGGATTCCGGGATCGGCTTTGAGAATCCGGCCCTTGGGCGACTTGTAATCGGTACGCACATACCATGCGCCTTTGGCATAGATGGCGTGGAAGCGCGAGTCCAGACCCCAGACCAGCACGTCGAAGGGCGAGTCGGGCTTGGTCAGGTCGCGAAAGACGATGTCCTCGCGTTTGGCAGGAACGCCGCGCGAGATTTCGACAACCAGGTAGTGGCCGTCATCCGTGATACGGCCGGAAAACAGGTCGTTGCCGCCCAGCGTCTCGCCGCGAAATTCGTGGCCGAACAGAAGCGTGTCCTGGGAGTTGCGGGTGCCCAGCAGGTGCTGATAAAGCAGCGTTCCCTGTTTGTCGTTGCGCGCGTAGTAGAGGCTGCCCGCATCCGGAGTGAAGACAACGCTTGAATAGCGTGCCGCGGGCAGTTCGTCTTCCAGAGTCTTGCCCGTCTTCACATTCAGCACATGGACTGTCGCCTCGTCGGCTCCGCCCTGGCGCTGCCAGTAAGCCACAAGCGAGCCGTCGCGGGAGACGTCTTCAAGGCCGACCGACGTGTTTGGGTCGCGGCTCAACTGGGCAGGATCGATCAGCCGCTCGTCCTTTCCCAGGTCGGAGGGTTGGGCATGGGAGTCCCTCTTTGCCGCCGCTTCAGCCCATCCGTGGCGCACGTAGATGGAGAACTGCTGCTCGCCGGCCAGGCGTTTGCGGAAGAAATAGCTGCCTGCACGCTCAATGGGCGAGTCGGAAGCCGAGACATTTTCGAGCGCGTCCAGATCGTCCAGCGCCTGGTTCCGGATGCGCTCCTGTTTCAGATAGCGCGCCGTGTAGGCATTCTGCTCGTCGATGAAGGTGCGCGTCTCGGTGCTTTTGGCGTCTTCAAGCCAGCGGTAATTGTCGGTGATTTTCGTTCCGAAATAGTCGTCGACCACCGGAGTCTTTTGGACTTCCGGCGGCTCGGGAAGGGTGATGCCGTCGCGTCCATGAATGGTCTGGGTGAGCCCAGCCGCACCAGTCAACAGGAAAAATGCCAGACAAGAAGTCCGCCGCATGGAATGGTTCATTCGGAAAGAATACCCGGAGAAAGTGCTCCGGCGCACATTCATTCTCACCAATTGCCGGAGTGGAACGGGCAGGTACCTGCGCTGGACCATCGCGCACAATCGGCGTTCCGCGCCGGATGCGGCCCCGATAGAATCAACACAAGTGACCGGTCAATTTCCACCCCCGGCCTCGCCGCCGCCGGCTTCTCCGCTGCCGCGGTCGCGCTGGGCGCGCGCCCTGGGATTTCTGCGCCCGTCGCACAGCCACAGCGCTTATACGGCCTCGGTGCTGCTGGCGGCCTCTTCGTTCCTGTCGAGCGTTATCGGTCTGGGGCGGGGCAAATTCATCGCGTGGCGGTTTGGCGCGGGTCCGCAGACGGATGCCTACGTGGCGGCCTTTCGCCTGCCAGACCTGATGAACAACTTCCTGGTTGGCGGAGCCGTGGGCATCACCTTCGTCACTCTCCTCAACCACTATCGCGAACGCGGAGAAGAGGCGGAAGGGGAACGGCTGCTCTTCAGCGTGTTGAACCTGATGGTGCTGGTGCTGGCCGCGGCAACCATTGTGCTCATGTTTCTGGCCGCTCCCTTCATCCGTTTCACCAACAAGGGATTCACGCCGGAGCAGGTGGTGCTGTGCGCGCACATGACGCGCATCCTGCTGCCCGCGCAGGTCTTTCTCTTTGCGGGGAGCGTGCTGGGGGCCACGCTGCTGGTGCGCAAACAGTTCCTTTACCAGGCGCTGCAGCCGATTATCTATAACCTCTGTATCATCGCCGGCGGCCTGTTTCTGGTGAAGTTGGGCGTTTCGGGCCTGGCAGTCGGCGCAACCGTTGGATTCCTTCTGGGCTCTTTCGCGCTGAACCTGTGGGGAACGATGCGCGCCGGCGTGCGCTACCGCTGGGGCATCGACCTGCACCATCCCGGCCTGCGCCTGTGGCTGCAGATGACGCTGCCGCTCATGTTCGGCTTTGGTCTGCCCTTTCTCGACCAGTACTTCGCCGGCTATTACGCCTCCGGCGCCACCGGAGCAATCACCCGGCTCAATAACGCCAAGCAGCTTTTCGCGGCTCCCATGAGCATGCTCGCGCAGGCCGCAGGGGTCGCTTCGCTGCCCTTCTTCTCTCAGTTGTGGGCCAAGGGAAAGAAATTCGAGTTCGCGGTCGGCGTCGCGGACTCGGTTTCCCGTGTGATCGCGCTCGGGCTGCTGGCAAGCTCGGCGATGATCGCGCTGGCGCATCCGATCGTCGACCTGATCTTTGGCGGAGGGCGCTTCACCCCCAACGACGTGCGCCAGACCTCGCTTTTCTTTGCGCTCTATACCATTTCGCTTTTCCTGTGGTCGGCGCAGTCGATTTATGCGCGATCGTTTTACGCCGCCGGAATTACCTGGCTTCCCATGCTGGCAAGCACCATCATTCTTGTGGTCGCGTTTCCGTTCTACGGCCTGGGGAATGCCTGGTTTGGGACCGCAGGCCTGGCAATGGCCTCCGACGCAGGGATTGCGCTTCAGGCTGTCACGCTGGCGCTACTGCTGCACCAGCGCCGCATGGTTTCGCTGGCCAGCCTGGACTACGCCGAGATGGGCCGCTGCCTGGTTGCCGGCACGGCCGGTGGCGGCGTGGTCTGGGCGGCAATCTGGGGCCTCGAAAAGCTGCCCGGTCAGCTGCTGCACACGCACATTCCCGGCCAGTTGAGATGGATTGACCTGGGCCTGCTGGTTGTCGGCGGCGTCCTGTGGGTGGCTGTCGCCAAATGGGTTCTTGAGCGCACCGGATCGGCGCTGCCGCGCGTGGCGCTCAAGCGGCTGGGGCTGGCGTAAAGCCAGGTTAATGGTGCCGGCCACAAAAGACACACGAGCCCCTGCGCATGCAGAGGCTCAAGTGTTTGGGCAGGCAACTAGGGAAAAATAAGGTAGAGCTAAGCCGTTTTAGACACTTCGGCAATCCCCGTGGGCGCAGCGCCGGCAGCGGCCGGCTTGGCGTCGGGTTTGCGGATGTCGATGCCGCCCTTGAAGAAGGCGCCGTCTTCAATGCTGATGCGGGCCGCGGCCACATCGCCGCTTAGCGAGCCTTCGGCGCGGATATCCACGCGGTCGGTTGCGGCCACATTGCCGCGCACCTTGCCGAGCACTACGATTTCGCGGGCGCTGATATTGGCCGCCACCTGGCCGTTGCGGCCGACGGTGACGCGGTTTCCGGGGATGTTGATGCTGCCCTCGACCTTGCCGTCGATAAACAGCGACTCCGAGCCGGTGATTTCGCCCTTGATGAACAAGCCCTTGCCGATGGTGGCCTGCTCGCCGGCCGGAGCCGCTGCCGCCGGTCGCGGGGGAGCTGCTGCTTCAAAGGTCTGCGTTGGTGCAGGGGCCGGACGGGCGGGTTCGGGGGTGGGAGTGGGGGTCATGGTACCTGCCTGATTGGGTTTCCACATTGCGCTCAAGGTTTTTCCTTTTCTGTCCTGACGGGACGCGGGCTTGCCAAGGCAGGGGCCAATGCTTTGGGCCCAAAAAAGCTGAAGTTTCGGATCGCCGCCCGTTTCCGCTTGGCGACCCCGTCAGCGGCCGATGATAGGATCGTAATCCTTCCCGGTCCGCCAAAACGTTATCGTTTCGCTATTTTAAGACCCGACAGCCCAAATCGGCCAATTCCGGGGATGTATTCCCACGCGGTAGCCAAAAGTGACAACAGTTCCAAGGGGTTAGCCGGATTGTCGCCCGCTGAGCCGGCTGCCGTTAGAATGGCCGCTGAGGAAAACCAGCATGTATTCGAATGCGAAAGCCTGCCTTCTGATCCTGGGGATTGCCTTGGCTGCAGCCGTTTCATCCCGCGCGCAAAATGGCGCAACGGCACAGCCTTTCGACGTCGTGATCACGCATGGGCACATCATCGACGGAACCGGCTCGCCCTGGTACTCGGGCGATGTCGGCATTCGCGACGGCCGTATCGCCGCAATCGGCAACCTGGCAGCCGCGCCGCGCAAGCGCACCATCGATGCCGAAGGCAAAGTTGTTGCGCCGGGATTCATCGACATGCTCGGCCAGTCGGAGCTGACCATGCTCGTCGATCCGCGGCTGCCGTCAAAAATCTATCAGGGCATCACCACGGAGATTACCGGCGAAGGCGATTCGGTAGCTCCGGTCAACGACGCGATGCTGGCCGCCGACCACTCCGGCTATGAGCACTTGCACATCACGCCTGACTGGCGCACCTTCCGCCAGTATTTTGCGCGTATTGAGAAGCAGGGCATGGGCATCAACATGGCCAGCTATGTGGGCGCAACGTCGGTCAGGCGCATGGTGCTGGGCGACGCCGATGTGCAGCCCACGCCCGCGCAGCTCGACCAGATGAAGGCGCTCGTCGACGACGCCATGCGCGATGGCGCGGCTGGCCTGTCGACTGCGTTGCAATATTCGCCGGCGCCTTACGCCAAAACTCCGGAGCTTATCGCGCTGGCCGGTGAGGCGGCGAAGTTCGGCGGCATCTATGCGACGCACATGCGCAGCGAGGGCGATGCGGTGCTGGAGTCGATTGACGAAGCTGCCCAGATTGGCCGCGAGGCGCACATTCCCGTCGAAATCTGGCACCTGAAGGCCGCGGGCAAGGCCAACTGGGGCCGCATGCCGCAGATCGTCGCGCGCATCGACACGTATCGCGCCGAAGGCATAGACATGAGCGCCAACACCTACGCCTACACCGCGTGGTTCAATACATTCTCGGCATTCGTTCCACCGTGGGCGCACGACGGCGGCGATGCGAAATTGATTGAGCGCCTCAAAGACCCAGCCACGCGCGCACGCATTCGCAAGGACATGCTTTCGCCCGGCAAGGATTCCGCCGGCGAGGCGTGGGACAACGAGTGGCAGGAGATTCCTGGCCCGGAGGCGATCCAGATTGCGGTGGTGCAGAATCCTGAACTTGTGCCGCTGCAGGGCAAGCGGCTTTCTGACGTAGCTGCCGAATGGAAGGAAGACGCCATCGACGCGCTGTGCGACATCCTCATCAAAGACAATGCATTCACCGAAGTGGCCGTCTTTGGCATGGACGAGCCGGACGTGCTGTTGGCGTTGAAACAGCCGTGGGTTTCGATCGACAACGACTCGCAGGGGACCTCGCCCGACGGCCTGCTCGGCAACGAGCACCCCCACCCGCGCGCCTATGGAACATTTCCGCGGATTTTGCGTAAGTATGTGCGGGAAGAGAATCAGTTGACGCTGCCCGACGCCATCCGCAAGTTCACCGCGCTGCCCGCGCAACGCATGAGACTCACCGACCGCGGAGTTTTGAAGCAGGGCATGTGGGCCGATGTCGTCGTCTTCGACCCCGCGACCATCCGCGACAAAGCCACCTTTGAAAATCCCAACCAGCTTTCAGAAGGCATGGCGTTTGTGCTGGTCAACGGCGTCCCCGTCATCGAGAACGGCAAGATGACCGGCGCCTTGCCGGGCAAGGTTCTGCGCGGGCAGGGCTATCTTCCCAATCCTGCGCCGTAGCGTCCTGCGCGAGAACAAGGCGCGCGTTCTTCGGCGGGGAAAGACGTGCGCTATGATGGATGGTCCCCCGCCAAGGAGAAGTTATGGATCCATCGGCTGTTGGTCCGTTCGTGAAGTACGGATGGATTTTGCTGCTCATTCTCATCGTGCTGTTGCACAAGGCGATTTTGCGCGCGTTTTTTGGAACGGTGATTGTTTCTAAAGACGAGATTGGCATCGTCAACAAGAAGTGGGTACTCGTTGGCAAGAATCGAACCCTGCCCGACGGCGCGATCGTCGCGCTCAACGGCGAAGCCGGCCTGCAGGCGGACACGTTGGCGCCGGGCATTCATTTCGGGCTGTGGGCATGGCAGTTCGCAGTGACCAAAGTTCCTTTCACGACAATCGACAAAACGCACATCGGCATCGTCGAAGCGCGCGATGGCCATGCGCTCTCCGGTGGACGCGTGCTGGCTCGCACCGTCGAGTGCAATTCCTTTCAGGATGCGCGCGGGTTCCTTTCGCGCGGCGGCGAGCGCGGTCCGCAGATCTCCATCATTCCGCCCGGCACCTATCGCATCAACACAGCGCTCTTTCAGGTTGCAGCCGCTGAAGTGCTTGAAATTCCCGACAACATGGTCGGCGTCGTCACAACCAAAGACGGCAAACCGCTGGCCACGGGCGAAATCGCCGGCAAGGAAGTTCCCGGCCACAACATGTACCAGGACGCCGAATCCTTCATCACCAACGGCGGCTACAAGGGATTGCAGGAGCAGGTGATTCTCGCCGGCCGTTATTTCATCAACCCGCGCTTTGCCACGGTGGAAGTCAAGCCCATGACCGAAGTGCCCATCGCCAACGTCGGCGTGGTGATCGCCTATGTGGGCGACGAGGGCAAGGACGTGAGCGGCGACGGCTTCAAGCACGGCAATCTGGTGAGCCGCGGACAAAAAGGCGTGTGGTTCGACCCGCTCGATCCGGGCAAATATCCCATCAATCCCTTCACGCACAAGGTTGAGATTGTGCCCACCGCCAACATCGTGCTCAACTGGGCGACCGGCAAAAGCGAGGCGCACAAGCTCGACGAAAAGCTGTCGACGATTACTGTGCGCTCGTCGGACGGATTCACGTTCAATCTCGACGTGAGCCAGATCATTCACATTCCGCGCAACGATGCTCCGAAGGTGATTGCGCGCTTCGGCACCATGGCGAACTTAGTCACGCAGGTGCTCGAGCCGACGATCGGCAACTACTTCCGCAACGCGGCGCAGACCTCGGACGTGATCGAGTTCCTGAAGAAGCGCAGCGAGCGGCAATCGGAAGCGAAGGTCGCGATTGGCGCGGCCTTGACCGAATACAACGTGAACGCCATCGATACGCTGATCGGCGACATTACGCCGCCGGAAGCGCTGATGAAGACGCTCACCGATCGCAAGATTGCCGAGCAGGAGCAGGTGACTTACAAGACGCAGCAACTGGCCGAAGAGACGCGCAAAGACTTGCAGCAGGCTCGCGCGATGGCCGATACGCAGGCCCGCGTCGTCGATGCCGAGCGGAGTGTTTCAATCGCCGAATTCGCCGCGCAGGCGCAGGTGAAGCAGGCCACTGGAGCTGGCCAGTCGAAGACTATTACGGCGGAGGCCGACGCGCGCGTGCGCACCATCAGCGCGGAAGCTGAAGCCCGCGCCAAGACCATCAACGCCGACGCTGATGCGAAGGTGGTCATCATGGTCGGCAACGCCGATGCGGAAAAGACCAAGGTGGTCGGCACCGCGGAAGCCGATGTCATCAAGCGCAAGATCGATTCGATGGAGTCGGGCAACTACGCGCTGGTGCAGGTGGTGCAGGCGCTGGCTTCGAACAAGGTGCAGCTGGTTCCGCAGATCGTCGCCGGCGGCGGAGGTGGCCAGGGCGGAACGCTGGTGGATGTGCTGCTGGCCAACCTCATCCGCGACAACATGAAACCTCTCAACGGCGCGCCTTCTAACCCGCCGAAAGACCTGTCATCCTGAGCGACCGAAGCGCAGCGAAGGGAGTCGAAGGACCTGCATTTGTTCTTCGCTCTCTTCGCTGCCTTGTCCAGATTCCATGTCCTGGCATTCGGTCCTCGCTGATTGCGCCGTCCATGCCCTACTCTTGACCTATGACCGACAAGGAACTGCTGACGCGCATCGCCCGCTCGGCAGGACAAAAAGCCGGATACAAGCAATTGGTGCGCGAGCTCTCGCTGGGCGGCGGCATGCAGCGGCGTCTGCTGCTGGAGCAACTGGCGCGCATGACCGCGCGCGGCGCGCTGGTGAAGCTCGACCGCGAGCACTGGAGCATTCCGAAGGCTATTTCGGGCGCAGGCGGCACGCGCGACAATCTTGCCGCCGGCCGTCTCGATCTGCATCGCGACGGCTACGGCTTTGTGCGGCCGAATGTGCGCCAGGCCACCGGCCAGGAAGACATTTTCATCCCGCCTAACGAGATCAACGGCGCAATGCAGGGCGACCAGGTGCTCGTCGAAGTCGAGCCGCCGAAGGCCGATGGGCGCCGCATGGGACGCATCGTGCGCGTGCTCGAACGGCGCAATCCCACCGTGGTCGGTGTGTTTCATTACGCGCGCTCCGATCGTCAGCAGGGGCATTCCGTTGTGCCGTTCGATGAGCGCATGACGCAGCACATTCTCATTCCATTCGGGCTTGAAGTGCCGGCCGCGGGTGAGAGCACTGCGGCGCATCGAGTGCTGGGAGCGGAGGCCGCGGCTGCGAAGCGCAGCTTGAAGCAGGAAAAGCATGCCGCAGGGGCTAAAGCCCAAGGTATTGATGAGCCGTCTTCGGCACGACTGAAGTCGTGCCCTGACACAGAACATTCCCATCCGAACGCAGGCACGAGCTCCCAGGCTGCGGGTTCGGCATTCGACGACCTCGAAGGCCTCGTCGTTGACGTCGAGATCACAAGCTGGCCCACGCCAACGCGTCCGCCGATTGGCCGCGTCGTCGAGGTTCTCGGCGATCCGGACGACTTCGGCGTCGACGTCGAGATGATGATCCGCAAGCACCAACTGCCGCGCGTGTTTCCCGATAAAGTTCTCGCCGAGGCGCGCAGCGTGGCTCATCTTGACCTCTCCGAGATTGCGCTGCGTCGAGATTTTCGCAACCTGCCCATCGTCACCATCGATGGCGAAACAGCGCGCGACTTCGACGATGCTGTGCTCGTGACCGAGCGTGCAGACGGTGGTTACGAACTGCAGGTGCACATTGCCGACGTAGCTGAGTATGTCCGAGCAGGCACCGACCTTGATCTCGAAGCGCGGCTGCGCGGAACAAGCGTCTACTTTCCCGACCGCGCTATTCCCATGCTGCCGCAGGAGCTGTCGACGGACATCTGCAGCCTGCGTCCCGGCGAGGACCGGCTGGTGCTGAGCTGCATCATGCAGCTCGATGCCGATGCTCGCATCGAGAGCTATGAAATTGTCGAAGGCGTAATCCGCTCGGCGGCGCGGATGACGTATACCGAAGTGCACAAGATCCTTGAAGGCGACGCGGAGACGCGGGCGCGCTACCCCGAACTGGTGCCGAACTTCGAGCGCATGCGTAAGCTTGCCGGGCTGATGAACAAGCGGCGCGAAGAGCGGGGCTCCATCGACTTCGACCTACCCGAGCCGGTGATCGAATTCGACGAGCAGGGGCAGATGCGCGGCGTCACCAAGTCCGAGCGCACCTGGGCCAACCGGCTGATCGAAGAGTTCATGCTCGCAGCCAACGAGTGCGTGGCCACCTGGCTTGAAGACCTGGGCGTGCCCTCGCTTTATCGCATTCATGAAAAGCCGGAGCCGCGTCGCGTGGTCCAGTTCGAAGAGCTGGCCGCGGCCTTCGGCTACTCGCTCGGCCTGGGCGCGCTGCCGGTGAAGCGCATTCAGACGCGCGGCGACCGGCGCGAATCGCAACGGAGCGGTCGCAATGTTCGCACCTACGAAGTGCCGGAAGATATTGCAGTGACGCCTAAGATGTATCAGAAGCTGGCCGCGCGCATCGAGGGCAAACCGGAGGAGCGGATTCTGAGCTACTTGATGCTGCGTTCGCTGCGGCAGGCGCGCTACTCGGAGATCAACGAAGGCCACTTTGCGCTGGCCGCGCCGAGCTACACGCACTTCACTTCTCCCATCCGCCGCTACCCGGATTTAATTGTGCATCGCATCGCGAAGGCGCTGCTGCGCGAGGGAGTGCGTGGTGAAGGAGTGGTGGAGGGCGGACGGCACAGCTCGCCCTGGACGCATCCACACGAAAGAACGGCGTCGAGTTCTGCGGTATCCCATGCTTTTGCAAAAACAAAAGCAGGTCCTTCGACTACGCTGCGCTCCGCTCAGGATGACAGAGCGGCGATTGAGCCGCCGATTCCCGAGGCCGAGCTCGCGCAGATCGCCGAAGAGACCAGCCTGACCGAGCGCCGCGCGGCCGAAGCGGAACGCGAGCTGGTGGAGTGGAAGAAGGTCCGCTTCATGGAGAACCGCGTGGGCGAAGAATTTGCCGCGCTGGTGCTGAACCCCGCCAAATACGGGCTGTTCGTCGAGCTGACGGATATGTTTGTTGAGGGCCTGGTGCCCATCGATTCGCTGCGCGACGACCGCTACACCTGGCGCGAGAACACGCACGAGATCATCGGCGAGCGCTGGGGACGCCGCTTCCGCGCGGGGGATCGTGTGCAGGTGATCCTGGACCGCATCCTGGCCCAGGAGCGCCGGCTGCAGTTCTCAATTGTGGAAGAGGGAATCCCGCTCACCGGCAAGAGGGCTCCCGGCCTACCGGCAAAGTCGAAGAAAGAAAAACGGAAAGACGGCAAGCCGCCGGCTTCCAAAGGAAAGAAGCGGTTCGGCAGGAAGGGCAAGCGGCGCTGATGGCCTTATGCCGGCAGCGCCCTGGTTCGATTCGCCCTAGAGGCCGGCCTGCTTTGCAGCAAACGCGCCGATCCCCGGAATCACAAAGCGCTGTCCGTTGAATGCCTTGATCACGCAGATGATCCAAACGATGAATATGCCCAGCATGCCGACGAAAAGAATCAGCCACCCGAGAATGGGAATGATGCCAATGATGCCGAGCGCGAAGCAGGCAATCCCCAGGCAGATCGACTGCCAGCAGTGAAAGCGCACATTGGCGCTTTGGTTATACGGCGCAACCACCAGAAAGATGATGGCCGGGATGATGGTGATGTAGGCAAGGCCGCTTGCGGCGGTTTCGCTCAGTCCATTTTGCGCAGTTTCTTCGGGCACGGGAACTCCTTTTCAGATAGTGACTTGACTGCGGAAATCGTTACCGCACGCTCAAACCAGGGTGAGCAGAAAGGGAATATCCGCGCCTGTGTCTGATCTGCGGATACGCGCTATGAGCGTGAAATTGAATCAAGATAAGAAAAGCCTGAGAGACAGCAATTGTCAAGCAGCAATTGTGCAGAACGAGGTCGTTTGTTCCGCAAGCAGCACGAAAATCGGGCCCGCAGAAATCGCCAGGAGCGGGAACGGACACTGCTACGTGGCCTCTCAATAGCGGTAATCTTGAAAGCCACCGGTTACTTGCTGGCCTGGGCTTCGGCCATGGCGCCAATGATCGGAAGCTTGAATCGCTGGCCGTTCAGCGCCTTCAGCACCACCACCAGCCAGAGAATAAACATGCCCAGGTCGATGAGTATCATGAGCGGAAAGACGATCAGGCCGAGGAATGGAATCCTGACCAGGATGGCCAGCACAATCAGCAAGACCACCCAGGCCACGGCAAGCAGGATCGACTGCCAGGAATGGAAGCGCACATACGAACTTTTGTTGTAGGGCGGCATAGCCAGGAAAACGATGGCCGGAATGAAGGTGGCGTAAGCCAGCGCGCCGGCGCCATTGTCGGAGATGCCGGTCTGAGTCGATTCGGTCATAGGGGGTTCCTTTCGTCGAATCCCGTGTACGCATTGGCCCAGTCCAGGCTCGATCAGGACTGGAATAGCTGGGAACGAAACAGTCCCTCGATGGAAACTCTCCCTGGATTACTTCAAGGAAATCTTCGATTCCACCGCTTGTCAAGCGCAATCGTGGCACGGGGTGCGCAGATTGTTACCGGAGTAATGGCTGGGAAGTGATGGCTAGTTCGGGTTCGGACCTGGGTCAGGTTGCGGCGAACAACGGCCCCGCAGAGGGCTCGGCCGCGTCAAGCAATTGGGCGTCGTTGTTGCGCACGTTGCCCACGCGGTCGCTTACTGGCCAGGCAATCATCTTTTCAGCCGGAAACGGCCGAAGCAGGTCAACGGGCGGCCGGGCCCATCCGTCGGAATTAGGCCCTCTGGAATCCGTTTGGCCGGAATGAGGGTCACCGGCATCGAGCCAGCGGTCATAGTCGCGTGGCTCCAGAATCACCGGCATGCGATTGTGCACCGGCTCCATCAGCTCATTGGGGTCTGTGGTGAGGATGGTGAAGGTTTCCAGCGGCTCGCCTTCCTTCGGCTGCCAGCGTTCCCACAATCCTGCCATGGCGTAGGGTTCTCCACTCTTCAGAGCAAATGCGAAGGGAAATTTCGTTTTCTTGTCGATCCTTTGCCACTCGTAGAACGCATCGGCCGGCACCAGGCAGCGCCGCTTCTTCAGGGCCTCACGATAGGCGGGCTTGCTGGCCACCTCCTCGGCGCGGGCGTTGATGGTGGTGTAGCCGAATTTGGCGTCTTTGGCCCAGAAGGGCACCAGGCCCCAGCGCATCTGCGCAAACTCGCGCTGGCCGGAGTCGCGGTTGATGCGAAGCACGGGTTGCACGCTCTGCGGCGCCACGTTGTAGCTGGGCGCAAACCAGGGCATGTCTTCCAGTTCCACGCCAAACCAGTCGGCGAGGACTTCCTGGGTCGATCTTCGGGCGAACCGGCCGCACATATTCTTGAAGCATAATTGGCCGCAGGCGCCCGAACCCAGGGCAGGAATTTGGAAACGCGTTGGCTTCCCATACAATGGATTGTGGGAGCTTGAACGAATGGCACACATGGTTTTTTGCGTACGGAACAAAAAAGAGATGGAGGGCCTGGACGAGCCGCCCTTCGATTCGGAATTCGGTCAGAAGATTTATAAGAATGTGTCGAAGCAGGCCTGGGGCGAGTGGGTCGACCGGCAGAAGATGCTCCTCAATGAGTACCGGCTCCAGCCCTGGACCCCGCAGGCGCAGCAGTTCCTGGTGGAGCAGATGGAAGAGTTCTTCTTCGGCACGGGCTCGGCTCTGCCCTCGGAGTACGTGCCGCCGGCGCACTGATTTATCGATGAGGTAACGACAGGAGCCGGTCGGCCATGATCGTGGTCGCGGCTCCTGAATCCAGACTCGTCACTCTTCCCGCATTAGAATCATTGGATTCACCCGCAGCGCCCTTTGCGCAGGAACCCATGCAGCGGCCAGGCCGAGCACCAGCATCGTCAGAACCACACCACCCAGAATCACTGGATCTCTTGGCGCAGCCTGGTACACGATGAAGGACAGCACCTTCGACGCCAGAACGCCGAGCACCATCCCGGCCACTGAGCCGACGGCCAGCAACACAAAAGCCCTTCCCAGTGCAGCGCGCAGCACTTGCTTCCGCCGCGCGCCCAGCGCCATGCGAATCCCCAACTCGCGCAGCCGTTTGCTCACGGTATAGGAAGCCATACCGAAGATTCCCGTCACTGCCAGCATGGCGCCGAGCATGCCCAGCACGCCCAACGCCACCGTGGCCACGCGGGACGCAAACAACGCCCAACCCATCTCGTGATTCCACGTATTGATCGAGATAGGCAGGCTTCCGTCTAGCGTACGGATCGAGCGCTCCAGAGCGCCGGCAATTTCGTCCGGAGCACGGTCCGACCGCACCAGGATCCATGTGCCGCTCGATTGTTGCTGCAGAAATGAAAAGAACATAGCCGGCTGCTGATCCTCGGTCAAGGTGCGGTATTTCCCGTCTTCCACCACGCCCACCACTTCAGCGCGCTGCCCGCCATAAAACTTGAAGTGGCCGCCGACTGCTTTCTCCACCGACCCGAAGACCTTCATGGCGAATGTCCGGTTTACCAACGCTACGCTGGGCGACTGCTTGTTGTCGGCAAAGGTCAGGTCTCTTCCCACCAACAACGTGGTGCCTGCGGCCGCAAGGTAACCGGGTGAAACGTTATAGTTCATGGCGTCCGCAGCCGTGTTGGTCGGCCTGAAGTCCGTGGTTGCGTCGGTGTAAACATACGAATCACCTCCGCCGACGCCCAGCGGCGGGTGATTCACATAGCCCACGTAGGTTGCGCCGGGTATCGCCTTTGCCGCATCCAGCATGCGTTGTTGCGTTTGCGGAACGCGGTCGCCGTCGTATCCCGCCATACGCAACTCGCATTGCAGCATCACAACGTTCTGCGGCTGAAAGCCGAAGCTGCTATGCAGCGACCGCACCAGCCCGCGCACCGCAACCAGTGAAGACGTCACCAGCACCGCACAAATGGCAATCTGCACGGCCAGCAGCAGATCGCGCAGCGTGAAACCCCGCATGCTGCCGGCAACAGCCGTGCCGGTGCGAATGGTTTGCCAGGGATCGGCGCGCATCACCTGCCGGATAGGCATCATGCCGAATAGCAATCCGCTCATCAGGGCCAGCGCGAGTGCCACGGCATAGGTCCGCACATCCGGATTGACTGGGATGTTGATGGGAATATCGGGAATCGGCTGCCATGCGCTCAGCACATGCAGGATGGCCACGCCTCCGGCCATGCCCAACGCTCCGCCCAGCAGAGATACGAGAACCGTTTCAGTCAGCATCTGACGCAGAATCAACCTGCGCCGTGAACCGAGCGCCAGCCGCAACGCAGTCTCCTTGGCGCGATCCGCCGTTCGAGCCGCAAAAAGGCTTCCCAGGTTGGCGCAGGCCGCGAGCAGAATGAGCCCGGCCAGGAGCGTCAGACCGGCCATGAACGCACGCGCCGGCCCGCCGAGCATGTCCCCCACCAGGCCGGGACGTGCCAACGTGAATTTTACGCCGTCGTCTTCTTTTGGGTAGGTCTTCGAGAGCCACGCCGCCAAGACATTGAGATCCTCTGTCGCCTGAGCGGGCGTTACGCCTGGCTTGAGGCGTCCTGTGACGAATTCAGAGTGATTGCCGCGCTCCACTAA
>Ga0209169_10000590_pt1 | contig 22122 bp, 24 predicted proteins | sample HubBroMetageWRM4_FD_188346 | JGI IMG/M metagenome (GOLD analysis project Ga0209169, IMG submission 188346) | Warmed soil microbial communities from the Hubbard Brook experimental Forest, New Hampshire - Hubbard Brook CCASE Soil Metagenome WRM 4... | ecosystem: Environmental > Terrestrial > Soil...
AGGTAGATACGCTTCGAGGCACCGCAACACCATCTCTGGCAACGGCACGCAGCGCTCCCGTCCCGTCTTGCGACCATCGATGCGCAAGGTTCCTTCCGTGCGCTCAAACGCATCGAGATCCAGTCGCTCTAGCTCGCCGCGGCGAAGACCAGTGCCGTACAGCAGGGCCAGCACCGTTACCCATAAATGGGAAGTGTAATCACCGTGGCGATTCGCCGCTTCGCGCCACATCGCTTCCATGTGCGCATGATCGATCCGTTTCGGCAGGCGAGAGTACGGAGTGACCTTCGGGCCTTTCATCCAGCGCAATGGGTTGATCTTCCACAGACGCTGGCGCACCAAGGTGTCGGCGAAGCCCCGCATCGTGCTCAGCGTCGCGTATACTGCCGCCTTGGCGCGAAAACTCGAGCAGTTCGAGAGGTGGCGCGTGATCATCTCAGCATCGATGCGCTCGATCCCGACGCGTGGGCGATGCCCGTTGAGGCACCGTCCCCCACCGATTCAGCCGTACTTCTGTGTATGCCACCGACCGCGGACTCGATCCCCGGCAAGAGAAGGGCGCATGCTTACACGAGGCTCCGGGCGGCGGCTAGGCCGCTGATTTTACAAGTATTTGAGATGGTATGGGTTACGTTTGGCGCCTTGTAACGTCAACCAGCGTAACAAACTGGCTCGGCGACTGCCGGGACGGACAGGAGCGACGATGGAAGCACTTTGGCAGGACTTGCGGTTCGCGGTACGGACGCTCGCGAAAGAGCCGGGATTTACGATCGTCGCGGTTCTGACGCTCGCTCTGGGCATCGGAGCGAACACCGCGATCTTTTCGCTGATCGACTCGGTGCTACTGAATCCGCTGCCGTACAAGAACCCCGCAAGCCTGGTGAGTATCGTGGCCGGCAATCGAGAGGCTGGGACGACGGGAACGCCGGTGTCGTTCACGAAGCTGCAAGCGCTGGAGCAACAAACCAAGGCGCTCGAGAGTGTGGGGGCGTTCTACCAGACTACGATGAACATGACCGGCCGGGGCGAGCCGGAAGACATCAACGTGAACCGCGTGAACGCCGATTTCTTCCACGCGCTGGGCGTAGCGCCGGCGATGGGTCGCGATTTTCTTACGGCCGAGGACCAGGTGGGCGGCGCCGATGTGGCGATTCTCTCCAATGCGTTTTGGAGAAGCCAGTTCAACTCCGATCCCAACGTGCTGGGGAAGTCGCTGTCGCTCGACGGGAAACCAACGACGATCGTGGGCGTACTGCCGAGTTCGTTTGAATTTCCGTTCCAACAGCCGCCACCGGACGTGTGGGTGCCGCGCGTGTTCGACATCCTGGGTTTACGGCCGGAGCAACTGCACATGGGTGCGGGCTTTCTGTTTCTGATTGCGCGGCTCAATCCTGGACATACGATGGCGCAGGCGCAAGCGGAAGCGGATGGGATCAGCGAGACGTACGCCAAGGCGTTTCCCGGAAACGCGGACGCCGCGAAACACAGCTTGGACATGACGTCGCTGACAGACAACTTGGTAGGCGGAGTGCGGCCATCGCTGTTCGTGCTGCTCGGCGCAGTTGGCTTCGTACTGTTGATTGCGTGCGCGAACGTGGCAAGCCTGCTGCTGACGCGAGCAACGGCGCGCGAAAAGGAAATGTCGATCCGGCAATCGCTCGGCGCGACGCGGGCGAGATTGACGCGACAGCTTTTGACCGAAGGTCTGGTGCTGGCGTTTGCGGGAGGTGCGATTGGAGTGGTGATCGCGTCGGTGACGATGCCTTTGTTGCGCGCCGGCGCCGGGAATCAGGTGCCGCGGCTAGACGAAGTTCACGTTAACGGACTCGTGCTGCTCGCGTCGTTGGTGCTATGCGTGGTGACGGGCGTGGTGTTTGGGCTGGTACCCGCGGTGCAAGTGGCGGATCGCGACTTGCACCTCTCGCTGAAGGAAGGGCGCGGCACGGCGTCCGGCGGATCGGCGCGCGCGCGGCAGGCGATGGTGATCGCCGAGGTAGCCGTGGCGCTACTGCTCGTCACCGGCGCGGGGCTTCTGATCCGCAGTTTCGTAAATCTGGTGCACGTGAATCCGGGATTCGATTCGCACGGCGTAATGACGTTTCCGGTGAGCCTGCCGACGACGAAGTACGCCACGCTGCCGCAGCGCGCGGAATTTTTCCGGCAAGCGCTCGAAAAGATCAAGACGATACCGTCGGTGGAGTCAGCGGGCGTTGTGAGCTACATGCCGATGACCGGTGCGGCGCGATATGTATTTTTCTGCCCCGAGGGGCAGGTGTGCCAGGGCATCGGAAAAGACCCGCTGATTTCGATGAAGCAGATCAGCGAAGGCTACTTTGCGGCGATGGGGATTCCGCTGTTGCGTGGCCGCGTTTTTACCAACGCGGACATCGATGGCGCGCCGCAGGTGGCGATCATCAACCAAACCGTGGCGGAGAAATACTTTGCCGGGCAGGATCCGATCGGGAAGACGCTGCAAAATTCGCGCGACCGGATTCCACTGCAGATCGTCGGCGTGGTGGCGGATGCGAAGATCACTTCGCTGAGCGCGTCGAAATTCGAGGAGATGTACAGGCCGCATCTGCAGGCGCCGTGGATGGCGATGACGTTCGTGGTGCGGTCGAATTCGGCCCCGCAGCCGCTCGTGGCCGCGGTGCGCGAACAAATTCAGTCGATCGATCCGGACCTGGCGGTTTCCGGCGTGCAATCGCTCGATCATCTCGTGTCGGACTCGGTGGGCCAGCCGCGCCTGTTGACGGCGCTGGTCGGAGCGTTCGCGGCGTTTGCGCTGCTGCTCGCGGCGATCGGGATCTATGGCGTGATGGCGTATTCGGTGTCGCAACGGATGCACGAAATGGGAATTCGCATGGCGCTCGGCGCGGCGCCGCGCGACATCGTGCGCCTCGTGGTGGGTCAGGGTATGCGGCTCGTGCTTGCTGGAATTCTTATCGGCTTCGTGGCGTCGCTGTGGCTGACGAAATTCCTCGCCTCGCAGCTGTTTGGGACGCAGCCGAAGGACCCGGCGACGTTTGCGCTCGTGGCGTTGGGCCTAGCGCTTGTGGCACTTGCGGCATGCCTGATTCCGGCGCGGCGGGCGATGCGCGTGGATCCGATGGTCGCGCTGCGGTACGAGTAGAATTGCATCCATCGAACCCAAGGTTGGGACACGATGCAGGTCGTCTATTCGCAAGAAGGCCAAATCCTGAACTCTTTCGTGATTGCCCGCGATGCGGCTGGCACCATCGTTCGTAAGACCGACGTTTTTCTCGAACGATGGGAGATCATCACCGATGCAGATGACTTGCGCGGTTTCCAGAAGTGCCTTGTCGAGAGAGATCGATGGGCGCTGGAACAATGCGACTGCAGTCATTCGCTTTCTTCTCACAACAGGGATGTTCGTGCGGCGAACACGATGAGAGTGGATGATGCGCTGCTCGGTCAGAGGCGAGGCGACGTCTCAGGTGGGGCGGAGGACGAATCCCGGTGTACGGGGTGCTCTTGCTGCCAATAGAAGCCCGCTGGATACTGATATGAACCGCTGTTCCGGTAGCGATATGTCGATTGGAAAACACCCCTCGCTACCAGACGTAATGCCCTGTTAAATATGTGGTCAGGTAGTTGCTGCGATTGAGCCCACGCCAGAGGGCGAACGTAAGGGACTGCCAGCGAGGCGCGTCTCGAAGTAAATTTTTTAAGATGGCGCACCCGGAGGGACTTGAACCCCCAACCCTCGGTTCCGAAGACCGATGCTCTATCCAATTGAGCTACGGGTGCTGATTCATTCTACCAAAGCTGCTGGCTGCTCACCGAAACTGACGATCTGTCTTCGAACCTGCTGAGCGGAAACTCTAAACGCCTTCCTGGCGTCGCTTACGGGAGCATAGTGGGTTCTTTCCCCCTCTTTAATTGCACCGATGTTGCATCGATCGCTTCAAGCTGTGCTTGGTATGACTCGATGCCGAGCTGTACTTGCTGCGTCACATCAATCAGATGTCGACATGCACGTGCGCCGGAACCGGAATGAACCGCATGGTCGCTGCGGGTTCCATCGCGCGACGATTTCTACACCCGCAACACCTCGCGCATGCCGTCGAAACCGCGTGCAAATTCCTGCGCGACATCTATGCGCGTGGCAGCGAGGAGTTCGGCGAAAGGACGGTTCGAGCTGACGAGATAGACGATGAAGGCGCGGCGCAAATCCTAATTGATGCCTTCGTGTGCCAGAAGATCGCGGACATCGAAGAGGTCGCGCGGGTGCTGGCGGTCGAGGGTGGCGACAATCTTTCCGGCATAGAGGTCAGCAAATGAGACGACCTGGATTTCCCCGAATCCGAATTCTTCCTCGACGCGCTCCGACACGCTGCGGAGTTCCGGATCATAAACGCAGCCGCGCAGGACGGACGTGACCTCGATTTTTACCTGCGCCCCGTCCAGGCGAACGTTGGGTCCGAGCTATTTATCACTGCGTCTTGACGCGTCGCTAGTACCGGAAACTTGGCGTGATTCGTTTAGTGATTCGACAGCAGCTATGAGCCAAGTGTCTGGAGAGTCGCGTTACCGGAAACCACGAAAATCCAGTTTGCCGCCAATCGGGAGTTCGAGCCTCTGCCCTTAATCTTTTATCTTAGGAATCTCCTTCATCCATGAGAAGAATTCTTTGTCCATATGGAGAAACCGGGGCAGCCTGAGTTCTCTGGCGGCGTTATCGGTCGGCACTATGATGTAGAACGCGCCGTGAACGTTTCGCGGACCCGTTCCCCCCATTCGGCGCCCAAGAATCTCGGGGCGTTCGAGCTTGCGGTCCGAAAACCACCCCCAAACTTCAATACCATCTTCGTAAAGAATTACTCGCTGATGTGCGCTGTGAGAAAGGACGACTGCGTAGAGGACAGCGAGAATCCCCATCGCGAAGAGGGCAAATGGAGTGCGGACTTTGTTCGTGAGACCGGCTAGCTGCAGAAGGCCAACAGCAATGACGAGGGAGAGCGGAGCCAGGGCGACTGCATCAATTGCGTGACGGGTGCGAGCATCTACCGAATAGGTACGCGGGAATTGTTTCAGATTCACGACTGTAGCCTTGATTTTAGCTCAAGCCGGACTTGGGAAGCAGTTCGCACACAGTCTTACCGGAACTTGACGCTGCCGCGTCCAGCAGAAAAAATCGTCGCGGGCAAGTGAGCGTGACCTGGGTCGCGCGGAGTCTGCGGTGCAAGTGCCGCCCACGCAGCGGGCATGGTTTCGCCGCGCGACATCCTTGATAGTAGCTGGGCGAGAAACGCAGCGAAATTCGGGCCATTCCGATTTATGGTCATAACTAAATTCAGCGGTTTCGCAGCCTTGAAGCCCTTGATATAACCATCCGGCTTGTTGTCGCTCGCTATCCAAAGTAATTTAACGTCAGAATTACAGCACTTCTCTATTAGCTCCGTTCCAACAAGCTCATTACCTTTTGTGTCTGCCATCATGCCAGTCGGAGACACGTCAGCGAAAAGATGGACGATATCGGAGCCCTTAATCGCTTCCAGCATCTCACGGATACCGGTACAGGGCATGACTGTCGTCGAAGGATAAAACTCGGAATAGACCTTGCTGTCGGTTTTGAGCAGTTCATCGAATTTCGGATGAAGAGTGCATAGAAGGGATTTAGTGCCGTGCACCTCTGATTTCTGCGAACTTCTGGTGAAGAGGTCCCGAAATCCCATCTACGTCTCCCGAAAGACCTGTTGGAATCCTATCAAGGATTTCGGGAATCCGAACGGGACATCTCTCTTCGCTGGAGAGGCAACTAATGGTCTAGTGCTTGGACGATGCTGCGACTTACCGAGCACTGTAATCAGGCGATGTTGTGGTCTCGCTAGTCGCCGCTGAGGCATTCCGATTCGAGGTGAACGAATATGTGGATACGACGGCTCACCCTCGCGGTATCGCTTGCAGTGTTCGCGGCTTTTACCGCTTCCGCTACCGACAACGTCGTGCTCTATCTCTTTATTACGACAGCTAAACAGGACAGCCCTGTGAAGATTGTCGGGTTCAGGTTGCCTAATAGCGCGACTGGAGACGAAGGTCCAAGCGAGATGGCTGAACCACCAGAACAGGGCCCGGTTCTGGTGTGCCGGTGGTGTCCGCAGGTCCTGCTTCGCAATACGACTCCGAAGCAAATCAAGAACGTGAGCCTTCAGGGGCTTATGGGAGACCCGAATCGCCCCGAGGGGACAAACGAGGTAGTGCATGGGCTGGGGATTCTCACCGAGTCGAGACTAGGACAGCCATCACCATATGTTATCGCGCCAAACGGGGATGCGAGCTTTGGGGATAATGCGCTTTGGCCTTCTAGTATGGCGATAATGGCCGCGTCGGCTGTCAATTCAAATTGTCTGCATGTTGCAGTGGCTGTCTGGAAGGTCGAGTTCTGGGATGGGACTCTATGGATGAGCGACCGCGAGCAAGAACAGTCACAGTGGAAAGAATCTCTCAAGCAAGAAAACACGATTCCGTGCAAGGACTCGTCTGCGGTTGACCTAAGGCAACTTCACAAGGGAACAGGCGCGCGTGTGCTGCCAGTCCGAGACTTCAGGTCAGGGATAATGCAATCCTATTCAGCAGCGTGTCCTGTTCACTGGATTAACGGCGAGTTTAGTATGGGCCATTGCGCTTGGTGAAGACGTCCAAAACCTCCGGACCTCGGATGATGCGCACAAGACTCTGCAGGTGTCTCAGCAACAAGCGCGGCAGGCTGGTCACAAAGGCTCTGACAGCCCTCGGACTGGCGGGCTAGGGCTGTGGCAGAAAGGGGGTCAGACAGGACGTTAGAGACATGACATCCGGCCAGACTAAATCTTTGGAACCTTCGCAGGCTTGCCGTGAGCCAGACCGTCCTTTTTTGGAATTTTCCTCGTCGGAACGACGGACGCAGGAACTGTCTCCAAGCTAGCGACAACGCCCATTTCCCTGGCGGCATCCTCGCAAACGCAAATTGGCTCGTCACCATTTTCGAATTTCCGCCAGCGCCTGTCCCAATCAATCATGGATACAAAACAGGTAAAGGTGGAAGAAACAGACTGAGGGTCGCCGTTCTTCATCCAGACACGAAACCGCGCCGGATGTTCTCTTTCATTGATGCAGGAGGTTGGTTTGCGCATATTACTCGCTCTTGGGAGCTGTGACCGCCCTGAGTGCAGCGCACCGGCATTACCCGTCGGAGGAGGCGCTCTCAAAAAGGATGTAGGAGTCGCTCGGGAGGGGCGGCCGTGCGATGACCTGCAGGAAGAAGCGCAATTGGGATTCCAAACACCTCGCGAAGATTCCACGGCGGTTAGAAGGCGGAATAGCGTCAAGCAAGGTCATTCAGATACCGGACATGCGCAATGTTGTGCACAACCTGAGTATTCTAGTGCGGGACGACAGCTGGGAATGTCACTGAAAGGGAATTGCTCTAGGGCCGTGGCAGCAGTCGGTTGAATTCGGTGCGAAGGGAGCCGTGGGCGCGGCATTTGTTGCCAGGATTATTTCGAGCGAATCAAAGAAGGGTAGACATGCCAGAAGTCGCCACCGTGGTTTGTAAATTCGACGCCAATTTCCCGTTTCCCCCACAGTTTTGATTCGACGTACACCACGCGGCACTCCCGCTCTTCTTCCGTTATCGCGTTAACCAGCAGTACGGTCTGGCCCCGCTTCACCTTCGTAGGCAACGCCAGCAATCCCCCGTGAACGCTCACCGCGTGTGTCTCGGTTGCGTCGCGGAATGGCCGGTTTTGTGTAGTGCGTCCGTAAACACGCACCGGAATGGACAAAGGTAGTCGTGTACTCCGCCGTTGCCTCCCAAGTTTCTTCACCGTTTGGCTCCTTGGCCGACAACCGATTCGTCTGAAGCAAGAGTAGTTGTGGCCTTAGATTCCGCCAATAGTACTTGTGTCCAGACGGCACGGATTCCTAACGAAAGAGGGACGACCGTAGTGGAAGCGGAAAACTCGTTCACACTTGTGCGGATAATTCGTTTTCGTCCTGCTCGTGAAGACGATGCTTCCGACGCAAACGCAGGCGGCGGTAGGAGCAATTGTTTTTCAGTTTGTTGGCACGTGGAGTCCTTAGATTCCGCTCTGGAAAGTCGGCGGAATTTTGTTTCCGCCAGCACCAGCCGAGAGCACGATTTCTTGGAATGAACACTCCCAGCCCTTCCGCCACATTCAACCGCAGTCCCAGTCTTCGGGCCATGGCCACCTTGACAATGTTCCGTTGCCGGCGCATCGCTAGGCGCATGAGCCGTCGTCTCCAGTCCGCAGCGCAACGCCTGCCGCTTCTGTTGCTTCTCCCAGTAAGAAATGCAACAGAGAACTGCCTTGCTTGGTGATGTGGCCTAGTCGTTGATGTTGGCGCGTGAGCCGATCCGCCGCTTCGCGGCATATGGCAGCACGAACAAGTACAGACCGGTGAAAAATTGCAAGGCAAGCGGGAGCACCGCCACGAGGCCCAGCGAAGCGGTGTACTTCTTCTGCGCCACCGCGACGCCGTTGATGATGACGGCCAGTGTGAAGGCAACCGACAGCCAGCGGTGAGTCTGCCGAATCCATTTGTTCCAGTTCATTGGACCACCTCCATCCGCGAGTGTGTCTTAACTTGTGCCATGGTAAGTCGCCTTACCGGATATGTGAAGTAGCCCTTCACGTGTCCGAGTGATACGTTAGAATGAAGCCGCCCGCGCGGCGGACAAGAAAACTTCCGTTTAGCTGACAATCATCCTTGCGAGGCCCGTTGTAGGTCGCGAGTTGGGGAACTTACACCAACTCCTCCGTTTGGAGATTTCCTTGGGGACAACCGGAGCAAACCTAATGAGGATTCTGGCATTTGTCCTTTTTGCGTTCGCCGCCGTACCCTCGATTTCTCAGCCAGAGCGAAACCGGCAAAATCCGGGTGTGCCTGACAAGCCATTCACATTAGCGCAGGTTTGGACGCTGGATGGGACCTACTCCGACGAGCAACACGGCGTGACCTTTCGGTATCCGCGCATCTGGAAGCCCATGGCGCAGTTTGGATATCATCCACCCGCATTGATGGAGGAGACGCCAAAGCCGATTGCGGGATTTGGATACGAGGAGGGTGGCTTCCCCCGCGACCGCGTCGTAGGCCCGTATTCCACCACGAACCTCGAAGGCTTCGGCATCGTTTACTCGGCGGCTCCGGCGGCGAACACGGCCGAATGTGATGCCAGGGCGACCTCGATATCGGAGACGCCTGAGCATCGGACTGTCGTGTTCGGAGGCCGTGCTTTCTCCGAGCGCGATACCGGCGAGGCAGGAATGTCGCAGTCCAATTCAGGGAAGCTCTACGCAACGTACGTGCACCCCAATTGCTACCTGTTCGAAACGGATGTGGCCACAGCTTCGCTGGATGAAATCGGCGGCCTCACGCCAGCACAGCTGCGCTTTATAGATACACACCTGTTGGACATTATGAAATCTGTACGGATCGTGCCGAGCGATGGCAAACCAGACTGAACAGAGGCAAGGCGCTACGCCGTTGAATCACGATTCACCCGGAAGTAATTCCGCCTGCTGTTGAGTCGCGTAACCGGCTAAAATATCCCGCGACAACCATTCAACACGCGGACTTTGACTCCCATTTCTGCCGCTTTTAGATTGGGCCCTGCGAGTTCCTCGCTCGTTCAAATTCACTCTGAAATCCGGGCAGAATGCCTTCCAGGATACTCGTCGCGCGTGTTGCCACGATGCCGAGCAAAGCTCCGCCCAGAGCATCTAGATTTTTTCGGGTTGCACTGGCCAACTTACTCGATGGTCGGGCCGAACCCTTAGAGATTGGCTCATCGTATTCGACGGCATTTCCAGAAGACGATCGTTCCGCATGAACCTTCGCCGGTCCTCGCAGCGCGCTGAATAGCGCTGAAAGGACGATGCCGCCGGCGAATGCGACTGCGATCATCGTTCCCGGACGTTCTTCCACCTGCGCGCGCCAATCCACCGCCGCACTCGCTCTTTGCTTCAACTCGATCAAGTTATCGCTTAGCTCACTTCGCTTCTGCGCGATTTCCCACTCTATTTGATTTGTTGTTTCGCCCATTGCAGGTCCTCCTCTAACGTTCGCATCGTTCTGTCAGGTGCTAGATTTACCCGCCTCAATTTCGCGCTACCGGCGCCAATCAAAATTCCTGCTGCCGCCACTAACACACTGCCCACGATCAACGTCGCGAGCCAACCTGCCATCACCAGCGACAGCGCATACACAGCGGCAAGGAGTAAGAACCCCAATCCGTAAAACGCCAGGACCATACCCGCGCCCAGCGTGGCGCCAGGCCCTGCGACTTTTTCAGCCCCTTCTTTCACTTCACTTTTGGCTAACCGAAACTCAGCTTGCACGAGCTGCGTCAGATTCGAAGCGATGTTCTCCAAGATTTCCGGCACGGATCGCTGCATGTGTGGTGCTGCCATCAGCAGCCTCCTTCCCGATTCCGAATTCGTCAGTCGCGGCGAAGGCCGCGCGCCACAATGAAACCCAGCACGGCAGCGGCGGCGAGCGCAGGTCCCGGATACCGCTTCACGATGTCCTTTAAATCCTCGCCCATGTCCTTCAGGTTCGTCCCGCGGATATAGTCTGCGGCCACCTGGAGCTTGTCCGCGGTACCGTGGGCCACGCCGGAGATTTGGTCAGCGGCCGTATGCGCTGCGCCAGAGAGTTGCTCTCCACCGGAATGCAGTCTCGCTGCGGCTTGGTCCAACGCGCCCGCGGTGCTTTTCCGGGATTCCTCGATATTGCCGACCGTCTTGCGGCCGAAGTCTGCAACTTTCTCTTTCACTTCGGCGGCTGTTTCTGAAAGCTTCTTGCGCGCCGCAGTTGCAGTTCCCCCTTCCGGATGTCCGTAGGGTGTTTCGCTGGTGGGTTTATCGTAATCGTCCATTGTATTTCTCCTTTTCTTGCAGTTCTGATCTTACTGTCCGCGGCTGCGGTGGTCTTGCATCGAAGGAAGGTTTCCTAGCTCGCGAAGACCCATCCTTGGCGAGCGGCCCACGAACCATGAGTGTCACAAAAGTCTCGGGCTACTGACGCCTCGCGTGATCCTTGGGTCTTCCGCTCGATCATGAGGCCGAAATCCTCGCTGAAGCGAGGATCGAACCCTTCTGGCTTCCCAACCCCCGCATTGAGCATTCCGGGGTCCGAGCTGCCAGCGCATCAATCTCCATGGAAAGAAGCACCTTGCTATCGAACGAAACTCTTCGCTATTGGGATTTGGTGCCAATATTCCGGCATTTGCAAAGATGCTGACACAGCAACCGCAGGCGGGATTTCAGAGAAGTTGCGCAAGTGACCGAAAGGAATACAGTCGCCGCCACCGCTTGTCCAGGACGAGAATACGAGTCGTTTGAATATTCAGCTTCTCGTCGATTCGATACCCGCGCGTTGGCCGGGCCCTCCGCTTCGCCCTAAACGTTCCGCCACCAGCCGAGGGTCGAGACTACGAGAAGCGTCACGAACCTTGGATGCGGCGCGGTCATGCGACTCCTCAGCTCGGTCCTATTTACCTTAGGTGGGAGGGAAGATCATCGGCCATGCTTTTGAGTCCGCCTCCGGCAGAGTATCCCACTGTAAAACCACGCATATAGGCCAGTGCCTCGTTTCTGGTATCGAACTGGGCGCCTGGCGCAGGATACCCATCGATGTTGACTTGGAATTTTCCGGGGTGATCAGCGGATTCGATAATTTTGCCTGTGAATCTCTTGCTCACGCCTTGACCTAGCGCTTCGGCCAATCGTGGAGATGGGCCTCCTAGATACATTGGGACCCGCTCGCCGACCAACCGAACGGCAGTATCAGATTCGCTCTTCATCACCGATGTGACCACCAGTGCGATGTTGCCATCCACTAGAACGATAGGGGCATTGGGTATATGTGTTTTCAGTTCTTCCATCAATTCAGAAGCATTCATTTTGTTCCTCCGTGACGGCGGCGTTGCCTGCGGAATGTTTCGGGTGGGCCAGGTAGGGAGCCGCTTTTCCGTATCGAATCAACTTTTGGTCAGACGCTTGCTGAAGTCGCTTCCTGAGGTCTTCGACCGCGAAATTGGTTTTGGCCATTTTACGCAGGAGCGCCGACGCTCAGAATGAAGCCGCCGGGTGCCGCGCTGTAATCCGGGTCAGAAATCGTTACGACTTCAACACCAAAGACTCGCAGCGCATCCCGCAGCGCTTCCGCACCGGGTGGCAGTCCGCCTTCTTCGCTTACCACAAATGCCAGTCCCGAGGATTGTCTGCCGAAGGATTCAGACGGCGCTCCAGCATTCACCTTCCAACCAATCACGGTGAACAGCGTGAGGAAATCTTGCGCATAGTCCTGCGCGTCGCTGGCTAGGGGATAATAGGTAACGCCGACCTGCTGGCCAGGAAACGCAAGGAGCACCTGAATCAGGACCGCCTTCTGGTCTGTGGTTAGCTTTCGTGGAATCGGCTGCATCGTTCTGCCATCCAATCTTGCAATTAGCGCGTTGCCCTCAGCGCCTCAAATTCATTCTCTTGGGCCACAACGCCGGGCCACGTTCCAAGCGCTACCGAGCATGTCGGGCAGACCAGCAGATGCCCCGTTCCGCCCGTATCGGCCTCCTCCGTCGAGGAGTGCGGCGGTTTGTTGCATGTTCAGCAACGCCTTTCGGGCCTCGAACTCCTCGTATATTTCAGGCGACCTTCAACCATTTGGGAACCTCATTTCTTCGCATTCCAGAATGTTAGAAATTCAGCCGCCGTCGCTGGAGCAACCACTACGCGGGCCATGGCTTCATTTCCTCGGAATAGAACGAACCTTCCCAGCCGGCAGCGGTGAATGCGGATGCTCCCAAGTCGATGCCGCTCATCGCCAAAATGATATCATCGAACTTCCTAGCGAAAGTTTGACTGTCCTGCCCGCAGGCCTAAGGGTTTCCCCCAAGACGCTATGCAGTGTTCGCTGTATTAACAGGGACTTTCGGTCTCTGTAGGGTGTCCTACATTGGACATGGCGCCGTCATCGAGCCTAACCATGCGCACGTCGCGGACGTACTGATTGCCGATGACAACGAGGTAGCCCGCCTCACGGAACTACACGATTGTTCGTTCCGAGTTCTTAGCGAGTCATTCTAATGTCGAAGCGGATTCTAGTGGCGGATGACAGCGACACTGTTCGCAGGGTCGTGCGTTCGTATCTCACCCAACAAGACCTTGAGGTCTGCGGCGAGGCAGCCGATGGCGAAGATACCATCGAGAAAGCCCGGAGCCTCAAACCCGATTTGATTCTTCTGGATGCGGCGATGCCCCGGACGAATGGTATCGTTGCGGCGTCCGTCCTGAAAGAGATGATGCCAAACGTCCTGATCGTCCTATTCACCATGTACAGCGAAGCAATTGCCAGAGCATTTCCTGGCAAGGGGCTTGCTGTTGACGCGGTCGTTGCCAAAGCGGAAGGGATGACCAAACTGGCAGACTGTGTTCAAAACTTACTCCGTTCGTAGATGTGTGCGCTGTTGTGATGATTCCGAGAGGCTACGCTGCTCGTGCTGAGAGTTTCCTGAGCAGCCGGTCGGGAAGTTGATTGTTTGTCGCCGCTGGTTGTAGGAGACGACAAGGCCTCGCATCCATTTCACCAGAAAACCAGGTTTCAACGCTCGCCGAAATTGTAATATTCAATGAGGCGATATGTAAGCACTTGAATCTAAGCGGATTGCCATTTGAATCTGTTGCTCTCCTGCATGCCAGTTTCCGCTTTTTCGACACCATAATTAATTCCTCGCTAATTTTGCCGTGTAATTTATCCAGATAAGCCGGATCGAGACGATTGCCGATCGAAGATAGGCGCTGCAGGAGTCGTTCTCTTGATCCTGCTTGGCTGTAGCCACGCGGCCAGACGAGTAAGGTAATAAATCGGTACCGTGCCACGAATTGTGCCCGCTTCGCAGGGGTGTACAAAATCGAACAGTTTCGACGCCGCGAATCGCCATACGATTGGAAACCTTTTGCAGCGCGACCGGAGGAGTTTCGGTGCCACACGCCGGAGTGTCGAGGGCTGTTGGATTGGTGTTCGCGCTCGGCCTGGTCACCACGCTCGTTTGGGCTGAGCCCCAGCAAAAACCAGCCGACGCGGCGGAGCAAGATAAGAACACTACGCAAGAGCCCCCTGCCAACCCTTCTGTCCCTTCCGAATATGTAGGAGCCGCAGTATGCAAGACTTGCCACGAGGACATTTACAACGGCTGGGAGAACAGTCCGCACTGGAAAACCACGCTCGATACGAAACAGGGCCCGTCACACCAAGGTTGCGAGAGCTGCCACGGGCCCGGATCGGCGCACGTCGCTGGTGGCGGGGATGTCACCAAGATTTTTGTCTTTAAGGGTCACTCGACCAAGGAGATCGACGCGCGCTGCATGGCGTGCCACGCCGGTGGCACCCAACACATGGATGCCATCAATTCCGTGCATTCAAAGAATGACGTCAGTTGCGTTTCCTGTCATTCGCCCCATCATGCGGCAACAAAAGAATTTTTGCTCGTAAAAGCTCAGCCCCAGCTTTGCTACACGTGCCATCTGGCAAAGAAAGCTGAGTTCGATATGCCATTCCATCATCGAGTTAATGAAGGCCTCATCCAGTGCAGCGACTGTCACAATCCGCACGGGACTACGCGGCCCCATCAGGTGCGGACTTCCTCGACGCAGGATGCGATCTGCTTCCAGTGCCACACGGACAAGCAGGGACCGTTTGTGTTCGAACACCAGCCGGTAAAGGTCGATGGTTGCCAGTCCTGCCATTTGGTGCACGGCGGGCCAAATCCGCACATGTTGAAACTGAGCAACCTCGACTTGCTCTGCCTGCAGTGTCACACCACGTCGAGCTTTAGCGGAGCGCCGGGAGCTCCTTCGTTCCACAACCAGGCGAGCCTGTTCCAGTCTTGCGTTTTGTGCCACGCGGCAATTCACGGATCGAACTTCGATCCAACCCTCTTCAAATAGAACAGGCCAGAAACCCTATTTCATTTGTCGAGAACATGCGCAAGCCCGGTGGGCGCGATTGCAAGATGGGATTTTCGAAGGCGGGAGAACAACTCTATGAAAGGACGCTGGGCGGTTCGCGGCATTCCTTCCGCCATTTTTGTCGTGACTTGGCTCCTTTCGCCGGTTGCTCGCGCTCAAGATAATTCCGCAGAGTCGAAAGGAATTAACTCGGGTGATTACAATATCCATCAGACCATCGAGTTCGGCTATCGCTTGAACCAGGTCACTGGCAACCAGAACACCTATGATACGTTTGAGAATCTCGGCTCCGGACTTCGTCTGTTCGATTTTGACTTTGAAATGCGCTCCTTGGACCACCACGGAATGCTGTTCGACACTCTGAGCTTCAGCAACTTCGGCTATGGCGGCGATCCCAACGACGTGACCCGCCTGCGCATCGAAAAGAACAAATGGTACGATTTCCGGCTGCTGTTCAGGCGCGACAAAAACTTCTGGGACTATAACCTTTCCGCCAATCCCTATAACCCGGCCGCATTGAATCCGGCGGGGTCGTTGACGACCGGGTGCTACGTCGGTCCGCCTACCGCCGCTTTTCCGCAGGGAGCTCCCGCGTTCTGCTCGAGTCCCGCCCTAGCGCAGAACAATTCACTCCATGATCTGGATCTGGTGCGCCGCATGCAGGACTACGACCTCACGCTGTTCCCGCAGTCTGCGATCCGTGTGAGGGTGGGCTATTCGCGGAACCGCGATGAAGGGCCCAGCCTCTTTACCACCGACGGGGGCACCATATCGGCGTTCAATCAGGCGAATAGCGATACGACGAACTCCTATCGCGCGGGGGTTGATTTCCACCTCCTACCCCGAACGACTCTTTCCTATGACCAATTCCTCAGCTACTACCAGCAGAACAACGTCATCAGCGACAACCCCGCCGTCAATCCTGGCAATTTCGGATTCGTGCTGGGAGCCGTGCCGGGCCAGGGCACGCCGGCTGGCACGCCGGTAGACCTGGGAAATATTTGGAGCACGCAAACACCGGCGGAAACATTCCCGTGCGCGACTCCAACGGTGCTGGGCACGACGAGCACGGCCACCCCCACTTGCAACGGATACCTTTCTTATCGCCAGGCTGGCGATCCGCGGAACTTCATGCCGACGGAACGATTCCGTTTCCAATCCAACTACTTCAAGAACTTTGAAACGTCGGGCTCGGTAGGTTACAGCACCAGTGACTACCACTTCTCGGACCTATCCGAGATCGTCAACGACTGGACCGCGCGAACAGCGCAGCGTGGCAGCACGGCAGGAGGCCCAATAAGAACCACGCGTGTTTCGGTGAACGCGAATTGGTCCGGCGCGTATTCCATCAATGACAAGTTGCGGATCCTAGATTCTTTCCAATACGACAACTGGCGTATACCGGGCATGTGGGATGCGGCCGAAAGCAACGTTTTTGGAACTCCTTCACCGGCGCCCGGCGTGGTCGGCTTGCTGCTTTCGCCTGCGATGTTCAATGCAACGAACTGTCCTGGCCCTCCCTACAATCAGGCAAATTGTCCGCAACACAGCGCCAGCTCTGCCGCGGACGTGATCAACCAGATCAACACGCAATTTTTGGGACAGAACATGAAGTCGAACACCCTCGAGGCGCAATACGATTTCAGCAGGCGATACAGCGCCAGCATCGGTTATCTCTACACGAACCGAACGATCTCCAGTATGGCTGCCGCCTTCGATACCGGGCAGTTCTACTTTCCCGGGGGAACCACCGGGACGGCGGCGAATTTTTATCTCGCCGCGCGCGGTGATTGTGCCTTGGTCGGTGGCGCGCTGCCCGCCAATTGCACGCTGCTCACTGCCGGTGCAATGGCCGGTGCGATTGTAGAAGGTTCACCCGCGAATCCCCTTGCGGAGGCGGGCAACGATACCTCTCGCACCATCACGACAATTAACGAGAATGCCTTGCTTCTGGGAATCGTGGCGCGTCCCATCGACGCCCTGCGCATCACCGGCGATTTTGAATTTGGCTACAACGACCAATCGTTCACGCGAATCGATCCTCGGCAAGTGCAGTCTTATAAGATCCAGGTGAATTACAAGCCGCGGCCGTGGGCGAATCTGGCGGGCGCTGTCGAGATTCATAATAACCGCGACAACGTCACCACCGTGAACAACGTGGAGCACGACCGCTCTTACAGCTTCTCCGCGATGTTGATGCCGAATGAGCGTCTGGCCGTGGATTTCGGCTTCAATTACTGGAACGTGTATACACAGGCGCTCATCTGTTTCGCCTATTCCACTTCCTCGGCGAACCCGGCGCCACCGCCGGCCACTCTGCCCGTTTCCACGTTCCCTCCCGGCGTGCCGGAGCTCCCGACGGGTACGGCGTGCCCGATCGCTGGCTCGCCTTCGCCGCTCGGCGCGCTTTCCACCTATGCCAGCAGCGATTATTTCGCGCACGCCGCCCTCATGTGGAAGCCAAGGAAGCGGGTAACGGCCGCAGTCGGTTACGGTGCCAGCTTCGTGCGAGGAAATACGATTTTTTTAAATCCACTCATGCCGTCCGGCACGCTTGATTTCAACTATCAAAGACCTTACGCAACGCTGACGATCGAGGTCTATCGTGGATTCAGCTACATCACGTCCTGGAATTATTACGGATTCAACCAAACGGGAAACACCAGTCCGTTCGGACTCGCGCCGATTCAGTCACAGGACTTTAACGGTAACAATGCCACCTTCTCACTGCGTTATTCGTTTTAGGCTGTGGTGAGCGGAACAACATTAGGTTGCGTTCGTCAAAAGGAGGAAGTGCAAAATGAGCTTTCTAGTGGATCGACTCGGTAAGCAGACGGTGTTGGCGCTTGCGATCATGTTCGTCTTCGGGGGCTCGCTGCGGGCTGACGGCGCAGGCGATTTCAAGGCGAAATGCGCGATGTGCCATGGCGCGGATGGAAGCGGTACTACAGCCACCGGCAAGGCTCTAAAGCTGCGCGACCTTGGTTCGTCCTACGTGCAGAGCCAATCGGACGCCCAGCTCACGGAGATTGTGAGCAATGGCAAGAACAAGATGCCGGCGTACAAAGGCAAGCTGACGGACGACCAGATCAAGGGACTGGTTGCCTATATCCGAGGACTGGCCAAGAAGTAGCCCAGCCGTTCTGGGATGGAAATAACTGCGACTGGTGTTCTCGGAGAAAGCAGAGGGAGGTCCGTTGATTGCGATTCTCATTTGTCAGATTGCGCTTAGCATCGCGCTGGCCTCTGTTTTTCTGATTCGGCCTGCTTTGACGGCTGCGACAGGCTGGAAGATGGTGGCGTTCGTTGGCCTGTGTGTGCTTCCGGCTCTGTGTCTGGTCGGCGGTATGAACACGCATGTGCAACGCTCCGAACAGACTCGATTCTGCGTTTCCTGTCACGTCATGATTCCCTACGGACAGAGCCTCTATGTGGATGACCCCAATTCTATTCCCGCGCAACACTTTCAGAATCACCGGGTGCCGGCAGAGATGGCCTGCCATTCCTGCCATGCGGACTACACCCTCTACGGACCGCTGAACGACAAAATGCAAGGGCTAAAGCGCATTTACATGCAATACGTGAGTACGCCTCCTGATCCGGCGGCGATCCGCATACCGGGCGGATTCAAGAACGCGCAATGCCTGCACTGCCATTTGGGGGCTCGCAGCTTCCAGGAGAACCCTGTGCACGCGGCCCTAATCGATTCGCTGAAGTCAAATCAGTTGTCGTGTTTAAGCAGCGGGTGCCACGATACAGCGCACGAGATTGCAGATCAGAGCCATGAGAAGTTCTGGAAGCCTGTCCAATGAAACTAAGTCAAAAAGCGGTCTGGCGGCTTCTCCAGGTTTCCAGTGCTTTCGTTATCGTAGGTTTGGCACTGGAGATCGTGAGTCTGCTGTGGTTTCATCCGTTATCGTTCGTTCTGTTCGCCTTCGTAGCCGCTTCTTTGATCGGCTTGGGAGTCTTAGTGTATTTGGCGTCTGTTGTCTTTGCCGGTGCGTCGTCTGCCGACACTCGCAACTGAAGTATTTTCCCGGTTAGGCGCAATCGTTGGGAGGGTCGCGGTGTTAATCCAAGAACTGGCGAAAGAGGACAGCCTCAACGTACTAGCCCATATGCACCTTGGCAGACTGGGATGCGCCAACGGCTCGCAACCTTATGTTGTGCCGTTTTATTTCGCTTACGCTGATAATTACCTCTACAGCTTCGCAACCGTCGGGCAGAAAATTGAGTGGATGCGCGCCAATCCGCTCGTCTGCGTCGAGACGGATCGGATAGCGACCGCCGAGGAGTGGGTCAGCATTATTATTACTGGCCGTTATGAGGAGTTGCCGGACACGCCGGAATGGAAAGCAGAACGCGAACGGGCATATCTGTTGCTTCAACAAAAAGCAAACTGGTGGCAGCCAGGATACGCGAAGACGATCCTCCACGGCACTGAACGGCCGCTTGTTCCCATCTTTTTTCGTATTCGAATCGCGGGGATTTCCGGTCGCCATGGCGCATCCGACTCCCCACCACCAAACGACGCGAATTCCTCGATGGTCGAACACGCCAGTAAACAGTCGATACAAGACATTTTACAGGCGCTGCGCAAGCGATTATTCTCGAAATAATCTTGCGATGGGAAATTCTCTGGCGAGTATGTCCGGGAAGTGCTGCGAAGCGTTGTCAGGAAACCAGCGCATGCGCTACGGAGTTGCCGATATGGGGACCACTGTTTGCTGCGATCGCCGGAACGGATTCTGAGCTGGTCAGAATCGGCATGGTAAACCTGACAAACTACATCAAGGCCATGCAGGCAAAATAGCGCTCGCGCGACTCGGCCGCGCGGCTGAAATATCTGGCTGCCCGAACCGATACGATCTCAGCGCAAACCCCGCTAATGGAGTGGGCTGCCAACTCCCGACAGGTTGAGTTCGCGGACACCCGATTTCAGGAGAGCTTCCGCGCGAGCTTGATTCATCGGCTTTGAATAGAAATATCCCTGAGCGTACTTGCAGCCAAGCTCTCGAAGGTGATTCGCTTGCTCGATCGTTTCGACGCCCTCCGCTACCACGGCCATGCCTAGGATGTGCGCGAGACTGATGATCGTATGAACAATCTCGCCGCTTTCATTACCGTTCAGCATTTCTGACACGAAAGAGCGATCGAGTTTCAAGATATCGAGCGGCAAACGCCGCAGATGGCTCAACGATGAGTAACCCGTGCCAAAATCATCCACGCTCGTGTAGACGCCGAGCGCTTTCAGTTCCTTCAAAACCAGAGCCGTGCGCGCCACATCTTGCATGGCCACACTCTCGGTGAATTCAACTCCCAAGCTCCTTGGGTCCAGACGGGTTTCGCGCAATGTGCGAACCACTTGTTCGACCAAATCGGGTTGAATGAACTGTTTCCCCGAGAAATTCACCGCGATGGTAAGGGCCGGTTCCGATGGAAACTGTACGTGCCAGGCGGACATTTGGCTACAGGCCTCGCGGAGCACCCACGATCCTATCGCCACAATCAAGCCAGTTTCCTCGGCAACGGAAATGAACTCCCCTGGCCCAACCAGTCCAAAATCAGGTCGCTGCCAGCGGACGAGCGCTTCGAAGCCGCTTAGGCGAGCGTCGTGCATAGACACAATCGGTTGGTAATAAACCAGCAGTTCGCCTCGCTTAACGGCCTGCCGCAGGTCATCCTCTAGCTTTAAGCGATTTACCGCAGCGGCGTGCATCATCGGATCACACAATAAGTATTGCGACTTACCTAGGGCTTTGGCTCGGTGCATCGCCGTGTCAGCATCCCGCAAAACGTCTTCCGCCGCACTATACCCACCAACGCTCACCGCGATGCCGATGCTGACGGTAATCTGCAACTGCCGTCCGCTAACCAAGAACGCAGTCACCAGGTTTTGCTGGATTCGTTCCGCGACGCGTATGGCGTCGCTGGCGTCAAGGATGTCGTCGAGCACAACTGCGAATTCGTCGCCGCCATACCGTGCCACGAAGTCGTCGCCAGCCTCTCGGAATGATCCAGATACGTTGTCGGTGTGCAGACGAGGGTCCTTTTGACGGATCGAATCGGTGAGCCTCTCCGAGATTTGACGAATCAGCTGATCGCCCGCAGAGTGCCCGAGGCTGTCATTTACAATCTTAAATTGGTCCACGTCCATAAACACGACGGCGAACTCGTAGTCCTGATGGCGCTTTGCCCGTTTGACGCATTGCGTCAGGCGATCCATAAAGAATCTGCGGTTGGGCAACTGCGTAAGCAAGTCATGGTAAGCATTGTGGAGTAATTGTTCTTGAAGCCTCATTCCTTTGGTGATTTCCACGCCCAGTTCATGCCAGCGGCGAGCGGAAAAAACGGCGAGAGAAACAGCGAGCACAAAGTTAACCACCAACACGTCGTCAAACCACGCGTATCGCTGGGTAAACCGATACAGCCATTCGATGGTGTTAAAGTGCCGCGACAAGAGCCAACTAGCGACGCACAGAACCATAATTATCGCCAACTCTATGTTGGTCCTTCGCAGTGCCTTTCTTCTCGCGGGCATCGTTTCATCCTTCGGTCCCGGCTCGACCCGATGCTTCCGGCGCCTTGAACCGCACTCTGGCGGACAATGTTGTGTTAAGCACGTGCGCTCACCAGGCGCACAGTGGACTCATGCAAATTCCACTTGCCACCGTCCGAGCGTGTCAGGCGACGCTCTGTCTTGGATCCAGCTGGCAGGCGTCAGCCATGGTCTGGCGAATCGAATTCCCAGCGCGCTGGGACGAACAATCACGCGTCAGAATGACGGGAGGGGTCGCTTCGAAAGCTTGGGGCGTTAGGATATTCTCGTCTGCCCGTTATAGGACACTTCCTAGCAGTGTGTTCTAACTGTCAAGGGTTCGAAGCTGCCGGATTTCGAGGGGCTCAAGTTCACAACTGCTCACAAATCATGCCAGTTCAGCGGGTCGGTGCAGCGCCGTCCAGTCGATCGATTCGACAATGCATTCGGGGCGAAACCGCTCCCGCCCGAATGCTTGGGCGGTTCCCGCGCCTTTAGAATTTCTCCAGCAGCCACACATTTGCCTCGAAAGTTTGCTGGTTAAAAGCGAGATGGAGCCCGTCCGCCGATGCGGCGACGTCGCCTAGCCAT
>Ga0209169_10000591_pt1 | contig 22119 bp, 25 predicted proteins | sample HubBroMetageWRM4_FD_188346 | JGI IMG/M metagenome (GOLD analysis project Ga0209169, IMG submission 188346) | Warmed soil microbial communities from the Hubbard Brook experimental Forest, New Hampshire - Hubbard Brook CCASE Soil Metagenome WRM 4... | ecosystem: Environmental > Terrestrial > Soil...
CTACCCGTATCGTCATCCGCGCCACCGACGAGCCGGATCCGACCAAGCCCGGCGTCGATATCTACCGGCTGATGAAGTTCCAGCGTTCCAACCAGAACACCTGCATCAATCAGCGGCCTCTGGTGAAGGTCAGTGATCAGGTGAAGAAGGGCGACATCATTGCCGACGGTCCCTCGACCGATCTCGGCGAGCTGGCGCTTGGGCGGAACGTGCTGGTCGCGTTCATGCCGTGGAATGGCTACAATTTCGAAGACTCGATCCTACTCTCCGAACGCATCGTCAAAGATGACGTCTTCACCTCGATCCACATCGAGGAATTCGAGGTCATGGCCCGCGATACCAAGCTCGGGCCGGAGGAGATCACGCGCGACATCCCGAACGTCTCGGAAGAGACGCTGAAGAATCTCGACGAGGCGGGTATCGTCTATATCGGCGCCGAAGTGCGTGCCGGGGATATTCTCGTCGGCAAGATCACGCCCAAGGGCGAGAGTCCGATGACGCCGGAAGAGAAGCTTCTGCGCGCCATCTTCGGCGAAAAAGCCTCCGATGTGCGGGATACCTCGCTGCGGGTGCCGCCCGGCGTACAGGGCACCGTGGTGGAAGTGCGCGTGTTCAATCGACATGGCGTCGAAAAAGACGAACGTGCGCTCGCTATCGAACGCGAAGAAATCGAACGGCTCGCCAAGGATCGCGACGACGAGCAGGCCATCCTTGACCGCAACGTTTATGGCCGTCTGGCCGAGTTGCTTGAGGGCCGCCAAGGCATCGCCGGTCCGAAGGGCTTCAAGAAAGACACCAAGATCACCCGTGCGGTACTCGACGAATATCCGCGTTCGCAGTGGTGGTCGTTCGCTTCGCCAAACGACAAGGTGATGGCGGAGATCGAAGCCATCCGTAAGCAGTACGATGAATCGAAGAAGCGGCTCGAGCAGCGCTTCCTCGACAAGGTCGAAAAGCTGCAGCGCGGCGACGAATTGCCGCCGGGCGTCATGAAGATGGTGAAAGTCTTCGTGGCCGTTAAGCGCAAGATTCAACCCGGTGACAAGATGGCCGGCCGTCACGGCAACAAGGGCGTGGTGTCGAAAATCGTACCGGTCGAGGACATGCCGTTCCTCGGCGACGGCACGCAAGTCGATATCGTGCTCAATCCGCTCGGCGTGCCGAGCCGGATGAATGTCGGGCAAATCCTCGAGACCCATCTCGGCTGGGCTTGCGCCGGCTTGGGATTGAAGATCGGCGCCGCCGTCGACCTCTACAACAGCAAGAAGGATTCAAAGCCGCTCAAGGAGCTGTTGAAGAAGGTCTATGGCGACGAAGAAACCATCAAGTCGCTTGACGAAAAAGGCTTGATGGAGCTCGGCAGCAACTTGCGCCACGGCGTGCCGATTTCGACGCCGGTCTTCGACGGAGCGAAGGAAGCCGACATCGAGCACATGCTCGATCTCGCCGGCCTCGATCATTCCGGACAAGTGACATTATTCGATGGGCGTACCGGCGACACTTTCGACCGCAAGGTCACGGTCGGCCATATCTATATGCTCAAGCTGCATCATCTCGTGGACGACAAAATCCACGCCAGGTCGATCGGACCTTACAGCCTGGTCACGCAGCAGCCGTTGGGCGGCAAGGCTCAGTTCGGCGGGCAACGGTTCGGCGAAATGGAGGTGTGGGCGCTTGAAGCTTACGGCGCCGCTTACACGCTCCAGGAGATGCTGACGGTAAAATCCGACGACGTGGCCGGTCGCACCAAGGTCTACGAGGCGATCGTGCGCGGCGACGACACCTTCGAAGCCGGCATTCCGGAATCGTTCAACGTGCTCGTCAAGGAAATGCGGTCGCTCGGCTTGAACGTAGACTTACACAATTCCAAGCAGCAGCGCGGCGGCGACGGTGGTGTCGCCGAGGCGGCGGAGTGAGCGGAAGACAAAGGACAGTGAAAGAGGACGGATGCACATCGAACGACGGGACAGCTTCATCTGTCGTGCGTCGTTAGTCGTCCGTTCTCTTCTAACCAAGAATTTCATACGGAGAATATCATGAACCAAGAGATTATGAATCTCTTCAGCCCGCAGACGCCGGCTCAGGTCTTCGACCAGATCCGCATATCGATCGCGAGCCCGGAAAAGATTCTGTCTTGGTCCTACGGCGAAATCAAAAAGCCGGAAACCATAAACTACCGCACGTTCAAGCCCGAACGCGATGGGTTGTTTTGTGCGCGCATTTTCGGGCCGATCAAGGACTACGAATGCCTGTGCGGCAAATACAAGCGGATGAAGTACAAGGGCATCATCTGCGAGAAGTGTTCCGTCGAGGTGACGCTGTCGCGCGTGCGGCGCGAGCGCATGGGACACATCGAGCTCGCGGCGCCGGTCGCGCACATCTGGTTTCTGAAATCGTTGCCGTCGCGCATCGGGCTCATGCTCGACATGACGCTGAAGGACCTCGAGCGCATTCTCTATTTCGAATATTACGTCGTGCTCGAGCCCGGCCTCACGCCGCTCAAGGATCGTCAGCTCCTGAGCGAAGAGGAATACATGAAGGCCCAGGACGAGCTTGGGGCCGACAGCTTCACCGCCATGATCGGTGCGGAGGCGATCCGCGAATTGCTCAAGGCGCTCGACCTTGAGAAGATGGCGGTCGACCTGCGCCAGGAGATCGCGGAATCGACTTCGGAGCTTAAGCCCAAGAAGCTCGCCAAGAGGCTCAAGCTGATTGAGGCCTTCATCCAATCCGGCAACAAGCCGGAATGGATGATTCTGACCCACGTGCCAGTGATCCCGCCGGACCTGCGCCCGCTCGTTCCGCTGGACGGCGGCCGTTTTGCCACGTCCGACCTTAACGATCTCTATCGCCGGGTCATCAACCGCAACAATCGCTTGAAGCGGCTGATCGAGTTGCGCGCTCCCGACATCATTATCCGCAACGAAAAGCGGATGTTGCAGGAGGCGGTCGACGCGTTGTTCGACAACGGCCGCCGCGGCCGCGTCATTACCGGCGCCAACAAACGGCCGTTGAAGTCGCTTGCCGATATGCTCAAAGGCAAGCAGGGCCGCTTCCGCCAGAACCTGCTGGGCAAGCGCGTCGACTATTCCGGCCGTTCCGTCATCGTGGTCGGCCCGGAGCTCAAGCTGCATCAATGCGGGCTGCCGAAGAAAATGGCGCTCGAATTGTTCAAGCCGTTCATCTATTCGCGGCTCGACGCCAAGGGTCTTTCGACCACGGTCAAGCAGGCGAAGAAGCTCGTGGAGAAAGAGAAGCCGGAAGTCTGGGACATTCTCGACGAGGTTATTCGCGAACATCCGGTCCTGCTCAATCGCGCGCCGACGCTTCATCGCCTCGGCATCCAGGCGTTCGAGCCGGTCTTGATCGAAGGCAAGGCGATTCAGCTGCACCCGCTGGTTTGCGCGGCGTTTAACGCCGACTTCGACGGCGATCAGATGGCCGTCCACGTGCCGCTGTCGCTGGAAGCGCAGCTTGAGGCGCGGGTGCTGATGATGTCGACCAACAACATTCTGCATCCCGCCAACGGTTCGCCGATCATCGTGCCGTCGCAAGATATCGTGCTCGGGCTCTACTACCTTTCGCTCCTGAGCGAAACCGGTCCCGGGCAGTGGAAGCTGGAACTCCATTCGGAGAAGGAGATCGAGCGCGACCGGAAGAAGAAGAACGTCGTGCAGGGCTTCTACCGCAACATCAGCGAAGTCGAGCATGCGTTGCACGAGAAGATCGTCGGCTTGCACTCGAAAATTAAGTATCGCTGGGAAGGTATTGACGAGGAAGGCAAGCCAGCGCGCAAGTGGTACGAGACAACGCCGGGCCGCGCTCTGCTGGGCGAAGTGTTGCCCAAGCACCGGAAGGTCCCGTTCGACCTCGTCAACAAGCTGATGACGAAGCGCGAAATCTCCTCGATGATCGATACGGTCTATCGCCACTGCGGCCAGAAGGAGACCGTGATCTTCTGCGACCGCATCATGGCGCTTGGCTTCCATCATGCCTTCAAGGCCGGCATTTCGTTCGGCAAGGACGACATGGTGGTGCCGCACACCAAGAAAAAGATCGTCGAGGACACGCGCGAGCAGGTCAAGGATTTCGAGCAGCAATACAATGACGGCCTGATCACCCAGGGCGAGAAGTACAACAAGGTCGTCGATGCCTGGTCGAAGTGCACGGAGAAGATCGCGGAAGCGATGATGAAGGAAATCTCCGCGAGCAAGCCAGCGACGGAGAAGGGTGCCGAGGCTCAGGTCAACTCGATCTTCATGATGGCACATTCTGGCGCCCGCGGTTCGCCGGCACAGATGCGACAGCTCGCCGGTATGCGCGGTCTGATGGCGAAGCCTTCCGGTGAGATTATCGAGAGCCCGATCATCTCGAACTTCAAGGAAGGCCTCTCCGTGCTTGAGTATTTCAACTCGACGCACGGCGCGCGCAAAGGGCTGGCCGATACCGCGTTGAAAACGGCGAATTCGGGTTATCTGACCCGGCGCCTGGTCGACGTGGCGCAGGATTGCATCATTACCTTCGAGGATTGCGGCACCTCGCGCGGTATCAAGGTGCGCGCCATCATCGACGCCGGGCAGGTGGTTGCATCGCTGGCGACCCGTATTCTCGGCCGTACCACGGCGGAGGACGTGCGCGACCCGAACAGTAACGAGGTGCTGGTCGCGAACGGCACGTTGCTCGAGGAGCCGCATGTCGAGCGGCTCGTCGCCGCCGGCGTCCAAGAAATCAAGATTCGGTCCGTGCTCACTTGCGAGACGACGAGCGGTTGCTGCGGCAAGTGCTATGGACGCGATCTTGCCCGCGGCACGCCGGTCAATATGGGCGAGGCCGTCGGCGTCATTGCTGCACAGTCGATCGGTGAGCCGGGTACCCAGCTCACCATGCGCACGTTCCATATCGGCGGTGCGGCGCAGATCTCGGAGCAGTCGTTCGTCGAGTCGAACTTCGAGGGCACCGTCCGGATCAAGAACAAGAACGTCGTCCGCAACTCGGACGGCGATCAAATCGTGATGAGCCGCAATCTTATCGTTGCGGTGACCGATCCGGACGGCACCGAACGCGCCGTGCACCGCATCCAATACGGCGCGCGGCTCAAAGTCGAAGATGGCGAGCACATCAAGCGCGGCCAGCGTATCGCCGAGTGGGATCCTTACACCCGGCCGATCATGACCGAAGTCGAGGGCACTGTCGGATTCGAGGATCTCGTCGAAGGTCAGTCGATGACCGAGACGCTCGACGAATCGACCGGCATCGCCAAGCGCCTAGTGATCGACTGGCGTTCGGGTTCGGCTCGGGGCCAGCAGGATTTGCGTCCGGCGCTCGTGATCAAGGGCAAGGACGGCAAGATCCTGAAGCTCTCTCGTGGCAGCGATGCCCGCTACACGCTGGCGGTCGACGCCATCATCTCGGTCGATCCCGGCGCCAAGATGAAGGCGGGCGATGTCATCGCCCGTATTCCGACCGAAAGCGCCAAGACCCGCGACATCACCGGCGGCTTGCCGCGCGTCGCGGAATTGTTCGAAGCGCGGCGCCCGAAGGAATCGGCGGTTATCGCCGAGATCTCCGGCACGGTGCGTTTCGGCCGCGATTACAAAAACAAGCGGCGGATCACCATCGAGCCGAGCAACAGCGAGGAGGAGGCGCGCGAGTACCTCGTCCCCAAGGGCAAGCACATCTACTTGCAGGATGGCGACGTCATCGAGAAGGGTGACTTTATTGTCGAAGGCAACCCGGCGCCGCACGACATCCTGGCGATCAAGGGCGTGGAAGAGCTTGCGGGCTACCTGGTCAATGAAATCCAGGAGGTCTACCGGCTCCAAGGCGTGGCGATCAACGACAAGCACATCGAGGTGATCGTCCGGCAGATGCTGCAGAAGGTCGAGATCACGGATTCCGGCGAGACCGACATGATCCAGGGCGATCAGGTCGACAAACTGGAATTCGACGAGACCAATGCCCGCGTGGTGGCCGAAGGCAAAAAGCCCGCGGTCGCGCATCCGGTATTGCTCGGTATTACCAAGGCGTCGCTGCAGACGCGCTCGTTCATCTCCGCGGCATCGTTCCAGGAGACGACGCGTGTCCTCACCGAAGCCGCGGTCTCGGGCAAGGCGGACACGCTCGATGGGCTCAAGGAGAACGTCATCGTCGGCCGGCTCATTCCCGCCGGTACCGGTGCGATGATGAACCGGCTACGCGAAGTGGCGGTCAAGCGCGACCAGCTCATTCTCGCCGAACGCGAGAAGGAGGCGGCGAAGGCCGCTGAGGCCGCGCAAGAGCCTGCGGCGCTGCCGGCGGCGGAGTAAACCCGCCCCCGGGCCGCATAAACGACGAGGAGGCCGCCGCAAGGCGGCCTTTTCGTTTTATGCGCCATTCCTATGTAGTTTCGGCTGTACTGAATGACCTGACGTCGGGAGGCGGAGATGAGCACAGTTCTGGTAACGGGCGGTTCGGGCTTTGTCGGCAGCCATTGCATTTTGCAGCTTCTTGCCGCTGGCCACCGGGTGCGCACCACCGTCCGCAATCTCAAGCGCGAGGCTGACGTGCGCGCGCTGCTCCGTGCCGGAGGCGCCGACGCAGGGGACCGCCTGAGCTTCTTCGTCGCCGATCTGGAAAAAGACTCCGGCTGGCGCGAAGCTGCGGCCGGCTGCGATTTCGTTCTGCACGTGGCGTCGCCATTTCCGGTGAACGTGCCAAAACATGAGGACGAACTCATCGTTCCGGCGCGTGATGGTGCACTGCGCGTGCTGCGGGCCGCGCGCGACACTGGCGTCAGACGTGTCGTGATGACGTCTTCCTTTGCGGCGATCGGTTACGGCCATCCGCAGCGCGCGACCGCGTTCGATGAGCGGGATTGGACTAATTTGTCCGGCGCCGATGTCGGCGCCTATCCGAAATCCAAGACCATCGCTGAGCGCGCCGCCTGGGACTTTGTCGAGCGTGAAGGCGGCTCACTCGAATTATCCGTGGTCAATCCGGTTGCGATATTCGGCCCGGTGCTCGGTCCCGACTTGTCGGCGTCGATTGTGATCACGCAGCGGCTTTTGGACGGCGCCATGCCGGGACTGCCGCAAATATCTTTCGGCGTAGTCGACGTTCGCGATGTCGCTGATTTGCATCTGCGCGCCATGACCAATCCTGCGGCCAACGGCGAACGCTTCCTCGCCGTTGCCGGCGACTTTGTGTCGGTCGGCGAATTAGCCGACGCACTGCGAATGCGGCTTGGCGCAGCGGCGCGTCGTGTGCCGACGCGGCGCCTGCCAAATTGGCTGGTGCGCCTTGCGGCCCTGGCCGATCCCTCCATTCGGCAAATTGTCGGCGAACTGGGCAAGCATAGGAACGCGACAAGTGAGAAGGCAACGCGCTTGCTCGGGTGGGCGCCGCATTCCCGTGAGGATGCGCTGGTCGCTACTGCAGAAAGTCTTCTGCGATTGGGCTTGCTCAAGGACAGCGTCCGAAAAGCCGCGTAAACTTCCGTCGTTGCTGCGTTATCTAGCGGAGCGCATCGTGTTCCCGCCACAACGAATCGTTTGCCTGACCGAAGAAACCGTTGAGACGCTCTACTTGCTCGGCGAAGAGCGTCGCATTGTCGGCATTTCCGGCTATGTGGTCCGGCCGCCGCGGGCGCGGCGCGAAAAGCCACGCGTCTCCGCGTTCACGTCGGCCGACATTCCGAAAATTCTCGCGCTTGAGCCCGATCTCGTTCTGACCTTTTCCGATCTCCAGGCCGAGATCGCCACGGCTCTGATCCGCGCCGGCGTCAGCGTGCACGCCTTCAACCAGCGTACCGTCGCCGAAGTTCTCGACATGATCCGTTTACTCGGCAGCTTGGTCGGCGCCACTGACCGTGCGGATTATTTGGCGTTGGAACTCGAGCAGGGGATAAGCGCAACGCGCTGCCGCACCGCGCAGCTGCCGTGGCGGCCGAAGGTTTATTTCGAGGAATGGGACGATCCAATGATTTCCGGCATCGGTTGGGTATCGGAATTGATCGGAGCCGCCGGCGGAATGGATGTTTTCGCCGACCGGGCAGGGTGCAAGTCGGCCAAGGAGCGCATCGTCAGCGCTGCCGAAGTCATTGACCGGCAGCCCGACGTCATCATCGGCTCGTGGTGCGGCAAGAAGTTCAGACCGGAAAAATTCGCAAGCCGCCCAGGTTTCGATCGGCTTGCCGCGGTCCGCGGCGGTGTGCTGCACGAGATCAAATCGCCGTTGATTCTCCAGCCTGGGCCGGCGGCGCTGACTGACGGGCTCGCTGCGCTCGAGGCAATTATCGCCGGCGTGGTGGCGAAGACGCTCGCGGTATCAGCATGACCGCGCAGCAGCCTGCCACCGAGCTTGCACTGTTCAGCGGCGGCGCCATGCGGCGGTTTCTAACTGAAGCCCTGCCGTTGTTCGAACAGGCGACGGCAACAAAGGTCTCGGCCCATTTTGCGATTACGCGCCTTCTCAAGAAGGAGATCGAAGATGGCGCGGCTTTCGATATGGCGCTGATGCCGCGGTCTGAGCTCGACGCGCTCGCGGGATCGGGCTTTATCGTTCCAGGATCGCAGACCGACATCGTGCGCTCGATTGTCGGATTCATCGTGCGGGTCGGCGCGCCGGTGCCGGATATTTCGAGCGTCGAGGCGTTCAAGAGCGTTTTGCGGCGCGCGAAGTCGATTTCGCACAGTCAAGGTCCAAGCGGCCTCTACGTGGCCGCGCTGCTTGAGCGCATCGGCCTTGCCGGCGAAATGAAGGAAAAAACCGTGCTGGCCATCGGCCGGCCCGTGGGCGAGGTCGTCGCCAGCGGCGAGGCCGAGATCGGAATGCAGCAGATCATCGAAAATCAACCCGTCCAGGGGGCGCATCTCGTCGGCCCACTGCCGCCCGAACTGGGCAATTTCGTCGCCTACAGCGCGGGGTTTGCTTCCCGGGTTGCGGATCATGCCGCGGCCCGATCGCTTGTCGCCTTCCTTAAGTCACCGGCGAGCGTGCGTATCATCCGCGAAAAGGGGATGGAGCCGGCGTAGGATTGGCTCAAGCCGGATAGCGCAGATGTGCTTGCGCCATCGGGGTTTTAAGCCCATATGAGCTTGACTTCGCGCGGTACCGCCGATACATACCGCGAACTTTTCGGCAGGCGGTGAGCTTCGCCCGTCGGAACGGCATGTCCGGGTTCACGCAAGCTATTGAAAGTTATTCGCTTTCTTAAGCGCGTGGATTTCGGCACGACGCCTCGACAAAAGCAGGCTCAAACGCTGCCGCTGACTTCGAAAAGTCAGACGGACTAAGCGCACGACCGCGGTGCTTGCATCGTGGTCCTCTGCCGGGATCAAGCGCCCTCCGCGCGCGGAGCGGATGGCGCGATTTCTTTTGCGCGAACGGTTTTCGCGCAGCAATGGACGCAAGTCCGCGCGAAGTGACGGCCGCAAGGGGCGAAAGCCTCAGGTCTTGGAGCGAAGAGGGCGCATGCCGACGGTTAACCAGCTTATTCGCAGGCCACGCGTCGTGCAGCATGCGAAAAAGAAAGTCCCGGCTCTGCAGCAATCGCCGCAGAAGCGCGGAGTTTGCACGCGCGTTTATACGACGACGCCGAAGAAGCCGAACTCAGCTTTGCGCAAGGTCGCAAAGGTCCGGTTGACCAACGGGTTCGAGGTCATCGGCTACATCCCCGGCGAGGGACATAACCTGCAAGAGCACTCTGTGGTGATGATCCGCGGCGGCCGCGTGAAGGACCTTCCGGGCGTGCGCTATCACATTCTGCGCGGCGTGCTCGACACCCAGGGCGTGAAAAACCGCAAGCAGCGCAGATCGAAATATGGAGCAAAACGGCCCAAATAATGGGTCGTTTTGCGTCATGAGGAACGAAGGACGAAGGAAATAACGAGATGTCCCGCCGCCACAGGGCAGACAAGCGAGAGATCCTGCCAGATCCGAAATTCGGAAATATCGTGATCACCAAGTTCATGAACTCGGTGATGCACGCCGGCAAGAAATCCGTGGCGGAGAATATCGTCTACGGCGCGCTCGACATGATCGAAGGCAAGACCCGGCAGAATCCGATCGGTGTGTTCGAGCAGGCGCTCGATAACGTTATGCCGTCGATCGAGGTGCGCTCACGCCGGGTCGGTGGCGCGACCTATCAGGTACCGGTCGAAGTGCGAACTTCGCGGCGCCAGGCACTCGGTATCCGCTGGATCATCTCGGCGGCGCGCGAGCGCAATGAAAAGACGATGACAGAGCGGCTGTCGGCCGAGTTGCTCGATGCATCCAATAGCAGGGGAAACGCAGTGAAGAAGCGCGAAGACACGCATCGGATGGCCGAGGCCAACCGTGCCTTCTCGCACTATCGCTGGTAACGCCGGCGACCGAAGGATTTTTGCAAATGCCCCGCACCCATCCAATCGAGGACTACCGCAACTTCGGCATCATGGCCCATATTGATGCCGGTAAGACGACGACGACCGAGCGCGTCCTTTACTATACCGGCAAGAGCCACAAGATCGGCGAGGTGCACGACGGCGCTGCGACCATGGATTTTATGGAGCAGGAGCAAGAGCGCGGCATCACTATTACCTCGGCCGCAACCACCGCGATTTGGAACGGCAAAAGACTCAACATCATCGACACGCCCGGCCACGTCGATTTCACCATTGAGGTGGAACGCTCGCTCCGCGTCCTCGACGGCGCGGTTTGCGTGCTCGATTCCAACCAGGGCGTCGAGCCGCAGACCGAGACGGTATGGCGGCAAGGTGATCGCTATAACGTCCCGCGCATCGTGTTCTGCAACAAGATGGACAAGATCGGCGCGGATTACTTCCAGTGCCTCAAAGATATCGTCGATCGCCTCGGCGCCAAGCCGATCGCGATCCAGCTGCCGATCGGGTCCGAGAGCCAGTTCAAAGGCATCATCGATCTTGTACGCATGGTCGGCGTGGTTTGGGATGAAGAGACGCTCGGCGCCAAATATCACGACATCGAAATCCCGGACGAGCTGAAGGATCAAGCGAAGGAATATCGCGAGAAGCTGGTCGAGGCCGCGGTTGAGCTCGACGATGACGCGATGACGGCCTATCTCGAAGGCAATGAGCCGGATGTAGCGACGCTCAAGCGCCTCATCCGCAAGGCCACCATTGCCAGCACGTTCTTCCCGGTGCTGTGCGGCTCCGCGTTCAAGAACAAGGGCGTCCAGCCCCTGCTGGACGCCGTGGTCGATTATCTGCCTTCGCCGCTCGACGTGCCGCCGATCAAGGGCATCGATCTTAAGGGCAACGAAATTGTACGCCTTCCGGCCGACACGGAGCCGATGGCGTTGCTCGCGTTCAAAATCATGGACGACCCGTTTGTCGGCACCATCACGTTCTGCCGCATCTATTCCGGCACGCTCGAGAGCTCAACCGGCGTGATGAATTCGACTAAGGATCGCAAAGAGCGCGTCGGCCGCATGCTGCTGATGCATGCCAACAACCGCGAAGACATCAAGGAAGCATTCGCCGGCGACATCGTTGCGCTAGCCGGCCTCAAGGAAGTGCGCACCGGCGACACTTTGTGCGATCCGCAGAAGCCGGTGATTTTAGAGAAGATGGAATTTCCCGATCCGGTCATCGAGATCGCGATCGAGCCGAAGTCCAAGGCCGACCAGGAGAAGCTTGGCGTCGCGCTGGCGAAACTCGTCGCCGAAGATCCGTCGTTCCGCGTCACCACCGATCAGGAGTCCGGCCAGACCATCATCAAGGGCATGGGCGAACTTCATCTCGATATCAAAGTCGATATCCTTAAGCGCACTTATAAGGTCGAAGCCAATATCGGCGCCCCGCAAGTCGCTTATCGCGAGAAGATCACCCGACCCGCCACCGTCGATTATACGCACAAGAAACAGACCGGCGGCCATGGTCAGTATGCCAAGATCAAAATCACCGCTGAACCGGGTACGCCTGGCGCGGGCTTCGAGTTTGAGAACGAAATTGTCGGTGGCTCGGTGCCAAAGGAATTCATCCCGGCCGTGGAAAAGGGCCTCGAAGGGGTGCTGACGACCGGCGTTCTCGCCGGGTTCCCGGTGGTCGACGTCAAAGTCAGCCTGATCGACGGCGACTCCCACGACGTCGATTCCTCGGCGATGGCATTCGAAATCTGCGCGCGCGGGGCGATGCGCGAAGCGTTGCAGAAGGGCGGCCCAGTGCTGCTCGAGCCGGTGATGAAAGTCGAAGTCGTGACGCCGGAGGATTATACCGGCTCCGTCATCGGCGATCTCAATTCCCGGCGCGGTCAAATTCAAGGCCAGGACATGCGCGGCAACGCTAACGTCATTACGGCGATGGTGCCGCTCGCCAACATGTTCTCTTACGTCAACAACTTGCGCTCCATGAGTCAGGGCCGCGCCACATTCACTATGCAGTTCGATCACTACGCGGAAGTACCGAAAGCGATCGCAGAAGAGGTCCAGGCGAAGCTCGCCTGATCGCAATTTAGCAACGTCAAAGAGAGAAAGCCGGAACGGAGAGCCACATGGCCAAGGAAAAATTCAACCGCAGCAAGCCGCATTGCAACATCGGCACGATCGGACACGTCGATCACGGCAAGACGTCATTGACGGCGGCGATTACCAAGGTGTTGGCGGAAAAAGGCCAGGCCCAGTACACCGCCTATGACCAGATCGACAAGGCGCCGGAAGAGAAGGCGCGCGGCATCACGATTGCTACCGCGCACGTCGAGTACGAGACCGACAAGCGCCATTATGCGCACGTCGACTGCCCTGGACACGCCGACTACGTGAAGAACATGATCACCGGCGCGGCGCAGATGGACGGCGCCATCCTGGTAGTGAGCGCGGCCGACGGCCCGATGCCGCAGACCCGCGAGCACATTCTGCTCGCTCGTCAGGTCGGTGTGCCGGCGCTGGTGGTGTTCCTTAACAAAGTCGACATGGTCGACGATCCGGAGCTGCTTGAACTCGTTGAGCTCGAGGTCCGGGAGCTTCTGTCCAAGTACAACTTCCCCGGCGACAAGGTCCCCGTGATCAAGGGTTCGGCGTTGATGGCGCTGGAAGACAAGGACGTGAAGCTCGGCAAGGAAGCGATCTACGAACTCATGAAGGCGGTGGACGACTACATCCCGCAGCCGGAGCGTCCGAAGGATCAGCCGTTCCTGATGCCGGTCGAAGACGTGTTCTCGATCTCCGGACGCGGCACGGTCTGCACCGGGCGCATCGAGCGCGGCATCATCAAGGTCGGCGAGGAAGTTGAAATCGTCGGTATCAAGCCGACCCAGAAGACCGTGGTCACCGGCGTCGAGATGTTTCGTAAGCTCCTCGACCAGGGCGAGGCCGGCGATAACGTCGGTTGCCTCCTGCGCGGCACCAAGCGCGAGGAAGTCGAGCGCGGCCAGGTGCTGTGCAAGCCGGGCTCGGTCAAGCCGCACACCAAATTTAAGGCCGAGGCTTACATCCTCACCAAAGAAGAGGGTGGCCGTCACACGCCGTTCTTCACCAATTACCGGCCGCAATTTTACTTCCGCACCACCGACGTGACCGGTGTGGTCACGCTGCCGGAGGGCACCGAGATGGTGATGCCCGGCGACAATATCGCGATGGAAGTGACGCTGATCGTGCCGATCGCCATGGAAGAGAAGCTGCGCTTCGCCATTCGTGAAGGCGGCCGGACGGTGGGCGCCGGCGTAGTGGCGAGCATCGTTGAGTGAGGAGACACGACTGTCGTCCCCCGCGAAAGCGGGGGACTCAGTATCCGCGGGTGAACCAAAAGGACTAGCGATTTACTGGGTCGTCCGCCGGCGCGGACGATGACAGGCAGAGAGACCGAAATGAACGGCCAAAACATACGGATCCGATTGAAAGCGTTCGACCACCGCATCCTCGATGCTTCGACGCGCGAGATCGTCAACACCGCCAAGCGCACCGGCGCGCAGGTGCGCGGGCCTATTCCGTTGCCGACGCGCATCGAAAAATTCACGGTCAACCGCTCGCCGCACGTCGATAAAAAAAGCCGCGAGCAGTTCGAGATGCGTACCCACAAGCGGCTTCTCGATATTGTCGATCCGACACCGCAGACCGTCGACGCGCTGATGAAGCTCGACCTGGCGGCCGGCGTTGACGTCGAGATCAAGCTTTAAGGCGCGGGGAATTTGGCCATGCGATCCGGCGTGCTTGCGCAGAAAATTGGAATGACCCGGCTGTTCACCGACGCCGGCGAGCACGTGCCGGTTACGGTGCTGCAGCTTGCTGGCTGTCAGGTCATAGGCCACCGCACCAAAGAAAAGAACGGTTACGTGGCGTTGCAGCTCGGCGCCGGCACCCGCAAGGCCCAACGCACAACCAAGGCCGGCCGCGGCCACTTCGCCGTCGCCAAGGTTGAACCCAAGCGCAAGCTTGCCGAATTCCGCGTTGACGATGACGCGCTTATTCCGATTGGCGCGGAGATCACCGCCGATCATTTTATCGTCGGCCAATTTGTGGATGTGACCGGCACCTCGACCGGTAAGGGCTGGGCCGGCGCCATGAAGCGCTGGAATTTCGCCGGCCTTCGCGCCTCGCACGGCGTGTCGATTTCGCACCGTTCAATCGGCGGCACCGGCGGTCGTCAGGATCCGGGCAAGACCTTCAAGAACAAAAAGATGTCCGGCCATCTCGGCGTCGAGCGGGTGACTACGCTCAATTTGAAAGTGATGCAGACCGACGTGGCGCGCGGTCTTATCTTGGTCGAAGGCGCCGTGCCCGGCGTCAACGGCGGTTGGATCACGGTGCGCGATGCCGTGAAGAAGAGGTTGCCGGACGGCGTGCCAAAGCCCGGAAAATTCAAGCTTGCCGAAGATGCGGCAGCGCCGCCGCCGGCGAAGCACGAAGAAGCCGCCTCGGATGCCAGGGAGGGCGCGTGACATGGAATTGAAAGTCACTTCGCTCGACGGCAAAAGCGCTGGGTCCGTGACCGTGTCGGACGGCATTTTCGGTCTCGATCCCCGCACCGACCTTATCCATCGCTGCGTTGTCTGGCAGTTGGCGAAGCGCCGCGCCGGCACGCATGCGGTGAAAAATCGCGCCGATATCCACCGTACCGGCAAAAAAATGTACCGGCAGAAGGGTACTGGCTCCGCCCGTCACGGTTCGGCGCGGGTAAATTTGTTCCGCGGCGGTGGCCGTTCGTTTGGCCCGCTGCCGCGCAGTCACGAGGTCGGCTTGCCGAAAAAAGTCCGGGCGCTCGCGCTTAAGCATGCGCTCTCGGCGAAGGCCAAGGACAACGGCATTGTTATCATCGAGGCGATCGAGCTTAAGGAAGCAAAGACCAAGACGCTGCGCGGCCAGTTTGAAAAGCTCGGTCTTTCCAGCGCGCTGATCGTGGACGGCGCCGAGGTTGGGGCCAATTTGCGCAACGCGGCGCGCAACATCCCCAACGTCGACGTGCTGCCGATTGCCGGCATCAACGTTTACGACATTCTGCGGCGGCAGAAGCTGGTGCTGACCCGCGCAGCGGTCGATGCGCTGGAGGCGCGGTTCAAATGACCACCAACGATCCGCGCCATTACGACGTGATCCTCGCGCCGGTGATCACCGAGAAAGCGACCAACGCCTCCGAGCACAGCAAGGTCATTTTCAAGGTGGCGCTTACCGCCACCAAACCGCAAATCAAGGAAGCGGTTGAAAGGCTGTTCGACGTCAAGGTTAAGAGCGTCAACACGCTCCGCCGCCGCGGCAAGTGGAAGGCTTTCAAGGGCCGTTTCGGCCAGCAATCAACAACCAAGCGTGCGGTCGTGACCCTCGAAGAGGGTCAGAGGATCGACGTGACCACGGGGCTATAGGGAGCGCGCGATGGCACTCAAGACCTATAATCCGGTCACACCCGGCCAGCGCCAGTTGGTGCTGGTCGATCGCTCGGGGCTGCATGCCGGTGCGCCGGTGAAGGCGCTCACCGAAGGTAAGTCGTCCAGCGGCGGCCGCAACAATTCGGGTTCGATCACAAGCCGCTACCGCGGCGGCGGCCACAAGAAGGCCTATCGCAGAATCGATTTCAAACGCCGCCGCTTTGACGCGCCGGCCAAGGTCGAGCGGATCGAATACGATCCCAACCGGACCGCCTTCATCGCGCTCATCAAATACGAGGATGGCGAACTCGCCTATATTCTGGCGCCGCAACGGCTTGGTGTCGGCGATGCAGTCGTCTCGGGCGAATATGTCGACGTCAAACCCGGCAACGCCATGCCGCTGGCTAATATTCCGGTCGGTACGATCGTCCACAACATCGAACTGAAAATCGGCAAGGGCGGTCAGATCGCGCGCTCTGCCGGCACGTATGCACAGATCGTCGGCCGAGATGGCGTCTACGTTATTCTGCGGCTCAATTCGGGCGAGCAACGGCTCGTGCACGGTCGCTGCATCGCTACGATCGGCGCGGTCTCGAATCCCGACAACATGAACGTCTCGATCGGCAAGGCCGGTCGCAATCGCTGGATGGGATGGCGCGGCCATGTCCGCGGCGAAACCATGAACCCGGTCGATCATCCGCTCGGCGGGCGCACGCGCGGCGGCCGTCATCCGGTGACACCTTGGGGCAAGCCGACCAGGGGCGCGAAGACGCGCAAGAACAAGCGGACCACCAAGTTCATCATGGTGAGCCGTCACGCCCGCAAAAAGAGCAAATAGGGATCGCGAGGAACAATCATGACGCGCTCGGTCTGGAAGGGTCCGTTTGTCGACGGCTATCTGCTCAAAAAAGCCGATGCCGCGCGCGCGTCCGGGCGCCACGACATGATCCGCATCTGGTCGCGCCGCTCGACCATACTGCCGCAATTCGTCGGTCTGACCTTCGGTGTTTATAACGGCCAAAAGCACATTCCGGTCATCGTCACCGAAGAAATGGTCGGGCACAAATTCGGCGAGTTCGCTCCGACGCGCTCGTTTTACGGCCACTCATCGGATCGCAAGGCCAAACGTTCCGACAGCGGCGGTGGGGCATCGGCACCTGCCGCTTCTGCTGGCGGCGCGTCCTAGGTCGAAGAGAAGCTCACATGAGCAAGAAAAAACAGCCACGCTCCCTTGCCGACACCGAAGCCAAAGCGGTTGCCCGCATGCTGCGCGTCAGTCCGCAAAAGCTGAACCTGTTGGCGCAGCTCATTCGCGGCAAAAAGGTTTCGATGGCGCTGGCCGATCTCGAATTTTCGCGCAAGCGCATCGCCCGGGACGTCCGCAAGTGCCTGGAATCGGCGATCGCCAACGCCGAGAACAATCACGATCTCGATGTCGACGATCTCGTCGTCGCCGAGGCCCATGTCGGCAAGTCGATCGTTTTGAAACGCCATATGCCGCGCGCTCGCGGACGAGTTGGCAAAATCTTCAAGCCGTTCTCGCACCTCACCATCGTGGTCCGTGAGGTCGAGGCGGCGACGCAATCGTAACGGACGGTAGTCGCCGGTAGGCGAGGAGATAAGATGGGTCAGAAAGTCAATCCGGTCGGACTTCGTCTTGGCATCAACCGCACTTGGGATTCGCGGTGGTATGCCGGCAAGACGAGCTACGGCTCGCTGCTGCATGAGGATATGGAGATCCGCAAAGCGCTATTGAAGGAACTCAAGCAAGCGGCGGTCTCCAAGATTGTCATCGAGCGTCCGCACAAGAAGTGCCGCGTCACTATCCACTCGGCTCGGCCGGGCGTGGTCATCGGCAAGAAGGGCGCCGACATCGAGAAGCTGCGCCGCAAGGTTGCCGAGTTGACCGACAGCGACGTGGTGATCAACATTGTGGAAATTCGCAAGCCCGAACTCGACGCCCAGCTCGTTGCCGAATCGATCGCGCAACAGCTTGAGCGCAGGGTCGCCTTTCGCCGCGCCATGAAGCGCGCGGTGCAATCGGCGATGCGGCTTGGCGCCGGCGGCATCCGCATCAATTGCTCGGGCCGGCTCGGCGGCGCCGAGATTGCGCGCATGGAATGGTATCGCGAGGGTCGCGTGCCGCTGCATACGTTGCGGGCCGATGTGGATTACGGCGTCGCCACGGCGTTCACGACTTACGGCACCTGCGGGGTCAAAGTCTGGATCTTCAAAGGCGAGATCATGGAACACGACCCGATGGCGCAAGACAAACGCATGAGCGAGGGCGACGCAGGTCGGCCCCGCCGTGACGCGGCCTAGGGCGGCAGAGCCATGTTGCAACCGACGCGAACCAAATTCCGCAAGGCGCACAAGGGGCGCATCCACGGCGTCGCAACCAGCGCGGCAACGCTGGCCTTTGGCCAATTTGGATTGAAGGCGATGGAGCCGGAACGGATCACCGCGCGCCAGATCGAGGCGGCACGGCGCGCGTTGACGCGGCATATGAAACGTTCGGGCCGGGTGTGGATCCGGGTTTTTCCCGACGTGCCGGTCTCGAAGAAGCCGCTCGAAGTCCGCATGGGTTCGGGCAAAGGGACACCGGAGCTTTGGGTGTGCCGCGTCAAGCCCGGCCGCATCATTTTCGAGCTCGACGGTGTGAGCTTGGAAGTGGCCAAGCAGTCGCTGGCGCTCGCCGCCGCCAAGCTGCCGGTCAAGACCCGTTTTGTGGAGCGCATTAGCGAATAGGCGCCATGAAGACTGCCGACATAAAAACGATGACCGTCGACCAGATCGACGACGAGGTGCTCAAGCTGAAGAAGGAGCAGTTCAACCTGCGCTTTCAGCGTGCCACCGGACAATTGGAAAATACCGCGCGGGTGCGCGAAGTGCGCCGTGACATTGCCCGATTGAAGACCATCGGCCGGCAAAAGCGCGCGCCAAGGAGCTGAAGAGGACAAAATGCCCAAGCGCAGCCTGCAAGGCGTCGTGGTGAGCGACAAGCAGAACAAGACTCTGGTGGTGCGGGTCGAGCGCCGTTTCGCCCATCCGATATTCGGCAAGGTGATCCGTCGCTCGAAGAAGTATTACGCACACGACGAGAAAAATGAGTTCAAGGTCGGCGACGTCGTTTGGATCGAGGAGCACCGGCCGATCTCGAAGCTCAAGCGTTGGGCGGTGGTGCGCGGCGAAAAGAAGACAGCGTCCTAAGGTTCGGCACGCCGGATAAGAAAGTGATTGGGGTAGCCCATGATTCAGATGCAAACCCACCTCGACGTCGCCGACAATTCCGGCGCGCGTCGCGTCATGTGCATCAAGGTGTTGGGCGGCTCCAAGCGCAAATACGCCACCATCGGCGATGTGATTGTCGTTTCGGTGAAAGAAGCCATTCCGCGTGGCCGCGTGAAGAAGGGCGACGTGATGAAGGCGGTAATCGTGCGGATCGCCAAGGACATCAAGCGTCCGGACGGCTCGATTATCCGTTTCGATCGCAACGCGGCAGTGCTGATCAATCCGCAGATGGAGCCGGTCGGCACTCGTATCTTCGGTCCGGTGCCACGGGAATTGCGCGCCAAAAACCACATGAAAATCATCTCGCTCGCGCCGGAGGTTCTGTAATGGCGGCGAAGATCAGAAAGGGCGACACCGTTATCGTGATCGCCGGCCGCGATAAAGGCCGCACCGGCGAGGTGATTGGGATGCGCCGCGAGGAGGGCCGTGTGCTCGTCCGTGGCGTCAACGTCGTCAAGCGTCATCAGAAGCAAAGCGCCACCCAAGAGGGCGGCATCGTCTCCAAGGAATTGCCGATCCACATATCGAATGTCGCGCTGGCCGATCCCAAGGACAAGAAGGCGACGCGCATCGGCTTTAAAATCTCAGGCACTGGGGATGCCCGAAAGAAGGTGCGCTTCGCCAAGCGCTCGGGAGCAGAGATCGATGGCTGACACTGAAGAGAAAAAGCCGAAGAAGGCTCCTAAGCCGGGCGCGGAAGCGGCCGGCCAGCCGGAAAAGGTGGCGAAAGCCGAGAAAGGCGACAAGCCGCCAAAGGCCGCGAAAGCCGACACAGCGGCGGAGGGCAAAGCCAAGCGAGAGCCGCGCGCGCCCGAACCGAAGGTCCCGGCGCGGTTGAAGGTCGAGTTCGACGAGCAGATTCGCGGGCGGCTTGCCGAGCAGTTCGGCTATAAGAACCGTTTCCAGATACCGACCTTGGATAAGGTCGTCATCAACATGGGAATAGGCGAGGGCGTCGCCGACCGCAAAAAGGTGGATGCCGCCGCGGCTGATCTCGCGCGCATTTCCGGTCAAAAGCCGGTGGTCACCAAGTCGCGCAAATCCATCGCCACTTACAAGTTGCGCGATGGGCAGGCTATTGGCTGCAAGGTCACGCTGCGCAAAGCGCGGATGTACGAGTTTCTCGATCGGCTGATCAACATCGCGCTGCCGCGGGTGCGCGATTTCCGCGGCCTCAACCCGAAGAGTTTCGATGGCCGTGGCAACTTCTCGCTCGGCATCAAGGAACACATCGTGTTTCCGGAAATCGACTACGACAAGACCGCCGACGTCTGGGGCATGGACATAACCGTATGCACGACCGCGCGCACCGACGACGAGGCGCGCGCCCTGTTGACTGCGTTCAATTTTCCGTTCCGGCAGTGAGGCGAGAGCGTCAGACGCGGAGCGGCGAGGAGCAATAAATGGCGAAGAAGAGTTCGATCGAGAAGAACAACCGGCGTCGCCGGATGTCCAAGAAATTTTCAGGCCGGCGTGCGCGGCTCAAGGCGATCGCGCAGGATAAAACCAAGCCGGTCGAGGACCGCTTTGCGGCGACGCTAAAGCTCGCGGAATTGCCGCGCAATTCCTCGGCGACGCGCATTCGCAATCGCTGCGAGATGACGGGCCGGCCGCGCGGCTTTTATCGCAAGCACAAACTGTCCCGCATTGCATTGCGCGAGCTCGGCTCGAAGGGGCTCATTCCAGGCCTGTTGAAGTCGAGCTGGTAAGGAGACTCGCACAATGTCGATGAACGATCCGCTTGGCGATCTCCTCACCCGCATCCGCAATGCGCAGATGCGCAACAAGGGCAAGGTGTCGAGTCCGAACTCGCGATTACGCGAGAGCGTTCTCGAAGTCTTGAAGAGCGAAGGCTATATCCGCGGCTACGCCGTAACGGAACGCGACGGCCGTTCGGAAATCGAGATCGAACTGAAATACTTCGAAGGCGCGCCGGTGATCAGGGAAATCGAGCGTATTTCCAAGCCGGGCCGCCGCGTCTACACTTCGGTGAAGAACCTGCCCCGCATCAACAACGGTCTCGGTGTGGCGATCGTCTCGACGCCGAAGGGCGTCATGGCCGATCACGACGCCCGTGACGCAAATGTCGGCGGCGAAATTCTCTGCACCGTGTTCTAAGAGGCCAAAAGAGTAACCGAGATCATGTCCCGCATCGGAAAAAGACCGGTCCCGATTCCTTCAGGCATCACCGCCAACGTCGAGGGTCAGACCGTCAAGCTTAAGGGGCCGAAAGGCGCGCTGTCGACGGTCGTCCCGGACGACGTCGACGTGAAGCTTGACGATGGCCGGATCAAAGTTGATCCGCGCAACGATACCAAACGCGCCCGCGCGCAGTGGGGTACTTCGCGTACGCTGATCGCCAACCTGATCGCAGGCGTCAGCAAGGGATTTGAGCGGCGTCTTGAGATCAACGGCGTCGGCTACCGCGCGGCGGTGCAAGGCAAGAACTTGCAGCTCGCGCTCGGCTACAGCCACGACGTCGTTTATCCGATCCCCGAAGGCATCACGATTGTGACGCCGCGGCCGGTCGAGATCGTGATCTCGGGCGCGGATCGCCAGAAAGTCGGCCAGGTCGCCGCCGAGATTCGTGAATATCGGCCGCCGGAGCCCTACAAAGGCAAGGGCATCAAGTATTCCGACGAGCGCATCTTCCGTAAGGAAGGCAAGAAGAAGTAACGGGGCGGAAAATGGCCAAACTCAGGGATCGTAGCGAACGGCGGCGGGGGCGAGTGCGTGGCGCGCTCGCGCGCGCGGCGCATGGTCGCAGCCGGCTCAGCGTATTTCGCTCGTCGAAGCATATTTACGCGCAGGTTATCGATGACGATCGCGGCGCCACCGTTGTCTCGGCGTCGTCGCTGGAAAAGACGGCGCTGGAAAAAGCGGAAGATGACCGACTCGAGCTTGCGGTTCGCGAACATGCGAGGCTCGTTTACCGGATTGCCTTCTCTGTCCTGCGGAATCACCACGACGCCGAGGATGCCACTCAGGAAACCTTCCTCCGTCTATTGCGTTACGGCAAGAAAATACCCGAAGTTCGGG
>Ga0209169_10000592_pt1 | contig 22107 bp, 16 predicted proteins | sample HubBroMetageWRM4_FD_188346 | JGI IMG/M metagenome (GOLD analysis project Ga0209169, IMG submission 188346) | Warmed soil microbial communities from the Hubbard Brook experimental Forest, New Hampshire - Hubbard Brook CCASE Soil Metagenome WRM 4... | ecosystem: Environmental > Terrestrial > Soil...
TCGCCACCGATTTCGCCGCCGTCCATGCCTATTCCTCCGATCCGCGGGTCACGCGCTATCTTTTTTTCGGACCCCGCGATGAGGAAAGCACGGCGGACTATCTCGAAGAGCTGCTGGCATCGCAGCGCGAGCAACCGCGTACCCGATTCGAGCTGGCGGTGGAGGAGACCGCCTCAGGCAAGCTGATCGGCGCCTGCGATCTATCCCTGATCGAGAGCAATGTGGTGGATTTGGGCTACATGCTCAGCGCGGAGCAGTGGGGCAAGGGATACGCGACCGAGATTGCGCTGGCCCTGGTCGATGCGGCGTTTTTTGATCTACGGGCGCAACGCGTGATCTCCACCGTCGATGTCAACAATGGCGCGTCGATCCGCGTGCTCGAGAAAATCGGCATGCGTTGGGAAGCGGTGTATCGCAAGCACCGCCGCGCCAAGAATCGCTGGTGGGACTGCCACCTGTTCACCCTGCCGCGCGAAGTGTGGGAGGCCGCTCGGCACAGCGATATTGACCGGTTGGTCTAGCGTTTCGTCGGGAAGGGCGAGAAGACTCAAGGTCCGAAGGCGCCAGGACCTTGAGTCTTTCTCACCCTTCCAGACGAGTGCTTGGGCCGGTCAATATCACCGTGCCGAAAGACCTAGTGTTCGTCCTTATCCTTCGCCGCTTGTTGCCGCGCGCGCTCCGCGGAGCGCTTCAGCACATCCTCGCTCGGCATCCCGGTGTTGCGGCTGCTGCGCAGCGCCAGCATACCGCCGATCAATACGGCGGCCACGACTATGAAGATAATGACGGTTTTGAACACCTGGCCGCGCTCCTTAGGACATCACTCTGATCAGGCCTTCCTGCGCGACGCTGGCGACCAAGCGACCATCGCGCGCAAATATGTTGCCGCGGGTGAAGCCGCGGGCCCCTGAGGCACTGGGGCTGTCCATGGCATAGAGTAGCCAGTCATCAACCCTCAAGCTGCGATGAAACCACATCGCATGATCGATGCTGGCGATCACCAACTTGTCGCGGGTCATGGAGAGCGCGTGCGGCTTGAGCGCCGTATCGAGCAATTGAAAGTCGGACGCATAAGCCAGGAGGCAGCGATGCAGTGCCTCATCATCCGGAAGCTTGTCTACTGCCCGGATCCACACGTACTTGAACGGCGGTCTTTTTTCCGGACGCGAGAAATTCGGAATCTCGGTGGGTTTGAATTCGAAGGGTCGCTTCTGATCCAATATTTTCAGCAGGGCCGGCGGCAGGCCTTCCAGCGAGGCGCGAACCTGCTCGAAATCCGGCAGCGTTTCCGGCATCGGCACATCCGGCATTGGAAACTGATGATCCAAGCCGGTCTCCGGAATCTGGAAGGAGGCCGACATGTTGAAAATTTGCTGTCCGTTCTGAATGGCAATGACACGGCGCATGGCGAAATGCTTCCCGTCCCAGGCGCGGTCGACTTCGTAAACAATCGGCAGATTAAAATCCCCGCGGCGTAAGAAATAGGCGTGCAACGAATGCACCTGCCGGTTTTCGACCGTCGCGGTCGCCGCCACCAGCGCCTGCCCCAACACCTGGCCGCCGAACACCTGTGGACTGCCGATATCGCGGCTCTGTCCACGAAACAGATTCATCTCGAGCCGCTCGAGTGTCATGACCTTGATCAAATCTTCGAGCAGCTGATTCATCGGGTCCCCTGAAGATTCATTCGGCGGCGGCCACGCCCAAGCGCTTCTGCATGATCGGGCTGGTGGTGGTGTACTGCAAAAACTGCCGCTTCTCGGGGAACAGGTGATGTTGAATCGCAAACGCCGTCAACGCAGCTTCATGAAAACCGCTCAAGATGAGTTTTTTCTTGCCGGGATACGAATTGATGTCGCCGATGGCGAAGATTCCCGGAACGCTGGTCTGAAACTTCTCCGTGTCGACCTTGAGCGCCTTCTTTTCCATCTCCAGGCCCCATTCAGCAATGGGCCCCAGCTTCGGATGCAAACCGAAGAATGCAAAAACATGGTCCACCGCAATCGTGCGCATCTGTCCATCGGCGGTTTGCACCTCGAGCCCGGTCAGTCTTTCGCCGTCTTTCTGCAGCGCGACGGCATTGCCTTGTAATAACTGCATTTTGCCCGCCGCGACCAAATCGCGCATGCGCGCAACCGTGGCGGGTGCGGCACGAAACTCGCCGCGTCGATGCACCAGGGTCAAGGAGCGCGCCTTCTCGCAAAACGCGACCGTCCAGTCCAGGGCGGAGTCCCCGCCGCCGCAAATCACCAGATCCCGGTTGAAAAAGTCGCCCGCCGATTTCACTCGATAGTGCACGGTTTTGCCTTCGAATTGCTCGACGCCGGGAATGCTCAGGCGCCGCGCCTGGAAGGAGCCGACTCCCCCGGCAATGACCACGGCGCCGGCGGTGAGGCGCGTGCCGGTCGAGGTCGCCACATGAAATTTGCCGTTGCCCAGCACGCGCAATTCAGTCACTTCCTGGCCCAGATGAAATGTGGCCTTGAAGGGCTTGGCCTGCTCCAGCAATCGATCGATCAGTTCCTGTGCGCCGCACACCGGCAACGCGGGAATATCGTAGATCGGCTTATCGGGATACAGCTCCGTGCATTGACCACCGGGTTGGCCCAAGGAATCGATAATGTGAGTGCTGATCCCAAGCAGACCCAACTCGAAGATCTGAAACAGTCCCACGGGACCGGCGCCGATGATGACCGTTTCAACGTATTGTTCCGACATGTAGTCCCAATCCTTAAGTCCAAGGCAAAGCGGCGCGGATTGTAACTGAATAGGCGGCCGGCAGTGGCTCGCGGGTTGCGGGCATCCCCAAGCAACCAGATTCGATCCTAACGGTACTTATGTACGAGACCGAGGTCCCCTGACTGAAAGCATTGACCGGAGTGTAGTGGCAGCAAAAGGCGCATTGGCTGGTCGATCACCATCAGGCTCGTCTCACGGCCCTGGCAGCGCTGCCGCGCTTCACAAGCGATGCGGCGTATGTTGTTGTTTTGTAACCGGAAACGATCCGAAGCCCTCAAGGATATTGGGATGATGCACGCACAAGTTACCCCGCACTCCGACGAACGCCGCGACGCGCCGGAAGAAATCAGCCGCGATTCGACCCGTCCCATCCGCGCCTTGAATCGCGGACTCGACGTTTTGACCGAACTCAACCGGCTCGAGCGGGCGGCCATCAATACGCTCGCCGCCGCAGTGGGTCTGCCGCGCACCACGACCTATCGCATTTTGGAAACGCTGCGCCTCGCCGGCTATGTCGATCGCGATGCGCACGATGACTGTTACCGGCCGACCATCATGGTCCGAGCCCTGTCGGACGGCTTTGACGATGAGGCATTGGTCGCGCATATCGCCAAGCCGCTGCTCGCCGCCCTCGGTTCTCAGCTCATTTGGCCGGTGGCGATTGCCACGCCGTCGGGCTCGACGATGATGATCCGCGAGACGACAGACCGTCAAAGTCCTCTCGCGCTCGAACAGTACAGCGCCGGCGTGCGGGTGCCCATGCTGGGCTCGGCCGCGGGGCGCGCTTATTTGGCGTTCTGCTCGGCACAACAGCGCGACGCCATGCTGGAGTTACTGGCGCGCTCGTCGTTGCCGGAGGACCGCTTGGCGCGCAACCGCGTCGAGGTCGAGCGGCTGCTAAACGAAACCCGCACTCAAGGATTCGGCATGGCGCATCGCGCGCGGCGTGTCTCGGAAGAGACCAGCTTGGCGATTCCGGTGCGCGCCAAGGATCGCATCCTCGCGACCGTCACGGTTCGCTACGCAGCAACTGCAGTGCCGTTGCGAGCGGCGGTGGAACAATTTCTGCCGAAGATGCGCGAGGTTGCCCAGAAAATCGAGGCGCAGTTCATTTAGCTTCCTTGGCTACCATCGGTCAGGTGGCCTCGTGCGCGCTCGTAGGCCGTAAAATCAATGTTGCCCAACACACGCCACCAAGTGATGTTGACCGGTCTGAGTACCAACGCTACACGAGCCGTGTCAATATCACTTGCGCAGCACGTTGCGCACTCCGCCGGAGATCAGCGCCGTGACATCCAGCAGCGCGCCCGCCATCGCCAGACCGTCCGGTGCCGCCAAATAACGCGGACGCCACACCGGATCGAATTTCTCCTTGAATTTGCGCAAGCCCTCAAAGTTATAAAATGTTTCGCCGTATCGCTGCACGATGCGTCCGAGCTTGTGCCAGGTGGGAGCCAGCGCGTGCTCCTCGAGCCCCGAGAGCGGCGCCATCCCGAGATTGAACCAGCGAAATCCCCGCCCCCTGCCCCATAACATGCATTCGATCAGCATGTAGTCGACCACGCCTTTCGGCGCAGCCTCGTTATAGCGCATCAGATCGACCGACAGCTCCGTGGAGCCGCCGCGCCACAGATTGGCGAAGGCAACCACCGCGCCCTGATGGCGAACCACGCCCACATCGAAATGCGCGATATAGCGCTCGTCGAAAAACCCCAGCGAAAAGCGCTTCTCGACCGCGTTCTTGGCCTCGAGCCACGCGTCCGACACGGCGCGCAATTCCGGCAGTATCGCCGCCACGCCGCCGCGTTCGATCATTTCGAACGTCGCGGCATCGCGGCCGGCACGGCGGTGTGCCTGGCGCAGATCCGCGCGCGCGGCGCCGTCGAGAGAGAAAGTTTCCAGCGGCACGCGCGCCTCTTCGCCGAGCTTGCTCAAGGTGAGACCCAAGTCCACGTACAGCGGCAGACGTTCCGGGGTCACTTGATAGAACACCGGCGAGACTGCCATGCCGTCGCAATCCTCGAGAAACTCCCAGGCCAACTCCTCACCGAGTTCCGGCGGCCCGATGGGATCGCCCATGGCCACCCAGCTATTGCCGGAAGTCTGGAACATAATGCAGGCGGTCCGATCTTTATTGAACAACAGATTTTTATCGCCCAGCAGCGCAAGATTGGCGGTGGTGTCCTCACCGTTCTCGATAAGGCTTGCCACGCGTTCCAGATCCTTGGCCTTAGGCGCGGAAAATCGCGGCGGCGCGGGCCGCAATACGCGCCACAAACCGTAGGCTGCGCCGATCATCACGGCGAGCAGCGATGCGCGCAGACTGCGCGGCGCGGATGCTTGGAAGGCAAATTGCCACCAGAGTTCATTGTCGTAGGGCAAATGCCGGTACGCGAACAGCACCAGCCAGGCCGCCATCGCCAGCACCAAAAAGAACGCGGCAACCCACGCGCCGGAAAAATGCTGTTCGATCAGCGAAGCGCGGCGCCGGAAGCGCGATCGCGCCGATGCCAGCATGATCACCACCACCGCTAGGATGGTGGCTTCCTCGTAGTCAAAGCCCTTGAGCAACGACAACAAGATGCCGGCACACAGCAGCCAAATCGTAATCCACCACGCCGTGTGCAAGCGTCGGTACAAGCCGTGGGCAATGATCAGCAATCCCACGCCCACGACGCTGCCGAGCAGATGCGACAGCTCGAGCACCGACAGGGGCACAAAGTCGCGCAGCAACGCCAGGCGATTGCCCAAAGCCGGCGTCGCACCCGAAAACAGCAGCACGGCACCGGCCAGAAACACGGCGATCGCGATCGCCTGCGGCGTCACGGCGGTCAGAAATGCGCGCGCGACTCGCGCAAAACGCACGACCGGCGCGCGATGTATCCAGACTTCGTGCGCTCCCAACAGGACCAGGGCGATCGCGAAGGGTGTGAAATAATAAATGGCGCGATACGCGATCAGCGCGCCCAGCAGCCGATCCTCGGGTACCGAGGGCATCAGCAGCAGCAACACGAACTCGAATACACCGATGCCGCCGGGAACATTGCTGATGGCGCCGGCCGCCAGCGCCAGCAGGTAGACCCCGGCAAATGCGAAGAAGCCGAGCGCAGCTTCGCGCGGCAGCAACACGTATAGAACGCTGGTTGCGCACAGCATATCGACGCAGCTGATGCCGATCTGCGCAAACGCGACGCGCGGCTTCGGCACCGGTATCACGAATTTGCGAAACTTCAGCGGGGCGTGGCGCGTGCAAACCAGCCACAGATACGCGCACACCGCCACCAGCAATAAGCCGCCGGCGACCCGTGCCAGCCAGGCATTGACATGCAGCACGGATCCGGACATTCCGGCGTTCGTCAAAAGCGAGACCCCGAGCAGCACACTCGCGCCCAGGAAAAAGGTCAGCGTGCCGAAGGCGATGATGGTGGCAATTTGTTTGGCGCTGAGGCCCAGCGCGGTGTAGGCGCGATAGCGCACGGCGCCGCCGCTGATCGAATTGAATCCGACGTTGTGCCCGATGGCATAGCCCATAAAGGAGATGAGCGCGACGCGCGCATAAGGCACGCGTGCGCCGGCAAAGCGAACCGCGAGCGCATCGTACAGCGTCAGACAGCCGTAGCCTGCGCAAGTAAAGAAAGCCGCACGCAACAGTTTCGTGTTGGAGATGGCTTGGACGCGCTCCAGGATGTCGCGCCAATGGTACTTGCCGAGCAGGTGATGCAGCCAGAACGCCACGAGCACCAACAGGGCGACTCCCAACAGAGTGCTCCAAATGGAAAGCTTCGGTGCTGTGCTTGAGTGTGCCAAGCCCAGTATCGTAGCAGGCCTCCATGGCAACGCCGAAAACTGCTACCGTTGTATCTTCTCGAATCGATTTTAAGGGGTATGCATCGATGAGTTCCGCCAACGACGGCCGACAGGCAACCATGGACGCGACGCAGGTCTATCGCGAGGAAATATTTACCGATCGTAAAGTCGGCACCATCCGGAGAATGACGCCCGTTACGGCGGACGGCGCGGCGGATGCCGCTCGGCCCGTCATATTTGTAGGGCAGGCCCAAGTCATGACGCCGATGGGCGCGGTACCCATTAGTTTCGAACTGGAAGCCGACACCCTGGCAGCGGCGGTCGAAAAATTCGGCGCCGCCGCGGAGCAAGCCGTGCATCAGACCATGCGTGAACTGCAAGAGATGCGCCGTGAGCAAGCCTCTTCGTTGGTCATCCCCGATGCCGCCGGCGCGGGGCTGCCGAATCCCAGCGATCTGTTAGGGCGCGGCCGTCCGCGCCGCTAGGCACCGCTCGCCTTATCGAGCGTGTCCCAACGCGCGTAGGCGCTGTCGAGCTCCTTGGCGAGGACTTGCAGGCGCTGCAGCGCCTGACTGCCTTGATCCTGGTTGCGCTGGAACACCGCTGGATCGCTGATCAATGTGGTGAGCTGCGCCTGCTCCGCTTCCAGGTGCAGAATCTTCTCGGGAAGCTGCGCCAGCTCCCGCTGCTCATTGTAGGAAAGGCGCCGCGCTTTGGGCGCTCTGCCAGGCGAGTTCGCCACGCCGGACAGCTTCGCAGCGGCGGCTCCGTTTGCCGCGGGCTCCTTCGCCGCAGGCTCGTTCGCCTTGGCGGGCCGGCTCATCGCAACACTGCGCTTGGATTCCGCGGCCGCGGATGTGTCAGGAACCGCTGAGTTTCGCTGCTGCAGCCAGTCGGAATACCCGCCCACGTATTCATTGATTCGACCCGCGCCCTCGAACACCAGCGTGCTGGTGACGACATTGTCGAGGAATGCCCGGTCATGGCTGACCAGCAGCAGTGTGCCGGCGTAGTCCGCGACCAATTCTTCCAGCAGTTCCAGGGTTTCTACATCCAGGTCGTTGGTCGGCTCGTCCATGATCAACAGATTGCTGGGCTTGGCGAACAGACGTGCCAGCAGCAAGCGATTGCGCTCGCCGCCCGACAACATGCTCACGGGCGCATTCAAGCGCTCCGGCGGAAACAGAAAATCGCGCAGATAACCCGACACATGCCGCGCCTGACCGTCGATGATCACGCTGTCGCCGCTGCCGCCGGTCACGTTGTCGGCGATGGAGGCGGACGGATCGAGCTGCTCGCGCTGCTGATCGAAATAGGCCGGCAACAGATTCGTGCCGCGCCGGATGGTGCCCGCGGTCGGCTCCAATTCGCCCACGAGCAGCTTGATCAGCGTGGTCTTGCCGCAGCCGTTGGGTCCAATGATGCCGATACGATCTTTGCGCAGGATGCGCGTCGAGAAATCGCGGATGATCGGGACGGCGCCGAAGGCGTGCGTCACATCCTGCGCCTCGAACACCAGTTTGCCGGAGGCTGGCGCAGCTTGCGCGCGCAGCTCGACGCTGCCAAGTCGCTCGCGCCGCTCGCGGCGCTCGATTCTCAATTGCTTCAGGGCGCGCACCCGGCCCTCGTTACGGGTGCGCCGCGCTTCCACGCCTTGCCGAATCCACACCTCCTCTTGCGCGAGTTTCTTGTCGAACAGCGCCGCATGCTTCGCCTCGACTTCGAGCGCCGCGCGCTTCTGCAAGACATAGTCGTCATAGCCGCCCGGCCAGACACGTAACTGGCCGCGATCGAGCTCGACGATTTTGGTGGCCAAGCGGCGTACGAAGGCGCGATCGTGGCTGACGAAGAACAAGGCCCCGGCATAGTCCAACATCCTGTTTTCGAGCCAGGTAATGGCCTCGACATCCAAATGATTCGTCGGCTCATCCAATAGCAACACGTCGGGCGCGGCGATGAGCGCTCGGCCCAGCATGACGCGCCGGCGCCAACCGCCCGATAGCGCGCTCATCAGCGCATCCCCTTGGAGTTCGAGGCGCGAAATCACTTGATCCGCTTGCAATTCAGATTGCCATTCGTCATCCGGCGTTGCCGGCTGGGCGCCGCCCAGAACCACGTCGCGCACCACAGCATCGCTGCCGGACGATACCTCCTGGGCGAGACTCGCGATCCGCGCGCCTGGTCGAACCCAGACCTCGCCGCTGTCGGGGACCAGATTCTTGCTGATCACTTGCAAGAGCGAGGATTTCCCTTCGCCGTTGCGGCCGAGCAGACAGACGCGCTCGCCCCGGCGTAACTGCAGGTTGACGTTATCCAGCAAGGGTTTTAAGCCGAAGCTGAGCGAAACTTTGTCGAGGCGAACGATGGGCATGGCTTAGTGTATTCGATGTGAGACTTCGGTCACGCACTCGCATGTCCCTCCCCTACAGCATATTGTGTGCGAGCGCACAGCTCCGATTTCCCCTGCCGCTTAACCTTGCGGATCGGTAGCCTACCAGCCGAGGGAGCGAAAGGCGTTGGCGCTGCGAACCCGAATTGCCGTGACTTTCCTGCTGCTCCTGGCCGCAGTGCTGGCGGCTGCACTGGGCGCGGTGCTGGCGACGAATCGCGACAGCGCGGGGCGAGAAGTGCAACGCCAGCTCGACGTCGGCGCTTTGGTGTTCTCGCGCCTGCTCGAAAGCAATCGCCGGCAGCTGACGCAGGCGGCCCAGGCGGTCTCGGCCGACTATGGATTCCGTGAAGCGGTCGCCGCGCACGATACCGACACCCTCGCTTCGGCATTGGAGAATAGCGGCGAGCGCATCGGCGCGGCCATGGTGGTGCTCACCTCGCTCAGCGGCAAGGTGATTGCAGCCTCCGGCACGCAGCTGGCGCCGGGTGCGCCCTTCCCGCTCGCCTCGCTTCCCGAGTCAGGCCCCGCTGACAGTACCGCGGGAATGATGGTCAACCAGGGGCGCATCTACCAAATCGTGACCGTGGCCGTGCGCAGCCCGCTGCCCGTCGCCTCGATTGCCATGGGATTCGAATTCGACGACAAGGCGGCGCGTGAGCTGGCGAACATCACGGGTCTGGCCGTGACGCTGTCCGTGAATGCGGACGGCCGCTGGAATGACGTCATCAGCACGCAGCCCGACGGCGGCCTGCGCACCGTCGATGTGGTCACACGCCGAATCGAACTGTCAAAAACCGGCAACACGGAGATCGTCGCCGTGCTGTCGCGATCGCTGGCCGACGCGCGCGCGCCATTCGAACGCCTCACCAAAGTACTCTACGTGATTGCCGCCGTCAGTCTCATTGCCTTTGCGCTGGCGGCATTCTGGCTCGCCCGCAACATCACGCGCCCGTTGCAGGATCTGACCGCCGCGGTTGATCGCATGCGCGCAGGTACCTACGATGCGCAGCGTAGCGTGCAGCGCCACGATGAGCTCGGCGTGCTCGCCGAGGGGCTGCATCTCATGCAGACCGCAGTGCAAACCCGGGACCACTCCATCCGGCGCTTGGCGTACGAGGATACGCTGACGGGACTCATGAATCGAACGGCGTTCGGCTCGGCATTGAGTGAGGCATTGCGCGATGCTGACGGCGCACCCATCGGCGTAGCCGTGATCAATCTGCACCGATTCCGGCGCATCAATGAACATCTCGGATACTCGGTCGGCGATGCCGTGCTCACGGAAATCGCCGCGCGCATCGCAGCTGTTCCGTCGGTCCGCTCTGCGGTCGCGCGCCTCGCCGCCGATCAATTTGCCGCATTTACAAGACTTGCCGATCGCGAAGGCCTGCACGCGTGGGGAACCTCGCTGCTGTTGGCACTCGCCGAGCCGGTGATCGTCGAGGCACAGCCCATCGATATCAGCGCGACTCTGGGGCTGGTCCTGGCCGTCGAAGGCGCCATTTCGCATGATGAGCTGATGCGTTGCGCGGACTTGGCCCTGGATTGCGCCCGCCGCGAGAAGCGCGCTCTGGCGATCTACCAGGAGGCGCTGCAACCCGCCGCGCGGGACCAACTCTCGCTGCTGGGCGAGTTGCGCCACGCCGTCGAACACCAAGAACTGCGTTTGTATTACCAACCCAAGATTGAATTGCGCACCGGCCGCGTGGCGGGCGCCGAAGTTCTGCTTCGCTGGCAGCATCCGACACGCGGATTGCTGACCCCGGTGGATTTTATTCCCTTCGCGGAGCAAACCGGTTTCATCCGCTGGCTGACACGCTGGACGCTCGACCACTCCATGGCGCAGGCGGCGCAGTGGCACCGCGCCGGCATGGCGTTGAACTTGGCCGTAAATATCAGCTCGGAAGATATTGGGGATGCGCGTTTCGATTCCCGCGTCGCCTCACTCCTGAGCCGCCACCAACTGCCTCCGTCGCTGCTCACCTTGGAATTGACCGAGACCGGTTTCATTGAAGATCCCACGCGCGCGTTGAAGATGTTGGAAGCCGTCGCGGCGCTGGGCGTGGCGTTGTCGATCGATGATTTCGGAACGGGCTATTCCTCGCTGAGTCACCTGGCGCGCATGCCGGTCGATGAAATGAAAATCGATCGCAGCTTCATCCAAAGTCTCGAGTCCGATCCCGAATTCGCCACGGTGGTTCGCTCTGCGATCGAAATGGGCCATGGCTTGGGGCTCAAGGTGGTTGCCGAGGGCATCGAGAGTCCGGCCGCGGCCAACCGACTGCGCGAGTTCGGCTGCGATATTGCCCAAGGCTATTTTTACGCCAAACCCATGCCGGCTGAAGGCTTCGTCGCGTGGATGACCGGCAAGGCTCGTGTGCCCGTTGTGGCCGTCCCGGTCCCCTTCGCCGTGGATGATGTGACCGATACGGTGAGCTTGGGAACATTCTAAACCGGTAAACCTTACATTCTTCGCACGGTTCCCTCCTTGAGCCGCGCTTCCCCCGCGAACTGCCGCCTCTGCATAACCTGCGGACCATATTGACAATTTTTCGAATGCGAACAGCGGTTCGTGGCGCGTGCGATCATAGGGGATGCTTGGCACGCGCGTTGCAGCAATTTCTTGGCGACCATAAACAGTGAATACCCGTGAATACCTTCGTTGACAAAATGAATCGCGTGAACATCTTGAGCGACGCCCTGGACGGCCTGGGACGCTGGTACGTCGCCGTGCCGCCGTTTCTCATCATCAGCTTCCTCGCCGCGTTGTTCTTCGTCACGGGAGAAGGCCAGGCCCGCCTGCAAGAGGCGGGCGAACGCCTGCAGAAATCCGCGGCGCGCGAGCATAGTATCGATGAGCTGCAGAGTTCGCTGTCGAGATCGGTCGGCGCACAACGCACGTATCTGCTGACCGGTGACTCCCGCTACGTCGAAACCTACAACCGAGTCGTGGCGGAGGTCGAGCCGCGGCTCGCGAACTTGAGTGAGGCGTACTCCGGCTCGGATGCAAGTCTTGGCAGCGTGCGCGACTTGCAGGTCTTGATCGGCAAGCGGCTCGCGGACCTCTCGATGATCATGACCATCCAGAAAACTCAAGGAGTGGCGGCCGCAGTGGCGCTGGTGAAAACCAGCGTGGGTTCGGATACCGGCGCGATCATCTCGGACAATTTGGACCGGTTGCGCGATCGCGAAGGCGTTGAACATCGCGAGGCCGCCGCGCATTGGGAAAGTTCTTTGGCATTGACCCGCTGGATCACCCTCCTGGGCACGATCATCAACATGCTGCTGGTGGCGGTGGCAACGCGGCTGGTTTATCTGGATATACGGCGCCGCGCCGGGCTCAACGCTGAGCTGCGCGATCAGAAGCTCAAGCTGGAGCACGAAGTTGGAGAGCGGACCCGCGAGCTGGTCGAACTGTCGACTCATTTGCAAAACGTGTCGGAGCGCGAGAAGGCGAGCTTGGCGCGCGAACTGCACGACGAGCTCGGCGGACTGCTGGTCGGCGCGCGCATGGATATTTCCTGGGCTGAACAACACATGACGAAAGACGATCCGGACTTGAAGCTGCGCTTGAATCGCGTGCAGCAAAACCTGGCCGCCGGAGTCGATCTGAAACGCCGCATCATCGAGGAGCTGCGCCCCACACTTCTGGACAACGTGGGACTGTTCGCGGCGCTGCGTTGGCAAATGAAGGAGACCTGCGCAGGGGCCGGTCTCAAGTGCACCGAATCCTATCCGGATGAGGAACCGCGCTTCAAATCCGAGGCGTCCATTGCATTGTTTCGCATCGCGCAGGAAGCGTTCAGCAACATTCTGAAGCATTCGCGCGCAAAAGCCGCCGATATCACCCTGGATATGGATGAGGAGACCCTGCTGCTGCGCATTTCGGATGACGGCATCGGCATGCCGGCAGAGCAATTCACGGCGATCGGCTCGCACGGACTGGCCTCCATGCGCCATCGAGTCCGTGCGCTCGGGGGCCGCTTGGACGTGAGAAAGCCGGCATCCGGCGGCACCATGCTGATCGTGCAAATTCCCATCGCGAACGCTGTCGCGCAAGTCAACGAATCCGCACCGACTTAAAGATGCGGCGCCTCGCGGCAGCGCTGATTGCGATTGCTGTGTCGAGCCCATGCCCCGCGGAACAACGCCCCGAATGGGCTTTTTTTGTACCCGCGGCATCAGCTGCACCGGCAGCGTCGGCCGCCTCGACATCCGCCGCGTCCGGGGCGCAAACGCTCGATGTACTCAATCCGCCGGACTGGTATCCCGCTGAGCATCCGGCGATGCCGGCGGTGGTGGCACATGGTTCACCGCCTGACGGCGCGAGGACCGCGCCCATCTTGCCTTGCGCGCTCTGTCATTTGCCGAACGGCTTGGGGCACGTTGAATCAGCCTCGCTGGCGGGACTGCCGGCCGACTACATCATCCGACAATTGGCCGAGTTTCGCAGTGGCGAGCGGCGCATCACCGTCGGTGACGCCCACGCCCAGCAGTTTCTCTCGGTGCTCAAGTCAAGTTATAGCGATGCACAGGTGCGCGCGGCGGCCCAGTATTTCTCCGCGCTGACGCCGCGCGAGTGGATTCAAGTGCGCGAAGCAAAACGCGTGCCTGTTTCGGTCGTCGACCCGGACTCGTTAATGCGCATCGCGCCCGCCGGCTTGGGAACCGAGCCGCTCGGCAGTCGAATCGTCGAATTGCCGGAAAACGAATCCGCGTTACGGAAGCGCGACGCGCATTCGGGCTTCATCGCCTACGTCCCCGAGGGCAGCGTTGCCAAAGGAGAGGCTCTCGTGACGAGCGCGGGTGAGTGGGGAGTTGCCTGCACGGCCTGTCACGGCGGGACCTTGAGCGGATTGCGCGGCATACCGCCGCTCGCGGGGCGGCCGCCGACTTACTTGGTGCGGCAACTCTGGAATTATCAAAGTGGTGAGCGGCGCGGCAGCATGGCCGCCCCGATGCGGGCCATCGCGGCGCGGCTCCGCGTGGACGAGATGTTGGCGATGGCGGCCTACCTGGCGTCGCTGCCGCCTGAGCCGCGGCCGCCTCGAGCGGCGATTACATTCTAATCGTGCCCTCCACAATCGCGGCATACAGCGCGGCATCCACCGGCACGTAGCGCTGCGATCGCGCATCATCGAAATACAAGGGATCAGTCACACGACTCGGATCGAAGCCGGACTGCATCAGATCCTGCTTGCGCGGCTTGAAGGTGCCGGTGGCTTCGAGCGTTGAAAGTATTCTCAGGAATACCGGCCGCGCATACGACGGCAGGCGCGAGGCCACCTCGGCGCGAAAAGCGGCGAGATCAAACTCCGCATTGACCATCAGCGCCGCGGTGCCCGCGCGTCCATCCGTGCCCGGCACACTAACCCCGTACACCACCCCGTCAACCACGCCGCGGCTCGCCGTCAACGCCGTCAATACTTCCGCGGTCGAGACGTTTTCGCCTTTCCAGCGATAGGTTTCCCCCACCCGATCGACGAAGTAGTAAAACCCGCGCTCATCGCGGCGCATGAGATCGCCGGTGCGATACCATGAATCTCCTGCCTTGAAAACATTGCGCAATACTTTGCGATTCGACGCCTCCTGATCCGCATAGCCTTCGAATCGACCGGCGCGCGCGCCGCCGGTGGCGGGCATCAATCCCACCGCCTCGCCAATTTCGTTGGCGGCGCAACGTTCGCAGAACCCCTCAGCGTTGCGCCACGGTTCGGATTTCTCGACATCGAAGCGCAGCAGCGCCACGGGCAGGCGATTCGCCAGGAATGCCGGGATGCGTCCGATGGCGCCCGGCTGTCCTTCGCAGTTGTAGAGCGAAAAATTTCCTTCGGTGGAGGCGTAATATTCCAAGATCCTGGGAATTTTGAAACGCGCCTGGAACGGCACCCAGACTTCCGGCCGCAGCCCATTGCCGCAGGCAATCCTCAAACCATGCTGTGTCTCGATCGGTTGGTGCGGGGTATTGACCAAGTAGCGGCACAATTCGCCGATGTACTGAAACAGCGTGCAGCGCTCGTCGCGCACGTCACGCCAAAAATCCGAAGCCGAAAACCGCGGGCGAATCACCACGGCGCCGCCGTTGACCAGTGTCGCAAAGGTGGCCACCACGCCGCCAACGCTGTGATACAGAGGCAGGCAATTGAACATCCGGTCTTGGGGCTGGGTATCCAGCATGCCGGCAAACCAGTGGCTCCATTGCATCAAGCGGTAATGGCTGACCTTGGCGGCTTTCGGCAACCCGGTCGTGCCCGAGGTATAGATATAAAGCGCGGTGGCATCGATCGGCGGCGCTTCATGCTCGGCGGCCGCCAACGATTCGCCGGACAGCGGCGCAAGTTCAGGCTCCAACGGCGCAAATCCGGGCTGGGTTTGCGCGGATTCACGGCTGGATCCCCACACGCGGCACACCAGCGCCGGCGGCAGTCGCGCGCGGATCGCCGCCACACGGGACGCAAGATCTAACCCAACGATCAGGAATTTTGGGTCCGCGATTTTGATCGAATGCGCGAGCACATCGCCGGCAAGCTGCGAATTGATCAGCGCCACCACCACGCCGATCCGTGTCAATCCCAGCCATATGGCCAGATACTCGGCGCAGTTCGACATGAGCAAGGCCACGGCATCGCCGCTTTTCAGATCGCGGGCAATACCCCACCGAGAATATTGATTGCAGCGAAACCCCAATTGACCATAGCTCATCGAGGCTTCCGCGGAAACGAGCGCCGGCGCGGCGGCGAACTGCCCTGCCAAGCGGTCGATCAGCGTGGGAAGCGTGATACCGCGCTCGCCGATGGTCGCGGTCTTGGCCAGCGCGCGAAGCCATGCGTCGCGGGCGAATTTTGCATCGACCTCGCCGGGCTGCGTCGAAATGCTCATTTAACGGTCATCGTGGGAATTGCGAACCATACCACGACTACCCGCATCGTTCGAGATACACTGGCACCGTTACTCAACGATTCCTGGACGCCAGCAAACGATTCGCGAGCATGAAGCGGGAAACAATTGCAATTCACGGAGGCTTCGACTCCGACCCCACGACCAAGGCCGTGGCTGTTCCGATTTACCAAACGGCTGCTTACTCCTTCGACAGTGCTGAGCACGGCGCTGCCTTGTTCAACTTGGAGGTTCCCGGATACCGGTATACGCGCATCAGCAATCCGACCACCGATGTTCTCGAGCAGCGGGTGACGGAACTGGAGGGCGGTGTCGGCGCGCTGAGCGTGGCGTCCGGACAGACGGCACTGTTCTATGCGTCGATGAATGCGTTGGAAGCGGGCCGCAATTTGATTTCGGTGCCGCAGCTCTACGGTACGACCTACACCTTGTTCGCGCACATTCTGCCGAAAATGGGGATTCAGGTGCGCTTCGCGAAGTCGGACCGCGCCGCCGATCTGGAAGCGCTCATCGACGACAACACCCGCGCGATATTTTGCGAGACAGTGGGCAATCCGGCCGGCAATGTCTGCGATCTGGAAGCACTGGCAGCCGTCGCGCATCGCCATCGCATGCCGCTCATCGTCGACAACACCGTGGCGACGCCGATGTTGGTGCGGCCGGTTGAATATGGGGCGGACATCGTGATCCACTCATTGACGAAGTTCATGGGCGGGCATGGCACGACCCTGGGCGGCATCATAGTGGACTGCGGGCGGTTTCCCTGGACCACGCACGCGGCTCGCTATCCGATGTTCACACAGCCGGACGAGTCGTATCACGGCCTGGTCTACACCGATCACTACGGCGCGTCGGCCTTCATTGGCCGCTGCCGCAGCGTTTACCAGCGCACCATGGGCGCAGTGCTGTCGCCGATGAATGCCTTCCTCCTGTTACAGGGCATCGAGACGGTGGCGCTGCGCGTTGAGCGTCACGTCGAGAATGCGCGCAAAGTCGCCGAGTTTCTGCGTGCCGACGCGCGCGTCGAGGCGGTGAATTATGCGGGATTTGCCGACAATCCCTATTATTCCCTGGTGCAGAAATACCTGGGCGGCAAGGCCTGCTCGCTCATGACGTTTGAAATTAACGGCGGTTTGCAGGCGGGCATGCGTTTCTACAATGCGCTCAAGCTGTTCAAGCGCTTGGTCAATTTGGGCGACGCGAAATCGCTCGCCTGCCACCCCGCATCGACGACGCATCGGCAAATGTCGGCCGAGGAACAATTGGCTGCGGGGGTCGGACCCGGCAGCATTCGCTTGAGCGTCGGGATCGAACACATCGACGATATCCTCGCCGATTTGGATCAAGCACTCGGCGCCGCGGTTTGAATCCCAAGTCATTGCCGGGCGCTGTTCCGGCGTTATTTCCGAATGCGGCGGAGCGCGAGCGCATCGGCAGCTGGTTGACGCTCGAGCTCGAGGCGGCGCATCGGCGCGTTCAGGCCGGTCCGGTGACGCCCACCATCGATATGCAGCAATTCCGCGCCGAACTGGCGGCTTTCGACTTCGAGCGGCCGCAGCCGCTCGAAGAGGCGTTGCGATGGGCCATCGAGCGCCTCGAACACGGCATCGTGCAAATGTCGAACCCACGCTATTTCGGGCTCTTTAATCCGGGCGCTAATTTCCCGTCGCAATGCGCCGATCGCCTTGCAGGCTCATTCAATCCGCAACTCGCGAGTTCGGCGTCGTCGCCCGTGCCCGTGGCGTTGGAAAGTCATGTGATCCGGGCGGTGGCGCGCCGTGCCGCATTCGGCGAGGATGCGACCGGTCACTTTGCGACCGGCGGCTCCGAAGCGAACTACACGGCGCTGATCTGCGCGCTGACGGCCGCCCATCCCCACTATTCCGCCGACGGGGTGCGCGCTTTCGGCGGACCTGTGAAATTCTATACGTCACGGGATTGTCACATCGCGTGGCTGAAAATTGCGCATCAGGCCGGTGTCGGCCGCAGCGCTTTGCGCTTGGTGGATACCGACGGCCACGGCCGCATGGACTGCAAGGCGCTGCTCAAGGCCATCGCCGATGATCGCGCCGCCGGGGCGGCCCCGGTCATGATCGTTGCGACGGCCGGAACCACCGGGGCGGGCATGATCGACCCGTTGCATGCCTGCGCCGACATCGCCAAACAACAGGCAGTGTGGTTGCACGTCGACGCGGCCTGGGGCGGCGCGGCGCTGGCGTCGGATCGCCTGCGCGGCCTGCTTGACGGTATCGAGCGTGCCGACTCCATCACCATCGACGCACACAAATGGCTCGCGACCACCATGGGATGCGCCATTTTCATTTCACGCCGCGCCGACCTCTTGTCCGAAGCCTTTCATGCCTCGACCAGTTTCATGCCGTCGAGCATTTCCGGGGTCGACCCCTATTTGAACAGCGTGCAATGGTCGCGGCGCTTTTTGGGATTACGCCTGTTCCTGGCCCTGGCCGCCGCCGGTTGGCAGGGCCTCGGCGCCCATGTCGAGCGCGGCGTGGAGGTGATAGAACTGGTCAAACAGCGGCTGCTGGCCTCAGGCTGGCGCATCGCCAATGACTCGCCGTTGGCCGTGCTGGATGCCATTCCGCCGGCCGCCCTGGGCGACGTACGCGCCTTGGTGCGCCGGGTGGTGGCCTCGGGACGGGCTTGGGTCGCCCCGACCACCTACGAGGGTCAGGAGGTGGTGCGGATCTGCGCCACGAACGGCGAAACCGGCGTGGCTGACGTGGAGGCGCTGGTCGCTGCCCTCACCGAGGTCCCTTAAGCCGAGGTCTCTTAAGCGCGCTGCGCCAAGGTGCGCTCCACCAGGCTCTCGATGGAGCCTAGCGAATGGAAATTTTCCGGTGTGATATCCCCCTGGGCAATGGCGATATCGAACTCCACTTCGACGGCGAGCATGAGATTCACCATTTTCAACGAGCTGATCCCCAGATCGCTCAGTTGAGCATCCAGGGGAAACGGGTTCGGCATAACGGCCCCCGCTCCTAAAACGGCTCTAACCAGCGAAATTAGCCGTTCGCTCACCCCCTCCTTCACCTGCGGATCCACTAAGGCGCTCTCCCGAAAAAACCAGGGCCGATGATACCCGGTAGCGCAGGATACGGAATACGATGGGGGTTTTACATATGTTTTTAAAATGAGTCGAGCATCACTAAGTAACAATATATTTTCGCCCGAGTCATTGTCCGGGTGCATCCGTCCCCGCATAATCCGCCGATTACAGGGCCACAAGGCTAATTTCAAATGGCACTCGAGACGCACCGAATACCGGGTACCCGCACTCCCAGCGCACGGCAGAGCGACTTGACCGCCCGCGCCCGCGCAGCCGCCGATGTGGCCCGTGCCAACGCGGCGGCGGTGGACGCCGAGGCACGCTTTCCGAGCGAAGCCTTCGCGGAGCTACGCAAGCAGCGCCTGCTCGGCATTCAGGTTCCCCAATCCTTGGACGGTGAAGGCGCCACGATCGCCGAAATTGCCGATGTCTGCTACATCCTCGGCCAGTCCTGCTCCTCCACCGGACTGATCTACGCGATGCACCAGATCAAGATGGCGTGCATCGTGCGCCACTTCAAGAACAATGCCGTGCACGAGCGCATCCTGCGCCGCATCGTCGCCGAGCAGTTGCTCATGGCCTCATCGACCACCGAGGGTCAGGCCGGCGGCAACGTTCGTTCCAGCGAAGCCGCGGTCGAGCACGACGGCGCGCAGATCACCCTGGAACGCAAGGCAACCGTCATTTCCTATGCAGTGGAAGCGGACGGCATCGTCACCACCGCACGCCGCGCCGCCGATGCTGCGGGCAACGATCAGGTGCTGTTGGTTCTGTTGAAGTCCGACTACACCCTGGAAAGGTTACAGGTCTGGGATACTTTGGGCATGCGCGGCACGCATAGCGAGGGCTTCACGCTGCGCGCGCGCGCCGCGGCCGGACAAATCCTGCCGGAACCGTACGAACGAATTCATGCCCAGACGATGGTGCCGTTTGCCCACATCCTGTGGGGCTCGGTGTGGGCGGGAATCGCTGCCGCCGCGGCCGGCAAGGCGCAGGCTTTCGTGCGCCATGTGATGCGCCAAGCGAACGGCCAGACACCGCCCGGCGCCGCGCATTTCACGCAGGCGGTATCGACCTTGCGCATGCTGCGCGGCGTGCTCGCCACCAGCCTGCGCAGCTACGAGGCGATCATGTCGGATGAAAAGGCGATCGCTTCCTTGGAATTTCAGGCGATGATTACCCTGACCAAGGTGCAAGTGTCCGAACTGGCGGTGACCACCGTGCTCACTTCCCTGCGCGCTTGCGGGCTATCCGGATATCGCAATGACACCGAATTTACGATCGGCCGCTTGCTGCGCGATGTGCTGTCCGCGCCCATCATGATCAGCAACGACCGCATCTTGACGAATCTCGCAACGACATCCTTGATGACGCCGCTGCCGGCTTCGATCAGTGGCTGAGCCCATGCCGCCCGATAGCGCCTCGTCGTACCCGCTGGCTCATCTCGCCGACCGGCTGTTCAAGCCGATGGGCGTTGACGGCGTCTATGCGCGCACCGCGCTGTACGTGGATCTGGTTGAACGGCTCGAACAATACATTACGCGCCAGCGCGATCCCCAAGCCGAGATCATGCGCTTCCCGCCGGTGATGAGCCGAACGCAGCTGGAGAAATCCGGTTACTTGAAAAGCTTTCCCAATTTGCTCGGTTGCGTATGCGCCCTGCACGGCTCCGAGGCGTCGATCCGTTCGGCCGTGGAACGCTATGACAACGGCGGCGATTGGACCACGTCGCTCACTTCATCGGATCTGGTGCTGTCGCCCGCCGCCTGCTATCCGGTATATCCGATCGCGGCGGCGCGCGGCAAGCTGCCCCTCGGCGGTCTGCAATTCGATATCGAGGCGGACGTGTTCCGGCATGAGCCATCGCTCAGCCTCGATCGGCTGCAGTCTTTCCGGATGCGCGAATTCGTGCGAATCGGCGCACCGGACGAGATCGTGGAGTTTCGCGAAAAATGGATGGCCAAGGCGCCGGTACTCGCTGCCGAGCTGGGGTTACCGCATACCATCGACGTGGCGAACGATCCCTTCTTCGGCCGGGTGGGCCAGGTGATGGCGGTCAGCCAGCGTCAACAAGCTCTGAAGTTCGAATTGCTGATTCCCTACTATCCGAGCGCATCACCCACCGCCTGCATGAGCTTCAACTACCACCGCGAGCACTTCGGCCAGGTGTGGGGCATCCGGGACGACAATGGCGAGCTCGCGCACACCAGCTGCGTCGCGTTCGGCATCGATCGCCTGGCCGTGGCGTTGTTCGCCAATCACGGCCTCGATCTCAAGAAGTGGCCGGCGGCGACTCGGCAGGCGTTGGCGCTCTAGGCGCCTGACAGCTCCCGAGCAATCCGCGCGCGGATGCCTCTCGACCCACGCGTCAAGCGTTTCTTGGATCTCCTCGCCGCGGGCAATCCGCCCGACGCGCGCAGCGCCACGGTCGAGGAACGCCGCCAGGGGCTTGTATCCTTGATGGAATTCGGGGGGCCGCCCGTTGCGCTCGACAGCGTGGAGGACCGGACCTTGCCGGGTGGGGACGGCGCACTGCGCGTGAGGCTCTATTCACCCTCGAATGCCGACAGCCTTCCCGGACTCATTTATTTTCACGGCGGCGGCTTGGTCGCCGGCAGCCTGGAAACCCATGACCGTATCGGGCGTGCGCTCTGCAAGTCAGGCGGCGCGCGCGTGGTCTCAGTGGACTATCGATTGGCTCCCGAGCACCGCTTTCCCGCGGCCGTTGAGGACGCGCAAGCGGCGTTACGCCACATCAGCGAACACGCCGTGGAGTTCGGAATCGACGCCGCACGCCTCGGCATTTGCGGGGATTCCGCCGGCGCCACGCTGGCCGCGGCGACTTGCCGGTCGGCGACGCAAGCCGGCGGCCCGCGCCTCATCCTGCAACTGCTGCTCTGCCCGATTCTCGACTACAGCCGCACGACTGCCTCGAAGCGCGAACTGTCGAGCGGCTATCTGGTCGATCAGGCCACGCTGGACCACGACCTCAAGTATTACCTGCCGGCGGGTGCGGAGCCTTCCAATCCATTGGTATCGCCGCTGCTGGCCACGGACCTCTCTGGTATGCCGCGGACGCTCATACATACCGCGGAATTTGATCCGTTGCGCGATGAGGGGCGAAATTATTTCGAGCGCCTGACCCAAGCAGGCAATGAAGTGTCCTACACTTGCCATCCAGGTATGATTCATCTTTTCTATGGTT
>Ga0209169_10000594_pt1 | contig 22067 bp, 21 predicted proteins | sample HubBroMetageWRM4_FD_188346 | JGI IMG/M metagenome (GOLD analysis project Ga0209169, IMG submission 188346) | Warmed soil microbial communities from the Hubbard Brook experimental Forest, New Hampshire - Hubbard Brook CCASE Soil Metagenome WRM 4... | ecosystem: Environmental > Terrestrial > Soil...
CGCCAACATCCCGGCCGCGCCCGCGCCAATAAAGGGATTGATCTCGACGTCTTCCTTAAAAAATGCCGCCGTGCCTGCCACCATTTGATAGGCATAGTTCTTACCCACGACTCCTTGACCGGTCGTCGGGTCATAGGGCTTTCCCACGCCTGACATGAGCAACAGGCGGACGTTGTGAAACTGAAATGCGGACAAGACCACCAGCTCTGCCGGCTGTTCCACTTCTTGGCCGCCCTCATCGACGTACAGAACACCGGTCGCCCGCGTGCGAGACTTATCCAGCAATATCCGCGTGACGTAGGAGTTGGTGCGTACCTCGAGATTCGGGCGATTGGCCAGGATCGGTAGGATGCTCGTCTGCGGAGAAGCTTTCGAATAAAGAAAGCAGCCGAAGCGCTCGCAAAACCCGCACATGTTGCAGGGTCCCAGCCGGACGCCGTACGGGTTTGTGTAGGCGCGCGAGCTGTTGGCGGAGGGCAGGGGAAAAGGCTTGTAACCCAGCTCGCTGGCTGCCTTGGCGAAGAGTTGCGAGCGATACACCGGGGGTAGCGGGGCGCTGGGAAATTCGTCACTCCTGGGACCTTCGAAGGGATTCCCGCCAGCCCGGAGGGTTCCACGCAGGTTCCCAGCAATACCCGTGGTGCCGCAAACCTTCTCGAAATGATCGAAGTGAGGCTCGAGCTCCTCGAACGTCACCGGATAGTCCTGGATGGTCATGTCCTGGGGAATGAATTTCTTCCCGTAACGCTGCTCGATATGGCTGCGCAGTCGTAAGTCCTCCGGGGACGCACGCCACAACTGGCCATTCCAGTGGACGCCGGCGCCGCCAACGCCCGTGCCCAGGACGAATGAACCGTACCGTCTGTAAGGTGACGCCACGTCGTTGGACGAATGACGGATAGTCATCGTCTCCTTGGCGAGCGGCTGCCACAACTCACCGCGAATCCCGTGTTTGAGCTCGTCGATGATGCGCGGATACTCGAAATCGGGAGCCGTATCGCGCGCAGGTCCACGCTCGAGCGCGACGACGGACAATCCCGCGTCGGTCAACGTTTTCGCCATGATGGCGCCGGTCCAACCGTAGCCGATAATGACGGCATCCACGGGTTTCTTGCGAGTTGCCATCAGGATCGCGACCCATTGATTGCGGTGGGGCCGTACGGGTAGGCACGACCTTGTTGATCCATCCAGTTGGTGAAGTCGGCGCGGGCTCCGGGAAAACCGATCATCTTCCAGCCCCCCATGCCGCGGTTGCCCCCGTACATCGGGTCGGCAAAATAACCTTCCCGGGTGTTGGTCAAGAGCTGGTCGAAAAACGCGGCCGCCGGGGGTCCTTGGAGCGTGATCTCGCCCTTCTCCAGGGACGTCAGAAACTGTTCCTGCTCGGGATGCGCCAGGCCGGCGAACACTTTGCCTTTGGCTTGCTTGCAGGCGCTATCGGCCGCTGCGATCCCCAATCTGTAGAGGTCGCGAGGTGTGTATTGAAGCTGGTAACCCAGCGACGCAGGTGCGTCAGGGTGGAACGGCCCCTGCATGTAAAAATAGGCACCATGTCCGTAGGGCATATCCAGTTGCCGATCGATGAATACCGGCACGCCCGCCTCGACCCCGCCGGGACCCTGCGCGTCCGCCGGAATCAGTCGGTCAACCGCGGCGTTCACGAACGCCCATTCGGCATCGCTGAAAAAGACGGGCATGTATTTCGGTTGCGCATCGGGGGGTTCGCTGGACCGCGCGGGTGAAACGCCTTGCGTCACGGCTATCGCGGCGGGAGCCGCAACCTTCATGAAATCCCGCCGGTTGTAACGCGAAGTTGTACTCATGCGGTCGTTTCTCCTCCAGTGGCCTGACCGGACGGTGCAAAGGAGGGGGCTGCGGTCGGCAACTGCACCGAAAATCGTGGGGGAACCGTGGGTTTCTGACTATCCCCTCAACGGGGGGTGTGTGTCGTAATAATCCTGGGGGGCCGTTTCCGCGGGCTGAAGATCGGCGTATCGTTCCTTGCGCGCCACCAACCCGCAGCCGAGCCCGGCACTGATGCCCGAGCCTCAACCTATCCGCATATTGAGCGTTGAAGACCACCCGGTCTTTCGCGAAGGGTTGAGCACCATCATCGGGTCGCAACCGGATATGCGTCTGGTCGCTCAGGCCGCCAATGCCGTCGAGGCCCTGGCGGAGTTCCGTCGGCATCGACCCGATGTGACGTTGATGGATTTGAGGCTCCCCGGCAGCGATGGATATGACCTGCTGGTCACCATACGAGGGGAGTTCCCAGGCGCCCGGATTATCATGCTGACCACGACCGATGGCGACGGGGAAATCCAGCGCGCCATGCGTGCGGGCGCCGCTGCCTACGTGCTGAAAAGCGTGCCCAAAAACGAGCTGTTGATGGCGGTACGATGTGTTCATGCGGGTCGTCGTCACGTCCCGCCGGAGGTGGCCGCGCGGCTCGCCGAACATCTTGGCGACGAGGACCTGACGCCGAGGGAACTCGATGTGTTACGCCTGATTCGCGATGGTTTTCGCAACAAGCAGATCGCGGATCAGCTTGCCATCGCCGAAGGCACAGTGAATTTTCACATCAAGAATCTTGTGGACAAGCTCGGCGCGAATGACCGGGCCCACGCGTTGACTATCGCCTTCCGCCGTGGCCTGTTGCAGATCTAGTCGTCTTTTTCACCTGCAGAAAACTTCAGGCCGGGAGCCCGAGTATTTGCCAGGCCGTACCTGTATAGGGCGGACTACATTGGCATGCACGGGACACGGACAGAGATAGAGATGCCCGCTCGAATCCTCTGGATGCTCATCGTCGCGTGGGTTGGAGCGAATTGCGCGTGGGCGCTCGATCCGACCAAGCAGCTATCCCAATATGCGCATACCAGTTGGCGCAGCCGTGACGGATATTTCGGTGGGTCGTTTCCTACTTCCATCGTCCAGACGCGGGATGGGTTTATCTGGATCGGCACGACCAACGGTCTGATGCGGTTCGACGGCGTCCGATTTACGCGCTGGTCTGCGCCGGACGGAAAGCCGCTACCGGCGATCTACAGCCTTTTTGCTGCCAAGGACGGCAGTCTATGGATGGGTGGCCATGCCTATGTCGCCCACTTGGAGAGCGGCCGGCTGACCCGTTATGCCGCGGGCCCTTTCAGCGTGTACGCCATTCTCGAAACAAACGATGGGACGGTTTGGTTCACTCGCCTTGGAGGTGGCAAGCCAGGTGGGCTGTGCCGATTGAACCGGGGCGAGTCACACTGCTACGGGGCATCGGACGGGATCGGGGGTTTAGGGACAAGCGCGCTCGCCCAGGACGGTGAGGGGAACCTTTGGGTCGGCGGCGATACATCCGTCATCCGTTGGAGTCCGGCCGCCCACGTAGTTTATCCGCTGCCCCAACTCCGATCCATTATCGGCGAGGGAGTGATGGCCCTCGAGCCGGCGCCTGAGGCAGGTGTCCTGGTGGGCATGGATCACTCCGGGCGAGACCTGGGTCTGCAGCGCTTGGCTGCTGGACGCATGCAACCTGTAGTTGCCGGCAAACTCGATGGCAGCACCTTGCCGGTGTTTGCGCTTCACTACGATGGCGCAGGCAGCCTGTGGGTGGGCACGGTCACCCAAGGCATCTATCGCATACGTGGAGAAACCATCGAGCAGTTTCGGAGTGTGGACGGCCTCTCCGGCGATTTCGTCAGGGGGATTCTCGAAGATCGCGAAGGCACGCTCTGGGTCGCCACCAACCGCGGCCTCGATGCCTTTCACGACCGTGGGGTCGTGACACTCTCGACTCGCGAAGGATTGGGGTTGGATCAAGTGAATTCGGTGTCAGCCGCGGGCGACGGCGCAGTCTGGGTCGGAGGGCCAGAGGAGCTCGAGGCAGTCCGCGACACCGAGGTGACTTCGATCCATTTGCCGGGCGGTGAATTCACCTCGGTCTTTGAGGATCGAACCGGAACCTTGTGGGTCGGTATCAACAGCGCCCTTACATTTCGCAACCATGACCGGTTCGAGCCCGTTGATATTCCCAACCCCGACCCGAAGGGCGTTGTCACGAGCCTTACCGAGGACGTGGCCGGCAACGTTTGGGCCGAGGTGCGCGGCAATCCGTCGAAGCTCCTCCGCATTCAGGATCGGCGCGTCCGCGAGGTCTTCGAGGAACCGCGCGTTCCGGCAGCTACGAGACTGGCGGCCGATCCTGAGGGCGGAGTGTGGCTGGGACTGAGGAGCGGCAACCTCGCACGATTCCGGAACGGTGTCGTGGAGACTTACCTCTTCGAGCACGATTCGGTTAGCCCTGCGCCAATTTCGCAACTCGCCGTAAGGCGCGATGGCTCCGTGTTGGCGGCCGCGACATTCGGACTGCTGGGCTGGCGCCAGGGGACGCGACGACTCATGACTGTCCATAACGGCCTCCCCTGCGATCGCATCGATTCGGTTGTTGAGGATGATCACGCGACGGTCTGGCTCGGCACTCCCTGCGGCCTGCTGGGGCTCGCTCCGGAGGAGGTGAATGAGTGGTGGCGGAATCCCGAGATCAGGGTTCATCCCAGGATTCTCGATTCACTCGACGGTTGGGAGCCCGGAGAGATCTCTTTCCAACCGGCGGCCCGCTCTAGCGACGGACGTTTGTGGTTCGCCAACGAGAGTGCCTTGCAGATGGTGGATCCGGACCGCCTGCCTCATAACACACTGCCTCCGCCGGTGCATATCGAGGAGATCATAGCCGACCGCAAGGAGTTTCCCCGTGTGGCCGGCATGCGGCTACCCCCTCTCACTCGCGACCTGCAGATCAGCTACACCGCATTGAGTTTGGTAGCGCCACAGAGAGTGCGCTTCCGCTACCGATTGGAAGGTCATGATCCGGATTGGCAGGATGCCGCCACTCGTCGGCAGGCGTTCTACAATGACCTGCCACCCGGGGATTACCGCTTTCGCGTGATTGCCTGCAACAACGATGGTGTTTGGAACGAAGTAGGCGACTCCGTCAGCTTCACTATTGCACCTGCCTGGTACCAGGAAAGACTTTTCCGTGCCGCGTGCCTCATCTTGGGTGCTCTGAGCCTCTGGGCCTTGTACCGGCTGCGAGTCCGCCAGATCGAAGCCGCTGCGGCGACGCGGTTCGGTGAGAGGCTGGCGGAGCGCACGCGTGTGGCGCGTGACATTCACGACACGCTTCTCCAGACCATCCAGGGCAGCAAGTTGGTAGCCGACGACGCGTTGGAACACGCCGCCGACCCTGGACGGTTGCAGACTGCAATTGAGCAACTTGCCAATTGGCTGGCGCGCGCGACGCGAGAGGGGCGCGCGGCGCTCAATTCGCTGCGCGCTACCCCGGCCGAAGGTCACGATTTCATAGAAGCCCTGAGGCGCGCTGCTGAGGAGGAAACGGGTGCCAGCTCGCCTGGCGTGACCTGTAGGAGTGCCGGCGAGCCCAGGAAGATTCATCCCTTCGTCGCCGACGAGGTCTATCGCATCGCCTGTGAAGCAGTCCGCAACGCCCGCATGCACGCTAAGGCGAGCAAACTGCTCCTGGAGTTGGAGTATGGACAGCGCCTCATTCTCCGGATCACCGATGATGGTATCGGCATGGACTCCGCCCTCCTGGAGCAGGGACGAGCAGGGCATTTCGGTCTTCAGGGGATGCGCGAGCGCGCCGCCCACATGGAGGGCAAGCTCACCATCACGAGTGCCCCGGGTGCCGGGACCGTGGTTACGCTGATCGTTCCCGGAGGGATCGCATTTCAGGCGTGAGCAGATCGTACGCACCACGGCCGGATCGAGCACCTGCAGAAATGTGCAGGCCTGGAGCTGAGGTTATTTGAGGCTCTCTCTTCGTGTACTCCCCTATACGCTCGGCACCCATACTCCCCCGAACGGGTGATGAGCCATGCAACAGCCTGACAGAATCACCGTCATCATCGCGCACCGCGACCCCTTTCTCGCGGCCGGTCTTGCGCGCCTTCTGGGTAACCTCGCGGGTTTCGAGCCCGTAGTTCCCGGTCTGGAGTCGGATGCGACGATCGGTGGCAATGACTCGGGGGGCGTCGTCGTTGCCGACTATGACTCGGGACTACAATTTCTCGAGTCAAATAACCGCTGGCGCGATCGTGTCGTGATCTTTACCGAACGGGATAGCGAGGCGAGTGTCTGCCATGCCGTGGAGCAGGGCGTACGGGGTTACCTGTTGCTCGGCTGTGGCGTTGCCGACCTGACCACCGCGATCCGCACGGTTCACGAAGGCGGCCTGGCCCTGGCGCCGTTGGTGGCAGCGCGGATTGCTGAATGGATGAGGTGGGAAAAACTGACACCGTGCGAGATCAACATTCTACGGCTGTTGTTCATCGGGCTCCGCAACAAGGAAATTGCGTGGGCCACCTCGCGGACCACTGAAACGGTCAAGACGCACGTCAAAGCTATTTTTCGCAAGCTGAATGCGCGCAGCCGGACGCAGGCTGTCACCGTCGCGCGGCGGCGGGGAATCCTGCCGGATGAATTGAGCGAGCGGAGCCACCCACAGGTGATCGCGCGGGGGGACTTGCGGATGGCTGTGGGCTAACTCGGACGACACTGGTCCGATTCCGAATGCCGAATGGCCGCCCCCTGGCGACCTCGCTGGGTAGCCTGTGGCGACGATTGCTTCCCAAAGGCTCCTATGCGACTCCTCCCATTGATTTTGGCCTTGCTAGCGACAGTTCTTGGAGGCCGCACCGCGCAGGCGGCCCACCTGACGTACGGGTGGCAAAATGTGGACGGAATCAACATATTCTTTCGGGAAGGCGGACCCCGTACCGGACCGACGCTCGTCTTGCTCCACGGCAATCCGTCGTCTTCGATCATGTATCAGGAATTGATGGAGCAGCTGTCGGATTCGATCCACGTGCTGGCGATGGACTATCCCTCATTCGGCTATTCAGACGCGCCGAGCCACACAACGTATCGATATACGTTTGACAACGTGACAGGGACCGTGCGGAAGTTTCTGGCGGAGCGGGGCGTGACCCGGTATGGCCTCTACATGCAGGACTATGGCGTACCCGTGGGATTCCGGCTGCTCGCCGCCAATCCGGCGGCGATCTCGTTCTTGATCGTCCAGAACGGAGTGATCCACCTCGATGGCTTTCCTGCCGCCCAGGACCCGAACGGGGAGCTCCGACAACATTGGATCAAACGAAATCCCGCGTTTGACAAACGCCGGGCGGATTACGCCAGTAAACTGACTCAACCCAGTGCGACGAACTGGGATGAAGATCACCTGCTCAGCCCGGACGCCATCCTGCTCAACCAGGTGTCCGAGCAACGACCCGGGGTGATCGATGCCAGAAATGACATGTGGTTCGACTATGGATCGAATGTCGCAAACTACCCGGCGTGGCAGGCAGCTCTGAAGAAGGCTGCACCGCCGGTCCTGGTGCTTTGGGGAAGTCGGGATGACTTCTTTACGACACCGGGTGCCCTGGCCTATCTGCGTGATGTGCCAGGCGCGGAGGTGCACATCCTCGACACAGTGCACTTCGCAACGTTGGAAGTACCTGACGATATCGCACGCCTCGTGGGCGACTTCCTGAAGCGTCAACGGGTCGCACCTCCTCCTTGAGTCCCACGTCGCGCCGGTAGCGCTTCGTGGGATTCCCTCCGCTGCGCTACGGTTTGGTCGCATTCGGCGCGGCGGCGTTCGAATGTGCAAGATCAGCAGGCCTCTTCAAGCTAGTTTCCAAGGGGGACGGCAATGTCGTCACCAGATTTAAAACCCTGACGAGGCGGTCGCATGTCTGCGAGGCAGAGGGGAGGTGTAGCGCGGCTACGTGCCATGAGCCGTCACCTGTCGTGGCTATCGATAGTGCTTGCCTCGCTGTCTGCTCTCGATGCATACGGCGCAACGGGCGATACGCCGGCTCCCGACAACATCGAGACTCGCGTACTCGCCTGCACCCCGTGTCACGGCTTACGCGGCCAGGGCACGCAGGATGACTATTTTCCGCGTCTCGCCGGCAAACCTGCGGGCTATCTGTACAACCAGCTGGTCGCGTTTCGCGATGGACGGCGTCATTACGCGCCGATGAACTACCTGCTGGAGTTTCAGAACGACGCCTACCTCAAGGCGATCGCTGACTACTTCATGAGCCAGGACCCGCCCTATCTGCCCCGTCGCACAGGACCAACGGACGGGGCAGTGCTAGCCCTTGGCCAAACGCTGGCGACCAAGGGGGACCCCTCTCGCGGCGTCCCCGCCTGCGCCGCCTGTCACAACCCGGAGTTCACTGGCCTACAGCCGGGTATCCCGGCCCTGGTGGGACTGCGTCCCAACTACATCAGCGCCCAACTGGGCGCCTTTCGCTACGGAACCCGCACGGCTGCGGCTCCGGATTGCATGCAACTCGTGGCGGGGCGTTTGACGGAAAACGACGTGACTGCGCTCGCCGCGTGGCTGTCGAGCCTCCCCGCGCCCGCGAAACCGACACCTTTGCCGCAGGGAAGCCTCGTGACGCCGCTCGTCTGCGGCAGCGAGCCGTCGATGTCCCAGGCATCCGCGCAAGCAACTTCGCAGCCCACAGCCCAGGCGGCGCCAGCGATGACCACACAGATCGGCAAAGGGCTCTACCTGGCACGCGCCGGAGATTGCATCGCCTGCCACACGAAGCCGGGTGACAAGTTGTTCGCCGGTAACCGGGCGCTGCCCACGCCGTTCGGAACGCTCTACTCGTCGAACATTACCCCCGACGATAAGGATGGCGTCGGCAAATGGTCGGATTCTGACTTCTTCGCGACCATGCACCAAGGTCGTATGCCTGACGGAGGACTTCTCTATCCGGCGATGCCCTTCGGCGACTACACAAAAGTCACGCGCGCCGACTCGGACGCCATCTTCGCCTACCTGCGATCGGTGCCTGCGGTCTCCGTGGCGAACCGCCCGCAAGACCTGCATTTCCCCTTCGATAATCGCTCACTGATTCTCGGATGGCGGACATTATTCTTCACCGAAGGTACGTATCAGCCGGACAGCGCCCAGTCTGGGGAATGGAACCGCGGCGCTTACCTGGTAGAGGGTCTTGGGCATTGCGGGATGTGCCATACGGCCATCAACGAGTTGGGCGGCAGCTCCGCGTCCAAGGCTTTCCAAGGTGGGCTCATACCCTTGCAGAAATGGTATGCGCCGTCGCTCACGTCCAACAAGGAGGCGGGCCTCGGGGATTGGAGTCTCGAGGATATCTCGGACTACCTGCACAAAGGTGTCTCGGCGCGCGGGGCCGTCTACGGCCCGATGTCGGAAGTCGTCTACAACAGCCTGCAGTACCTGACCGATGCAGACATTCGCGCCGTGGCGGTTTACCTCAAGAGTATCGGCCAGCACTCGAAATTGAGTCCGGAGGTCGCCAACGTATCCGTTACTGAGCGTGGCCTGTTGAGGACGCTCGGCACGACGGTCTACTCGCAACAATGCGCGAGCTGTCACGGGACGAAGGGCGCCGGCGATCCACCCCGTTACCCGCCGCTGGCCAACAATCAATCCATCCAGATGGAGTCCGCAGTGAATCCGATCCGCATGGTGTTGAACGGTGGCTTTCCGCCGGGCACCTCGGCCAACCCGCTTCCCTATGGGATGCCACCTTTCGCACAAAGGCTCTCGAACGACGAGGTGGCCGCGGTCGTCACCTACATCCGCTCCTCCTGGGGAAATCACGGCACGGCCATTTCCCCGCGTGAGGTCGATGATCTGCGCTCCGCGCCACTGGACTGACAGGTCACTGGACTCAGACTTTATGCTCAATACAAACCCGGAAAATCGGCGTCCCGAATCTGACGCTGCCGCCGTCGAGCGCATCGCCCAAAGTGGCGGACGCGGGGCGCTCGCACTGGTCGCGATCGCGACCGCGGTGGTCATAGGAACCTGGCTTGCATTCTATCTGTTCGTCTTTTTGCCGCGCTCGGTCGCCCCATGACGTCGGTGTCCCAGACCGGGCCGACACCCGGGCATGACGCCGTAGAAAGCGCGGAACGCCGGTGGAGCGCGGTATGCCTCTGTATCATCGTGCTGTTGGTGTTTCTGGCTACCTTCGCCGGCGTGCGCCAGGCGAGCCTGCCCCAGGCACGTCTGGAAACCGTGGATCCGAGGACTCTGCACGTCACGGGCGAATTCATCGAGAGCAATCTCGGCAGCGCCATCGAGCCCGACGAGTCCGTGACGGTGCGAATCGTAGGCCAACAATACTCGTTCACGCCCCAGTGCATCGTGGTACCCACGGACACACCCGTCACGTTCCGCGCCGCCAGTGCCGACGTGGTTCACGGCTTTTTAATTCAGAACTCAAACGTCAATCTCATGGTCGTACCCGGGTACGTGTCCACCCTCAGCACCCGTTTCTCCAAGCCCGTCGAAAGCAACATGCCCTGTCATGAGTACTGCGGCACCGGCCACGAAGGGATGTGGGCCCGCGTCCACGTCATAGAGAAGTCGCAGTTCCTGAAGCTCGCCAAACAGCGACGGAGAGTGAGCTGTGTTACGCAGTAGTCGGCTCATATTGGCGCACTTCTGGTTGGCCTTCGGCACCTTCGCGCTCGCGCTACCCCTGGGAGCGTGGCAAATGCTGGTGCGCAGCCCCCTGCATCCGTGGATCAGCGATCCGGAGCATTACTACCGCTCGGTCACGGCGCACGGCACCGTCATGGGCTACGTATTCCCGACGCTGGTCGCCATGGGGTTCGGTTATGCGATTACCGAAGCGGCCCTCAAGCGTCCGCTGATCGGGCTGAAATGGGCTTGGGCAGGATGGCTACTGGTCGCCGTCGGAACGATCACGGCACTGATTCCGGTCTCGATGGGAGCCGCTTCGGTGTTGTACACCTTCTATCTACCGATGGTGGGCAATCCCTTCTACTACATCGGCGTGGTGTTGGTGGTGGTGGGCTCCTGGATCTGGGTGGCGCTGATGGCGGTGAACGTATATGCCTGGAAGAGGGCGAACCGGGGTGCCCCGGTACCTCTGGCCATGTACGTGAATGTCGCGGGATCGTTGTTGTGGGGTTGGACTGCCGTCGGTGCCGCGATCGAGTTGCTGTTCCAGATCCTGCCGGCGTCACTGGGCCTGACGAACACGGTGGACGCGGGTCTGGGCCGGGTGTTCTTTTCCTGGACACTGCACGCGATCGTGTACTTCTGGCTGATTCCTGCCTACATCGCTTATTACATGATCGTGCCACGGGCGATCGGCGGCAGGCTTTTCAGCGACTCGATGGCGCGGCTCTCCTTTGCCTTGTTCCTGGTCGTGGCAATGCCGATCGGCATACATCACCTCTTCGGTGACCCCCAGGTCGGCGCCGGATTCAAGTTTGTGCATTCGATATTTACCGCACTCGTGACGCTGCCGACATTCCTCACCGTGTTTACCATCAGTGCCTCCGTGGAAATCGCGGCGCGGCTGCGGGGCGGTCGAGGCACGCTCGGCTGGCTGAAGGCACTGCCCTGGGACAACCCGATGATGCTCGCCGTTGCGATGTCCTTCTTCATGCTGGGCTTCGGTGGGGCGGGGGGTCTGATCAACATGACCTATCAGCTCGATCAGAGCATTCACAACACGCAGTGGGTCACGGGACACTTTCACCTGATTTTCGCCGGCGCCATTGTCATCATGTACTTTGCGCTCGCCTACGACCTGTGGCCGCACCTCACCGGCCGCGCTTTCACGGACCTGCGCTTGATTCGCGCGCAGTTGTGGACCTGGTCCATCGGCATGATCACGCTCACCTTCCCCTGGCACTGGGTAGGCATTCTCGGGATGCCGCGTCGTATGGCTTTTTACGACTACACCGATCCTGCCAACGCTCCCCTGGCACTGTCGGTCGTGGCATCGACAATTGGTGGCGCCATTCTCGTCGTGTCAGCCGCGCTGTTCCTGATAGTGTTGATTCGCGGGCATCTCGCAGCGCCCGCTGAGCCCGCAGAGTACCGGTTCAGCATCGCGGTACATCCCCCGCAGGTTGTGCCCGTGGCGCTCAACGGTTACGGGCTTTGGGTAGGTCTCATGCTACTGCTGACCGCCATCAACTACGGTTTCCCGATTGCCAACCTGATGGGTCGGCACGACACTTCCGTGCCGGTTGTTCACATCGGTGCAGGCAAATGAGCACCGACCCGTCCCGCACTCGTTGGCTGACAACTGCAATCGCGGTGACGTTAGGTCTTGTGTTGCTATCCGCTCTCACCGGCTTTGTCGGGCTGCCTTTTGCCGAGCGAGGCTCGCCCTTTCGCAGCGTCTGGGACGCCATTTGCAGCTCCGCTGGCCTCGTGCGCAACAGGTTGGTGACCGACGTCGTCGGTCCCTCGGGCTACACGACGAGCGCTGTGGTCCTGTCGGCCGACATGTTGCAAAAGGCGGGCGCCGAGTCGATCGGACGGGGAGGGACACTGGCCCAGCAATGTACGATGTGTCACGGCAACCGCGGGCTGAGTGATGCGACTATTCCGAACCTCGCAGGCCAGTATGTAGCGGTGATCTACAAGCAACTACAAGACTACGGGAGGGGCGCCCGTACCAGTGCCATCATGAGCCCACGGGTCGCAAGCCTCAGCGACCAGGACATGCGCGATCTTGCCGCCTACTATGCTTATTTGCCGCGTCTGCCACCCTATCATCCCGTCGCTGCCGGCCCCGCGCCGCTGATCGTCCAACACGGCGCTCCCATGCGTAATATTCCTCCCTGTGCAACGTGTCATGGAGAGGTCGATCACAAAGTCGGCACCCCGTGGCTCGAAGGGGAATCGGCCGTGTACCTAGGTAGCCAGCTCCAGGCGTTCGCCTCGGGTACGCGCCACAACGACATCAGCGAACAGATGCGGAACGTCGCCCGCGGCATGACATCTGCCGAGATCGAGGGTGCCGCCAGCTATTACGCGAGCCAATACCCGCCCGAACGATAGTCTTCAGGAGTTTCACGGCGCCGGCGCGTCACCGACGCCGAACTGCGATTTCATCCAAGTGACGAAATGCGGGTCGCTCGACGCCTTGGTCCAAAGCAACCAATAGCTGTTCGGGCCGTCGACGATCCACGGGAAGGGCGCAATCAGGGCGCCTTGCGCCGTAAATTGCGAAAACAGGACGGGCGACAGTAAAGCAGCCCCGATGCCCTGCATCGCCGCCTGCGCTTCGAGCTCATAGTTCGGAAAACGGGCGGCGACGAAATGGGGTTTGGCGTTCGGAACACCCGCAAGCCTGAACCATTCCGACCAGCGCGGATCCGGTATCAAAGGTACCTGGAGGAGCTTCCGGACTGTGAGGCGGGCGCCGGGCGGCAACCACTTGGGACTGAGCATGGGTGTCCCCTGTTCCGACAGGAGCCTCACAGCTTCGTAACCAGGCGAGGGGCCGGGTCCGCTCCGAATGGCTACGTCGAAAGAACCCTGAGTCGAAAGGGTCTGGGAGGCGTCCAGCGCGATGGCGTTAGCTCCCGGTAACGTCTGGTAACTCCCCAGCCTAGGCGCAAGCCAGCGTGCCGCAAACGTCGGAGCGCATGTCAGGCGCAGTGGATGCTTGATGCGGCGGCAATCGTCTACCGCTGTATGGATGAGCGCCAGGGCGTGCTCGAGTTTTTGCCCGAGCGCTCGGGCTCGATCGGTCGTCGTCAACCGCGGGCCGTGCCGCCTGAACAACGCGACTCCGACCTGGCCCTCGAGGGCCCGCATTCGCTGGCTTACGGCAGTTGGTGTGATGCCCAGTTCAGCGGCGGCACGCGAGAAGTTGCCGTGCCGGACACAGGCGGCGAGGACACGCAGGGATTCCAGAGGCGGCAGGTTTTTAGCCATGCCTCCATTTGAAGCTGGGCTTCAAATCAAGGTCAAGAACTATCGTTATGAGGGGTGCGTCTGTCGGCCTACGCTGCAGTGGAGCACCGGCGCCGGCCGGATTTACGTGCGCCTCCCCGGGAAGCGCGACGCCAACACAGACCTTGGATGGAAGCGATGAATCGAACTACAAAATTGCGGCTGGCGTCCAGCGCCACCTCGTCGGCTCTCATCGTCCTGGGACTCGGCTGCTGCGCGACTCTCGCGACGACCCAGGCCCAGGCGACTGACACGCCAGCCGTGACGGCGGTGACGCAGCGAGATGGGCAGCACGACTTCGATTTCATCTTCGGGCGGTGGAAGATCCACCTGAAGCGTCGCGTTCACTCATCGACCGGACCTGACACGTGGAGTGAGTTCGATGGTTACGGAAGCTATCGAAAGGTCTGGGACGGACGGGCGAATCTCAATGACTTTGAGGCTGACAGTCCGACCGGCCACGTGCAGGGTTTGACTCTGCGCACCTACAATCCGCACACCCAACAATGGAGTCTTTACTGGGCAAACAGTCAGGATGGCACCCTGGGCGTGCCCCAAGTCGGTCAGTTCCGGGACGGGCAGGGCGAGTTTTACGCGCAGGACACCGTTGACGGTAAGGCAGTCTTCATTCGTTATGTGTGGTCGAAGATCACCCCGAAGTCGGTCCACTTCGAGCAGGCGTTCTCCGCCGATGGCGGCAGGAGTTGGGATGTCAATTGGATCTCTGACATGGTGCGCGTATCCGATGAGTCGGATGGCGGCGCCGGGCCAGTTGATGCGAGGCCGACCACCGCTGCGGCGGCAAGTGCCTCGCGGGGCGCAGAACACGACTTCGATCCACTGCTAGGCAGTTGGAACTACCGTCTGAAGCGGCGTACGAACCCGCTCACCGGTTCAGCGAACTGGGTCGACGTGACTGGAACTGGCGTCTGTTACCCGCTGTGGAACAAAACCGCCCAGCTCGACACGTTTTTAGCCGATGGCCCCAAAGGACGCATCGAGGGCCTGACCCTGCGCTTGTACAATCCCAAGGCCCACCAGTGGCGACTCTACTGGGCCAACAGCAAGGACGGTGTGGTGGCAGTTCCCCAGATCGGGGAATTCAGCAAGGGGCATGGCGACTTTTACGCGCAGGATACTTTGGGAGACAAGAGCATCCTCGTTCGATATGACTGGACTGGACTGGCTTCCCAGTCACCGCACTTCGAGCAGTCATTCTCGGAGGACGGTGGTAAGACCTGGGAGGTGAACTGGATCACCGATCAAACACGCCAGTAGATTTACCTGGCGGGCGATCCAACCAGCCGCTCGAGACCATACCGGGTCAGGCAATACCCGGGGGGATGGGTAGCGCTGGCTTCGGGTCGCACGGCGCCGGCCTGCTCTAGCACAGTCATGTAGCTCTCGGCGTTGCGCCTGCCGAGGTGGGCCGCGTCTGCAATCTCGTCAAGAACCAATGCATGGTCGAGATCGCGCGCTTTGGCCAGAACTTCGAGGATTCTGAATACGACTAACGTTTCACTTTCTGGCATGCCCGCTCCACACCTGGGTACTGCGGGATAGCGTAGGTCGGCTGGTGTAAAGGGGGGGTGAGTATTTGGGGCGGTCGTGCTCAGGTGCGGCGCCGGCCAATGAGCTTCAAGGCGCGTAATAGCCACGCATAAGCTTTAGCTACGCTCGGTGTGGTATCAATCCTCGCCAGCGGGAACTCGACCGTGCGACCCGCATTCCTTATCAGAACAACTCGATTTCGGCTTTACGGGCCGGCACTCACCTGGAGGTCAATTGTGAAGTGGACAGGCATGTTCCTGGTCGGATTCGTCATCGTGCTGGGTGGCATTCTGGCCGCGCTGTGGAAATTGGGGATCCTGGCCAGCATCGGCACAACGTGGACTTTGATCGGTGTCGCGATCGCGGTCGGTATTGGGATCATGGTTGCCGTGTCCAACAGCGGCGCCAAAGAAAACATTGAGATCCAGCGGAAGTAAGCCATCTTGGAGAGGCGCGCGCGGATAAAATCCAACCCGTGCGAAACGGGACCTTGACCTTCGGGGGAAGAGATGGCGATGGTACAGAAGCTACATCTGGGCTGTGGCAGTGACATCCTCGAGGGATGGGTCAATGTCGACAGTGCCCAGATTCCTGGTGTCAATGTCGTGCACGACCTGGGGGTCTTTCCCTGGCCGTTCGAAGCCGGCTCGGTCGGCGAGGTCCGCATGCTCCATACGCTGGAGCATCTTCCCGATACCGTTAAGACGCTGGAGGAGATACACCGTGTCTGCTCCCCCGGTGCCCGGGTCGTCATTCACGTTCCGTACTGGAACTCCCGCGACGTGGTAACCGACCCCACCCACAAGAAGGCTTTCACCGAGTATTCGTTCGATTTCTTCGATCCGTCGAAACAATACTGCAAGGAGCGCCCGTATTACACGACGGCGCGCTTTCGCGTGGACAACAAGAACTACTTCATCAAGGCCGGCTCCTACCGGAAAGTGACCGCTCCGTTAGCGAAGACTTTCCTGGAAGTGGCCGCGCGTCATCTTTGCGGTGTCATCTGGGCGATGGAGATCGAGCTGACTGCGCTCAAGGACGCGTGACGAGAACGGTGCGCAGTTGGGTCACTGTCAACGCGCCCGTCAGCATCAGCAAACCGGCGTAAAGCAAAACGGCAACGCCGCCAACCACCCATACGGGCAACGACGTTTCGCGTAAAAGGGCAATGCCGCCGGCAGCGAGGAGGCCGGCCAGCAGCGTGCGGACGAGATGTGTCGGCCACGGTATGCCACCCACACCTTTTCCGACGAGCATGGACAGGCTGGTGACCATTACGACCTCAACTACCAGCGTCCCTATGGCGGCGCCGATGTATGACAAGCTCGGGATCAGGGCGAGATAAGTGATAACTGCCAACAAGGCGGTGAACCCGTCGATGGCCATCAGGCGCATCTGACGGCCCTGCGCTACAGCTGCGTAACGCAGCGCCGCCGAGCAGCCCGCAAGCGCGAGAGACCCGCCCGCGATTTGCACGGCGGCAGTGGATGGGACGAAGGCGGGTCCTGCCAACAACACCACGATGTCGCGTGCAAAGAAGCCTAACCCCAGTACGATGGCTATCCCAACGACCACGAGAACATGCAAGGCACCGGAGACCTGTGTCCGAAGGCGCATCGGATCGTTCGCTGCGCGGGCGAATAACGGCATGAGCAGCCCCCCGAAGAGAATGGGCAACTGCAGTCCGACCTCGTATATCTTGGTCGCCACGCCGTAGAATCCGACCTCCGCAGCGGGCTTCAAAAGCGACAGTAACAACGTGTCTCCTCGCAGCGAAACCAGCGTAAACCATGCTGAGGCTGCGAGCGGCAAACCCGGACGTACGAGCTGCCACCATATCTGCGTATCCACGATGGGTCGCACGGACCGCAGGCGCGCGGCTAACACCCACGCGAGCAGAAAAGCCAGCAGAAACCCTGCTGTACTCGCCGAAGTCATACTGAGTACACCCAGTCCGAGTTTCGCCACCAACACGGCTCCGGCCAACGTCAGAACGGCGCCGACTACCTCGGCCACCATCGCCAACTCCTGGCGAAGCTGCCATTGCAACACGCCTGTCACGATCTCGTTGCCGATGTAGGCGAGCATTCCGACCGATGCGATCAGAATGGTCCACCTGACAACAGGGCTCCAGGGTATCAACAAGGTGACGCCTAACCCTGCCGCAAGAAAGAGCGCGCCCGCGACCAATCGCAACCCCAACGCGGCCGATACGATGCGGTCTGCGCGGACCGTATCGACGGCGACCTCGCGCAACATGATGTAGTTCAAACCGAGGTTCGCAAACGTGGCAGGGAAGAGTACGAACGTAAGAGCGGTGCGGAGGACTCCATAGTCCTCGACGCCCAACTGGCGCGTCATGATCGCTACCGTGGCGACGCCGGTGAGCGCAATGATCGCCTTGCCGCCCACTGCGGCGGCCATGTTCGCACCGATGCGACGCGCCACATTCATGGCGAGCCCGCTGATGCCCGGTCGGGTGTAAGGATAATGGCTCTCGTTTTGGATACTTTCGAGCCTATCTCACCAGTCCCGGCGCCTCGAGCGCAAGGCGCCTCGATGCAGACTGTCAGGCTCGGTCGCCGCTGAACGTCGCGCGAAGGCGGATCTTGTCGATCTTGCCCGTGGCTGCCAGCGGCATACTCGGCACGCGCACTACGGCGTCGGGGATCCACCAGGAGGCGACACGACCGTGCAGCGATGCGAGCAGGTCTTGATCGGAAATGTCCTGATCCTCGCGTATCTCGACCAGCAGGATCGGGCGCTCACCCCATTTATGGTCGTTCCGGCCGATCACGGCGGCGAGTGAAACTTGCGGCAGAGCGCCGACGACCGCTTCGATCTCCGCCGGATTGATCCATTCGCCGCCAGACTTGATCAGGTCCTTGGCGCGCCCGGTGATTGTCAGATTGCCTTGGCCGTCGATCCGGGCGAGGTCGCCTGTGTCGAACCAGCCTTCCGCGCTAGTCGCCGGATGCTTCTGCCCGAAATAGCGTTCAATAACCGCCGCCCCGCGAACGTGAAGGTGGCCCTCCTGGTCGCGCTGCTCCTCCAGCGGGTCGCCATTCTCGTCGGCGAGCATCAGGTCGACGCCGAGGGCAGGGCGGCCGGATCGCGCCGCGTGGCGAACGGAATCGCTCAGCACTCCAAAGGTGCCGACAGGCGAAAGCTCGGTCATCCCCCAGCTGGTTTGTACTGGAATGCCCAGCCATGTCTCGATCCGTTCCATCAAGGCGGGCGGCATCGGTGCCCCGCCCACGACGATCCGCTGGAGCGACGGTACCTTGGCGCCTGTCGCTTCCAAGTGCTCGCACAACCCGAGCCACACCGTGGGCACGCCAACCGCGACCGTCACTTCCTCCGCCGCTATCAGCCGCGCGAGGCTGGCACCATCGGCATGGCGTCCGGGCAAAACGAGCTTGCCGCCCGTGGCGGGCACTGCAAAGGGCAGTCCCCAGGCATTGGCGTGAAACATCGGCACGACGGGTAGCACGGAGTCGGTACCCTTCAACGCCAACACATCCGCCTGGAGCAAGCGGAGCGTGTGCAGGAAGCTAGAGCGGTGGGTGTAAGTGACACCCTTGGGGGCGCCGGTCGACCCCGAGGTGAAGCAGAGGCCGCTTGGCGAGCACTCGTCGAAGCCGCCCCATTCGAAGTCGCCGGTGGAGCGGCCGATCAGTGGTTCGAGTGCCAGTAGTTCGACCTTCAGCAGTTCGACGGCGCCAGGCCTCTCGTCCGCCGCGTCGCCGTCGATCACCAGAACGCACTCGAGCCGCGGTGCATCCGTGACCACCTGTCGCGCCAGCGGCAGCAGATCGGCACTCACGATGAGGATTTTCGCGTCCGACTGGCCGAGCATCCAGGCGAGTTGCATCGCCGTGAGGCGCGGGTTGAGCGTGTGGCACACCGCGCCCATACCCATGATCGCGTACCACGCCTCGATGTGCGCTTGAGTGTTCCACGCCAGCGTCGCGACGCGTGCCCCGAGGACGACGCCGAAATCACTCAACACCCGCGAGACCGTTCGCGCACGCTGCCGCAGCAGCGCATAGCCGACGCGGAGGTTGGCGCCGCTCTCACCGGCGGTGACTACTTCCGCCTCGGGGTGCCATTTTGCCGCGTGGTCTAGAATCTGGTTCAACGTCAGCGGAAACGCCTGCATGCAGCCTTCGATCACCGGCACGTCTCCCGGGCCGGGGGCAGAAGCGGTGCACTCACACCGATGTTCCAGTTCCAGGCGACAGTCCCCGCCGCACGGCGGCGGCACACGACTTCTTCGTGCAACAGGTACTGTCCCGGCATGAGGTCCGCCGCGACTCGCGGCTCGCCGGCAAAGATCATATAGGCGGCGTGTTTGTTGTGGGATGGCCAGTCAGGTTGGTTGCGCGCGCTCGGCACGCCAGATCGGGCGAAGGACGCCCAGTAATCGACCATCGCGGCTGAAAGATCGCGTTCGGCCTGAGTGTCTGGAATCTTGGGCCATAGCGCCGTGGTGCGATCGATCGTGCCGAACATGTAAGGCACTTCGGAGGCGTGGAATGCGTGGATGCCGGCGTCGTCAGCCGCTGGGTAGCCGTGGTCGAAATAATAGAGGTAGGTCGGCAGGCCGAGCGCGGCCTGATTGCGGACCAGGCGCTGCGACGTCCAGGTAAAAAAACCGTCGCGCACGGCGGCGAGGATGCTCTGCTCGATTTCCGTCGAGGGGTAATAACGTAGGAAAGCGTCCGCGAGTTCGCCATAGTTCTTGCGGATGGCGGCCTCATATTGCTTTGCGTTGTATTGCGCGCCGTCGGGCGGCGGCGGGTTCAGCACCGTGCGCATCGTACGGATCTCGCCGCTGGTGAAGCCGGTCATGAGGGGCACGTGCGCCTGCTCGCCGCGCTCAAACGTCTCGACGAGTTGGCGCGGCAGCACGCGCCCGTCCACTACTGCAGTTGATGCGAAACGCGCCTGTTGCGCGAGCATTGTGATGCTGTTGGAATCGAGCGCGCGTAGATCGGCAACGCTTTTTGCCCCCGCCGCTGCGACGAAGTGGTCACCCACGGCCTCGCCCGAGGGCAGACCGAACTCCGCGCGCTTTAGCGCGGGTATGTTCATCAGCGAGGCGCTCTGGACGATGGCCTTGGCGTACAGGCCATGCGCGCGCGGCGAAGCCAACAAGTGGAGGATGGCTAGCCCGCCTGCGGATTCGCCTGCGATCGTGACATTCGCAGCGTTTCCGCCGAACGCCGCAATATTGCGTTTTACCCAGTGCAGGGCGGCGATCTGATCGAGCAAGCCGTAGTTGCCCGACACGCCTTCGGGTGATTCGGCACTCAGTTCGCGATGCGCGAAATAGCCGAACACGCCCAGCCGATAGTTGATCGTGACCACGACGATGCCGCGCTCGGCGAGATTGGCGCCGTCGAACATCGCCTGTTGTGACGAGCCGCGGATCAGGTTGCCGCCGTGTATCCACACGAACACTGGCGCATTGTTCGACGCGACCGGCGCCCAGATATTGAGCGACAGGCAATCCTCGCTCATTGCCGGGTAGGTCTCGGCATAGATGCTGCCGGGCGGCGCCGAGGGCTGCTGGCAGGCGGGGCCGAAGTGGGTAGCATCCCGCTCGTCGTCCCACACCGGAACTTCGGCAGGCGGCTTCCAACGCCGTTCGCCAACTGGCGGCAGCGCATAGGGGATACCTTTAAAGATACGTTGGCCGGCGACCAGCGTGCCCCGTAGCGCACCGGCCGGTGTGCGTACGATCGTCCCGGTAGTGGCTGCGGTCGAGGGGAGGGATTTTTTGTGGTTTTCCGTCAAAGGGTTACCTCTCAATCCTAAGGAGAGATTCCATTGTTTACGGGAGCTGAGCTCCAGGCGCTGAGCACTACCATATCATGATTGTCGTACAATACTGATGGTATTGACGTTCAATATGAGAGGATGCGGCGCCAACGGTTTCCGGCAATTTAGGTAAGAGGCTGGCCAAAGATGATCGAGCTCTATCACTGCTTCGATGCACGCTCGTTTCGCGCGCTTTGGGCCTTGGAGGAAATGGGGTTGGCGTATCGCTTGCACCTCTTGCCCTTCCCGCCTCGTATCCGTCAGCCCGACTATCTCGAGCAAAATCCGCTCGGCACGATTCCGCTGCTGATCGACGGTGATGTTCGAATGACCGAATCCGCTGCGATCCCTCAGTATCTCGCGACGCGCTATGGGCCGACGCCGCTGGCCGTCGGCGTAGGTGAGCATGACTATGGGCTCTGGCTCGACTGGCTCCATCGCAGCGAGGCGACGCTGACATTCCCACTAACGATCGTCTTCCGATATTCCCAGTTGGAGCCCGAGGAGCGTCGGCTCCAGCAGGCAGCAGGCGATTACACGCAATGGTTCCTCTCGCGCCTACGGCACCTCACCCGAGCGCTGGGAGACCGCGAATGGCTGTGCGCGGGACGCTTCACGATGGCCGATCTGTGTGTTGGCTATTCACTCCTGCTCGCGCGGACCCTGAACCTGGGGCACAAGTTCAGCCCGGAAATCTCGGCCTATTGGGATCGCGTTAGCACGCGGCCGGGTTTCCTCGCGGCAAAGGCTGCGCAGGGGGCGGTAGGGTGAGTTAGAGCTTGCGCCGCAAATGCTAAGCCGCGGGCGCGCTCGGGAAACAAAGAGGGGCCGCCTTGCGGCGGCCCCATCACTCGAGGACAAAATCTCGCGTAGGTCTACC
>Ga0209169_10000595_pt1 | contig 22050 bp, 14 predicted proteins | sample HubBroMetageWRM4_FD_188346 | JGI IMG/M metagenome (GOLD analysis project Ga0209169, IMG submission 188346) | Warmed soil microbial communities from the Hubbard Brook experimental Forest, New Hampshire - Hubbard Brook CCASE Soil Metagenome WRM 4... | ecosystem: Environmental > Terrestrial > Soil...
GCATCGGGATTTCCGTCGGCATCGAAGTCTGCCCAGGCGAAGCCGAGTAATCCTGAAATTCCCGGGAACGGATGGATTGCCAGAAACGTGTCGTCGCCATTGTTTCGTAAGACGGTTGGCTCGCCGTTTTTCGCACCCAGTACAATGTCCAGGTCGCCGTCCGCTTCAATATCGACAGCCCACGCGCCAGTATAAGGAACGCCGGTTACAGATTTCGGCAGAGTCGTTTGCACCGTCACATCGGTGAATGTGTTCGGATTGTCCTGACGCAATAAACGCACGCCACCCGCGCCCGCAAGCACGATGTCAGTCTTGAAGTCATAGTTGAAGTCGACGGCCAAGACGCCTTCGGGCTGCGGCCCCTGACGAGAAGCGCCTCCAGGAAATGGAAACTTCGCCCCGCTCGCGAGTTGCACCTGGCGTCCGTCTGCTACAGCGACGGTCGGCGCGCCGGCGCTTTCTAACGGAATTGCTCCGATCCAGTTCCACGGAGTACCACCAAAATTCGATAACGCCTGCGAGTTGAACGTCAGCGCTCGATCTGCCGGTGCAGGTCGAAAATCCGGGGTTTCTAATAAAACAAATCGCGTGAACGGCTCCGCTTCTTCTCCGGGTGCGGCTTTGATGGCTCGCAAGCTTCGGCGGTACTCCGGAACGCGCATGAGCACGTTGCGCAGGAATGTGGTCTGCGTTGCGGCGGCGCGTAGGTCGCCTCCCGTAACCGCACTTTGCACCGCAGTCAATTGCTTCTGCACTTCACTCGGCCACGAAGAAGAATCTGCGCTGATCTTTGCGACCGATGACTTTAGGGTTGTGGCATCGCCTTGCTTTGCGGCGATGCGGCTCAATTCCAGCAGAGCGGCCAGATTATCCGGCTGCGCCTTCAGAATTTGCTGCATCAGCTGCTGAAATTGTGCCTCGCTATCGGCAGCGCCTTGCCGTTCGGTTTCCTCTGCCAGTTGATAAATCGCACGCAGGTTTTGCGGATTTAACTCCACCGCTTTGCGCAAATCGATAACGGCTTGAGGCGAATTCCCTCGCTGGCTCTCAAGAAGCCCCAGCAAGCTGTAAACCTGATCGTTCTTAGGAACGAGATCGCGTGCCTGCTGCAGGCGTTGCGCCGCCACGTCGTAATTTCTTTGGCGAAGTGCGAGGATACCCCAATTCGCCCATCCGGCAGGCTCGCCCGGAACCAGCCGCGTCACCTCGGAAAGCTTGCTCTCGGCATGAACGTCATCGCCGACCTGAAGCGCGGAAAGCCCGACATAGAACGCGGAAACCACATCGGCATAAGCCTTCGAAGTTTTCGCCGGAAACTGTGGTGCGGAGTGGCAACTCACGCAGGCACTGATCAATGCCGAAAGCAAAAAAAGGACCACTGGCCGATTTCGAATGGAAGGGTTGCGGCGCATTTTTCGTGAACAGGAGTGCGAACAACGATACTACTATTTCTTGCTTCCAATTCATCACGGTTGCTTCGTTGGAGACATAGTATTTTCATATTATTGCCCTGCCTTGCCGCTTCCAGATAACGTCGCGTGCGGAACAAGCTAACACCAATTGCATTGTGTAATTTAGCAACGCAATCGGGAAGCCAATTGAACCCATGCGGATGCTGGCTGAGCCCGTTGGCTGCAGTGCAGGAGCGCCGGTCGCGCGCCCGCATTTAGCCGTTCCGCAATCGTTGGTTTCGACCCCGCGAGAGATTTCCACTCGGCAGTTGGCGAAGCTGCAGGAACAGGTACACGCCGCAACCTCCACTGCCGAACGCCTGGTGGCGGGCCGGAACAAACGGGAGTTAACCGCGCGCCGCGACTCCAACTCTTGGTCGGTGGCCGAGTGCCTCGATCATCTGACGCAGACTGCCTACACATTTCTCCCCGCGATTGCAGAGACCGTAGCGCTCGCTCCCCGCCTGGCAGCGAATCAATCGTTCCGGACGGGCCTCCTAGCTCAGTTGCTGATTCGCCATCTCGAACCGCCTTATCGTATTCGTGTGAAAGCCCTCCCCCAACTAATGCCCCAACGCTCTGAGTTTGACGACGCCTGGCCTGCCTTCCTGAAGGCTCAATCTCAATTCTCAGAAACGCTGCGAGCTTCCGATGGATTCGCGATCGACCGTATGACGATCACCTGTCCCATTTACGCGCGCGTCCACTACAACGCCTACGGCGCTTTGCGAATGCTGGTTGCGCACGAACGGCGCCACCTCTGGCAGATCGAGCGAATTCTCGGAACACTGGATCGGGCAGAAGATCGGGCCGCATCTTGAAATCGAATGAAACTGCGGCGTGCATTTTCGCATCCATTCGATCGGGCGTGAAACAACTCCGCTGCAAATCTTAGATCCAACTCCTACCCGACCCATGGACCTCCCGGCCACCACCATTACCGATGTTGTAGTCATTGGCGGAGGTCTGGCCGGCAAGGCCGCCTGCATCCACCTCGCGAAAGCCGGACTTAAAGTCACCTGCATCGAGCCGGCGGAACCCATTCGCCCGGCCGTGGGCGAATCTCTCGACTGGTCCGCTCCCGAACTGTTGAGATCGCTGGGACTACCGATGGAGCGCCTGGTCGAGGAGAAGATTGCGACCTGGAAGCGTCACGTAACACTGCAAATGCGCGACGGCTGCAGCGCGCATTACGTTCCGACTCCGTGGCTCGCCGGTCCTCCGTTCCGGATCGAATTGCGCACGCTGCATGTCGATCGCATTCGGCTGGATGAAGAACTGTCGAAGCTCGTGCGCGAACACGGCGTCACCTGCATCCACGACAAAGTCGCACGCCTGGATCGTCGTGGCGACCGGATCGATTCTGTCGTCACCGCCGATGGCCGCAACATTTCTGCCAGCTGGTTCATCGACGCTTCCGGACTGGGACTGTCGCTGTTAGCCCGCGAATTCAATCTGCGTGCGCTGCAATTCGGGCCCGCGAAGGTTGCACTGTGGACGTATTTCAAAGCGCCTCAAACGGTTGAAGGCACAACCCTCTACATGGATCCTCAGCCGTCGGAATATCTCGACTGGGTTTGGGAGATCCCGATCAATCCGGAGACGGTAAGCGTGGGTTTCGTCACCACCGGCACAGCGATGAAGTCTCAACGTGAACAGGGACTCTCGAACGACGAAGTGTTCCATCACCAACTAAGAAAGTTTCCGCACTTTGGCGCTCTGCTGACCGAGGGATCGCTCGGTCCGTTGAATGTAACTTCGTATCGCTGCCGCACCCACCTCGGAGTTGCCGGCACGAACTGGTTGATCGTCGGCGAAGCGGCGTCGATGGTCGACCCCATTACTGCAAACGGTGTTACCGCCGCTCTTCGGCATGCGGCGGAGGCCTCTGCGCTCATCGCGAAGTTCCGCAAGCGCGGCAGCCTGCCGTTTCGAGCGCGCTTCGCATATAACAGCAGAATCCTGCAGATGGCAAAATTCTTCAATGGCGGCGTCGAACAGATTGTCTACAACCCTCCGGTCAGAAACCGGATCGGCCTGCAAAGCTCTGGCACAGCCTATACCAGCCCCGCCTGGAGCATGAACGTCGTCTACGCGCGGATGAAGCCCCGCGGAAATTTCTCCACGTTGGTTTTCAACTCCATCCTTCGGTTCTTCCGTTGCAGCGCCTGGCTCTTCTATCAATTCTGCCGCCTGTTTCCCAGCCGCGCCGAAGTCCCTCAATCGTCCTGAAGATTTGGCATGCGTTTTCCACATAGCCTTTGTAACGTCCAACGTTGCCTCTGCAAGTGGAATCCTGCGTCCCCGTCGTGATCGCGTCGTGCATTTCGTCCGGGCTTGGGAAACCAACTCGGAGAGTTATGGGAGCTAAGTTATTTTATATCAATGTTTTGCCCGCAAGTTATTGTTCGCCATAGATTTCCGAAACGTGCAACCGTCCCATTTCGGGAGTCGCCCCAGGGAATCAGGCCCGGGAAAATCGTTCGAGGGATATTCACAGAAGAAGCAAGAACTGGCGCATTCTGCATATACAATGGCGCTTTGTGCATGGCGCGCACGGTACTCTCCGTCTAGATTAATTTCATGTACAACGCAAAAGCTTATTCCGCTGTCAGTGCGACCTCGCCGATGGCTTCCACCACAATTTCGCGGCGCGATCCTTCCGAAAACGACGTTCAGATCGAAGTTCTATATTGCGGCATCTGCCATTCCGATCTCCATCAGGTTCGCAATGAATGGAAAGAGGTGATGCCGACCGTCTATCCGTGCGTCCCCGGACACGAAATTGTTGGTCGCGTCACTAAGGTCGGCTCTGCGGTGAAGAAGTTTAAGAGCGGCGATCTTGCCGCGGTCGGCTGCATGGTCGACTCCGACGGAACTTGCCCCGAGTGCAAAGCCGGACTCGAGCAGTTCTGCCCGAACGTGACACTCACCTACAACCTCCCCGACAAGCATCTCGGCGGCGTCACTTATGGCGGCTATTCAGACAGTATCGTCGTCGACCAGAGATTCGTACTGCGTGTTCCGTCGAATCTCAACCTCGCCGGCGCCGCGCCTCTGCTCTGCGCCGGAATCACGACGTACTCGCCCCTGCGGCACCATGACATTGGCAAGGGAAAGAAAGTCGGTGTCGTTGGCCTCGGCGGGCTTGGTCACATGGGCGTAAAGATTGCCCACGCGCTCGAAGCCCATGTCGTGGTTTTCACCACGTCTCCAAAGAAAAAGGAAGACGCACTTCGCCTCGGAGCGGACGAAGTCGTGATCTCGCGCGATGCCAACGAAATGCAAAAACATGTCGAGAGTTTCGACTTCATCCTCGACGCGGTCTCCGCCGATCATGACATCAATGCCTATATCAACCTGCTGCGGCGCGACGGCAACATCACGCTAGTCGGCGCGCCGGAGAAACCTCTCGCCGTTCCCGCGTTTGGACTGATCATGCGCCGTCGCAGTCTTTCCGGATCGCCCATCGGAGGCATCGCCGAAACTCAGGAGATGCTCGACTTCTGCGGCCAGCACAACCTCACAGCTGACGTTGAAGTGATTCCGATCCAGAAGGTCAATGAGGCTTACGAGAGAATGCTGAAATCCGACGTGAAATATCGCTTCTCGATCGATATGGCGTCTCTTAAATCAAAGTAAGCAAGTCCGAGTGAAACTATGAATAAACACTTTCGCTTTTCCGGCAGCAATTTTACGAAGTTGGAAGAACTGGGAGTCAATGCCTCTGCGGTACTGCGCCGGGCGGGACTTTCCCAGGGATTTCTGAATCAACCGCGCACGCTTCTCACTACCGAGGAGCTTTTCGCGCTGTGGCATGCGATCGGGGAAGTCAGCAACAATCCGGCGATTGGTCTCTTGCTCGGCACAGAAAATAAAACGGAACGATTTCATCCCGTCAGCCTTGCCGCACTCTCCTCTGAAAACTTTGGCACGGCGGTCGAGAAGATGGGCCGTTACAAACAGCTCACTTGTCCGGAAGAGATCGCGCAGGAAAAAGACGGCGAAGAGTGGCGCATCCAGTTTCGCTGGTTGCTGGCCGAAGAAGCCGAACCCCTGTTCCTGATCGAATGTTGCTTTGCCTGGGTGCTCTCGGTTGCCCGCCACGGTACCGGGACGCGCCTCTCTCCGCTACGCGTGGAATTCGTGCAGCCGCGTGAGCACATTAAGACAATCGAGCGGCATCTCGGTTGTCCCGTGGTTTGCGGCGCTGCCCGCAATTCCATCGTCTTTCGCGCCTCAGACGCCGACCGTCCATTTGTCACGCGCAATGCCGAACTTCTGGCGATGCTCGCGCCGCAGTTCGAGAAAGAGTTGGAAGAGGAAACCGGCGAAGAAAATTTTGTCGAGCGTGTTCGGAATGCGGTGCAACAAAAGCTCACCGGACGGCGCCCGGCAATAGAAGATATTGCCGATGCGCTGCATATCAGTTCGCGCACTCTGCAGCGCCGTTTGCAGGATCAAGGCTCAAGCTATCAGCGTGTATTAGAAGAGGCGCGTCACCAGCTTGCCCGCCACTATCTCAACAACTCCGTCCTAGAACTGAACGAAGCCGCTTACCTGCTCGGATACGAAGATGGAAATTCCTTCGTGCGCGCCTTCCGCAGCTGGGAGGGCGTTCCACCTGCACGATGGCGCGAACAGCAACGCGCCCTGGCGGCATCCTAAACTGCCAACTTTTGAAGGAGACAACAATGCAAAAACGTAAATTGGGAAAAAGCAATCTGGAAGTGTCTGCTATCGGCCTGGGCTGCATGGGAATGAGTTTCGGCCTTGGCCCGGCCAAAGATAGGACAGAGATGATTTCGCTGATCAGAAAATCGGTTGAACTCGGCGTCACGTTCTTCGATACCGCCGAAGTCTATGGCCCCTATACCAACGAAGAACTGGTCGGCGAAGCGCTGGCTCCGCTACGCAAGCAGGTTGCGATCGCTACCAAATTCGGATTCAAGCTTGATCCGAATACCGGCAAACAGGCCGGATTGGATAGCCGGCCAGAGCACATCAAGGAAGTTGCGGAAGCCTCGCTCAAGCGGCTCAGAACCGATGTCATCGATTTGCTCTATCAGCATCGCGTCGATCCGAATGTTCCGATCGAAGACGTTGCCGGAGCCGTGAAAGATCTCATCCAGCAAGGCAAGGTGAAGCACTTTGGGCTTTCCGAGGCGAGCGCGAAGACTATCCGCCGCGCCCACGCAGTGCAGCCCGTGACTGCGTTGCAGAGCGAATATTCGCTGTGGTGGAAAGAACCGGAAGCCGAGATCATGCCGACGCTCGAAGAACTCGGCATCGGTTTTGTTCCGTTCAGCCCGCTGGGGAAAGGCTTCCTAACCGGCGCGATCAAAGAGGACACGGAATTCGACAAGAACGATTTCCGCAATATCGTTCCTCGATTCTCGGCCGAGAACCGGAAGGCGAACCAGGCGATGGTCGATGTGCTAGGCACCTTCGCGGCGCAAAAGAAAGCAACTCCGGCTCAGATCGCGCTCGCCTGGCTGCTGGCGCAGAAGCCGTGGATCGTTCCCATCCCCGGCACAACCAAGCTGCATCGGCTGGAAGAGAACCTCGGCGCTGCGTCAATCGAGCTGACATCGGATGATCTCCGGCAAATCGACAATGCCGCAGCAAAGATTCCGGTGCAAGGCGCTCGATATCCCGAAGAGTTCCAGAAATTAGTGAACCGCTAATAACATGGAGCAAAATACCCGTCATCATGTCCGAGCTTGCCAAATGGAATAACTTTTACGTGATCGTCGGTTCTTCGGCCGGTGCGTTGATCGGCTTGCAGTTCGTCGTCCTGACGCTGATCGCTAACCGGCCAAGTTCGGGCTCGGCCGAAGCCGGCGCCGCGTTCGGCAGCCCCACGACCGTTCACTTTAGCCTGGTGTTGTTCCTGGCGGCATTGTCACAAGCCCCCTGGGAGACAATCTCGGTCATCGCCGCTGTGTGGGGTATTTTAGGATTCGGGGGAATCGCGTACTCGGTCATCGTGGCCCGGCGCATGCGAACGCAGGTCGCCTACACGCCAGTATTTGAAGACTGGATGTTCCACTGCGTCTTGCCGTTATTCGCGTACGCTCTTCTCGCGCTGTCGTCCCTCGTGGCGGGTATTCATACCCGCGCCGCTCTTTTTGGGGTGGGATCTGTTTCGCTGCTGCTTCTATTCGTCGCCATTCATAATTCCTGGGACAGCATTGCCTATCATGTGCTCGTCAAACTGGCGGGTAAAGATACCCCGCCAGTCGCCAATGAAGGCAATCCGCAGACCAAATAATGTTTATCTTCCGAGGCGTCGCGCCTGCAAGAGTGCAGTTAAGTGCAGCATCAAGAATGTCGGCACCAAGTATGTAGGAACCAGCACGAGCGGCAGCTGTGACATAGGAGAGGTCGAAACCGCTCCGTACAAATGAGGAGCGAGCAGCGGGACGAGCGCTCCAATGCTCACTGCCACGGTAAGATCCAAAATCCCGGAAAGATTCCAGGCAACGAAGCGTTTGCTGGCCGCAAAACCGGGACGGCGCAGCAGAGCAGCCAGCACTAATGGCGAAGTTGCTCCGATCGCCATATCGCCCAGCCCCGCCGGCCAAGCGAAGATTCCAGGCAAGACCCGGTAGGTATACAAAGTCAGAAACCCAAAGCCGGCCCATCTCCACGCTTGTATTCCCACAATGACGCGCAGGTCCGCTGCAAGAATAAATTCCCGTAGTGGCCGGACCATCCCATACGCAAGGGCAAACAGGCTGAGAGGCGCCAAGAGCCCGATCAGAAGCGCAAGCGGTGGCGCACCAGGTGCCGCGACGAATGCCCCACGCGCGCCAAGAATCAAAATGACCGCGAACCAGGCCAAGAAGAAGGCCGCGACGAAAGTGCCTGTGCCGGAAACTGCGGGAACTCTGGGCTGAACAACGGGCGATACGACGGTGTGTGCCATGACGACTGCTCCTTTTTAATGTCACTTGCAGTTTGCAAGTCACAAGAAAATGTAGCATACTAACTTTCACTATGCAAGTGACTCGCCTGGAAAAAAAGTCAAAGACGATAAAACCGAAGAGGGAAGTCGGCAGCTTTCGGCGCTCACCCTGCGCTGTTGCCTGCACGCTCGACCTGATTGGTGACAAGTGGTCGTTGCTTGTGATTCGGGACTTGCTTCCCGGGAGTGCGACCTACGGAGAACTACAAAGTTCGCGGGAAGGCATTCCCACCAACATTCTTGCCGACCGGCTGAAAAAATTGGAACAGGCGGGAATCATTGCCAAGTCTGCATATCAGGAGCATCCCGTGCGCCACTCTTATGGGTTAACCGAAAAGGGAAAAGCGTTAAGTGATGTTCTGGGTGCGATTGCGCGATGGGGCAAGAAACACATCCAGGGTACGCAGGTTCTGGGAGGTCGACCTTGAGGCGACTGGCAGACGGGAACCTCAATCGCAACAGGCTCAGAATGAAGCATTCGGAGGGCAAACGCGACAACAAGGTCGCATAGCAATGTGCCTGGTACGTTGCAGGCTGCGCGGTGACAGGGTGAGCTGATATTGAAACGTAAAATGGTACCAGCCGGTATTTACTTTTGCCATCTCGCCATTGTCAATCGGAAAAGCTTTGCTCTCGAGGGCTGGGTACGCTCCTTGGAGTACGGCATGTGCGACGCAGAATAATCGTCGTTATAAGATTAAGAGGTGAATCTTCCGATCAATCCGCCACTGCTGCCCATGCTCGCCAAGCGCGTAGACGATTTGCCAACTGATGGGGATTGGATTTTCGAACCTAAGTGGGATGGGTTCCGCGCCTTAGTGTTTCGCGACGGCGACGAAATACTGATTCAAAGCCGCGATGAGAAGCCTCTCAATCGATATTTTCCTGAGTTGCTCGATCCTTTGCGCAAGAGCTTGCCCGAGCGTTGTGTTCTGGACGGCGAGCTGGTTATCGTGAAAGACGATGAACTCGATTTTGATGCCCTGCAGCTCCGCTTGCATCCCGCCGCCTCCCGAGTAAAGCTTCTGTCAGAGCAGACGCCGGCGTCCGTTGTATTTTTCGATCTGCTTTGCTGCGGCGATCGTAATTTCTCCACTGAGCCATTTGAAGTGCGCCAGCGGGAACTGGAATCACTTTTGAAGGATAGTCCGCCGCCTGTTCACCTCACCCCGGCTACACGCGACCGGAATGTTGCAGAGGATTGGTTTCGGCGCTTTGAGGGAGCAGGACTCGATGGTGTGATCGCGAAACCCGGAGACGGAATCTATGAGCCTGATAAGCGTGCGATGCTCAAGATCAAGCATGAGCGGGATTGCGACTGCGTGGTTGCGGGTTTTCGATGGCACAAGAAGGGCGACGGCACCCTGGTTGGTTCGTTGCTGCTCGGACTGTTTGATGACTCTGGCGCTCTTCAACATGTTGGCGTCTGCGCGAGTTTCAGCAATGCAAAGCGACTCGAACTCGCAGAGTTTCTCAATTCCTATCGAAAAGATGCGCTTGTGAATCATCCGTGGAAAGCCTGGGCAGAGGCTGATGCAGCTCTGGCTGAAGGCCCCAAGCGAATGCCCGGCGGACAGAGCCGGTGGAGTCAGGGAAAAGATTTGTCCTGGGAACCGTTGCGTCCCGAACTCGTGATCGAAGTCGCTTATGATCACATGCAAGGAGATCGCTTCCGTCACACGGCACAGTTTCGCCGCTGGAGATCGGACAAGAAGCCCTCAGACTGCACCTACGCGCAACTCGAAGTGGTCCCGCCACAGGAGTTGGCCGCAATTTTTCCTTCTGGCCGTTAGTTCGGTTTCTGCTTTTTCTTGCGCGTCTGTTCTTTGCTTCGCTCACGCCATTCACGCGTGGGATCATCGTCGGGGTCGGGCGCTTCTTGTGGTGGTCGAAGATTTTCAGGCACGTGTTGCAGATTGACTCGAATGCGCGTCCATGTGGAGGACCGGCCCCGCATCGAGTCGACCAACACATCTTCCGGCGCGAGAAATCTAACGACCCCGGCATTTTTCGCTTTCCAGCGCTCCAGGCCGGCCAGAGCTGTGCTCTTGTCTGGCGAATTCGCGACCACGATCAAAGGCATTTTGGTTCGTGGAGGCTTCGGTTTTCCTTTGGCTCGCGAAGGCGCGACCCTCGGCCCTTCTGATTCCATCTTGCGGAAATGCGGAGGCCATGGAGCATCGCCAAGCCCTTCGGCTTCATCACGGGCAGCGAGTTCGAGAAGTGGTTCGAGAGATGCGAATGCGTCGTTCATTCCGGCGTGAGGGTCGCCGATTTCCGTAAACCGCTTCGGCATGGTGAAAACTGTGAATTCAGCCGGATCGCAGTCGGGCACCTCACTCCAGCGAAGTGGCGCTGAAACTCGAGCGTCTGGCACCGGACGCACGGAGTAGGCCGAGCACGTAGTGCGGTCTTTTGCGTTCTGGTTGTAATCGAGGAACACACCATGACGCTCTTCTTTCCACCATTTCGAGCTTGCGATTTCAGGAGCGCGCCGCTCGATAGCCCGGGACAACGCAACTGCCGCGCGCCGTACTTCAGTGAAGGTCCATCGCGGTTGAATTCGAACATAGATATGCATGCCGCGTGAACCGCTGGTCTTTGGCCAGCCCTGCATTCCTACTTCTTGCAAAAATGCTTGTACCTCAAGCGCGACTCGACATACATCGGACCAGGGAACTCCGGGAACCGGATCAAGATCAATCCGCAACTCGTCCGGATGTTCCAGATCGCCGGCCCGCACGGGATGCGGATGTAGTTCGATACAACCGAGGTTGACGATCCATGCCAGGCCCGCCACATCATCAACCACTATTTCTTCCGCAGTCCGGCCAGACGGGAACGACAATGTGACGGTCCGTAACCACGAAGGACGCTGCTCGGGCGCACGTTTCTGGTAGAAGGCCGGCTCCTCGGCACCATTCACAAATCGCTTCAAAACGATCGGGCGATCCTGAATGCCAGCCAGAGCGCCTGCAGCAATTGAAACGTAATACTGCACGAGATCGCGCTTGGTCAGGCGAACTTTCTCCGAGAAGTACAGTTTGTCGGGATGCGTAAGCCGAACTTCGCGACCCCCAACCGTGAGAACCTCGCTGGCTTCCTGCTTTGCCATGGGTCTAGGCTATCACTCACGAAGAGGATGATCATTCTCAGAGAAGATTTGCGAACCATTCAGGGTCGACAAGTGACGCCGGTTTGGGGGGCGCGAAACCGGCGATTTCAGGCGACCGGACGATACAAGAGCGATGGGGAGGGCTCGTACCGTCCGGCCGCCGTCGCCGCTAGAACACGAACCTCATGTTCAATTGGATCAGGCGAGCCGGGCGTGCAGCGCTGACATATCCGAAATGGCTGTCTGAATTGGTCAGACGGTCGTCGATCACACAAGGAGCGTAGCCCAGAAACGGGCAGCTGCCGTTGTTCATCGCGCTCCATTGGGTGTGATTAAAAGCGTTGAACGCATCCGCGCGGAATTGCAACTCCTGGCCTTCGCGGAACGGCTTGAACGCCTTTTGCAATCCCATATCCCAGTTGTTGGTTCCGGGCTGGCGAAGGTTATTCCGATGTTCGTTTCCACGAGTGACCGCGTAGTTTGTTATGCCTTGATTCACGTAGAACGGATCGGTGCTGGCGGCAGGCTCGGTGTAGCAGCCGGTGTTGAAAGCGTGGGTGAAGCTTCTACTGCCGCGCGAAAGATCGCCGTTGCAGCTCTGGACTGGCACATCTCCCATGCCGTCGTAGGAGCTCGTGTATCCGTTGAAGACGGTGGTGGGAGATCCCGATTCGAAGGTGCTGATCGAATTGATCTGCCATCCGCCAAGCGTCTCGCGCAAGATGCGATTTCCTAAATGCCTTCCCGGAAGCTCGTAGGTGACAGCCGCCACGAAACGGTTAGTATGGTTCGCATCGGACGGACCATAGCTCCACTCCGGGTGCCACTGGCCACCGATGATCTCTTTAGCCACGCCGGCATTGTTCGATTCGCCGTTCTCGCCGAAGAATTCATCCATTTGCTTCGACCATGTGTAGGAGAGCTGAGTGGTCATGCCATGCCAGGCACGGGCTTTCAACTCGGCATTCATGGCGTTGTAGTTGTTGCTCTGGTTGGGGCGAACCGAGTTGACAGCGCCCCATCGCCCCGGCGCCACCGCCGTCTGCGGACGTGCAGCATCGCAGGTCAGGCATTCGCCATCGCCATCGAGTTGAACGTTAATATCAGGGTAGAAGCCTTGCGGGAAAAGATTGAGGTCATATTGAATTTCCATATGCGTGCCTTCGGAGCCCACATAGCCGATCGAAGCCACTACCGCTTTCCCGAATTCGCGTTGAACATCCAGACTCCAGCGCTGGACGTAAGTCGTCTTCCAGGTTCCCTGATCCACGGTCGAGGTGGTGCTTTGGCTACCCGGATTCCACATCAAACCACCGTCAGTGCCCAACGCATACGGCCAAGTGCCTCGGGCAACGGAAATGGCGGCCGGAAAAGTTTGGGCGAGGTTGTAACCCGTACCGCCCGGTCCATTCGAAATATTCGAGGTGTAGTACTGAGTTCCACCATAGGCGGGCGAGTTCCAGGTCACCTGATCCAGGAACTTGAAGCGACCGGTCTCGTAAAAGATTCCGTAACCGCTGCGAATTACTGTTTTATCGTCCAACCGGTAGGCGAGCCCAATGCGCGGCGCGAAGTCTTTCTTGGGCGCGGAAAAAGGGTGAGCGCTGGTTCCGGGAGTTAATCCCGGCATCACAAACCGCCATCCCGGATACGTCTGGTCCAATACGCCCCAGTAGTTATCCACGGAATACGCGGGGATGGGCAGATCGTAGCGAAGACCCAGAGTCACGTTCAGCTTCCGCGTCGCATTCCAGGCATCACTTACATATGCCGCGTATTCGGGCGTGCCGTAATAAAGGCTTGCGTCCCCGCTTTGCGCCGGCGTGCGCTGGTTCATATTGCTGATGAAACCGGTTTCGAACTCCGCCAGATAATTGAAACCCGAACCATCCTGAGCATTGGGGCTAAAGCTCGTGTATCCGCCGTCGGCCGTAACCGAGCGAATGATGTCGTTGTCACGCTCGTAACGGCGTGCCATGTAAAACCCGGCTTTGATATTGTGCTTTCCGATCGATTTCTGGAGGTTGTCGGTGATCTGGAAGATGGGCACGTACTGATACCAGTATTCGCCTGAAGAATCGGTTCCGAGACTCAGATCGTTGCCGAACTGACCTCCGCCTCCGATGTTCACAGAGAGATTCGAATCGTTGCTCACGTTGAACAGGCCCTTATCAAACGATGTAAAGCCCGCCATGTTCGAGGACGAATTCTGGAAGAGTGCAGGAAGCCAGGAACTATCCAATGAGTGGATTTGCGAAAGCGAGTTACTGAAATTGTAGGCTCTCATCCAACTGATATTGAATTCATTGCTGAATGTGGGACTGAATATATGAACGTAATGGAACTGATAGGTATTGACACGATGTACTGGACCATCACCCGCGCTGAGGCCCGGCGGATTTAACACCACGCCTACGCCCGACGTGTTCGAGGCGAGCAGGTTATTGGGATTATTCCCTCGGTAGCCGGTGTCATGGAGGTAGCGGAAGTAAACGAAATCGTGACTGCCGATGTTATAGTCCCCGCGGACGGTGTAGTTGTTGCCGTTGATCCCGGCAATGTAAGAGCCGGAATAATTGTCGTAGTCGCCGGGTTCACTCGACGAATAGCCGTTTGGCGTCGGGAAATGCGACAGATAATTCAGCGCGGTTTGGCTGGACGGAGTCGCGAGGAGGGTTGCAGAAATCTGATTGTTTGGGAACGGTGTCCGTGTGTTGTAATTCGGGTCGTTGGGATTCGAATCGTATGAAGTTGGATCGTAAATTACAAACTGGCAGGCGCTGGGTTCAGCACCGGGAACGCCATTACATTGAGTGCCAGGATCGAAACCGGCAGGCGCATTTGCCAGCCACGGACTGAAATCCCCTGCGAGGTCGGCTGCAGTTGGGACGTATGCAGTAAATGCAGTCTGACCGGCATTCCGCAAGCGTTCGAACGAGCCAAAGAAAAATGCCTTGTTTCTGCCGTCAAAAATCTTTGGGATATATACAGGTCCGCCGACCGTGAAGCCGTACTGGTTCTGATGATAAGGGCTGCGCGGTATGCCCTGATAAATGCTGTAAGCATTGTTGGCGTTCATGCCCGCATTCTGGAAGGCGTCATAGACGCTGCCATGAAGAGTGTTGGTGCCCGACTTTGTAGTCACACTGATTTGGCCCACGTCGCGCCCATATTCAGCGGAGTAATTCGAGACTTCTGCCTTAACCTCCTGGATGGTGTCGGCGTTGATGTTCATGATGGGGCCTTCCACCCAGTTGTCGTTGTTGTCCAGGCCGTCTACGTAATAACCGACGCCGTAGTCGGTGCCGCCCACGTTCAACTCCATTGCTCCGCCGGCCGCGCTTGCCGAACCAAGTCCCCAAACCATGCGGGTGTTATCGCCACTGCCGCTGTTGAAGCCAGGCAAAATTTGGGCAAAGTTCAGGTAGTTGCGTCCCTCCACGGGCAAGTCCTGGACAAATTTGTTCTCGATGACCTCCGACAGGCTGGCATCGTCCGTCTTCAACAATTCTGCTGCGCTGCTCACTTGCACCGTCTCGGTGGTTTTACCCATTGTCAGGCCGAGGTTAATGCGCTGCGTGGTGCCGTTCTCGAGAGCCACTGCGGTTGAAATCGCGTTAGCAAAGCCTTCCTTAATGACTTGAACCGTGTAGTGGCCGGCGATGAGATTAGAAAATCGATAGTCGCCGCTGGAATTTGTGCTCGCCTTCCACTGGACCCCAGTGTCTACGTTCGTGAGCGTGACCTTCGCGCCGGCGATTACGGCTCCCGCCGGATCGGTGACATTTCCCACGATAGTGCTGGTGATCACGACCTGAGCCAGCAAGGCGGTAGCGGCAAAAATAAGAAACGCGGACAGAAACGCACAATGGCCACGACGCATGATTTCCCCCTCCACGCCCAGCGCCGCATCATGGCGGGAAAGAGCGGCGGCGAAAGCGAGGACTTTTGAAACGTTTCAATTATGCAAACGTAGAAAAACTACTCTGACTCGTTTACGCTTGTCAATTCTAAAATTGAAGTACATCGAGAAATTCTTCTAAGAACTCATTGCCGTTGATTGCCGTGCGCCAGCACGTTGCAATCTCGTATTTTTTGTGTTCGGTTTGCTCTTTTCTGAAACAACGGAAGGAGGATGCGCTACCGAATTGCGCTTTTTTAGTTCGGTCGGCAGAAGGAGCTTTTTCGGCGCAAATGTCATGCCATCGACCCTCTGCAACAGAAGACGGGCCGCCGTGGCGCCGAGCTGGTATCCCGGTTGATAAACCGAGGTCAAGGAAGGATCGGTGAAATTGGTGAACTCGAGACTATCGAAACCGGCAATCGATAAGTCTTCCGGACATCGCAATCCAAGTTCACGCGCCGCCTGTAAAACGCCGAAAGCCATGAGGTCGTTACAAGCAAAAATTGCGGTCGGACGGGGCAGCATTCGAAGCAGCCGGAGAGCCGCCTGGTAACCGCTCTCCGTGTTGAAGCGAGCTTCCTGGATAAACTCGGGCTCAATTTCGATGCGGGCTTCGCTTAGGGCGCGAGTGAAACCTTTCAATCGCTCTTCCGCATTCGTTAGTTTGAGCGGTCCCGCAATCACCGCCAGACGCGTGTGCCCCATTTGAATCAAATGCCGCGTCGCCAGATAAGCGCCTTCCGCATTGGCCACGAGGACGGCGTCGCCCTTCCAGCCGTCAGGAACACGATCGATGCAAACCACGGGTACGGACGCAGTGGCGTAGGTGCGGAGGTGACGTGCGATATCCGCACCCGCCGCAGGAATAATTAACAGTCCGGCAATGTGATATGAGCGCAATTCGCGAACGTAGGATTCTTCCTTGGACGGATCGTTGTCGGCATTGCAGAGGATTACGCGAAAAGAGCGTTTAAAGGCTACGTCCTCGACCCCGCGGACCACGCCCGGAAAAAACGGATTTGTGATATCCGGAATCACCATGCCGAGCATGTTAGTCCGGTTTTTCCGGAGTCCCTGCGCGAGAGCGCTGGGCTGATAGCCCATGCTGCGAATTGCTTCGAGCACGCGCTCCCGCAGCTTCGGCCGAACGATGGCAGTCTCATTGATTACGTGCGACACCGTGCCGATGGAGACGCCCGCCCGCTCAGCAATTTGCCGCATTGTCACTGGTGCTGTCATGAGTTGCCGCGTTTAAAACACGGACGAATTACTATTCGCCGTTACGAACGGGTACCGGCCAACTTACTGCGAGTCTACTACGCATCGGAATCCAACTCCTCCGGAGCGGTCCATGCTCGGCGATGTAAGTAATAATTTACCGTGCTCGCCCAGTTTGTAAGCCTGAGGGAAATACCAGATCGAGCCTTGGGGCTGATAGTAGCTGCCGCCGCGCAGAATGCCGCCGCGCGTGTGTTCATCGGTAAATTCCTCGGTCCATTGCCATACGTTTCCGACCATGTCCATCACGCCGAAGGGGCTCGCTCCCTTGGGATGTGCATCGACCGCGTCGGGACCTCGCATGGTACGCGATTTGTCGGGTACGGGTACAGCACTGTCATCCCACTCGTTGCCCCAAGGATACAAGCGGCCGTCTACGCCCTGCGCGGCATATTGCCACTCCCACTCGTGGGGCAGACGCTTCCCCGCCCAACTCGCATAGGCGCGCGCATCTTCCTGAGAAACCCATATCACCGGCTTGTTCTCCGATCCCTGCGGATAGTTCCCGTTTTTCCAGTCGCGGAGAAAATTCAAATCATCTTTGGGATGGTAGTGGCTGGCGTCGAGAAATTTCTTAAATTGAGCGTTCGTCACCGGATACTTGTCGATGTAAAAGGACTTTACCTGCATCGGGTGCTCGTGAAAGCGCCGCGGCGAATCTTCCCAGGGGTATTGAACATCGACGCCAATATCGTCAAATCCTTCGATTTCGATTCCAGCGACCTTAAAAAGAAAATCCCCCTGGGGAATTTTGACCATTCCTTCAGGCGCGCCAGTCGCCGCTTTCGTCGGCTGGATGGGAACAATCTGCTGCGGAACCACTTTCCACTCGTGCGAGTAATCGGCCAGCGGCTTGGCCGTCATTTCTTTCATCTTCGACATCAAAGCCTGCACATTTTGATTGGGCGCGGCGCTTGTCGCAAGAACGGCGCCATAGCCCTTCTCTTCGATCGAAAAAGAAAGTACCGCTTTGCCGCCCGGCATGGTCTGAGGCTTGAGTTCCACCCCGTGGTAGAGGTCGAAGTAGTGGACACCTTCTTTCGTAGGAACCTCCATCTGATTGCCTTCGACGTCGTATTCGTTACGGTTCACGATGGTCCAGACTTCTTGTTCGCCCATCGGCCAGCGGCTGGCATAAACGCCATATCGAAGCATGGGCGCCATCGGTTCCCAGTCTTTGCTGATGAGGAACGGCGCGATCCCGCGCTCGATCGCGGCAACGCGCCGGGTGGCTTCGCCGTCGCGCGGCGTGATTCCATTCCAGATGCCCCAGATGTTTTCCCAGCTCTCCCATCCCACTCCGTTGAAGAAAGCGAATTGCAGGTCGTTGGTTTTGTCGCGATTCCAACGGTCCGAGATGTTCACCATGTGCCGCGTTTCAAGCCATTTGTATTTGTCCACGAGCGGAGCGAAAGGGAATTGATATTGCCCCCAGGTCATGACGTTCCAGGCCAGGGCTTCGTCGGCGGGACCGCCTTCAGGTTCAAATGCCAAGGGATGGCCAGTCTTGTCCGCAGCCAGCGAGAATGCGAGCGGAACGCCATCTTGCGTATCGCCGTTGATGCCGTCGGCCCCGATTTCTGCCATCAGATTGGCAATCGCATCGGGCCACGACAGGCCGGGGTCACGCGTGCCCTGGTCCCACATCATCATCGGAAAAAGTACACGTACGCCGCGGTGATGGAAGTCGGCGATCATCTGCTTCACGCCGGCAACGCCTCCCGGCATGCTGCGGATCAGGTCGTGCTCATTCCGGTCGTCGACTCCCATATTGGGGTAGGTCGGCCAAATTAGTACCGCATCAATTCCTCCATATCGCTTTTCAAGGTCGTCGAGATACTTGTCGACCGTGTATTTCCCCGCGACCGGATCATAAAAATAGCGATCCTCAACCATCATCTGCGGTTGAAAGAAGCTGGACTGGGTCCACTTAAGCGCGGGGACTTCGTAGCGCGCGCCATCGTAACCGATGCGAATGCGGCGCTCCCCGCGCCAATGTTGAATGTCGGCCAGCCACGATGCATGATCTTCCGCTGTACATGCCTTCGAACCGCCCTCCCATGCGCCTTTCATCGTGAGGCAGCCGGGTCCGGGAATCTGCTGACGATCGGGTCGATAGTGAGAGTCTTGAGCTGGGAGAAGCTGGATTTCAATAAGACCGGTAATGAAAAGTAGAAAAACGCTGACGCTCGATGCAGTCATTCGCAGCTTCATGGCAGGCGCTCCTGTTGAATCCGGCAATTCGGCTTGCAAATATAAAACGTTTCAAAGATCATGTCCACATTAACTTCGAAGTTTACTCGAGGGAGAGATGCTCTACCGGCGAATTTTGCTTGCAGCTCTGCTATGCATGATTGCCGCTCCCGCCCTGGCGCGGAAGCGTGAAACCGGTTTTCTGGATCGAACCGTTTCGATGAATGCGGAAGTTTACCACTATCAGGTATTCGTTCCTCCGAATTTCGACTCTCACAAGAAGTGGCCGGTGATTCTATTCCTGCATGGTGTAGGCGAGCGCGGTGACGATGGATTGCTGCAAACCGATATTGGGATTGCTCACGCCATCCGCAAAGGCGTTTCAAGCTTTCCTTTTATTGTGGTGATGCCGCAGTGTCACAAAGACAAGAACCAGCGCTGGATTAATGAAGCCATGCAGGCGCAAGCCCTGGCTGCGCTGGAACAATCGATTAATGAGTTTCACGGCGACCGCGAGCGCATTTATCTCACCGGTCTTTCCATGGGCGGGTACGGCGTATGGGACTTAGCGGCGAAGTATCCGGGAAAGTTCGCTGCCTATGTGCCGATCTGCGGTGGAATTCGTGGCCCGATCAGATTGCCGGACGTACACGTGGGACTGGTCGGCGATCCAAGCGTTGCCGACCCTTATGCTGAAACCGCGCGAAGGATCGGCTCCACTCCCATTTGGATCTTTCACGGCGACGCGGACGATACCGTTTCGGTGGAGGAATCCCGCAAGATGGCGCAAGCGTTGCGGGCAGCCAAAGCTAACGTGCGCTATACGGAATATCCCGGCGTCGGTCATAACGCGTGGGATAAAGCTTACGCAGAGCCTGAACTGGTTCCGTGGCTTTTGGCGCAAACATTGCATCGCGAATAATTCGAGAGGTTTGAAACCTTTCAAGCTCCATTTATAATCTCCGGCGCTTATGATTCGCTGGCGTATGCCGAGGGTGATGATGTCGATGCTTTCCCGAATGATAATACGTAGATGCCGCAGGTTCATCCCGTTAGCCGGTCTCCTCATTGTTGTGCTCTTTCGACTCAATGCCGCGGCGCAATACACTCACTACACTCCTGACGGCGATCAGATTCCTGGACCGGAATGTCTCAATCCGGTTCGCCCGGCGCTCGGACCAGCCAAGGCTTGCTCCCCTGACGACTATAAGTTCTGGCTCGACGACATCGCTCGCTGGCGGGCTGACACACGACTCCGGGCGGGCTATTCCGGGCGGGAGTATGAACGCAAGGAACTGCAATGGACGCAGACCAGTTTTATTCAACCGCAGACAATGGTGGAAGATCGGTATCTCTACGATCCGGTGGCGGGAAAATATACGGTCGATAAATATCTGGATGATCTGGAGACGCGCTACGGCGGCATCGATTCCATACTGGTCTGGCCCGTATATCCCAACATCGGAGTTGACAATCGCAACCAGTATGATTTGCTTCGTGCGATGCCGGGCGGGGTTGCGGGAGTCAAGCAGATGGTCGCTGATTTTCATCGCCGCGGGGTTAAAGTGTTATTTCCAGTCATGCTTTGGGATCAGGGAACTCATGATCCGGGACTGGCAGATTGGGACGCGACCGCGCAATTGCTCGCTGAAGTGGGTGCTGACGGCGTGAATGGAGATACGCTCCGCGGATTTCCCCATTCGTTTCGTACTGCCTCCGACGCGGCAGGTCATCCGTTGGTGCTCGAACCCGAGCATGTGATGGCGGCTCCCTTTGAAGGGCTGGCCTGGAACACGATGATATGGGGATATTGGCAGTATCCAAATGCTCCCATGGTTAGCGCCTTGAAGTGGCTCGAACCTCGCCTCATGATTCACGTATGCGATCGCTGGAACCATTCGAAAGTGGATAACCTGCAATATGCGTTTTTCAATGGCGTGGGATATGAGAGCTGGGAAAATGTTTGGGGCATCTGGAATGGAATTGTTCCGCGCGATGCCGAAGCGATTCGGCGAGTAGCGAAGATTGAAAGAGCGGTCGCGAAATTTCTGGTGAGTCCGGGATGGCAACCCTACGCCCCGACTCTGCAATATGGCATCTATGCCAGCCGCTGGCCGCTCGAGAATCAAACTCTGTGGACGATCGTCAATCGCACTCAGACCGATATCGACGGTCATCAGCTCCAGTTACAAATGCAGCCCGGACTGCGCTATTTCGATTTGTGGAATGGAATCGAGCTTACGCCGGAGATCGCCGGCGATCATCTCTTTCTAAAGTTTCCGGTTGAGGCGCATGGCTTCGGAGCAATTCTTGCTACTCCAGCCGCTGCAGATGCGCAGCTGCTCGCATTGCTCAGCGAAATGAAAAAGCTTTCTGCGACTCCGCTCGCCAGCTATGCGAACGACTGGAAGTTCCTTCCACAGAAGATGGCTGTAATCTCGAAAACTTCAGCGGCATCCAAGCAGCCGGAGGGAATGGTAAAAATTCCGGCGGGAGATTTCTCTTTTCGCGTCGATGGGATCGAGATCGAAGGCTTCAATGATATCGGCGTGGATGTGCAGTATCCATGGGAGGATTCGCCACGCCGCCACCACCTGCATGAACTGCATGTAAATGCGTTCTGGATCGATCAGTATCCGGTAACGAACGAGCAATTCAAGAAGTTTCTGGATGCAACGCATTATCACCCGCAAGATGATTTGAATTTTCTGCATGACTGGCAGAATGGAGCCTACCCCGCTGGTTGGGACAACAAACCGGTGACATGGGTTTCTTTAGAAGATGCCCGTGCGTATGCGGCCTGGGCTGGAAAACGTCTACCCCATGAATGGGAGTGGCAGTACGCCGCGCAAGGAACGGATGGGCGAATCTATCCTTGGGGCAACGCGTGGAATACGGGCGCAATTCCAATCCCAGACAAGGGCCGCACGCTGCGTGGACCGGATGCGGTCGATGCCCATCCGCAGGGCGCGAGTTCATTCGGCGTAATGGATTTGGTGGGCAATGTGTGGCAATGGACGGACGAATTTATCGATGAGCACACGCGCGGAGGCATCTTGCGCGGTGGCAGCTATTACCAACCCCAGGGATCGATTTGGTATTTCCCGCAAGCCTATCGCCTCGACCAGCACGGCAAACT
>Ga0209169_10000597_pt1 | contig 22038 bp, 17 predicted proteins | sample HubBroMetageWRM4_FD_188346 | JGI IMG/M metagenome (GOLD analysis project Ga0209169, IMG submission 188346) | Warmed soil microbial communities from the Hubbard Brook experimental Forest, New Hampshire - Hubbard Brook CCASE Soil Metagenome WRM 4... | ecosystem: Environmental > Terrestrial > Soil...
GAACAGCTCTACCAGCAGGGAGCGCTGGCTTCGAGCGACGACACACAGGCGGTGTTCGTTGAAGGCGCGGCCAATCTGGTTTCGAACCAGGTAACGCAGCAGGAAGATCGTCAGCGGCTGCAGGATATGCTGCGCACGCTTGAGGAAAAAGAAAAAGTTGTGAAGCTGCTCGGTGCTTATCTGGACACGCGGCAGGAAGCGGTGCGGGTGGTGATCGGGCTGGACGAGGCTTTGCCGTCTTCGAATCTGCAGAATTTTGTACTGATTGGCGCTCCAGCGCGCGTGGGCGGAGAGGTGATGGGATCGCTTGCCGTGATTGGGCCTACGCGGCTGGATTATCAACACACGATGTCGGCCGTGTCGTATATCGCGCGGCTGTTTGACAAACTTTTGAATGAATCGGAGTGATTGCGCAGTATGGCTAGAGGAAACGGAAAAACCGAAGGACGGCTTGATTTGGAGCGCGAGCTTCCGGCGGCAGAGAGTGGAGAAGAATCTGCTTCGACTGCGGCAACGCCAGCAGAAGGTGGCGCTGCATCGGAAACTGAAAAGCTCAAGGCCGAGCGCGACGCGCTGCTTGACCGGCTGGCTCGCCTGCAGGCGGAGTTCGATAACGCCCGCAAGCGCTCGGCGCGGGAACAGCAGGAGTTTCGCGAGTTTGCCGCGGCGGATGTCATCAAGAACTTTCTGCCGATTCTCGACAGTTTCGAGCGGGCGCTAAGGGCGAACGCGGATTCCACCGAATTCCGCAACGGGGTTGAGCTTATCTATCGTCAGTTTCAGGATGCCCTGCAGAAAGCTGGAGCGCAGCCGATTGTGGCCGTGGGGCAGCCTTTCGATCCGCGGATTCACGAAGCCATCGAAATGGTGGATACGACGGAAGTGCCGGATCATCACGTCGTCGACGAACTGCAGCGCGGGTACAAGTATAAAGAGCGGCTGCTGCGTCCGGCGATGGTGCGGGTGGCTCGCAACAGCCGAGGGTAGCGCCTCAGCGGCTGAAGCCGAGTTCAATTTTGTGGGACTCACGGCGCGGCTGAACAGTTTGCCGAAAACTCGTGCTTCGTATCAGGGTATCGCTTTAGCGATACCGCAAGTCGTTCAAAATCAGACGCCCCTTCAGGGGCTGGACATCGGAATTCGGAGGAGTTTCTGGCCGCACATACCAAACGCGATTGTTACGAAGTGCTCGGGGTCACGCGGGTGGCCACCGACGTCGAAATCAAGAGCGCTTATCGCAAGCTCGCGATGACTTACCATCCCGACCGCAATCCTAATAATCCTGAGGCGGAAGACAAGTTCAAGGAAATCACGGAAGCATACGCCATTCTTGCCGACAGCGAGAAGCGATCTTTGTACGATCGCTTCGGACATGCGGGCGTGGGCGGCGGCGGTGCCGGTCCGGCGGGATTCGATCCAGCAATCTTCCAGGATTTCGGCGATATTTTTGGCGACATCTTCGGATTCGGCGACATGTTCGGGCAGGGCGGGCGTCGTCGCAGCCGTGCTCAGCGTGGCGCCGATCTGCGCGAAGACTTGCATCTGGAATTCGACGAAGCCGTGTTCGGCGTCGAGAAGCAAGTGAACGTGCGTCGGCATGAGACCTGCGAAGCGTGCCGTGGCGGGGGCGCAGCGCCCGGCAAAGCTCCCGTAGCTTGCAGGGCGTGCAACGGGCGCGGGCAGGTGCGGTATCAGCAAGGGTTCTTCAGCATTGCTCGAACCTGCCCCACGTGCCAGGGCGCGGGCAGCGTGATTACCGATCCGTGCCCGAAGTGCAAAGGCGAAGGCCGCTTGCTGCGCGATCGTGTAGTGGAAACCAAGGTGCCAGCGGGCGTGGAGGACGGTACCCGAATTCGTTTCAGCGGCCTCGGCGAAGCGGGTGCGTTCGGCGGGCCGGGCGGCGACTTGTATGTCGTCCTGCACGTCAAGGAGCACGCTTTCTTTGAGCGCGAGGGCAATGACCTGCACTGCGTCGTGCCGATTTCGTTTCCGCAAGCTGCGCTGGGCACGGAGATTATGGTTCCGACGCTGGAGGGAGAGCACAAGCTGAAAGTTCCTGAAGGCACGCAGTCGGGAACATCGTTCCGCATCCGCAATAAAGGTGTGCCCGTGCTTAACAGTCACGGTAAGGGCGATCTTTACGTCGAGGTGCGAATCCAGACCCCCGGTAAGCTCGGAAAGCGCCAACGCGAATTGCTGGCCGAACTGGGGGAACTCGCTCCAGTGGAGAACAAGCCGCAGCAACGGTCGCTGTTGGGACGAGTGAAGGACATGTTTGTATAGAAAAGGTCTTAGGTGTCAGGTCTTAGGAGTTAGGCCTAGCTCCTTGCGTCATCGCTCGACCGCCCAAGTGTTTCCTGAGACCTAACACCTAAGACCTGAGACCTGAGACCTGCCTCATGACACGCCGCCGCTGGATCGCCGACGAAGTTTCCGGAGACAAGGCCGCTCTGGTGGGCGAGCATGCCGCTCATCTGGCTCGCGTGTTGCGCGCGGAAGTTGGGCAGGAGTTTGACATCGCTGCCGGCGACGAGGTTCGACGTGGGATGATTACTACGATTTCCTACGATCGAGTTGAGTTTGCGCTCGACACAAAGCCTCGCTGGCTCAGGCCCAGGCCGTCCGCCGCTCCTAAAATCACGCTGGCCCTGGCCATCTTCAAGTTCGACCGCATGGAGTGGGCGATCGAGAAGTGCACCGAGATCGGGGTCGCTCGCATCATCCCTGTTATCGCCCGCCGGAGCGATGCTCATCTGGTTACCGCCGCGGCGAAGCGTCACGAACGCTGGCAGCGCATAGTTCGCGAGGCGAGCGAGCAGTCGCGACGAACGGCTGCGCCTGAAATTACCGCTCCAGTCAAACTCAAAGAGGTTGATGCTGTGTTGCCGGCGGGCGCATTGACCCGCGTCGTTCTGGCCGAATCGCTTTCCTCTTCGGAAGACGGCGCTCGGTTGGGAGATATTCTGCAACCGCGTCTAAATGATTTCGAAGTCGCGCTTGCGGTCGGGCCCGAGGGGGGATGGGCCGATGGAGAATTGTCATGGTTGCTGGATGCGGGATGGGTGGCGGCCTCGCTCGGCAACACAATTCTGCGGGCGGAGACGGCGGCGATCGTGGCTACGGCGCTCGCTCTGGAAGCGCTGCGGTGATTCTTTCGAAAAGTGGAGAAAGGGTCAGCTTAGTCTTCCACAACCGCCTCTGATATTCTCCGGCTAGAGATTTTTCAAGTGCCTTCAACCGTCTTACCTCCGACCAGGATTATTCCCGACGAGCGTCAGCAGCAGGCCATCGGACACATTCATGGCCCGATGCTGGTGATCGCGGGCGCAGGCACGGGAAAGACCACCGTGCTCACGCAGCGAGTCGCCAACCTGATCCGCGAAGGTCACGCGCGTCCTGACGAGATTCTTGCGCTTACTTATACCGACAATTCCGCCGCGGAAATGTTGAGCCGGGTGCGAGGCGAATTGAAGGGGACCGCGATCGACGGCCTGCAGGCTTCCACATTTCATGCCTGGTGCAACGGACTGCTGCAGCGTCGCGGCGTCGGCTTCGGAGTTCTCGACGACAAAGACCTCTGGGTGTTCTTACGCCGGCGTGTTCGTGAACTACACCTCAAGCACTTTGTGCGCGCTGCCAATGTCGGACAGTTCCTCGACAGCCTGCTCGAGTTCATGCGTCGTTGTCAGGACGAACTCGTCGGACCTGAACAGTACGCAGAATATGTCGCTCGTCTGGAGCATGGTGAGTATCCGCTACCACGCGTCGTCCGGTCGAAGAAGCAAGATGAGTTGAACGATACCGAAATTCTGGAACGCTGCCAGGAAATCGCACGCGTTTTCGCCACCGTGGAAAACATGCTGCGGGAAAAGAACCTGGGAACATTCGGCCACATGATTACCCGGGCCTATCAGTTGCTGAAGGACGATCCGGCATTGCTTGAAGAAGAGCGCATCCGCGCCCGCTTTGTGCTGGTGGATGAATTCCAGGACGCGAACTTTGCCCAGGTCGAGATTCTTTCTATGCTAGCCGGACCGGAAACGAACGTCTTTGCGGTGGGCGATCCGGACCAGGGGATATATCAGTTTCGCGGGGCTTCGAGCGAAGCGTTCACGCTATTCGCCAAGAAGTTTCCCGCAACCCAAGTTGTGGCGCTGGAAAAGAACCGGCGCTCGCTTCTGCCAATTCTGCGTTGCGCGTTTGGCATTATCGAGGAGAACCCGCAAGTCTTCCCGCAATTCGGGAAATCCAATTCTCATCCTTCTCCTGCTATCTCCTATCAGCGAGCGCCCCTGACATCGCTGCGCGCTGAGGAGGCGAAGCAGAAAGGCGACACTGCCTCAGCGCCCCTGGTCGAGATTGTTACCTGGGTTGACAGGAAGGTCGAGGCCGCCGACCTTGCCTACCGCATCCAGAAAAAGCACAGGGAGCAGCGCTGCAAGTGGAGCGAATTTGCTGTGCTCTATCGCCAGCACAGCCACCGCGACGAGTTGGTGCATGAATTTGCAGAGCGCGGCATTCCATTCTCGATTGAAGGTCTCGACGTGCTCGACACACCCGAGGTGCGCGATGCATTGGCCTGCCTAAGCGCCGCAGTATCGCCCAACGATGCCGCCAGTTTGTTTCGTGTGGCAGCGCTACCGCAGTTTGCTCTCAATCCCATGGAATTGAGGGCGGCGATGAGGGCAGGGCGGCGGGAACTTGATCTCCGAGCGGTGCTGCAAGGTCTGCGGAACGGGCCGGCGGTATTGGAAATCGTGGATCGCATGCACGGCGAGGTGGAGAAAGACGGAGCACGCGCGGATGATGCAGCAACCCTCATCGTCCGGCATTTCGAACTGCCGCGATCGCCCCTGGTGCTGGCGTTTCTGAAGTTTGTGGAAGATTGGCACAAGAAAGCCACCACCGAAACTGGCAGCCCCGCCGAATTTCTCGACTACCTGGATTATTTTGTACAGGCTAAAGGCGCCATTGCGCTTCCGCGCAGTCAGGACGACGCCGTACAGCTTCTGACCGCGCACAGCGCCAAGGGACTCGAGTACCGTCACGTGGCGATTATTCGGGGCTCGTCGACTTCTTTTCCGATCCCTTACCGTGAGCCGCTCATCGATTTTCCCGTGGCGCTGCGCTCGTCGGGCACGAGTTTGACCAGCGACAAGGCGCTTCATCAAGAAGAGGAGCGCCGCCTTTTCTACGTCGCCATGACGCGCGCCAAGGACTCGCTGATGATCTACGCGAAACAGGGGACTGGCAATAAGGATCCCAGACCGACCCAGTTTCTGCGCGAGTTTATGAGCAGCCGTCCTTATAACGATTTCTGGTCAACGCATACGGCAGCGGCCGTGCAAGAGGCTCTGTTTGCGGAGGAGGAACAGAGAATCGCGCTGGAGCAATCCAATGTGGCGGAGTGGCTGATGTTGCCGCCTTCGGAGAGTTTCTCCACCGGGCTGAGCGCGTCGTCGATTTCAAACTACGAAACTTGTCCCCTGCGCTTCAAGCTCGAACGGGAGTGGAATCTGCCGCGCGATGTCCCTGCCGCGCTGCATTACGGAGCCGCCATGCACCGGGTGCTGCACACGTTCTACGATGCGCAACGATACGAGCGCGAGATCGAAGACGAGCATTTGCTTGAGCTGTTCCGGTCTGATCTGGCTGCCGCGGGCATTGCCGACCGCTATCAGTATGAGCTCTATCTCCGGCAGGGGATGGAGCAATTGCGGCAGTTCTTTGCGGTGGCACGCAGTCAGCCGCCTTCGGGAGTGCTGCAAACCGAACACAAGTTTGAAATGCAGGTGGGGGCATCAAAATTGACGGGGCGCATGGACCGCATCGACAGCAGCGGTCCAGACACGGTCGCAATCGTGGACTACAAGACGGGCAAGCCGTGGTCGCAAGAGGATGCCGACGACAGCCTGCAACTTTCTTTATATGCGCTCGCGGCGAGGGAGACATTGGGGAAAAACGCGGACCGCCTGGTTGTCCACAACCTCGAAAACAACACGCCGGTGTTCACGACGCGCAACGACGCCGACCTGGAAGAGGCAAAGTTGCGGGTGAAAAAAGTGGCCGATGGAATCGCGCAGGGGAAATTCGCCGCGAATCCCAAGTATCACTGCACCTTTTGTCCGTATCGCAATCTCTGTCCTGCGACGGAGAAGATCGTGGCGGCTCCACAGAAGAAGCGCGTTCATTAGCAGAAAAGCGCCGTAAAAAACTTTGGGGACGCTCATCGCGTCCCCTTTGTCGTTGCCTGTTGCTTGTTGCCGTTCTTAGTGTTTCTTTTTCTTTGCAGCTTTCTTTTTGGTTGCCATGGATCTATTCTCCCTTTCCATTCTTCATGGAATTTTTGCAACGATGAATTGTTGCAACTAGTTGAATGTATGAGTCAATGCAGAACGAAGTCAAGAGAAAAATGATGAAAGCGGCGGAGTGCAACGTCGCACCAAGGTCACCTCTGCGACTCGCGCGCGAGAAAAATCACTGCGATCAGGACGCACACCCGCGGTGCTCTCCATGTTTTCGTGTTCGTCGCACGCGCGTTTCTAAAAAAACACCGCGCCGCGATGCCGACGCAATTCTGCGCCACGAACCTTCGCGGACCCTTTCGCCATCTATAATGAGAGACGATTTTGCAATGACGCAGAGCTTGCACTAGCGCTTTCGAAGAGCGCAACTCAAGCACAGAACGCGTCGAGGAGCGCAACCATGGCCGGTTCTACTGATGTGGTGATCATTGCGGGATGCCGCACGCCGATCGGAAAATTTCAGGGAAGTCTGAGCGACATGACTGCTCCGCAGATCGGCGCGGTCGCGGTGCGTGAAGCGGTGAAGCGGGCGAACCTGCAGCCGCAGCAAGTTGACGAGTGCATCATGGGCAACGTCGTCTCTGCCGGCCTCGGTCAGAATCCGGCGCGGCAGGCTGCGTTATTCGGAGGACTTGCACCTGAGGTAGGTGCCATGACGATTAACAAGGTATGCGGCTCCGGATTGAAAGCGGTGGCGCTGGCGGCGCAGGCAATTGAGACCGGCAACAGCTCCATCGTCGTCGCCGGCGGCATGGAGTCCATGACCAACGCGCCGTATCTTCTGCCCAACGCTCGCAAGGGATATCGTCTGGGCAACGGACAACTGGTCGACTCCATGGTGCATGACGGACTGTGGGACATTTACAACGACTATCACATGGGACTGACGGGCGAGAACGTTGCCGAGAAATATGGCATCACGCGCGAAGAGCAAGATGAGTTCGCGGTCAACTCGCACCGCAAAGCGATTGCCGCGCAAAAAGAATGCCGCTTCAAGGCGCAGATTGTCCCGGTGGAAATCCCGGCCAAGAAAAAAGGGCAGTCTCCCGTAATCTTCGACAAAGACGAAGGACCGCGCGAGGACACCACCATCGAAGTTCTGCGCTCGTTGAAGCCGGCCTTCAAAAAGGACGGCACGGTCACCGCAGGCAACGCTCCGGGAGTCAACGACGGAGCGGCGGCTCTGGTTGTGACCAGTGCGGCGCGGGCGAAAGAGCTGGGCGCGAAGGCGATGGTTCGTATCGTCGCGCAGGCTACCAGCGGAGTCGAGCCGAAGTGGGTGATGATGGCTCCGGTCGGCGCCGTGCAGAAAATCTGGGAGAAGACGGGCTGGAAGCAAGACGACGTCGATCTCTACGAGCTGAACGAGGCTTTCTCGGTGCAGGCGTTGGGAGTGATTCGCGAACTCGGTCTCGATATGGATCGCGTGAATGTGAATGGAGGCGCGGTTGCTTTAGGGCATCCTATTGGGGCGAGCGGAGCGCGTGTGCTGGTTACGCTGATTTACGAAATGATCCGCCGCGACGTGCACCGCGGGATTGCGGCGCTATGTTTAGGCGGGGGAAATGCGGTGGCCATGGCGGTCGAGCGATAAACGCGCCGGAAGTCACCACAGTGCCGCAGCGAGAATGGAATCGAAGCCGCGCTCCGTCATGCTCATGGCTACGAAGAAAATGATTCCCCCGACGGATATGTGACGTGTTCGGCTTTTCATGCGGAGATTATCGCCAACTACCTCGACGCCCTAATGGGATCGAGCAAGCACTTGGCAGCCCGAGGGAGAAGATCGAGTTCTGGAGGGGCAATCATGCAGGAAAAGAAAGTCGGCGCAACCGCAGTCGGAGCGAAGACTATCGCTGTGGTTATCATGCTGTGTACAACGTGGCACGCCACAGCACAGAGTGCCAAAGAACCTTATCCGACCATGGCTCCGGTTGACCAATACCTGATGGAGGATCGGGCTTCTGAAATCGCGCTGGCGCGGAGTGCGGCACCGGAGTCCATCTCGCGCGATGCCGAGGTCCTGGTCCTTGGACGTCACGGTTACGAAACCGCGGGCCCAGGGAAGAACGGCTTCGTGTGCATCGTTGAACGCGGCTGGACTGCTCCCATCGAAGACGCGAACTTTTGGAATCCGAAGCTCCGCGCTCCCATCTGCTTCAACCCAGCGGCCGCGCGCTCCTACCTTCCACGCACCGTCAAGAAGACCGACTTGATCTTGGCTGGACGCACCAAAGCTCAGATGGTCGAGACCATCACCGCCGCAATTGACAAGAAGGAATTGCCAGCGATGGAGCCCGGGGCGATGTCTTACATGCTGTCAAAGGACGGCAACTTAGGCGATGGCAACGGACACTGGCATCCGCACCTCATGTTTTTCTTTTCACAAGCCGATCCTGCGGCATGGGGAGCAAATCTGGCGGGCTCTCCCGTCATCGCGTCGAACGACACCTGGGAGCACCTGACTACGTTCCTGGTTCCGGTGCGAGCGTGGTCGGACGGAACGGCTGATCGCTAAAGAGAGCTGGAAGCAAAACTCAACTTACTGCTTCGGCGCCGGCGATTCTGTCCCCGCCGCCGTTAGCGGTAACGTGATAGTGAACACTGCCCCTCCATGCGGAGCAGTGGCGGCTTCGATGTTGCCTCCATGTTCGCGGAGCACGGTCTTGCAGATGCTTAGTCCGAGCCCGGTTCCACGGCCGGGGCGTTTGGTGGTGAAAAAGGGATCAAAAATGTGCGTCAGATTTTCGGGCGCGATTCCCGGACCATCATCCTGAAACACGATCCACACTGAGTCAGGAGTGCGTCCGATGCGCACGTGAATGGTGCCCTTCTCGCGACTCTCGCGGATCGCCTGCTCCGCATTGAGCAGGAGGTTCAAGAACACCTGCATCAACTGACTGGGATCGGCAACGATTGCCGGAATCGACGGGTCGGGCAGAAAGTCCAGGGTGATGTTGCTCTTGCGCAGCGGATAGGCTTGCATCTGCACCGTGCGCTGCACCAGTTCGTTCAGATTGACCTGGCTGCGTCCCGGAGCTGGCGGGCGGGCGAAGTATTGCAGGTTCTGTACGATTTCGGCGGCGCGCCGCGCCTCTTTGTGCAAAATTGCGAGTTGTTTGCGGGCGGCTTCGCTGGTATCGCCTTCCTGCAGCAACTCCGCCATCCCCAGAATGCTGGTCAGCGGATTATTCAGTTCGTGCGCGAAGCCGCCAATCATCTGTCCCATGGCCGCCAGGCGCTCACTCTGAATAATCTGCTGTTCGAGTTTTTTCTCCATGGTTACATCGCGGACGGAGATGATTACGCCCGCAGGTTTGTTTTCGGCATCGAGCAGCGGACTGGCCATACCCAACATGGTGCGCCAACTGGTGTCGCGGTGGCGCGAGCCGTATTCACATGAGGTCAGCGCACTTTGACCGGTGGCGACGGTGCGGTAGAGCGCAGCCAGTTCCGGTGAGGTCGTCTCGGCGTCCTCAACATTCTTGCCCAGCAAATGCTCGGGGCCGTAGCCGAGGAGTTCGCCGATGCGCGCGCTCACGAACGTGTACTGGCCCTTCAGGTCGAGCACCAGAATCAGGTCAGGAAAGCTTTCGAGCAGGCGCTGCCGGAACTCTTCCTGGTGCTGTACCCGCCGCTCCAGGGCGCGTTTCTCGGTGACGTCCACCAGCGTGCCCTGATAGCGGACAACCTTTCCCGCTTCCATCACGCCGGCCGAGGTGTCCACGCACACCGCGACGCCACCATCTTTTTTTCGAAGGCGAAGTTCGCGGGTACGCGTACTGCCACTCTGGCTTCCAGTGCGTCCGAGAATTGGCTCGCCGTCGGCTGCAAAACTCAGCTGTTCAGGCGGCAGGGTTAGCAAGTCTTCTTTGCTGTCATATCCCAGGATCGAGACCAGCGCCGGGTTCACCTCGAGCAGCTTGCCTTCAGGATTGCTGATGTAAACGCCTTCTTGGAGAGATTCGAACAACTGCGTGAAACGTTGTTCCTTCTCCCGATGACCCGTGATGTCGCGCGCAAGCACGCTGGCTCCGGTCACGTCGCCGTCCTTGACGATGGCATTGAGCACGCAATCGTAATAATGGCGGCGGGAGTCGTTCTTAAGATGGATTTCGACCACTCCCGACCAGTTTCGCTTCTCCAGAAATCGTGACAGGCTGGCGGGGCTTTCCGCTTGCGGCGGCGCGTCGAGGAATTCTTCAAGTTTGTGGCCCACCAGCTTGGCATAAGGAACTCCTAGAATTTCCGCGGTTCGGCGATTCACGGTTCTCAGGGTTCCATCGAGTGAGATGGCCAGCGCAACGTCATCCAGGGAATCGATCAGCTCCTTGAAGTTGCGCTGCGAGCGCATGATCAATTGGCCTAGTTGATCGAGCTGTTCTTCGGAGGGTGTGACTCCCGCTCGACCTTCAAAGCCCTTCAGAATCTGCTTAAGGTCGGAAACCTCGCGCTTGCGTCCGAAAGCATAGGTCGCAAACAAGACGGCGAGTGCAAAGAGTCCGGCAGGAATTGCCCACAGCCGGTAAGGAAGGTCTTTCAGTTGTTCCCATGACAAGGCCGCCACCGCGGCCGCCAACAAAACGAGCAGGCCAAGCGCCCATCGCCACAACTGGCTCTCTTCACGGTCAAGGCGCTTTGACGCCGGATCGGGCCGGTTGGAAGTGGGACCTTCTTCGGGCATTGGGGACTCCGCGTTCCCGCAGATTGCACCTAGGGTAGCACCGAAAGCGGCGGCGCAAGAGAGAACGTTCCATTAAGTTCCATCACGGTAACGGGGTGATGGCCGTCACAGCGGCCGGGTTTCGTGCGGCCTATGATGTTGCCAGGGATCTCCCGTCCTCGCTCTCGCCTTCGTGTGCCCACTGGTGCCCCTATGCTCTATAAAACGCTGAGTGCTGCTGTCTATGGTATTGACGCCAACGTGATTGAGGTAGAAGTCGATGTCTCCGGCGTCAAGTTGGACCAAGACCACTTCCACACCGTCGGCTTGCCCGATGCGGCGGTCCGCGAAAGCCGCGACCGCGTGCGTGCGGCGCTGAAGAATTGCGGCTACGATATTCCACCCACCCAGATCACTATCAATCTGGCGCCTGCCGACATTCGCAAGGAGGGTTCCGGCTTCGATCTACCCATGGCGCTCGGCATTCTCGGCGCATACGGCGGTCTAAATAAGAAGGAAGTGCCGGACGCGCTTTTTGTGGGCGAGCTTTCGCTTGACGGTGGCCTGCGCGGAGTCCGCGGCGCTTTGCCGATCGCCATCGAGGCGCGTCGAACCAAGGTGAAACGCTTGATACTGCCGGAAGTCAACGCGCGCGAAGCGGCCATGGTGGGAGGAGTTGAAGTCTATCCCGTCAAGTCGTTGCTCGAGGTCATCCGTTTCATTAATTCCGGTAACGGAGTTTCGCGCTTGCAGATTGATACCGATCAGCTGCTCAGCCAGGCGCAGCAATTCCATGTGGATTTCAAAGATGTTCGCGGCCAGCAAACGGCTAAGCGCGCGCTCGAAGTGGCCTGCGCCGGCGGCCACAACATTCTGATGATCGGGCCTCCGGGATCGGGAAAAACGATGCTCGCGAAACGCATGCCGACTATTCTGCCTCCGTTCACGTTCGAAGAAGCGCTCGAGACCACCAAGATTCACAGCGTGGCGGGCGTGCTTGATGCGCGCGCGGGACTGGTCGGGCTGCGGCCTTTCCGGTCGCCTCATCACACCATCTCTGACGCGGGGCTGATTGGCGGAGGAGCGATTCCAAGGCCGGGCGAAGTCTCACTGGCTCACAACGGCGTGCTTTTCCTGGACGAGCTGCCAGAATTTCCGCGGAATGTGCTTGAAGTGATGCGGCAGCCGCTCGAGGACGGGACCGTTTGTATCGCACGCGCTGCCATGTCGCTGACTTTTCCGGCGCGCTTCATGCTCGCCGCTGCCATGAATCCCTGTCCTTGCGGATTTCACAACGACCGCACCCGCGAATGCCACTGCACTCCGCCGATGATTCAGCGCTACATTTCCAAGATTTCGGGGCCGCTGCTCGATCGGATTGACATCCACATTGATGTCCCGGCGGTTAACTACAAGGAAATGCGCAGTACCTCGGAGCCGGAGAGTTCAGCGAAGATATTGGAGCGCGTAGTGCGGGCGCGTGAGATTCAGCTGGCGCGCTTTTCTTCGGAGCGCCAAAAACTTTACTGCAACGCGCAAATGCCGCCGCAGTCGATTCGCAAGTTTTGTGAGCTTTCCGCCGACTGTGAGCGGCTGCTGGAACGCGCCATGGCGCAGCAAGGACTAAGCGCGCGCGCTCACGACCGCATCCTGAAAGTTGCACGCACGGTGGCTGACCTGGAGGGAATTCCGCAGCTCGAACCCAAACATATAGCCGAAGCTATTCAGTATCGAACGTTGGACCGAACCTTTTGGGCATGACGCGCTGGGCATGACGCGCATTCTATAATTCAGTCCGGAGGATTCATGCCAGGCTGGGGTACGGGTAGTTTCGAAAATGAAGACGCACAGAATTTCCTGGGGCGACTCGGTTCAATGGGGATGGACGATCTACGACAGGCGCTGGCGCATGCCGCCGATCAGGAATATATCGAAGCACCTGAGAGCGGTGCCGTGGTAGCGGCTGCGGAAGTTGTAGCGGCGCTCGTGGCCGCTGCGAAAGATGAAACGTCTTCGCCCTCGACGCCGCGGCAGATTGTTGACTGGATCAGCAAGAGCAAACCTGAAGCTCCAACGGATTTGGTGGATCTCGCCTGTCGCGTGGTCGAGAGGGTGCGAACCAGTTCCGAACTCAAAGACTTGTGGCTGGAGGCCGAGGGTCTGAACGAGTGGAGCGCCGCGCTGCACAACCTGGAGGAAAGACTCGGCTGTTGAGTCTGCCGACAGTGCCAATCTCACAGTGCATCATGAGATCACCAATTTGTCAGCGGCTGCGCTCGCCAGAACGCACAGGTCGAGAAAGACGCGGGCGTTGAATGGATCTCTGGCCCCCGCGGCGCGCAGAGTGCCCGCAAAATTCAGTCGAAGTATCCGGTAGATTTGCATCATCTGCACAACGCTCGGTTGACGCCGGTTCCTCACGAATGCGTTGCACAGTTCGCGAAATACGCCGCGCACCGTGCCGTCGTGAATATAGACGTCGGTGCCATCCAGGTCGCTAAGCGATTTCTTGATGCGGTGGCCCGCGTTTCGCAGACGATCCAGGCATGTTTCGGATTGCCAATACCCACCGTCAGCCCAAGTTCAAATGGCATGTTGAATCGAGGCGTGCGCGGGGTCGTTCTGTCCAATTCGACTCGCGACAAGTCATGAACCGAGTATTGCGAGGAAGCGATCAACGAGACGATCCGTTCCAAACGTCTCTGGCTGGAAGGAATTTCGAGGGTAGCGCGAGGGGTGAATCCTAAAGCGCTGATGCCTGCAATGTAGGCCAGCAGCAGGTTCTCGAAGCGGCTATCGTATGGAATGTTGAGAAAGACTGCATCTTTCTCAATGCCGGGCTTTGGATGGTTTCGATTTTGTGGACGAGATTTTCGTGCCGGCATGGCGCGTGCGGCTCTTTCTTACGACTGAAGCTCTTACGACAGTAGCTGAGGATTTTCCGCTGGCGTGGCCATTAGCGTTGACATTGTCGGCCGACGGACCGGCTTTGGATGCCTGATCCTTGAGAATCCGGTCGGTGTAGCGACCTGCGATTTTGATTAACGCTTCGGTTCGAGACTTGGATACACCAAGCACCTTCGCCGTACGGTAGGGTGTGGCGAACGGACTATCGACTCTGATTGCGTGTCTCATCCAGCTACATTATAAGGCATCGGTCTTAAGTTCGTTGACGCCCTAATCCTCAGTCGGCGGCGGCGCCGCTGGTGGAATTCGCTTCGCTGTTATTCTTCTCCGCCTGCCGCAGGCGTAGAGCGCGGTTCGAGGGCAGGCCGGCGTCGCGGATCTTGTACAGCAGCGCGCGATAGCTGATACACAGTGTGCGAGCAGCTTGCTTGCGGTTCCAGTGGTGTTGTTGCAGGACTTTCAGAATGACCTTGCGCTCCAGTTCACGTACGCACTGGCGCGTCATCTTCTTCAAAGAAATCGGCCCGTCGAACGAAATTTCAGGATTGAAAAAATCAGGCTCGCGTGCCACCAGATCGTTGGTGATCACTTCCTCATGGCCCAAAATCACGTAGCGCTTGATCAGGTTTTCCAGTTCGCGGATGTTGCCCGGCCAGTGATATTTCTGCAGCACCGCCAGAACTTCCCCTGACACCGGTCGCGCCCGGCAGTTGAACTTGCGATTGTAGTATTCCAGGAAGTAAGCGCACAGATCTTCAATGTCGCCACGGCGTTCGCGCAGCGCCGGCATGCGGATGTTCACCACGTTGATGCGGTAGTAAAGATCCTGGCGGAAAGTCCCAGCTTCGATCTCGTTGTCAAGGTTGCGGTTGGTGGCGCACACCACGCGCACTTCGACCTTCTTGTCTTCCTGCGCGCCAATGCGGCAGAACTGGCCATCCTGCAAGAGTTGCAAGAGCTTCGATTGCAAGGACGGGTCAAGCTCGGAAATTTCATCGAGAAACAAAGTGCCGCGGTGGGCCATTTCCACGCGACCCGGCTTCGATCCAAAAGCGCCAGTGAAGGCTCCTTTTTCGTAACCGAACAATTCGCTTTCGAGCAGCGTTCCGGGAATGGCCGGGCAGTTCACCTTGACATAGGGACCGACTTTCCACGGCGACAGGCTATGGATGAGTCGCGCAATGATGTCCTTGCCGGTCCCGCTCTCGCCCGTGATCAGCACGGGAACGTTGGCGGCGGCTACTTTGCTCAGCCGTGCCCGAACTGACTGCATTACCTCAGAGTGGCCAAAGATGATCTGATCAGGGGGAACCTCGCCCAGCGACTGTGCCAGAGTAGTTACCGAAAGTGTGGTCATAGAGTGAATGCCCCGTTGCGGCTAGTAGTCATCCGCATGCACTAAAAGTGCATCTCAAGCACCAAACTGGGGAAGTTCGCTGAACGCTTCGGACCCTTGCCATTAAGCGCTCAACTTATGAATGGCTTGCGAGGATCATATCCCACAAGCCAGAAGAATCGGCATGGCACCAAAGTGCCATCTCGTGGCGGGTCTCGGGAGGGAAAACTATTTCACACTGCAGACACAGCTTTCCTCAATTGCTTGCCGAGGACAGCCGCCGCGTCGGTGTTTAGCGGACGGGCAAACTTCAACCCTAATAGATGGTAGTCGTCGAGGTGTGTGACCCAAACCGCCTTTGCCTGCATAACTCGGGATGAAGCCTTCAACCCGTGGACGGGTCCGATGGGAGCGCTCGGAATTTCGAGTGAAACCAGCGTCGATTTGGGCAAAGAACGGCGAACCACCACCAAAGCACCACCCGGAGAGATGTTAATTGCCGTAGCGAACTCCAGGGAGTCTTTGCCGCTACCGTCCCGCGCACGGACGAAAACCGGAATGGCGAGTTGCAGCCGCGCCCACTTGCGTTCTTCCTTCCTCGATGATCTGCGAGACACGTGTCTGACCACCCCAATGCGGCTGTTAACCTCCCCAAACCGCACCTAAGGGGCCAAACCTCGGCAACAGCCGATTCTGCCGGGAATAACCCCAAACCTAGCTCCCAACACGGAGATCACGGAAATCGGCGCGCATCTGTGGAATTCTATAGTGACTGCTGGTCAGGAATATAAAGTGCAACATTTTGCTCTTTGGCCAGCGTTTTGGGACGGTTTCCAATTGACAGTCCGAAACACCTGACATATAGTCGGTCTATTCCCTCGTTCTGGACGGTAGTAGGTTCCCCCACCTCTATTTGCGCAATATTGGTTTTTCCATGTCATCCACATCCGAGAGAAGCCCAGCCGTTGCCCCTATGGGGACAAGTCCGAAAGATCGTTTGCCGTCGAGCGCCCCCGGGCCCATCTCCGGGGACGATGTAGCCCGCGATCTCGAACAATTGCGCGATCGCTTCCGCAAGACCACGAACGCGCTGGCCTCCGCCGCGCACGACCTAAAGACCCCCCTGGCAATCCTCAACGGCTACATTGAACTGCTGCAGAGTCAGAAACTTGGGCCGCTCAATGACCGCCAGCGAGAAGTGATGGCTGACATGTTTTCCAGCGGACAACGCTTGCAGCAATTCATTCATGACTTTCTGACCTTCAGCGTGCTCGAAACCGGCGAACTGCGCATGCAGTTTGTGGAAGGCGACATGAATGCCTGCCTTTCTGAAGTGTGCCGGCTGTGGTCGAACCGCTTTCAGGAGCGCGGGCTGGCGTTGTATTTCCTGGCTAATGACAAATTGATGCCATTTGAATTCGACGCCCCCAAGATCCAGCGCGTGATTTCCAATCTTCTGGAGAACGCATCCAAATACACGCCGCAAGGCGGTACCGTCTGGCTGCACGCCGAACCGCATATGTGGGAGCGTCGCGGTGTGAGCGTGCCCGCAGCTGCAGGCGAAAGGCGCCGGCAATCGATTGACGTGCCCAATGCGGTCAGGGTCAGCGTGGCCGACACTGGCCCAGGAATCCGGCCGGAGTTTCATCTCGAAGTTTTCGACGACTTTTTCCGCCTGCCGGGTAGCGAATCAGCCGAAGGCATGGGACTGGGGCTGGCCATCGCCCGCCGTCTTCTGCAAGGCATGGGCGGCAAGATCTGGGTCGAAAGCGAAGTGGGCGGAGGTTGCAAGTTTTCATTTCTCATTCCCCTGAAACCGATTCTGAGCCCATCGCCACGAGGAGCCAAATGAGCGAAGCCGCCAACATTTTGCTGGTGGATGACGAACCGGGAATGCTGCGCTACATCCGCACCTTGCTGGAAGTGGATGAGCACAAAGTTCAAACCGCCAGCACCGGCGAAGAAGCAATCGAGCACATGCAAAAAGGACTGCAGCCCGACCTGGTGCTGCTCGACCTGCTCATGCCCGGTATCGACGGGTTGCAGACTCTGGAAAAACTCCGCCAGCTCAAACCCGGACTGAAAGTGGTCATGCTCTCCTGCGTGAATGACACCCGCAAAGTGGTGCAGGCCATGCGCCTCGGCGCCATCGATTATCTGACCAAGCCGTTCCAGAAGGCCGAACTCGACGCGGTGATTGGACAGTGCGTAGGCACAGCTAAGGCGGAGAGCTACTCCGGCGAGGTCGAAGAGCTTTGCGACGACGTGTTTTTCGTCGCGGCCAGCCCGGCGATGAAGAAGATTCGCTCGCAAGCCGCGCTGGTTGCCAACGTTGATATCCCGGTTCTGTTGCTCGGCGAAAGCGGCACCGGCAAGGAAGTGCTTGCCCGCCTGATTCACAAGCTTTCACCTCGCGCGCATCGTACCTTCCTCAAAGTGAACTGCGCGGCGGTGCCGGCCGACCTGCTCGAGAGTGAACTGTTCGGGTACGAAGCGGGAGCCTTTACCGGCGCCAATCACGCCAAGCCCGGCAAGTTCGAATTGTGCAACAAAGGCACCATCCTGCTCGATGAAATTGGAGAAATGCCGCCGCTGTTGCAGGCGAAACTACTGCACGTCCTTCAGGATCAGACGTTCTCCCGTCTCGGCAGCCGCACGCTGGTGAAAGTCGACGTCCGCATTCTGGCTGCGACCAACATCAACATTCCGGAAGCGCTCGCGACCAAACGGCTGCGCGAAGATCTTTACTACCGCCTCAACGCTTTCACCATGTCGCTGCCTCCGCTGCGCGAGCGCAAGGAAGAAATTCCGATCCTGCTGAAGCATTTCATGTCGCGCATGTCCGAGTCTTACGCGCGTTCGCCCTTGCCGCTTTCGCCTCCGCTGATGGAGGCGTGCCTCCGGCATACATGGCCCGGCAATCTGCGCGAGCTGAGCAACTTCATCAAGCGCTACCTGGTACTAGGAGACGAAACGCTGGCCGCTTCGGAATTACAGCCCCGCCCCGACGGTGGAGCGGGAATGCACACCACCGATGGAGTCAGCCGGTCCGCAGTCGCGGCTGCCGACCCCAGCGGCGGACTGAAGTCGCTGTCCCGCAACGCCAAAGATGAAGCCGAGGCCGAAGCCATCTCGCGCGCTCTGGAAGAGACGAACTGGAATCGCAAACAGGCGGCGGCCCTGTTGAAGATCAGCTACAAAGCTCTGCTCTATAAAATCCGCCAGTACGGAATAGCGCAAAGCCGCAGCACGCACCGCTTGTCGGCGGGCGCGTAAGAGTTTGCTGCGAGGTCAGGGGTTTCAAGCTGATTGCTAAACGCTGAGTGCTGTTTTTGGTGCGGATAAGAGGACTTGAACCTCCACGACCTTGCGGCCACTAGGTCCTGAACCTAGCGCGTCTGCCAGTTCCGCCATATCCGCATTACAAGGAAAAAATCGACAGGGCCCTCTTTCGAAGGCGACTAGACTAGTATCTAGTGGCTGGCGTCTGGCTGTCAAACGAGCGCCGGCCGCCCGAAACCATGGGAAACACGTCCGACAAAATCCCTCCTGAGCTGGCGAAAGAACTCCGCGCGCTGGCACACGACCTCAGCAATGCCCTTGAAACCATCGTGCAAGCCACTTACCTGATCACGCAGGCAGGGCCGCCCGAGAATTCACGCCGATGGGTCGAACTGATCGATCAGGCCTCGCAGGACGCGGTAAGAATCAATCAAAAGCTGCGTCAGATCTTGCGCTCGCAAAGCTAGATGGAGCTCTCAATTCTCGGTAAAATCCCGCTGCCCTATCCGAGCTTTGCATCCATGGTAATTTTCGCGTTCAGCACCTTCGATACCGGGCAGCCCGCTTTAGCATTTTGCGCAGCGGTGTTGAAGGCTTCCGCGCTTGCTCCCGGCACCTTCGCGACTACATCGAGATGCACGGCCGTAATCGTCCAGCCGCTATCGAGTTTTTCCATAGTGAGCGTCGCTGCTGTGCTGATGCTTTCCGGCGTCAGGTTCGCGGTTCCCAGTTGCACCGACAGCGCCATGGAGAAGCACGCCGCATGCGCCGCTGCGATCAGCTCTTCGGGATTTGTTCCCGAAGCATTTTCAAACCGCGTGGCAAACGAATAGGGCGTATTCGAGAGAACGCCACTGGCGGACGAAACCGTCCCCTTACCATCTTTAAGACCGCCCTTCCAAACTGCACTTGCCTTCCGTTCCATTCGAATCTCCTGAGGTTAGGATTAATACGTGGTCGCACTCTATTGTAAAAGGTTGGAAAGGAAATTGTGCGCGGACGGGGACTTACCTCAGTAGAAATCGGAACAGCTCAAGTAGAAACCACATTTCTTGCAAACCACTTTGCAACGGTGTCCGTGGAGCTCGGCCGAGCAGTTGGGGCAGATTGAGGACACATCCTTTTTAAGATTCGAAGGCGCGGCCGTCGCCGTCTCGACTCCTCCTGGTGGAGGTATGAAGGCAGGCGCGTTCGAACGTGGCGTTGAACTCATGTCGCCTGTTGTAGCACGGTTCCGATCACCAGAAAATGCAAATGTTGCTTAAAGCAGAGTGAGCTCCCAGGTTCACCCCCGAGCCTCATAGACAAAACCACTCCCAAGGTTCTACCGTGAAATGACCGGGCGCGGTACCCAAGTGGTAAGGGAGAGGTCTGCAAAACCTTTATACGTCGGTTCGATTCCGACCCGCGCCTCCAGCGTTCTCTGTTCGGTAGGATTCGACGATGGCAGTTCGTATATTTGCCACATTCTACCGGCAGGGCACAAGCGAGGTGCGATTTGAGAAAAGGTTGGTTGACGTTTGTATGGCTGGTTGTCGTGGCGGTTTTGGTGCCTGTGGGCGCACGAGCGCAATGGAAGACGCCGTGGACCTACGAAGGCGCACGCGGGGCCGAACATTGGAGTGAACTGGATCCGGACTACGCTCCCTGCAACGCCGGAAAGGAACAATCTCCGATCGACATTCGAGATACCGAGAAAACCGACCTTCCGACCTTGCGATTCGAATCCAAGAGCGGTCCCCTCAAATATTTGATCAACAACGGCCACACGATCCGAGTGAACTACCACGATGCCTCGGGAGGAGGAAACTCTCTGATTGTGGCAGACAAGCGCTACCAGCTAACGCAATTCCACTTTCACCGCCCCAGCGAAGAGTACATCCACGGTAAGCCATACGATATGGTCGCCCACTTGATGTACCAGGGCAGCGACGGGAAGGTTGCCGGAGTGGCAGTTCTTCTCAAGGCGGGGAGCGCCAACGCCACCATCCAGCAGCTTTGGGACCACATGCCCAAGATCGAAGGCAAAGAGGAGGAGATTGCCGGAGTTGAGGTTAATCCTGGCGGCCTGCTGCCCCACGACACGTCTTATTTCACGTACATGGGCTCGCTAACGGCTCCGCCCTGCAGCGAAGGCGTCACCTGGTTTGTGCTGAAGACTCCAGTGGAGATCTCGGCAGAGGAGATCAACGCCTTCGCCAAGCTTTATCCGCACGATGTCCGGCCGCTTCAGCCGCTCAACGGGCGCGTCGTGAAGGAAAGTCAATAACGCGAAAAATCCTCGAACAGAAACGCGTTGAGCGAGGCCAATCCGCCTCGTCAGAAAATGACTTTCCCCGCAATCTGCATGTTGAAGGGCTCGCCCGGCCCAATGCCGGGACCACCGAAGAAATCGCCGATGGTGTCGGTCACAAAACCGTTGGATCCCACGGACCCACCGCCGGTCGCCAGGTTGATCCGGTTGAATACATTGAACATTTCCGCGCGCAACTGAAGTTTGAAGCGCTCCGTGATCGGGACATTCTTGATGACTGAAAGATCCACGTCGGCAAAGCCCGGGCCGTAAAATTTATTCCGCGAGAGATCGCCGTTAGGATCGTCGGGCAGGCAGGTTGGTGAAGGCACACAGAACGCCGATGGGTTAACCCATTGCTCACCGGTTGCCGGGTTGAAGGCGTGCGATACACCGGCGAACGGATCGCCGACCAGGTTCAGGCCCGGGCGCTGGCTGCCGGAAGCGCCCGTCCCAGGGAAGTTAAACGGTTGTCCAGAGTGGAACGACAACAATCCGCTTAGCTCCCAGCCGTTGGTGAGAATTCGGGGCCCGTGCGAAGAGCCGGGAACTTCGTAAATCCAATATGCGATGAAGTTATTGCGCGTGTCGAAATCGCTGCTTCCGTATTCCTGTTGCAGGTTGGTGCCGTAGAGCGGAATTACTCCGCGGAACTCGGTCGCTTCGTCCAGGGCATGGGACCAGGTGTAGGCGAACTGGGAGGTAAGACCGTGCCATGACCGTATCTTCAGGACGCTCTGGAGCGAGTTGTAGTTTGAGGTGACCGCGCTATTGAATTGGTTGATTGAGCCGACGTTCGGATACTGCACATTAAACGATCCATTTTGATTGATGTTCTCGGTCACCGTCAGCTTGCGTCCCTGACTGCCAACATAGCCCACCTGCAACACGGCGACGTTGCCAAAACTCTTTTCGAGCTGCAGGTCGTAGTTGAAATAGTACGGTGTACGGAAATTCTGGCCGACGGAAAAGACGTTATAAATATTCGCGCCAGTGACAGCATTCGGAATGCCGCATCCGGGCTCAGTGGTGTAGTTAAGGCTGGCGCAAGTCACGACTCCCGGAAAAATGGATTGGCCGCCTTGCTGAACTGTCAGCCAGTTATAAGCATTCCGGCTATAGTTGTCGACGGCATCCGGACCCGCCGGATTATTTTCCAGGCCGTTAGCCGCAGCATTCGGCGGACGATTGTCCAGGAACGGACTTATGGCGTTTTGTTCATAGAAGACGCCTACTCCGCCCCGCACCACGA
>Ga0209169_10000600_pt1 | contig 22000 bp, 20 predicted proteins | sample HubBroMetageWRM4_FD_188346 | JGI IMG/M metagenome (GOLD analysis project Ga0209169, IMG submission 188346) | Warmed soil microbial communities from the Hubbard Brook experimental Forest, New Hampshire - Hubbard Brook CCASE Soil Metagenome WRM 4... | ecosystem: Environmental > Terrestrial > Soil...
AGCGTCGACTTCTATGCATGCATCTTTTGTGCTTCATCGCTGAGCAGGTCGCAAAGTCCGGTAAGCCGACTGGCGTCTCGGTGCGCGCAGAGCTGGCGGATCGTCACGCTTGGGACCAAACGCCCCAGGCTTTCGAATTCCTTGGCGCGCATGCTGCTATCAAGGATATTTGTTGCGAATGTGTTGGCTACCAGCGAGAGGAACGCCTCTTGCGGCGTGATCTCTTGCACCAGCGGCGCCGGATCGCCACGTCGTTCTCCCAGAATATAGATCGCCCCCAAAGGCAAAGGCCGTTCTTCGAAGCGCAACTCCTGCTTCCCAAGCGCAAGGCGTCGTTTTTCATAGCTCGCGCTAAATTGGGGGAGCACATCCGCAGAGCCGTAGATGGATTGTACCGATTCGGGCCAAAGGCAGAGATAGGGATAAGCGGGATGAACAAAGAACGATCCATTGCGCTCTGCGAGCGCGACCACATCGTCGGATAGAATGGCACGGCCCCGCAACGCCAGTGCCGCCGCTGTCGTCGATTTTCCCGCGCCCTCGGAGCCAACGAAGGCCACGGCTTGTTCGCCGAACGCCACGGCGCTGGCGTGCAAACACGTCACGCCTCGCAGCCGCAATAATAGCCCGAGAACCGGACCCAATAGATAGGTAGCCATGTCCTCGATCGTTAAATTCTCGGGCCAAGTCGCCCAGATCTCGGTTCCTTCTTGATTTAGCCAGAACTGCGTTCCGTCCGAGTACGCCAGCCGGCTAAGGTTTCCGCCTGCGATGCTCCACATTTTGAGAGCCGCATTACCTGCTTCATCGCGGTAAGGGCTGACGTATGTCAGTACTTCCTGACAGGACGGTAGGATCCCGGCCCCGAGGGGTGACACGTTCAGGTGAATGCCCACGGCAGGGTCCGCACCAGACTGTTTTGCCAGTCTTAATCCAGGAATTTGCTCGTTAGAGCGAAGCGATAAACCGAAGACGGTGTACGTAAAACGGCAGTCGGTCAAAGGAATACGCCTATCTCGTGCGAGCAGGGTCTCGATTCTGCTTTGCTGCACGGAATTATCCTGGCGTAGCCATGCTCTTTGCGGATCGCAGAAAACGAAGACGCTTTTAGGTGAATAACTGGATTTCCCTCACTTCGGACGAAATTCCCTAGAAGCGGGTCCGATTGAGCGGCTTATTGCCGCCATCGTTGCCGTTGCTACCGAGTTTGTGTTGTGTGAGTTCCTGCACAGTTCCGTACACAGTTATGATAGGAGATGAATAGGGCTTCTTAGGCTCCCGTCCTACGGGCTTAGCCATTGCGGACCTCCGCACGCAAGTTATACCGGACTCTGCGCGCTGACTGCAACCAAAAGTTGAGACAGATAGGGCGAATTTTCGCCTCCACGTTTGCCGAGGGCCTCTCTCGGCGGCGCGCCGCAAATTCGGACGTATCCACGTAGGACTCCATCTCTTCGCTCCAGGTTCGCTTATCCGGCCATTCTATCCCGCGTTGTCGAAGATGTGCTGCCAATGGATCGCCCGCCAGCGGGCTTTTCCGACGGGTGCGAATGCTCTCGGGCAGCCGCCCCGCAACCGCCTCACGCAATAACTTCTTCTCAAAGAACAAAGGGAACGGCGGCAGCGCGAGCAGATAATTGACGATCCGCAGATCGAAAAATGGATGTCGTACCTCAACGGGGTAACGCGTCACGCCGGCATTTTCTAGTTCGAACATGTGAGACCAATGTTGTGAGAGCGAGGCATGGCCTTCGATAAGCACCGGGTGAGGCGGCGAAACTGGAGCAGGCCACTGTTTCGCCCGTTCTTTCAAATCTAATCTCCGAGCAAAACCAGGCGCGAGCCAAGGCGGGTATTCCGATGTGGTTGGATCTTTTCCAAAAAAGTTTTTAGCCCGTCGCCAAATTCCAGGCAGCGGAGAAGGTCGGAGCCAAGCGTAGCGAGAAGTCTCCGTCAGTAGCTTTTGCCACTCTCTGTTTCGAACCATGTCCTTTACATAGGGCCACATCTGAAAGTGCATTAGGCTGTCGTTTCCTTGTCCAGAGAGCACTACGCGGCAACCTTCGGAAATTGCCCGAAACTGATCGAAAAGCCCCGCGAAGCAGGGATCATCCACAGGCTCGGGCATGTTGATGTCCGGGTCGTCCCAACGTTCGAATGGTTGCACGTTATCCATCGGGATAAACTGAATCGGGATGTTGAGAAAGTTTGCAGTCTCTCGGGCATATGCGCCTTCCTCATCAGGGAACAACGATTCGTACACCACCGTGTACGCGCGCAAATCCGGCGTACCGCCCACGCGTCTAGAAAGCTCGCGCGCAGTGGCCGCCACCGTCCCGGAATCCAGTCCGCCGCTCAATAATATTCCCGCACGATCCACGCGCGTGCGGTCTGCCACGGCCGCTTGCAGCAAGATTTGGAAATGTTCGACATAATCTTCCGCGCGGCGATAACGGATGCGCCCTTCCGTCGGCAGTAACCAGTAGCGTTGGATGCGTAGGCCCTCGGACGAGATTGTCATGGTGTGTGCCGCGGGCAGTCGCCGGATATCGCGGAAAGTGGTTGTTGCGACGTCGCAGTTGTGTCCAAACAACAGAAAGTCGCCGATCGCGGCGTCGTTCAATTCTTCGGAAACTTCCGGATGCTGGCGCAAACAATCCAGCGTGTTGCTGAAAAGAAAAAGCTCTCCCAGCTCGGCATAGTAGAAGGGCTTCACCCCAAAATGATCGCGCGCGCAAAACAACAGTTTCTTGCGCGCATCCCAGATCGCGAACGCGAAATCCCCACGCAAATGCTGGACGCACTCCGCGCCCCACGCGGCGTATGAGTGCAAAATCAATTCGGAGTCAGTTGCAGTGCGGCCCGGCGTGCCGTAGTTCTTCTGTGCGATCTGAATTCTAAGTTCTTCGCGACAATCGATCCGTGCATCCGCTGTAATGAAGAATCGACCGTCTAGGCTGGCCGGCTGCCGTTCGAGTTGCGATTCTCGCGTCGTCCGCAGCAGGGTGTGACCGAAACCGATCGCACCGCTCGACCACGTGTCCAGCCAGTCCGGACCACGGTAGGAGAGAAAATGAGTAAGCGCCTGCAACAGCGTCCGGTCCACCGGCGCATCGTTGCGTTCGTAAATGCCGATGATGCCGCTCACTCGGTTCGCGCCTCCAGAGGCGAGATGGGACCGTCGAATGGGACGAAGTGCAGATGCTCCGCGCCCGCGTTGTTCAGCGCCGCGGAATCCACTTCCACCCACGCATGCGCTTCGAAGCGCTCGAATTCCTTGCGCGCTCCGATGCGCAACTCCGCCGCAATTCCGCGCCGCCGCAGCAGCCACCACAGCACCAGCGACTGCTCCAGGCAATTTGTGCCGAGGAAAACATTGCGCGCCGCAGCCGCTGCCATGCGCGCGATCACTTCCGCGGACTCTTTTTGCGATGGGGTTTGCTGGCGCGCGATGGTATCTGCGGATGGTGCCAGATGAGCCAACACACTTTTCCAGCGGCGAAAGCCCGCGAGCCGCAGACCCAGCCACGTGGCGAACAGTCCGCCGGCGGCCTCCAGCGCGACCCCGCGCTCATAACCACTCAGCTGCCAGAATTTTTGCCAGCGTTCCATCATGATTGTTGCCTTATCGGCATCGAACCCGTCGTGGTCCACAACGCATGTCGTGTCATCCTGAACCCGATTGTCAGAACAAAGTCGCGCTGTTCACGCACTGGCCGCCGCGCCGCGAATTTCGATCAGCCCTTCGCTGCGCATGGTTTCCAGCAGCGCCAGCAGGTCATTACCGCAGCGCACTTCGTCCACTTCATATTCTTCCAGCAAGGCGTTGCGCAGTTCTGTGATGCTTTTCGGCTGCTTCAGCAGATCCCAAACACGCGCGCCCACGGGATTCATGCCGTAGTAAACGCTACTCTTCAAATTCAGGATCGCTGACTCTTCGCCGAGAGGACACGAGACCTGTTCCGACACAGCTACAACAATCGTATGCAAGGAGAGAGGTGCGTCCATTGCGGCCGCTCCCGTGGTATTGGGCTGGCGCAAATCTTCCGCCTGCCAGTTCGGTGGCGGAGGACCGGTTCGATACACACGCCCTGCGTTATCGACTCGACCTGATCTATTCTACTGTCAGTCCCGCCGAACCGCAATGACAGAACTGGATTCGCCCTGGCGATATCAGTTATAACGTTTGCAATGCCTTCGCCTGCGATTTTCGTCGAAGCGCTCGAGAAATATTTTCCACCAGCGCGTTCCGGTTGGCGTGCGCTGCTGCATCCTGTAGCGCGAGCCACGGAGCGCGCGCTCGCCGGGATTTCCTTTTCGGTACAACCCGGTGAGGCTGTGGCAATCGTGGGGCCGAACGGCGCCGGAAAGTCCACGCTGCTCCGCATTCTCGCCACGCTGGTTCTTCCCACCCGCGGCCACGCGACGATTTCCGACTGCGACGTCGAACGCCAGCCCTGGCGCGCGCGACGCCAGTTTGGTTACCACACCGGCGGCGACGAGGGCTTTTACACTCGATTAAGCGCCCGTGAGAATCTCAATTTCTTTGCCGCTATGAACAACATGTCCCGCGCGGACGCTGGCGCGCGCATCACGGTCACCGCGGAACGCATGGGCATCGCAGCGGAACTGGATCGCCAGGTACGCACTCTTTCCACGGGTATGACGCATCGCGTGGGCTTGGCGCGCGCGATGCTGCATCAGCCTGCGGTGCTGCTGCTCGATGAACCCACGCGCAGCTTGGACCCGCTAGCGGCTGCGGACTTCAGGCGACTGCTGAAGGACGATCTGGTGCGCCGGCATGGCACCACGCTGCTGTTCGCTTCGCACACTTTGAGCGAAGTCGCCGAGATTTCCGACCGCGTGCTATTGCTGGAAACAGGGCGTGTTACGGCTTTCGATTCTCCGCGCGGACTTTGTGTCGCGACAGGCGCCGCGAACCTGGAAGAAGCGATCACGCGATTGGCTCGCCATTCCGCGCCTGCCGAGGCGCAGGCATGAACCTCGCGCTCTCTCTGCGAAAAATTGCGGCGTTCTTCGCGCGCGATTTTGCAATTGCTCGCGGTTATCGCGGAGCGCTGCTGCTGGAAACGATCGAGGCTCTTTTCGGCGTCGCGACGTTCTACTACCTGTCGCGCTTCGTCGAAAGTCCCGAGCTAACGCGGGCGCTGCCGGGCGGCAGCAATTATTTTGCGTTTGCGCTGGTAGGCTTCGCGTTTTTCGATTATCTCAGCGTTTCGTTTACGGCATTTGATTCCAGCATCGAGGAAGCGCGGCAGAATCGCACGCTGGAAGCTTTGCTGGTGACGCAGACTCCGCTTCCGGTGATCCTGGCCGGCTCGGCGGTGTATCCCTTCACGGCTCTCGCGCTGCGGACATGCGTCTATCTTGCGTGGGGCGCGCTGCTTTTCGATTTCACGCCACGCACGGCGAATTGGCCGGGAGCTGTGGCAATTCTGCTCGCGTCCATTCTGGCGTTTGCAGGGCTGGGAATTATTTCGGCAGGCTATTCAATTCTTTTTAAGCGCGGAAACCCGGCGAAGTGGCTGGTGCTGGGAATTTCGGGCCTCGTCGGCGGGATGATGTACCCCGTCAGCGTGCTGCCCGGTCCACTGCGCTTAGTGGCGCGCTTGATTCCCGTCACTTATTCGCTGGAGGGGATGCGCGCTGCGGTGCTGGGGGGCGCGGGATGGCGAGAGCTGTGGCCTTCGATCGCGGCCCTGCTTCTGTTTGCCGCGATATTGATCCCGCTATCGTTCGCGATATTCGCCTGGGCGCTGCGCCGCACCAAAATTACCGGCACGCTGACCCACATCTGAACCTGTAGAGGTTCTGGCCGGGCTTGTGGCGCGGCTCAGGGTGCAGTAGAGTTTTTGCATGGGTGAACAGGCCTGCGTGATGAAAGTTCCGTTGCTGGATCTGCAATCTGAATATGCGGAGTTGCGCGATGAGATCCTGCCTGCGCTCGACCGCGTCTGCCGCAATTCGTCGTTCGTGCAGGGTGAAGAGGTCGAGGCCTTCGAGCGCGAGTTCGCCGATTTCTGCGGCGTCAAGCACTGCGTCGCGCTGAGCAGCGGGACCGCCGCGCTGCATTTGGGTCTGCTGGCGCTGGGAGTGCAGTCTGGCGATGATGTGATCACCACGCCGAACTCTTTTCTTGCGACAGCGGAAGCCATCACCTATTGCGGTGCGCGCCCCGTGTTCGTGGATATTGATCCGGCCACCGCGAATCTGGATCCCCGGCTCATCGAACGATGTATTACGCCGCGCACGCGCGCCCTTCTTCCTGTGCATTTGTATGGCCGGCCCGCGGACATGGACCCTATTCGTGAAATTGCCGCGCGACGCCACCTGCGCGTCCTGGAAGACGCGGCGCAAGCTCATGCCGCGCGCTATCGCGCGCAGCGCGTCGGGTCTCTGGGCCTGGCGGCTGCGTTCAGTTTTTATCCCACTAAAAATTTGGGCGCTTATGGAGAGGGTGGCGCGCTCACGACGAATGATGACGCCATTGCGAAATTCGCTCGCGCCGCGCGTTCGCACGGCCAGACTGCGCGTTACGATCATGAATTTCCCGGCTACAATTATCGCATGCAAGGATTTCAGGGCGCGGTGCTGCGCATCAAACTGCGCCGCCTACACGCATGGACGCAAAAACGCCGCGAAATCGCCAAGGAATATCGCCGCCTGCTCGAGGGCGCGCGCCTGGATATTCCGCATGACGATCCGCGCGACGAATGCGTCTATCATCAGTTCGTGATTTACGTGAAGAACCGCACGTCGGTAATCGCGCAACTTTCCGCGCGCGGCATTGACACCGCCGTGCATTACCCCAAGCCAATTCATCTGCAGCCCGCATACTCCTCGCTAGGCTATCCCGCCGGAACATTTTGCAATGCCGAACGCGCCTGCGAACGCGTGCTGAGCTTGCCGCTTTTCCCCAGCATGACTGCCGAGCAAGTGAGTTACGTCGCCACGTCGGTGCTGGAAGTCGTCGGAAGAAAATAAGCACGCACTCAGGCGGTCCGTCGCTTTCTAACGCGAGCGTCGAGCCGCGGAGCGAATTGCTTCCGATGGCGCCCTTGTATCCCCGGAATCACGATGAGTCTTCGTGCGGGCCTTTCGGAGCCGGACCACAGGGCGGTTGGGCGCGATCTCGCTTGCATCGCGTTCACTGACCAATTAGTTAACGAGGCAATATAAAACGTGGGGTCGGCACTTTTGCCGCCGTGATATATTTCGTTCGCGATTCTCTCCAGCAGAAAACGCCGAGCGCTTTTTGAGCACCCGTGTGGCGCAACCATAACGGCGAAAACGGAGGCAGTGATGACTTATTTTGGCCGGCCGATCGCGCTAGCGTCGGCGGTGGCGCTGTTAACTTCGATGGCACCCGCGGCGATGCCTGGTAATCATTCGGCTGCAGCTTGCCAGGCGGCGACGGCCGCCGGCGCCACAGTGAAGCTGGCGATCCTCTCGATCGGAACCACGGTTGTCGCGAAATTGCTCACCAATATAGATTCAGGAACTTGCAAGCCGGGCGATGCTGTCGAAGCTGAGATTACGCGGGACGTTTCTCAAAATCACAAACTTGTATTAAGAACCGGCACTCGCGTAATCGGACATGTCGTGGCACTCGATACGTCCTCGGCACACACACCGGAGTCCAGGATCGCAATTTCTTTCAATTCAATCTCGAAGAAGAGCGGCGAGCGCGCGCAAATTTCCTTCGTGATACAGGCACTCGCGATTCCACCTGGGTTAAAAGAGAGAGACGAAATTCAAGGCGATCGACCAATGGAGGCCGCCGCTATTATCGCAGCCACTGCCGGCGGTAGCATCGGGGGACCACTTCCCCAGGGACAGCTTCGACCGGAGGATTCCGGCGTTTACGGCATTGCGGGGCTCAGCCTCGCGGTGATGACAACGGAAACGGGTTCGCAGTTTCCCGTCCTGAAATCCGCCAGCGAAAATATTCGCCTCGCGAAGGGAACACAGATGGTTCTCCGCGTCGTACAGAATTAGACTTATGCACTCGCGGGAATCAATGACTCGATGGTGGAGAACGATTTCAACTCAAGTTCAGTTCAGAAAGGCAGAGTATTGTGCCTCCAGCCGCGTTGCGGCGCGCTGTTTCGTCCTGCGGTAAAAGTGGACCAGCCATTCACCGATTGCAAATGACGCGGAAATGAAAAGACTGGCGAACAGGTAGCGCCTCGCTTCAGTTTTCAAAATCGTATTGTCAAACCGTCCCCACCACGGCCCGAGAAAGCCGACCGACAATAGAATTGAGACGCCGATGGCAATGGCCAAAAGCAGAAACGCCAATCGATTCCACCACGGTTGCCCAGTTTTCAAACTTTCCTGAGAAAGCCCAACGTACCGCGGCGATTGCGCGACGAGTTGTGAATCGGTCAGCGCTTCGGCGACGGGCAACATTCCCGTCACAAGGGAGGACACTTCATGCATCTCGCTCGATACGCTGGTTTCGGAATCGGACTCGCTTGTCGCGTGGAAGAGTGTTTCGCGATGGGCCAAGAGCCAATGGCTGCCTGCTTTCAGACTGATCCCGCGAGGCCACTCCCGAGACAAGATTGCGGCGCAACGGCCAGGTGCAAAGAATCGCTCGATTAGCGCGCCGTTCTCTCCTGTCAATGTGAAGCGGCTTTCGAACTCGATCTGGCCGGGCAGAGAGACTTTCCTCCACCATCCGCGACCCAGGAAGGAAACTGTGCGCGTCGGTTTCAAATCGAACTTCGGGAACGAACGATCGCTAAACCGGTAGCCTACCCAATAGAGGTAATAGGTTCGGCCTTTGGAGCGGTGATGAACTTCCTGAAACGAAAAAATCTGGGCGTGCTTATTCGGCCACCGCAAGGTGTGAACGATTAAGTTTGGGCCGATACTTAACTCATCCGCGAGCTCGTTCTGATAGGGGTTTCCCTGTTCCCAGAATTCGCTGCTCATCGCTCGTGCCGATCCTCTCAGCGCGGCGGCGCGCATATCTCTGGGAGTCTTCATGAGGACCGACGAAAACCTCCACAACCATATGGCGAAGGCCGCCAACAGTCCAAAGGTGAGAAATTGAGTTGCGTCCAAGTGCATGATTGTTACTTCGATACCATCGATTGTAGGCGAAATTGATCCAAGTGTGAGCTAGCTGGATCATCAGGTGTGTGGGGAATACAAACATTACATTCAACCGCAGATGCAGGCTATTCGATACGCAGGAGCTCCAGGATATCGAGCCGGGCAATGCGGCGGGTGCCGGCCCAGATACTTGCCGACGCGACCAGAGCGATCGAGAGAAAAGATGAAATTAAAGTGGCAAGATCGACGGACTTTGCGCCTTCGGCGAGGCTTTCCAGAAAGCGTCCGGTGAACATCGCGCCAGCGATTCCGAAAATCGCTCCGGCCACCACCGTCAACAAGCCCTGCCCGAGCATCGTTCTGCGAAGCGCGGCCGGCGAGGCACCGAGCGCGAGGCGCACACCCATTTCGTGTGTGCGCCTCGCGACGGCGTAAGAAACGACGCTGTAAATTCCAATCACAGCCAGGAACAGCGCAAAGGCCGCGAAGAACAGAACTGCGGTGCGGTAAAATTTCGGGCGCGCGACGGCGTCCGTCATGCGCTGCTCCATCGTTTTCACCCCGAATACGGGAACCTGCGTATCCACAGCCCGGATCGTATCGCGAATGGCAGGCAGCGAATCTTCGGCCCGGCCATCCACGCGGGCCACGAATGTGGAAACGAACCCGCCTGGCGAATGCACCGGCACAAAAATTTGATTGGAATGCGCGGTGTCCATCGTGTCCGTCATGTAGTCCATGCCTGTGACGACGCCGATTATTTTCCGCGGGGTGCTTTTCCCGATGGTGACCTCGTGCTCCAAAGCGTCTGCCGCCGAACCAAATTCCTCCGCGAATCGTTCGTTGACGACAACTATCAGTGCGTCCGATCGTACTTCCGCATCCGTGAACTCGCGCCCGTAGAGAATTCGTCCTCCCATCGTTTTGAAATAGTCGGACGACACCGGAATCATCGTGGAATTTTGTTTGGCTGCGTGCCCGTCGAATCCGAACGGCCCTCCGACAAATCCCGTGGCGCCGAGCGGAAGGAATTCTGTTTCGCTGGCGCTACGAACGCCTGGGAGCCGCCGGACGCGATCGAGAGCTTCTTCGAAATAGGGAAGTTGGTGCCCTGCGACGCCACGCGTTGTCCCGTCCAGCGACACGCTCACCGTCACCAGGCCCTTCGCAGCGAACCCGCGGTCGGTTTTCATCACGCGAACGAATGCGCGGCCCACCGAAACCGACGCCGTCAGCAGGATGATCGTCAGCATCACCTGTCCGGCGACCAACGCTTGGCGAATCAGTCCTGCGTCGCGGGTGCTGCTGGACACGCGCGCTCCGGATGGTTGAGCGCGTCCCGCATGTAGTGAAGGCAAGGCACCAAAAAATACGCTGCTGGCGATGGCCGCAGCGGCCGCGAAGCACAGTACGCGTCCGTCGAGGATTGAATAAGATTGTGTGGGAAGTGGCGCCGGCTGAACCTTTGTTGCTAGCGAAATCGTCCAGAACGCGACGAGCAGCCCGGCGATGGAGGCAACGAAAGAAAGCAGCAGGCATTCCGTCAGCAACTGCTGCACGATTCTCGCGCGGCTGGCTCCCAGCGCCGAGCGGATGGAAAGTTCCGTGGCGCGGTCCGCGGTGCGCGCCATCAAGAGGTTTGCCACATTAGAGCAGGCGATCAGCAGAATCAAAATCACGCCGGCCATCAACATCAGTGAAGCGTTTTTCAGCGGACCTGCGAGTTCGTCTTGCAGCGAAGCCATCTTCGGATGGTGCTCGGAATTGCCAAGCTCGTCTCGCCGCGGCCAGAGGCGGTCTGCTTCCACCACGAATGCTGCGCGGGCTTGCGGCCACGTGATGCCTGGTTGCAACCGCGCGATCGTTTGCCATCCGTTATTTCCGGGGGAATAATTTGCTGCGTACCAGAGGTCGCTCTTGTTCGGATAGTTGAATCCGGCCGGCGCGATTCCAATCACAGTCAGCGGCATACCATTCATGCGAATCGTCGAACCAAGCGCCCGCTGGTCGCCTGCAAAAAGCTGTTGCCAGAGTCCGTAGCTGATGACCGCGACGGCATTTTTACCTGGTGTATCCTCGCCGTCGCAGAACCATCGCCCCAGCACCGGGTGTGCTCCAAGGACCGCGAAGAAATTCCACGACGTGTAGGAAAGATGGGCTCGCACCGGGCTTTGCGCTGCGCCCAGGTTGACGTCGAATTGCTCGATGAGTGCGGCATCGGCGAGATATGTGCCTTGTTGCTGCGTCCATTCATGAAATTCTTTTGCGCTGCTGTGCGGCGGAAAGAATGTTCCCAGTGAGACCAGACGGCTGGGGTCGTGAAATGGCAACGAGCGCAGCAGCAGCGCATTCACTACACTGAAAACACCGGTGTTTGCGCCAATGCCGATGGCTAATGCAAGGATTGCAAACCCGGTTTGTCCCGGACGGTTCGCCCAGAGCCGCAGCGTGTGCCGGACATCCTGCGATAGCTCACGCGAAAATTGCAGTGGGATGGATACCGCCAGATCAGCCAGAAGGCGCAGCCAAAGTTTTGTGAGTGCGAAGGGGCCGCTTGATTCCGCAAGTTCGTCGCGCAATTCGCATTCCATCGGTCCGGCATAATCGTCGCGGAAGCCGGCTGGATAAAGCTTGAGCAGGAAGCGATACAGCTTCAGAGAGAAAGGTGCGCTAGGCATGTTTTGGCGATCCGAATGTCGCCGTGGCCAATTGCGCAAGTTCGCGCATGCGCGCTGCCTCGGCTTGCGCTACCTTGCGGCCGTAACTAGTGATCCGGTAATAGCGACGGCGCTCGTCGTCGAGATGCGGATCCGGCCGGTTGTCGGACTCCTCGATAAGTCCTAACGCCAGCATCTTGTTGATGGACCCGTAGAGCATGCCGGGGCCTAGGTTTAGCTTGCCGTTCGTGCGGCGGGATATTTCGCGTTTGAGGGCGTAGCCGTGTCGTTCGCCTTCGCCGAGTGACAGCAGGATGTGGAAGAACGCTGGAGAGAGCGGTGTGAGCTGGTTCGCGGTTTGTCGGTCGCTGGAAGACATAGTAGTACGGAAACAGACATAGTGTTTCTCTGGCCGAACATCTTGTCAAGCGCCAAGTCCGGCTGGAAAGCGTCTGGGGAAAGACCGCCGCGCACGGAAATTTGGACGCTCTAGCGAGAACAGCAATCCGTACGCGTTCGCCGGTGGATTTACAGCGATTCGTGGCGTGGGTTCGGTGATTCGGGGGTGTCGCGATTGGCGGCTTGGGTGAAACCGGCCACGCCGCCGGCGCCGCCGGCGCCGGCTACGTTGGTGGCGCGTTCGCGTAGCATTTGGGCGAGGCCATCGAAAACTTTGGAGCAGGAATCGCGCAGGGCCTGGTCGGCTGAACGCAGCAGCGATTCGATTCCGTTCTGGCCGTGCTCGTTGAGTCGGCGGACGGAAGCCATCACCCAGGAATCGGCCGTGGTCTGCAGGCGATCTTGGAACTTTGCGGCAGCGTCGCCGCTCACGCGTTCCAGCTGCGCGGTCCATTCGTTTTGGTGCTCGTCGCGCTCGGTGCGGAAACCTTCGAGCGCCGAGGCAAATTCCTGTCCCAGCACCGCGCGCCCTTCGCTCACGCTCGTTTCCCACTGCGACGCCATCTGCGCGCGGAAACGCTCGACGGACGAAAACGCATTCATGTCCAGTTGATGCAGCAGCTCTTGCGTGGCGTGGTCAAATTCCTCCGACCGCTCGCGCCGCGTGGTTGCGGTGGTGGCGGAGAACTGTGTCGTCTCGCGATCGGATACTTCGTGCAGCAACTGACCGAAAGAAGCCGCCGCAGCTTCGGCCGCGCGATCGAGGTCGGTGCGCGTGCGCGCCGTCACCTCGCCGGCGATGCCTTCCACCTGCGCCCGGATTTGTCCCAAGTGCGCCGCGGATTGAGCCGCGAGCTGCGTTTCGAATTTCTGCGCCGCCTCCGCGCTCCTTTGTCCGAATCCGGCCTCGGCGGTCACAAACGATTGCTCCACGAGCGCCTGCAAACGCGCGCGCGCTTCCTGCTGCAGCCACTCGGAAGTGTGCCCGATGGATTCAGCCGCTGCATGCGACGCGCGCACTCCGCTCGCGTCCAATTCCTCGGACCACTTCACCAGCGCATCCTTGCGCGCGGCTTCGAAGTCTGTGTGCAAGCTTGCCAGAGTCGCGGCAACCTGCGTGGCAACTTCGCGCTGATTATTTTCAGAGACCTGGCGCAAGCGTTCGCGGTGCAAGCGCAAGCTATCTTCGAGCTGCACTTCGCGCGCGGCCAGTTCGTGCAAGAGCGCGGGAACGCGTTCCAGATGCGGCGCGAGTTTGGCTTCGGCTTCAGCGACGGCGCGCTCCTGGAACTGGTGGCTCAGCGAATCCAGCACAGGAATCGCCCGCTGCGCAACATCCGCCGAGAGATTTTCCATGCGGCGATTCATTTCCGCCGTCTGCGCGTCCAGAATTCTTTCCAGGCGCCGGTGCAACTCGTTCACGGTATCGTGGCTGGCGGCTTCCAACTGCGCCGAAAATTCTTCGGTGCGGCTGGCGACTTGTTTTACTTCCGCCAGCGAGCTGCGCGCCTTTAGCACTTCTTGCTCCAGCGCAGATTGAATCCCCGAAAATGTTTCGCGCGCCTCGGCGGCGGCTTGCGCGAATGGCTGGCGCAGTTCGCCCAGCCGCTCCGTCATTTTCTGCTCGGCGTTGCGCAGCACTTCCTGCGATCGTTCCGAAAGCTGATCGACCATCCGATGCAGATTATTATCGAGCGACGATTGCAGCAGCTCGTTCCATTGGCCTTGCGCCACGGTCATTTCCGATTCCAGGCGCTGCCGCCAGACGGTCACCGCACTGTCGCGGGCCGCGATTTCTTCCTTCGACGGTTCCGTTGACCGCATTGAACGCGCGGCGTCGGCTGATTCCAGTTGCAGCAGCACACGCGCCACCTGGCTGGTGGCCTCCTGCGCATTGCCGCTTTCGGCGCGCAGTGTTTCGGCCTGACGAGCGATCTCATCCAACAATTCCCGCGCTTGCCCGAATTTTTCGTCGAATCCTGATTTCAGGGCGCCCAGCGCTTCATCCTGCTTCGCAGCCACTTGCGCGAAAAATTCGTCGCGCGCGCCGGCCTGCATCTTTTCGATCTCGCTCTTCCACTTCCTGAAAAGTTCCTCGGCGTTGCTGGCGCGCTCGCGCACGGTTGCCGCGGCAGTCTGTAGCACCTCTTCGCGCGCCTGTTCGGCTGCCGCCAGTACCGCATCCTTGGCCTGACGATCCATCTCCGCGCGTAGTTCCCGCAGGAGCGGATTATCCGCAGACGGAGCAGCAGCTTCGCTCTGTTGCGCCGCTTCAAGCGCGAGCTCCTGCGCGGGCTCGTGCGCCGTATGAGTTTCCTGCGAATCAATTTTTGCTTCGGTCTTGAATTGGTCCATAAAATTCCCTAGGTTCCCCGCCGTATTCGCAGTGGCCGGCTGTTCGTTGAAGCGTGGTATCGATCTTTCCGGCAACGGAACAGATTCGGGAATCGCCGCGGCTGCGCTATTCCATTCCGCAGTGTCCGTTCCCCAGATATTCGCCGGACTTTCCAGTTCCACCGCAATCTGAAAGAAATCGCGAATCGAATGCGGCCGCTGCACCCAGGCAACGCGTGCGCGCAACGTCGCTCGGGAATTTCCGGTTGAGTCCGCGTTGGCATTCGTCGCCGCGTTTGCGTCCGCAACGTTCTGCGCCACTCCTGCAGGAAGATCCAACGTCACCCAGGTATTACGCGGCAGATGGTGCTTGGAAGTGTAGCGGCATCCATGAAGATTGAATGCGAGCGTGGTGGTGCGTTCTTCGAAAGGCTGGCCGAGCAGGTCAATCCCGCGCACAATCAACGGCAAAGATTCCGAAACTCGTTCGCTGCGGCGCCGTTCTGTACTGGATTGGTTCAAATCCACTTCTCCACCGGGTTCCCCTGCGGGTTTCCGTGACGCGTTGTTCAAAGCTCCGTGCGAGGCGCTGCGAAACGCACGACGCGAAGCGATGAGCGAAAGAATAGCACTCCTCGCGAGGCGAATCGAGAAAAGAAAGCGTGCCAAAATGGGAATTCTGCGGAACGGAAAAACGCACGCGGCGGCTGCGCATCGCCACAGCCGCCGACCTGCCAACTAATGGTCTACTTCTTCTTCTTTTTCCCCAGGGACGTGTCTTGCCCACCGCTCATCGCGGTCAAACCGTCCAGTGCGTCCTTGCAGAGCTTGCCCGTAGCATTATCCGCGCCCGTATCAATACACTTCTGATAGGCCTCGGCGGTTCCCGGCGGAATGATGTACGTCATTTTGTCGCCTTCCTGCTTGGTATCGATTGTCGCGGTCAGCGCGCTTCCCAGCATGTACCAGGTAACCTGATCTTTGGGATCGGCTTGAGAGGCTTTTTGCAGCGGCGCTACAGCTTCCTTCATGCGTCCCTTGTTGCTGAGCACGATGCCCAGATTTTTCCAGCAGGTGGCGGCAGACGCGGGATCGAGCGCCGTCACTTTGTCGCAGGCAGCGCTAGCGCTGTCGAATTTGGCTTGGGCATCTTTCGGATCCGTGGTCGACGCGCCCACGTTCGCCAGGTTGGTGGCCAGACCGACGTAATAGCCGGCGACCGGTTTCGTATCAATGGCTTTCTGAAACGCATCCGCCGCATCCTGATATTTTCCGGCGCATTCGTTCGCGGATCCCAGGTTGCCCAGGATCATCGCGCGGTTGTTGACTTCCTTTTCTCCCAGGTTTTGCACGGCTTGCCCGAATTCGGTGGCTGCGGTCGTGCAGTCGGTGGTGCGCTGCGCTTGCAGCGACGCTTTCTGGTCCGCCGGCGCCGCCTTGATTTGCGCGCGTAGATCATTGCCCGCGCCCAGAGCGGCCACTCCGGCGTCGAAATGCTGCTTCATCAGCTTGAATTTATCTTCTGTTTCTTCTTTCTTCTTGGTCTCTTCCGGATGCGCCGCGGCCGTTGCCGCCGCCACCTGCTTCAGGTCCAGCTTGTAATTATTTTCTTGTCCGTCGGTCACCTGATATTTTTCGGAATAATTCAGGCTGACCAAGGTGATCACGTAGATTCCACTGCGCATTCCCAGCTGCACGAATTTTCCGTTCTTGTCCGTCTTCACGGTGAAGGTCTGGCCCGTGTCAGGAAGTTTGATCGTCACCGTCTGATCCGCGTATGGCTTGCCGTTTTGATCCAAAACTTCGCCGTTGAGTCTGCCTGTGCCTTGCGCCAGCGCCGTCGCGGCCAACATCGCCACCAGCACCCAGGTCCCCAGGATGGAAATCGGTTTTCGCATGTGCGTAGCTCCTCCGCCAGTGAATTGCCGCAGCTTATTATTTCTCAATCTGCGCTCCCGCGCGAGCGGCAGACCTTTGCGCCGGGAAAATATAGCCGGGCGCAACGGGCCACTATCGCATATTCTGTTCGCGGATTTTAAGATTTTTCTGCGATGGTCATGGCGTTTCCGGAAATTTCAGCGTCCGGTCTGCGGGCCGCCCGGCCCAGGACTTTGCGGCGCGCTCGGCCGTCGCGCTGCGTAAAGGACTGCCGCCACGCCGACTACGATTTCCAGACAGCCGCCGATGACGGCAGCATGCCAGCCCCATCCCAGCGTGAGCCAGAAAATGGAAACCAGGAACGCGGGAATCGCGATGATCAAAAATGCCCGATTCATTTTTGCTGCGTTCCTTGCCGCGCCCTGCGCCGGCTACGGCCTGTACGTCGCTGCGGTCAGATCCGATTCCCACACCGTAATGCTCGAAACCGCCGCGCCGTTCGGCGTCGCGCGCATTTCCTTCGCGGTTTGCTCGTAAATGTGCCGCGCGATATTCTCCGCCGAAGGATTCAGCACGTCGAACGGCTTCAGCTCATTCAAATATTTATGATCTAGCGAACGAATCACGCCCTGGATTACCTGCTTCAAGTGCACGAAATCGTAAAGCAGCCCCGTCGCGTCCAGTTCCGCGCCGGCCAGCGTCACGCGCACTTTGTAGTTGTGCCCGTGCAAATCTTCGCATTTTCCCTTGTAGTTGCGCAGATTGTGCGCTGCGGCAAAGGTCTCGTCCACGCTCACTTCGTACATCGGCCTTCCTTAGTCAGGATGCTTTTCCATGAATCGCGCGACGTCCGCGATATCCTGCGTGGTTGTGTAATCAGGCAGGGACTCAAGAAAAATTCTACCATACTGCATTCGCGAGATGCGGTTATCCAGAATCGCCAGAATTCCGCGGTCCGTCTTCGAGCGGATCAGCCTGCCGAATCCTTGCTTCAACGCCAGGACTGCCTCGGGCACTTGATATTCCGCGAATGGATTGCGCCCGTCTTGCTGTAGAGCACGCACGCGCGCCGCGACGATCGGGTCGCTGGGCACCGCAAACGGCAGCTTATCAATGATCACGCAGGAAAGCTGCGTGCCGGGAACATCTACGCCCTGCCAGAAACTCGCAGTCGCAAAAAGCACGGCGTTTGGCGTCGAGCGGAAGCGCTCCAGCAGAATTGATTTCGGCGCGGTGCCTTGCAACAGCATTGGGAACGGTATGCGTCCCGACACGAGTTCATACACGCCGCGCATCTGCGCGTAGCTGGTGAAGAGGCAGAAGGCACGGCCTTTGGAAATTTCCAGCAGCTTCGTAATTTCCTGCGCCGCGCGCCTGGAAAATGATTCGTGGCGCACGTCCGGCATATCCGTTGGAATGTAGAGCAGCGCCTGGTCGTGGAAATCGAATTCCTGCGGCAGCACTTTTTCTTTCGCGGGTTGCAGTCCCAGCCGCTGCTTCAGAAAATCGAAGCGCCCGCCCACTGCCAGTGTCGCGGACGTGAGCACCACGGTGTCAAACTGATCGAAAAGCTTTTCGCGAAGGATTTCGCTCACGTCAATCGGCGTCGCCGTCAGCACGATGCCCCTTCCGCGCCGTTCGTACCAATAGACGTAGGATTTTTCCTCGCTCTCCAGCAGAAATTCGAATTCGCGCCGCAGGTCCGCGCCACGCCGCGCGAGCGTCACCACTTCCTCCGGCTTGGGATTCAGCGCTGACAGCTCCGTCTCGATTCGCTTCACGGCGGCGGACAAATCTTCGAACGCCTCGTGATTCTTCTCCAGAAACGATTTGCGTTCCGCCGGACCGAACGGGTAGCGCCCTTCGCGCTCCGGAAAATGTTCGAAAAACGCGCGCGCCCGTTCGCGCACACGCAGCAGATGTTTCCGCAGCGGCGTTGCTTCAATCTTTAGCAGGCGCAGCATGGCTTCCATGTCGCGAACCAGCTCTTCGAATTGGTAGCTCGATACGCGCCGTCCGAAATAATCGCTCGCCACGTCTTCGATTTCGTGCGCCTCATCAAACACCACTGCGGAATATTCCGGCAGGATCGAGCCGAAATCGTCCTGGCGAATCGCCAGATCCGCGAAAAATAGATGGTGGTTCACGATGATCAGGTCCGCTTCCTGCGCACGCTGTTTCATCGCCGTCAGGAAGCAGCGCGCAAATTCCGGGCACTTTTGTCCCGTGCACAGGTCGCTGCGCGCGTCAATGCGGTGCCACAATTCCGCGTCGTCCGGCAGGAAAGTCAGCTCGGAACGATCGCCCGTCTCCGTCAGTTTTTCCCAGTCGCGGATCTGCGCGAACCAATCCACTTCGTCGATGCCTTTCAGCAGCGCTTGCCCTTCGAACTGGTGCACTTTCTGCCGGCACAAAAAATTGTTGCGACCTTTCATCAGTGCCGCCTTCAGGTTCGGCGCAAAATGCTTCTGCAGGAACGGCACGTCCTTGTCGAACAGCTGTTCCTGCAGGGATTTCGTAGCCGTCGAAATCACGACGCGCCGCCCGCTACGAATCGCCGGAATCAGATACGCCAGAGTTTTGCCCGTGCCGGTGCCCGCCTCAATGATCGCGTGCTGATGCTTCTGGAAGGCTTCATCCACGATTTCCGCCATGGCGAGTTGCGACGAACGGAATTCGTATCCCGGATGGCGGCTCTCCAGCAATCCGCCAGTCCCAAAGATCCCTTCGATCGTAACTTCCTCGGATTTTGTCGCAGCAGTGGCTTTTTTGGGCATTTGATCTTGAGGCACAGCCACTCGTAGCTGTGCGCTTGCGAAGCCTAACCGTTAAAGTAACATATGCGTGTGCATTGCGCTGACCGACGCCGGTCTGTGGGAAATCCGGAGAGGTGAATCTTGCGACTAAAACGCCTCGCCACTATTTTTCTGCTCTTGATGTCTTTTCCAGCGTTTGCCCGGCCAGATTTTCAAACGCCATCGGATACCTGCAAATTTGTCACGACGGCAAATCTGTCCGATCCTGAAGCGCCACGTTTCGATTCCTACCCGGTGCTGACTGAAGAGAAAGTATCTAATCCGAAGCTCGATCTCTCGAGCAACCCAATCGCGAAGCGATATCGAACTGTGTTGCGTTATCAGGTATCCGAAGGTGCAAACTTCGCCGGCCACTATAGGGTCGCGATCTGGGGTTGCGGTATGACTTGTGCAATGTTTGCGGTTGTAAACCTAAAGACGGGGCAAGTGATCACACCAAAACGGGCGAGTACCGTATTCGGCATTCATCTGGCGGCCGACGATTTTCTGCCAAATGCTGAAACTGGCGGCTGGGGGTTTCGCTATACAACCCGGAGCAACTTGCTGGTCCTCGTAGGCATGCTGGACGAGGACGAATCAAGGGATGGAGCGTTCTACTTTGCGCTCCAAAACGAAAAGCTGATCCCGATTCATTCGACGATCGTCAAGAAAAACTGCGAAAATGCGAACCCGTGAACTGTGTTGATGCCCGCGATGGCTAAGCGCCGGCGCAGGGAATCCCCGCTGTCGTGATACTGTAGAAGCCTCGCACGCGTGCTGTGCAACTCAAATGACCTCCCAGCTCCCCTCCATCGTAATCGTCGGCCGCCCTAACGTCGGTAAGTCCACGCTATTCAATCGCCTCACCGGCACGCGCCGCTCCATCGTCACCAACGAGCCCGGCATCACGCGCGACCGCATCTACGGAACCGCGAATTGGGAAGGCCGCAGCTTCGAAGTGGTGGACACTGGCGGGATCGTCCCTGAAGACAAAGCCGGCATCCCCGGTGAAATTCTGCGCCAAGCCAGCGTCGCAATTAAAAACGCGGCGCGCGTGATTCAGATTGTTGACGGCCGCGTCGGCCCCACACCACTCGATCAGGAACTGGCGCAATTGCTGCGCCGCGCCGGCAAGCCGCCTATTCTCGCGGTCAACAAAGTGGACACGCCACAGCAAGCCGTGGATTTTTCCGCGCCATTCTACGAATTAGGTGACGAAGTTTTTCCCATTTCTGCCGAACACGGTTTCGGTGTGGACGTGCTGCTCGACGCCGTCACCGAAGAAATTCCCAAAGGCGAGCCGGAGCCGGAAGCGCCGCATGTGAATATCGCCATCATTGGCCGGCCGAACGTCGGAAAATCCACGCTGCTGAATCAGCTCGTTGGCGCGGAACGCTCCATCGTTTCCGCCGAGCCTGGCACCACGCGCGATGCCGTGGACACCGTCGTCGAGCGCAACGGCAAAGCCTATCGCTTCCTCGACACCGCCGGAATTCGCCGCAAAGGCAAGACGAAGCTGATCGCCGAAAAATTAAGCGTCATTATGGCCCGCCAGCACCTGGAGCGCGCGGACATCGCTCTGCTCGTCGCTGATTCCGCGCAGGGCATCACTTCGCACGACGCTACCATCGCCAGCTACGCCGAGCAATCCGGCCGCTCCGTGATCATCGTCATGAACAAATGGGACCTGGCGCTGGAAGCCGCGCAGGATTTGTCGTCAGAGAAGAAGAAACGCGGCGGGAAATTCGTGGCTTTCAACGCCAACAAGCTGGTGCAGGATTACGAGCCTCTGGTTCGCGCCCGGCTAAAATTTCTCTCCTACGCGCCGGTGGTATTTCTTTCAGCCAAGACGGGAGAAAATATAGACCGCCTCTACAACTTGATTGATAAAGTTGTCGCAGCTCGCAACAAACGCATTTCCACCGGCGAACTGAATCGCTGGGTCGCGAAAGTGGATCTCACGCGCGGCACTTCGCCCGCTAGCCGCGAAGTGAAGATTTTCTACATCACGCAGGCCAGCACGGCGCCGCCCACTTTTGTGCTGTTCACCAACCAGCTGAAGCCGCTGCATTTCAGCTATCAGCGTTTCCTGGAAAACGAGTTGCGCAAGGAATTCGGTTTCCTCGGCACACCCATACGCTTCACGCAACGCCTGAAAAAACGCGGCTCGCGCCACCGCGAACGCAAAGATCCGCGCAAATCATGAGCCCTGATCAAATTGCAGGGGTTGACACGGCCGGAAATCGGCCTACGATACAAATTGAGATGGCAAGCGCATTTCCAGCACCGGATGCATCGCCCATGGACGACAGGGAAGAGAAGAGCCTATTCCGCATTGGCGAGGTCAGCCGCTTGACGGCGACCAAGGCCTTTGTCCTGCGCTATTGGGAAACCGAATTTCCCATGTTGCAGCCGGTGAAGAGTCCCAGCGGCCATCGCCTCTACCGCCGTGAAGATATCGAGACCGTTTTTGAAATCAAGCGGCTGCTGTACGAAGAGGGTTTTACAATCGCCGGCGCGCGTAAACATTTCGAAGAGCGGGGCCAGGAACACGGCGAAGAATCGAGCAACAGCAGCGCCGCCGCTGCGGGAAATGGCGCCGCGGAACGCTCCGCTGCGCACTCTCGCTCTCACGCCGGGGCACCGCGCCGCGAAGCTCCCACGCAGCGACAGCGCAAATTTCTTCTCGATTTGCACGAAGAACTCCTCGGCGTCTTGACCCTTCTCGAACGCGAGTGATACGCTACACACGGTGCAAGCGGTCGGGACGTAGCGCAGCCTGGTAGCGCGCACGCTTGGGGTGCGTGAGGTCGCTGGTTCAAATCCAGTCGTCCCGACCATCTTCCTCTCCGC
>Ga0209169_10000601_pt1 | contig 21977 bp, 19 predicted proteins | sample HubBroMetageWRM4_FD_188346 | JGI IMG/M metagenome (GOLD analysis project Ga0209169, IMG submission 188346) | Warmed soil microbial communities from the Hubbard Brook experimental Forest, New Hampshire - Hubbard Brook CCASE Soil Metagenome WRM 4... | ecosystem: Environmental > Terrestrial > Soil...
AGCCTGCAGCGTTTAGGTTCAGTACGAAACCGGTGTCGGGTCCCGCACCGCCGATTTTTGTCGCCTGCACGGGATTGACTGTCGGGAAGTCGGTCGAGTTGGTGCTGCCCGCGACATAGACCGCTCCGGACGAGTCGACCGCGATCCCGCGGCCCACGTCGCCGCCGGTACTGCCGCCGACGTAAGTCGAGTAGACCAGCGCCGAGCCGCTCGGATTGAGCTTGGTGATGAATGCATCGCCATTGCCGTGATTGGTTGCCTGCAGCGGATTCACGGTGGGGAAATCGATCGCGGTGGTGGTCCCGGTCACGTAGGCGTTGCCGGACCCATCGGCAGCGACGGCATAGGCTACATTCGTATCGCTGCCGCCCAGAAAGGTCGAATAGATGAACGCCGTGCCGGTGGCATTGATCTTGGTGACGAATGCGTTGTCGGCCGCCGGACAGGCATTGCAAGCGGATTGAAACGGGTTCGTTGTCGGGAAGTCGACGGAATTGGTTTCGCCCGTTACATAGGCGTTGCCGTTCGCATCGGCGGCGATGCCCCAGGGAGTGTCCTGGGCACTGCCGCCGAGGTAGGTCGAGTAAATGAGGGCGGAGCCTGCAGGATTGTACTTCGCCACAAAGCCGGTGCCGGAACTCGGAGCGCTGGTCTTGTTCGTCGCCTGCAGCGGATTTACCGTGGGGAAATCGGTGTCCGCGGTGTTGCCCGTCACATAGGCGTTGCCCGCCGAATCGACGGCAATGCTCCAGGCCGCCTGTCCACCGCCGTCTGCCTCGGTTGGCGTGTTTCCGCCGAGGTAAGTCGAGTAGACCAGAGCCGACCCGTCGGGACTCAACTTCGAAACGAACGCGTCTTGATTGTTGAAGGTATTCGACGGCTGCACCGGGTTCACTGTCGGGAAGTCGGTTGCCCGCGTTTGGCCGGTCACGTAGGCGCTGCCGGTGGAATCAACGGCGATGGCGTTGGCCTGGGTCGGGCCAGTACCACCCAAGTAAGTGGAGTAGAGCAGAGCCGAACCCGCCGGATTGAACTTGGTCACGAAGGCACCACTCACGGGCATGTTCGGCAGCGGGTTTACTGTAGGGAAATTGTTCGAGCCCGCGAAGCCAGCAACATAGGCGCTGCCGGCCGAGTCGACGGCGATGCCGAAGCCTTGGTCCAAGTTGCTGCCGCCCAGATAGGTCGAATAGACGAGCGAAGGATCGATGATCAATGCCTTGCTGTGGTCATAGGTTCCCAGAGCAAAGCGCACCTGGTGTGACGCTGTCAGCACGAAGCGGCCTTGCGTCACGATACGTTGAGAATCGCCGGCGACCTGGTAGACGACTGGCTGGTTGAAACGCAGCTCGCCGCCGCCGATCTTGACCACCAGATCGCCGTTGGCGCCAATGCGCACAGGCATGCGATGCCCACTGCCCATCAATTCGCCGCGGTCCTCGGCTATGGTGAATCCGATGGCGCTCGGATCGGCGCCCGGGGCGACCACGAAATCATATTCGAGCTGGCCGGCCAGGTTGCCGTGATAGACAAGATCGACGCCAGGAAAAACATCCGCGTATTTCACCCCGGCGTAGTTCGGCAGATGGGTCCGCCACTTGCCCGGATCATTGCCGATGAAATAGTTGCTCTTGCCGGGCAGTTCGTCCGCGCCCGACACGCTTGCATTGTCGTTGGCGCCCACAAGCCTCATGCGGATCACGCGATTCGCGCCCACCGCGCTGCGCGCCGCGTTCGGTAGGGTGAGTACCGCCGCGTCGCGGGTCAGAAATACGCTGTAGCCTGGCCCGCGGGCGAGAAACTTAACCTGGCCATCGGTCTGGCCGGCGTTCGCTTCGAAAGCGAGCGGCAACTTGCCGTAATCCGGGACCTTTGCGATAGCCGATGCGGCGCAGATAACGGACAGCCCCAGGCCTGCCGAGAGAGTGACAAGTCGTTCGCGTTGCATTTCGATCCTTCCCCAAAAGGTTTTGTCGTGGGCGTTGCAGCGTTGCGCCGGGCGCAAAATCCACCGCATATGGGGATATGTGCAAAGCGGCGATGAATCCCCTCATCGACAAGCAATTTGAGGCGCGATGCCATTGCGTTCCTCATGGCGCAATTGTGGGCTGGGTAGAAATTTCAAATTGGTAGAAAAACCAATGAGTTAGAGGATCAAAACTTGCACCCGCGGATTGCCATCAAGGCCACGCTCGAAACTTCCCATTCAGTTGCGGTGACGAGGCGCGCATTTGCGAACGCAGGGGCTTGCCGGCAGGGATGCTGGAGGCGAAAAAAAAAGGCGCGGAAATTACTCGAGTCGGCTTGAATGCGAACGAATTTGCAGAGCGAAGAAACTTGGCGCTGCTCGAAGCGTTCAGGCTATGCGAAGGATGCGCAGATGGCACACCGCGAAGACTCGCCTGGCGATACGTGACAGGGCTGCCGGACGATTCGCTCCCGGGGAAATCAGGCGTGGTTTATGAGCCCAAGCACCGATTGAGTGGCGCCGCGGATCATGTAAACTGAGGGGCAGAACCCCGGCGCACCCGGGGTTTGCTGTTTTCACTGTTGGGCTAAGTGGCAGAGTGGTCATGCAGCGGCCTGCAAAGCCGTGTACGCCGGTTCGATTCCGACCTTAGCCTCCACATCATTTAATGCGCGGGCGGGAACGGGTAGAATCCCTTCCCATGTCCGAAGAAAGCTCGAATTTGGCGACGCTGCGGGCGGCCAACCCGGTTAGCGCAGTGGACCTGCGCCGCATCGGCGCTCATCCGGATCAGTGGTATCCGTTGGCGTGGTCCGATGAACTCAAGCCGGGAAAAACGTTGGGGCGGCGTTTCGCCGGGGATCCCATCGTTCTATACCGTGGCAGCAGCGGCAAGGTCTTCGCGCTGGAGGATCGATGCGCCCATCGCCAGGTCCCCTTGCATCTGGGCGTTGTCAGCGGCGACGATCTGAAATGCCACTATCACGGCTGGGTTTATAACTGCGCCGGCAAATGCGTCAATGTGCCGTACTTAGGGCCGGAACGGTTGCCGACAGGCGTCAAAGGTTATCCGGCGCGGGAAATTGACGGCCTGATTTTTGTTTTCCCCGGCGATCCGACCTTGGCCGACAGTCGTGTGCCGCGGACGCTGGGTTCATCGCAGCGCAGGGATTACAAGACACGGCGCTTGAACCGCGAAGTGGCCTGCCATTACACCTTCATGCACGAAAATCTGTTCGATATGAATCATCAATTCATGCATCGCAAACAGATGGGATCGATAAGAGCGCGTTGCTTGGGACGCAATCACGGTGAAGATTGGGCCGAAGTCGAATACAGTTTCAGCCGCACCGAGGGGAAGAAGTCGGTCGGCGAGCAGGTCATTGTTGATTTGATGCGCAAGCGCGGCGAGACCAAAAAGGATTTTGCCGATCACATGCGAATCCGCACCGACTACCCCACGCAAAGCCTGAAGGTCTGGGTGGGCCGCGATATCAAGCAATCGGATGATCCGGTGCTGGATGTGTGGTTGGGCTACACGCCGCTCGATGCCGAGCAGCGTACCAATCGCACTTACGGCTATCTCTCAGTCAAAAAGCCGAGTTTTCCGGGAATCATTCACGTTGTCTGGCCATTCGTGACCTGGTTTACCGAGAATATTTTCCGCGAGGACAAGGACATCGTGGAATACGAGCAGCGCGCCCACGACGCGCAGGGCGCGGATTGGAACAACGAGGTCTTCCCGCCGATACGCGATCTGCGCAGCGTATTGGCTCGTTGCGGCGTCCCGATGAAATAAGGCTCAGCGCGCCACTCCGCTGCCGTTGCGCTTTTTGCCTTCGCTGACCACTTGTAACCGGCCGACGGGGCCATATTTCACTTTGATGACCAACCCTGATCTGGCGTAAAATAAGGCGCACGCAATGCACTTATGCTGAATCCAGAACCCCTTTATCCGGTCCCGGCCGAGAGACGCCCGTGGGACGCCCGGTTGGCGCGCCGTTTGGTCACGCCCCTCATGCACAGTTGGGTGACGCCTAACCATCTGACCACGCTGCGTCTGCTGGTTGGGTTGGCCGCTGCGGCGGCCTTTATTCCGGGAAGTTATGTGTGGTCGAATTTCGCCGCACTGCTGCTGATTTTGTCGAATTTCCTGGATCACACCGACGGCGAACTGGCTCGCATGAGTGGGAAAACCAGCCGGTTCGGGCATCTTTACGACCTGGCGAGCGATGCTGCCGTGACGATTCTGCTTTTCATTGCGATTGGCGTCGGTGTAGCGGCGAAACCGGGTCCCGACTTGGGGCTTCCGCCCGCGATTTTGGGACTGGTGGCCGGCACGGCGATCGCGCTGATTTTTTATCTGCGAATGCGGATTGAGGAGTTGCTCGGCAAGGTCGCCACGCAACAGGCTTCGTTCGGCGGCTTCGAGACCGAAGATGTGCTGTATCTGCTGCCTCTGGCGACGCTCAGCAATGCGCTGGTTCCGATGTTGCTCGCGGCTTCCATTTGCGCGCCGTTGTATGCCATTTGGGTCGTGATCGACTATCAACGGGTGCTGCGCCGAGATCGCCGCATGGCGACTGGGGTCGCCGGATAAGCGTGGCGGCGACCGGAACCGGAGCCGAGCCGGCCTTAGCTTCACGATTGGATTCGCTCGACCTGGCCGGCCTGCGCGCCGAATACGTCCGACAGGGATCCTTCGTCTATGTCGAGAATTTCTTGCCGGCCGATATCACGGCGCGCCTGATCGAAGCTGTTGCCGCTGTCAGCAATTCAGTAAATCGCAACTATTTGCCGGGTCATAAGCAGGGCGGCAGCGTCAGCCGGCACACCATCGACAGGCAAGTCCCCGAGATCGCCGAACTCTACCGCTCCGCTGCACTCCGGCGCTGGCTTGATGATCTGACGGGCGAGCGCCTGCAACTCTCGCCGCCCGATGACCCGCACGCCTACGCGCTGTACTTTTATACGCGTGCCGGCGATCACATCGGCTGGCATTACGACACCTCTTACTACGCCGGCCGGCGCTACACCCTGCTCTTGGGCGTGATCGATGACTCTTCCTGCCGCTTGGACTATGAGCTGCACACGCGTGAAAAGGGCGCATCGATCGACTCCGGGTCGATCAAGATACCGCCCGGCGGCTTGGTGCTCTTCGATGGGGACGCTCTGCGACATCGCATCAGTCCCGCTCGCGAGGGTGAGACCCGGGTCTCTTTGACATTCGAATACGTGACCGACCCGCGCATGCATCCGTGGTGGCGTCTGATTTCCAACATGAAGGACGCCTTTGCGTATTTCGGCTTTCGGCAGGTGTTCCATCGTTTTCTGGGCCGGCGCTGATGACGCGCACGGCGAGTTGGTTGTTGAGCCTCGGCGTGCTGCTGTTCGTGGGCGTGCTGCTGTCACAGGATTTGCCCGCGATCTTTGCGACCTTGGGCCACGCGGGTTGGGGGCTGCTGCTGGTGGCGCTGTTTCACTTGCTGCCGCTCGTCATCGACGCGGCGGCGATTTACGTGCTGATCGAGCGCGGCCCAAGCGGCGGTCGGCTGCGCGACTCGCTGCTGGCGCGTTGGGTGGGTGAATCCGCGAACAGCTTGATGCCGGCAGGTCAAATTGGCGGACCCGTGCTCATGGCCCGCCACCTGGCCCATCGCGGCCTGCCCATGGAAGAAGCGGCGGCGGCGATTACCGTCAGCACGACGCTGCAGACCTTCGCGCAAATTGCATTTGCGCTGCTCGGCGTCGTCGTTTTGGGCACCCAAACGACTCACTTTTCAGCGGCCGCGCTTCGAACGGCGGCATTGATTGCCAGCGCCTTTCTAGCGATCCAGGTCGGCGGATTTTATTTGATTCAGAGACGCGGCCTTTTTAGTAAAGTGATGACGGCGGTGAGGCGATTTTCCCGCAAACGGGACTGGTCGCAATGGGTGGTGCAAGCGCAAGCAATCGATCTGGCGGTGCAGGGCACCTATCGACGCAACGCCCCCGTGACCGTAAGCTTCCTGTTGAGCCTCGTGGGTTGGATTGTCGGCACGGGCGAAGTATTTCTGATCGCGAGGTTCCTCGGGACACCCGTCAGTTGGCGTGATGCCCTGGTACTCGAGAGCCTGGGGCAGGCGATTCGCGGCGCCGGATTCGCCATTCCCGGCGCCTTGGGTGTTCAAGAAGGCGGCTATTTATTGCTGGCGCCGCTCGCCGGTCTGGCACCCAATGCCGCATTGGCTTTATCGCTGGCGAAGCGTGCGCGCGAATTGTTGCTGGGCTTGCCGGGCTTGTTGTACTTACGGTTTGCGGCCCACGACACCGCGACGGCCGCGGGTGCTGCCCCGCCTTGAGTTAAGTGAGGAAGGAGTTTGATGCGCGCAATCATTTTGGCCGCGGGGCGAGGTGTTCGTCTGCAATTACCCGAGGACAGCCAGCTGCCGAAATGCTTGCTGCGTTTCGACGGCATGACCCTGCTCGAGCGGCATTTGCGCATGTTGAAGAACGCCGGCGTCACTGACGTGGTCTTGGCGCTGGGCTTTCGTCACGAACTCGTCGAAGCCGAACTCGACCGGCTGGCCTGGACGCCGCGGCCGCAGATCGTGCTCAATATGAATTTTGAACTTGGCAGCGTACTCACCGTGCACACCATCGCGGATGCGCTGACCCGCGGGGGCGATGTTCTGCTGATGGATGCGGATGTTTTGTACGACGAACGCATTTTGCGCGCCTTGGTGGCCGGAAGCAGCCCGGTGAACCGCTTGCTGATTGATCGCGATTTCGAAGCGGGCGATGAACCCGTTAAGCTCTGCGTGCAGGGCGGCGTGCCGATCGAGCTGCGCAAACAGTTGGCAGCCGATTTGCAATTCGACACGATCGGCGAGTCAGTCGGGTTCTTTCGTTTTGAGAATGCCGGAGCGAGGCGCCTTGCGGCGCTGGTGGCGGGTTACGTCGACTCGGGGCGCGCCCACATGCCGCACGAGGAAGCGGTTCGCGATTTACTCAAAGAGAGAAGCCAGCCTCTCGAAGTGTCTGATGTCACAGGATTTCCCTGGATCGAAATTGATTTCCCAATTGATGTTGTGCGCGCAACCGAAGAGGTCTTGCCGCAACTTCAACCTTTATCGCGAGGTGGCCAATGAATGCTTCGGTACGCTCTTCCGTCGGAGGCGCGAAAAATAGCGCCAGGAACACCGCCCAAACGCGCAGCGCCAAACTGCGCCAGATGCTGCAGAGCGCGGAGCTCGAATTTCTCATGGAGGCGCATAACGGCCTGTCTGCGCGCATCGTGCGCGAGGCGGGCTTCAAGGGCATTTGGGCTTCCGGCCTGTCGATATCTGCGCAGTTCGGCGTGCGCGACAACAATGAAGCCAGTTGGACGCAGGTCGTGGACATGCTCGAGTTCATGGCCGATGCCAGCGATCTGCCCATACTGCTCGACGGCGATACGGGGTATGGCAATTTCAACAATATGCGCCGTTTGGTGCGCAAGCTCGAGCAGCGCGGCATTGCAGGCGTTTGCATTGAGGACAAGCAGTTCCCGAAGACCAACAGTTTCTTGAACGGCGAGCGCCAGCCGCTCGCCGATATTGAGGAATTTGTGGGCAAGATAGCCGCCGGCAAGGATACCCAGCACGATGCTAACTTCTCGATCGTCGCCCGCGTCGAGGCGTTGATCGCGGGTTGGGGCATGGATGAGGCGCTGCGCCGTGCCGAGGCCTACCGCGTCGCCGGAGCGGATGCCATTCTCATCCACAGCAAGCTGTCGAAGCCGGACGAAATAGTCACTTTTGCGAAGGAGTGGGCGCGACGCTCGCCCTTGGTCATCGTGCCGACCCGCTACTACAGCACGCCGACCGAGGTTTTTCGCCAAGCCGGCATCAGCACCGTTATTTGGGCCAATCACCTGGTGCGCGCGGCGGCCTCGGCGATGCAAACCGTTGCCAAGGAGATTTTCGAGAGTCAGACGCTGGTGAACGTGGAAGATCACATCGTCTCGGTCAATGAAATATTTCGCCTGCAGGACGCGGATGAGTATTCGGCGGCGGAGCGGATTTATCTGTCGAATTCCGCAGCGCCGCGCGCGGCCGTGGTGTTGGCGGCGACCCGCGGACGCGGGTTGGAGGCCATGACGGTGGAGCGCCCAAAGGTGATGCTGCCCATCGCGGGCAAGCCGCTGCTGCGCTGGTTGGTCGATGGCTTCAAGAAGCAGAACATCAACGATATTACCGTGGTGGGCGGCTATCGGGCTGATGCAATCGATACGGCTGGAATCAAGCTCGTGGTCAATGAGCGCTACGCCGAGACCGGCGAATTGAGCTCGCTGGCGTGCGCGATCGAATCGCTGGAATCGGATGCGGTCATATCCTATGGCGACTTGCTGTTCCGCAGCTATGTGCTGCGCGATCTGGTGGAATCCAAGGCGGACTTTTCCGTGGTGGTGGATTCACTGATGAGCGGCAGCAGCAATCGCACGGTGCGCGACTTCGCCTACTGCTCGCGCGGCGATGATCGTGGGCTGTTCGGCACGCCGGTTCTGCTGGAGCGTGTAACCAGTGCCGCCGACGCCGAGCGTGCCCCGCATGGACGCTGGATCGGCATACTCAATGTGAGCCGGGCGGGTTTGGCAAAACTCAAGGCGACCGTGAAAACCCTGCGCAGCGAACCGAGCTTCGACGCGCTGGACATGCCGGCCTTGCTCAACGCGTTGATTGCCGGTGGTGCAAAAATAGAGGTTCTCTATGTGCATGGGCATTGGCGTGGGGTCAACGATTTGGATGATTTGCGCGAGGCAGTGGACTTCGCGCACGCCCAGGGGCCCTTCGCTCGATGATCGAGGCACGAAATTTTGTCGAGTCGGCTCGCGCGCGCGGATTCCGTTGGTACGCCGGCGTGCCGTGCTCCTTTTTGACGCCCTTCATCAACTACGTCCTGCAGGATCCGTCCTTACACTATTTGTCGATGGCGAATGAAGGCGACGCGGTGGCGCTCATTGCCGGGGTGGCGCTGGCGGGCGATGCGAGCGCGCCGCACGGGCGAGGCATCGCCATGATGCAGAACTCGGGGTTGGGCAACGCGGTGAGTCCGCTGACTTCACTCACCTGGACCTTTCGGCTGCCGCAATTGTTGATTGTCACCTGGCGCGCGCAACCCGGTATCGCGGATGAACCCCAGCATGCCTTGATGGGCCCGATCACCCCCGACATGCTCAAAACCATGGAAATACCCTGGGAATTGTTTCCGACCGAGAGCGCGCAGATCGGGCCTGCTCTTGACCGCGCGATCGCGCACATGGATCAAACCGGACGGCCGTACGCACTGGTCATGCAGAAGGGCAGCGTCGCCGCCTATCCCCTGAAACCCGGGCTCGGTGCGGTTCCAAGCCGATCGGGCGGCGCATCGCCGGCAATCGTGGCCGCACGCGGCACGGCTGCCGCTGCACGGCCCTCGCGGCAAGACGCGCTGCGCGCGGTGGTCGCACAAACGTCTCCAGGGTCGACCGTGCTGTTGGCCAGCACCGGATTTTGCGGACGTGAATTGTACGCGATTGATGATCGGCCCAATCATCTCTACATGGTGGGATCGATGGGTTGTGTCGTGCCGCTGGCCTTGGGACTCGCGCTGGCGCGGCCGGACATCCGTGTGATCGCGTTGGATGGGGACGGTGCAGCCCTCATGCGTTTGGGCGCTTTCGCGACGGTCGGCGCTTACGGGCCTTCGAATCTTTGGCATCTGCTGCTGGATAACGGCGTACATGATTCAACCGGCGGCCAAGCGACGGTATCGCCGCGTATTTCATTTGCGATGATGGCGGACGCGTGCGGCTACGCCTCATCGCTCGAGACCAGCGACCTCGAACAGATCTCCAGTTGGTTAAATGAGCGGCCGCTCGATGGCGCGCGCTTTGCGCGGCTGTTCATTCGCGCGGGCACGCCCGGCGATCTACCGCGTCCCGCCGTCACTCCGGTTGAAGTGAAAGCGCGCCTGATGCAGCACATCGGTGCGCCGCGCGAGATGCATTAATGCTGCTCCTCAATCCCGGACCGGTCACGTTGAGCGAGCGCGTCAGGCGCAGCTTGCTGCAGCCGGATTTATGCCACCGCGAAAGCGAGTTCTTCGATCTGCAAGACGAGGCGCGCCGCCGTTTGCTGGCAACCTACGCATTGGACCCGGCGCAGTGGACCGCGGTACTCATGACCGCCTCGGGCACGGCAGCCGTGGAAAGCATGGTCGCGGCTTTAGTGCCGCGGCACGGCCGGCTGCTCGTCGTTGAAAATGGCGTTTACGGCGAACGCATAGCACTGATCTGCTCGCAGTACGGAATTGCCCACGAGCGCGTCGTCGGCGACTGGATGCGGGCACCCGACTATGCTGCAATCGGCGCGCAACTGGCATCACGGCCGGAGAGTTCGGCATTTACTCACGTTGCCATCGTTCATCACGAAACGACGACGGGCCGGCTCAACGATCTGCGCGCCTTGGCCACGGTGTGCCGCGAACACGGGGCGGCTTTGTTGGTCGATGCGGTGAGCAGTTTCGGGGCCGAAGCGATCGATTTCGGCGATCCGGCGTTGTCCGCGCTCGCCGCGACCGCCAATAAGTGCCTGCACGGAGTGCCCGGCGCCGCCTTTGTCATCGCGCGCCGTACGGAGTTGCAAAACGCGGCCAGTCGCACGTACTACTTGGATCTGGGCAGATTGGCGCGCTTGCAGGATGAGCGCAACACGCCCTTCACACCCGCCGTTCATGCTTACTACGCCTTGGTCGAGGCCTTGCGCGAGTACCAGGAGCAGGGCGGCAGATCCGCTCGATACGCGCGCTACGCGGCGCTGGCCGAGCGCGTTCGCGCCGGGCTTGCCGCACTCGGCATCGATGCGGCCATTCCGGCGGGAGAATCCTCGGTGGTATTGCGCGCCTATAAACTGCCCGCGGGACTGTCGTACGCTCTATTGCACGATGCATTGAAAGCCGATGGCTTCGTCATTTATGCCGGACAGGGTAACTTGTCGAAGAGTCTGTTTAGAATTTCAACCATGGGCGATTTGACCTCCGCCGACATCGATCGGTTGGTGCTATGTTTCGCGCGGCTGCAGCGGTGAAGGGCGCGCTGTTCATCGGTGCCGCCGTCGCGATTGCCTGGGCCGCACCGTGTTGGCCGCAGACCCCACCGGGAGATGCCGGCGCCGAAGTCCCCGCCGGCCCACTGCCGGTGCCGCCACCGCCGAGTCCGGCGAAGCCCGCCTGGACGAAGTGGTTTAATCCCGAGACGGCGCCGTTTATTCCTGTGCCGGAGATCGCGCAGGATCCGAACAGCGGCTTGACAGTCGGCTTGATTCCCACCTGGGTGACCACCGATGAGAATCACAACGTCAGCCGGATTGTCGCACCCGATATCATCTACAACCCGAACTTCGGCGTCGGCGTGCACGGCCGCATTTATTCGTATTCGTCGGGCGACGAACAATATTCGGTGGTGGCTGGAATCAAGGAAAGGGTCGAGCGCGAGTTTGACGCGGAGTACCAAATCGGTCGATTGCGCGAAGGTCGCTGGTCGATCAACTACAGTTTGGTGTACGACCGCGACGGCACGACTCGCTTCTACGGCATCGGCAATGAAACCCATGCCAGGGATCAAACCAACTACACTGATCAGCAGGAATTCGGTCAGGTGGACATCGGGCTGAACTTCAATCACACCTGGCAGCTGCTCTACACCATGCGCTTGCAATCGGTGGATGTGTTGCCCGGTACGTTAAACGGCGTGACCTCGATCAGCGATCGATTTCCGCAACTGCTGGGCACCAACAAGGAATATCTCAATCGACTTTCCCTGGTCTACGATACCCGCGACGACTTGACCGTACCTACCCGCGGTATGAAGTGGGTGTTGTACGTGGGGGCCTCCGCCAAGGATGGCCTGGTGAATGACTCATCGTACAGCGAGGCGGGAATCGACGGGCGGGGGGTCTGGCCGGTCGCACCCGATACCGTGCTCGCGGCTCATATGTCGCTGCGCTATTTGCCGACCGTCAACGAAATACCATTCTGGGCGCTCAGCAGTCTTGGCGGCGGCGAGAGTGTGATCGGCGGGGAACAGCCTCTGCGCGGCTATGGCGCCGGGCGATTCTACGATCGGGACTCTTTCTCGACGACCGTTGAACTGCGTCACAAGGTGTTTTCCTTTGACGCGGTCACGACGCTTCTCGATATCGAGGTTGCACCGTTCGCGGACTTCGGCCGCGTGTTTTCGCAGACGGGCACCAACCCGCTCGAGCATATACATGAGGTGATCGGCGTCGGATTTCGCGGCATTGCGCGCCCCTACGTCGTGGGCTATGTGGATGTCGGCTATGGCACCGAAGGTGCCGCCGTGTTCACCGGTCTCAATTATCCTTTTTAGGGAAATGACCTTTGTAGTGCATAATCAATGGCATGAGTGAAAATCGCACCTCGCGCCTTCGACCGACAGGTTCCATTCTCGTTACCCGGGTTCGTCCGCCGCCGCCGATACGCACGGCGAGCGTCACCGTCTTGTTCGCCGATCTTCGCGGCTACACCGGCATGGTGGAGCGCTTGCCCGCCGCGCGGGTTGTCCCGCTGCTGGATGAATTCGTGCGCGTTCTCGGCGGCGCTGCCGCTCAATTCGACGGCGAGGTCTACCACATGGCGGGGGATGGGATCATGGCGGGCTTCGGCGTGAATGACGAGAGCAACAGCGGCGCCTCTCAAGCCCTCGCGGCGGGGCATGCGATGCTGGAGGGATTCGCGTCGGTCGCCAATCGTTGGCGCAGCGAGCTGTCGATCGATGCGGGAATCGGCATCGGACTGCACTTGGGCGAGGTGGCATTTGGAGTCCTCGGTCCGCCGAAGCGCAAGGTCACGACCATGGTGGGCGATACCGTGAATGTCGCCGCCAGGCTGTGCAGCCGTGCCCGCGCCGGCGAGGTATTGTTTTCCTGCACGGTTGCGGCGGCCTTGAGCGTCTCCCCGGTGACCCACGGCAGTCCCGCAGCCACCTCGTTCCTGCAGCTGCCCCAGTTCGAATTGCGCGGCCGCCGCGGTCCAATCGATATCTGGTGCGTGCCGGCGCCTGAACGGCTGGCGCTGTAGCGAAGAATTAAGGTTGGTGCCCCGAGCCGGGGTCGAACCGGCATGACCTTTCGGTCAACGGATTTTCGTACCTGCTACGGCTTTCGCCGCCGCGCCAAAGCGCGTTTGGGGTCTGGAGTGCGCCACGACCATGAGAGTCCATCCGAACTGCCTTTAGGTCCCCGCCGTCCACTCTCTACACCTGCCGGCTGCTTACAGGGCAGTCCGGATTGGCTCGGTGTTACCTCGGGACCTCCCGGGGATTCGCCGACTTTGACGGGATTCAAGCAGAGCGTTTCCGCGGCTGCCGCTCAATATTTATAAGTCCGTTGCGTCTACCAATTTCGCCATCGGGGCAAGCGCGTCAGTGTACCTGGGAACGGCTGCTCGCGGCGAGATGCCGAAAAGCGGCTCTAGGGCCGTGTGAGGTCCTAGAGCCGCCAATTTCCACCTAACGAGCGATCTTCTACTTATCGAGCTTGGTCACCTTCGAACCTTCGAGAGAAACATCGCCGATCAGACCCTTTTCGCCGAACACGAAGCCGAGGATCGGCCGTTGCAGAGTCTGGGTGTCATAGTCGCCACCGGCACCCTTTGACAGCACGGCAACATTGGTGTCCGCGCCGACCGTCCAACCATGGCCATTCATGAATTTGTCGAGCCCTTCCTGCGTCATGAACAGAATGACTTCATTGTGCTTGGCAAAGCCGAGCGTCAGGCCGACCGAGGCCGACGAGATGCTGTAGTAGGCAACATTTTTGCCGTCGATGCGCAGCGCTCCCTCACCGAATTCACCGGCAACGCCGGCGCCGCCCTTGGCGACATGCGGAAATACCAGAACGCCCTTGGCTCGTGCGACCAGGTCTTTGTGCTGTGGATTGAGTTCATAAAACTGATGCATCGCGGTGTGGACACGTTGATCGATCTCGGCCTTGGTGGCGCCGAACGATACCGCGCTCAAGAGCAACGCAGCGACCGCTAAACCCGATGCCGCGAATATTTTTCGAGGTTTCATAAATCTTTCCTGTTTGTTGAATTATTAACGCAACCTAGTCTACGGAAACGGCCAAGCAGCGATACGCTACGGGGCCGCGTAGTGAAGTAGGCGATTACTTACGCTTCGGGTCCGTTAAGGCCGACACGTCGAACGTTCAGCGGGCGCGTGAAGAATAGAAGGATGCATTCTGCTGTCCACGCAAGGCTTCGCGCGAAAACTCGATCAAGTGATAGCCAATGAAACCGACCCCAAACAGCGCTTCAATCTGTCCCCGCTTGATCGCCTGCCACGCCATACGCCAGAAGGGCCGCCGATAGTCGGCGAGCAAGCCGACGCGCACCAGCAAATTGGCGACGAGCGTCAAGCCGCGCTTCAAGTTGGATCGCGTGAGCCGCGCGGCCCCGGGTGTGGCCAGACGATTGGCATAGGTCGCTTCGATTTGATGGGTGAAGCGGGCATACAGACGCTCCGGGTCGTAGGCGTATTCGATACAGCGGCGCCAGGTCGCGACCACTTCATCGTAGGGCCGCAGAAAATGGACATTGCTCTCGCGCTCGCCGTCCTCGATCAATCGTCCATCCTTGGCAAGCCGATCCCAGAGCGCAGTTTTCGGCAATGCCTGCAACAGGTTCATCGTCAGCATCGGGATTTGCGAGCGGTTCACAAAATCCGTCAGGCGAGCCTCAGTCTCAGGCGTATCCGAGTCCAGACCGAGAATGATTCCGGAGACGACTTCCAAGCCATAACTGTTCAGAGTTTTTATCGCTTCGATCATGGGCAGCGAGGCGTTGTGTTCCTTGCGCATCGCTTTGAGCGCGTCGAGTTCCGGCGTTTCGATGCCGACGAATACGGCATCGAATCGAGCCTCGCGCATCATCTCGAGGATCTCGGTTTGTTTGGCGATATTGAGCGTCGCCTCGCACGCGAAGGAAACCGGGTAGCCATGTTTTTTCTGCCACGCCACCAAATGCGGCAGCATTTCCCGCGTCGCCTTACGATTGCCGATGAAATTGTCGTCGACGAAGTAGAGACTCGCCGGCCGGCTCTTTTGCGACAAGATAAAATCCAGCTCGCCGATCAGTTGCCGCGGCGATTTCATCCGGGGCTGGCGCCCGTACAGGTTGGGTATATCGCAAAATTCGCACTGGTAAGGGCACCCGGACGAGAATTGCAGTGTGCCGAGCAGGTATTTGTCGAGCCGGACCAGGTTATACGCGGGAAATGGAAAATCGCTCAGTGCCAGGCGCTTCGCAGCGGCATAGCGTATTTGCTCGAGGGGCGCTTCGATCGTGGCGTCGATTTGCGCGATGAGTGCATCGGTCGCTTCGCCGAGTTCTCCAATGTGCAAGTAATCGTAATCCGGATATTGCTCCGGCGCGGCCGACACGGAAGGGCCGCCAAGCGCAGCCACTTTGCCGCAGGCTTTCGCGCGACGGCCTACATCGTGGATTTCTGCGGCTTGAATGTGCATGCCGGTAACAAACACGACGTCGGCCCACTCGAAGTCCGATTGCTGCGCGCGCTGCATGTTCTCGTCTATGAAGCGGACCGCCCAACCCGGCGGCAGATAGTTGGCGATCAACAAGAGGCCCTGCGGAGGCATGAATGCCTTTGCGCCGACCAGGCGGAAGGCGTGAGAAAATGTGCCAAAGGCCGGTGCGTACGCCGGGAATATGCACAAAACGCGTCGACAACTGCTGGTTGGAATCGGGGTGCGCATTCACATCGATGTTGATGCGGATATCCCTGTTCAACAATGTCCTGGAATTGGCGCCGCAAGACAGCGCCGCGCGGATGAGCGCGTCGGAAGAATCTTACCGCCACCGGCGCAGCGCTACGCGGCCGAAGCCACGGTTATTCAGTGCGGCTTGCGACCGAAGTGATAGGTGATCGACGCCTTAGCCAAGCTGTCGGCCTCGATGGCCGCGAGCATCATCGGCGAGGTGGCATCGGTCGGCACTTCCAGGGTAGACACTTTCAGCGCATAGAGAGTCATCACGTAGCCATGCGGTTCGTCAGTGGGGGGCGGGCAGGAGCCGCTGTATCCCACAACTCGAAAGCCGTTCTTGATTTGCGCGGCTCCGCTCGGCAATTTCGAGCCGTCGTTTTTGCCCGCATCTCGGGCCAACGAGGTGGTGCCGGCAGGAATGTTTACCATGAGCCAATGCCAGAAGCCTCGACCCTGCATCGCGTCGGGATCGAATAGGGCGACCGCGTAGCTCTTTGTGCCCTGCGGCGCGCCGCTCCAGCTGAGCGCGGGTGATTGGTTCCCGCCGGTGCAACCAAAACCGCTGAAGACGAAATCTTGCGCCAACGGTTTATCCGGCGCGATGTCGCTGCTGGTCAGTTGAAAATCAGCGGCAAATGCCGGGACGAGCGCTGCGGCAGCCAATACCGTAACCAGTATCATCGCGTGTCGATTTGCCATTGCTGTTTTCCCCCTGGCCCGACCATAGCAGAGCCACGGATAAACTGCATGTCGTGAGCGCTTGGCGTACTATATCTCGACCAGTGAATAGAGGAACTTTTGTCGCGTTGCTGCCGCTCAGGTGGCTCAACCGCTTCTCGCTCTCCCCGACCGATCTGCTGCGCGATCGGACCTACCGCAGACTTTGGACCTCGATCCTGATCTCCTCATTTGGCGGCCAGGTGTCATTGCTCGCCATTCCGCTGACCGCAGCCGTGCTGATGCACGCAGCGCCCACGCAAATGGGACTGTTGACGGCCATGGAGTTGATTCCCTTCGCCCTGTTTTCGCTGCCCACCGGCGTGGTGCTCGACCGGATCAGAAAGCTGCCGGTGTATGTTTTTGGGGAGTTGTCGATCGCCCTGGGGGTCGCCACGGTTCCCATCGCTTGGTGGCTGGGTTGGCTTTCCATGCCGTGGTTGTACGTCGTGGCGTTTTTAATCGGCGCGGTGAATACGACCGCGGGCAGCGCGGCTCAGATCGTGTTGACACAAATCGTGCCGCGCTCGCGCTTGGTGGAGGCGCATGCCAAGAACGCGCTGGCCTCCGCGACGGCTGAAGTAACCGGGCCGGCCGCCGCGGGTGCGTTGATCAAGTTAACGGGCGCGCCGCTTGCGCTCCTGGCGAATGCCTGCCTCTTGTTCACTTCGGCGTCCATTCTTCGCGGTGTACCGGTCAGAGAAACGCCCAGCAAAGTCAATCCGCCATTTTGGGCCGCGATGCGTGAAGGACTGGATTTCGTCCGGGGCCACAAGCTCCTGGTCACCATGGCGTCTTGCGTTGGAATTTGGCAAATGTGCAGTCAGTGCGCCACCGTGGTGCAAATCCTTTTCGCAGTCCACCAACTTGGCCTCTCAGAGCGCGGGGTCGGATTCAGCTACGTTGCCCTTGGCGTAGGCACCGTGTTCGCGAGCGCCAATGGGCATCGGGTTGTCAAACGATTGGGGCCCGGCCCAACATTTGTTTTGGGGTTTGCAGTCTCGGGGACTGGTTGGCTGCTTTTGTCGATCGCGCCGGCCAACACCCTCGGCGTCTTGGCTTACGCAACGATGCTGTTGATGTACGGTGTCGGCGCCATATTTATTTTCATCAATTTCCTATCCCTGCGTCAGTCGGTCACGCCGGCACCCATGCTCGGCCGCATGACCAGCACGATGCGCTGGCTCATTTTGTTGCCTGCCGGACCCGGCGCGCTTCTCGGCGGCTGGCTGGGCGAGCATGTCGGGCTGCGCGCCGCATTGGGCTTTTCGGGCGTCACGGCGTTGCTGCTGGCGTGCGTTGCCTGGCAGTTGCCGGTGATTCGCAGCGTGAAAACATTACCAACTCTTAAGGCGGAAGCGGTTACTCCGTATTCTTCCGATTCTCAATGACTTATCGATTGAAGCGGCGGGCGCGAATGCGGTACCGTCCTACATACGCGCCCGGGTGGTCAACGGACTATATACCGGTGCCGTTTAGGCAATAAGTTCGGTTGCCGGGTGGCCGAACGACATCAAAGAAGGAGTTATCGAATGAAAGCTTCTCGCAAGGCTTTATTTCTGGGTTTGTGCATGGCTGCAAGTGCCGTGGGGCTGCCGACAATTGCATCCGCGGGCGTAGCGATTGATATCGATATTGCGCCGCCGCCTGTCCGTGTCGAGACGGTCCCGCCACCGCGCGTGGGCTTCGTTTGGGCGCCGGGGTATTGGGATTACCGCGGTCACGACCACGTTTGGGTCGCGGGCCGCTGGATTCATGAGCGCCACGGATACCATTGGGTTCCGGATCGTTGGGATCAACGCGGGCCGCATTGGCATCACGAGCCGGGGCATTGGGAGCGCTAGGTTTCCAATTGCAGGGCTAGAGAATTGCGGCGCGGACTCTCACGAGACGCGCCGCAATTTTTTTAATAGTTATAGAGTGCATTCCGATGAGCGCCAAGAACGCACTGCGAGTCGGCCTGATCTCGGACACGCACGGCCTGTTAAGACCCGAAGCGCGGGCATTCGCGGCGGACTGTGATTATATAATCCATGGCGGCGACATCGGGTCAGCCGCGATTCTCGACGAGCTGTCCGCGATGGCGCCGCTGATTGCCGTCAAGGGCAACAATGACCGGCAAACGTGGGCCGCTCATTTGCCGCAAACCGAAATGATCCGCGTCGGCGGCGTGTTCATTTACGTCATCCATGACATTTCTCAGCTTGATATCGAACCTCATGCGGCAGGTGCGCAGGTGATCGTATCGGGTCACTCTCACAAGCCGTCAATTGAGCTCCGGGAGGGTATTTTGTACGTCAACCCCGGGAGCTGCGGACCACGGCGATTCAATCTGCCTCTCTCTGTCGGCGAGATCCATGTCGAGGGGACCAAAGTGCGAGCGCGAACCGTTGAACTGGTCGAACAATGCCGTCCCCGTCGGCCGGATACACCTCAGTAGCCGGGCTCCGTCACACCTTTCCCCGGCGTGATGAAGCGGTACACCAATGCGCCGATCGCACCGCCGAGCAGCGGCGCCAGCCAAAACAGCCAAAGTTGCGACAGCGCCCAGCCCTGGACAAATACCGCCGGGCCCGTGCTGCGCGCGGGATTTACCGACGTATTCGTGACCGGAATGCTGATCAAGTGAATCAAGGTGAGCGTGAGGCCGATCGCCAACGGCGCAAAGCCGGTGGGCGCCTTTTTATCCGTGGCTCCCATGATGACGAACAGGAATATCGCCGTCATGATGACCTCGCACACCAAACCCGCAGCCAGGCTGTAATGACCGGGCGAATGATCGGCATAGCCGTTGGCAGCTAGACCGCCGGCGAGAGGGTCTGAGCCATTCCCGCCGGCGATGAACACCAAAATGCCGGCTGCCACGACGCCGCCCAGAACCTGGACCGCCCAGTAGGGCAGCATTTCCTTGGCTGGATGGCGCCCGCCCAGGACCAGTCCGAAAGTTACGGCGGGGTTCAGATGACAGCCCGATACGTCTCCGATGGTGTAGGCCATGGCCACGATGGTGAGGCCAAAAGCGAGTGAGACACCCACCAAGCCTATGCCGACGTGTGGAAACGCGGCGGCGAGTACCGCACTTCCGCAGCCCCCGAGCACCAGCCAGAAAGTCCCAATGAACTCTGCCGCAAGCTTCCTGGTCAATGGCATGGTTGACTCCTGTCTTTTGTTTGCGTTTTTCGGATTGTCCCGCCTCGAAAAGGCGCTGCTTTACGAAAATAACAGAAATGGACCCCGTGTTAAACCTTAACGCAGGTGCCCGGCACTCACTCGCTATAGCCGTGCTTTATCGGTATGCCGCCCTCTTGGGGTATGCACCGTAGACCGAGCACGGCCCGTCGCATGACTCGTGCCAGCCTTCGGAGACGTGATGCTCTCGATCTTGGTTTGCCACTCTTATTTTTTGCGGTTGGACCAGAAGCAGATCGCGCGGGCCAAACCGTATCCGCCGCTGGCGACTTTGCAAGTCGTGTCTCTGTTGCGAGAGGTGGGTCACCGGGTTTCGTTTTTCGATGCCATGTTGGCGGACGGTATCGAGGAATACCACCAGTTGCTCGCGTCGGAAGCGCCGCAGCTGGTGCTTTTCTACGAAGATAATTTCAATTTTCTGAGCAAAATGTGCCTCGCCACGATGCGCCGGGCCGCTTGCGACATGATTGGATCGGCACGGCGCGCCGACGCGAGAGTGATCGCGGCCGGGCCCGATGTCAGCGATGCCCCGGGACCATATCTACGCGCGGGTGCCGACTTGGCGTTGGTCGGCGAGGGTCTCTCCACTCTTCTCGAGCTGTTGCCGAGAATTGATGCGCAGCTGCATATCGAGAACGAAGAGCTGGTCCGCGGGCTGTCGGGTATTTCGTCTCTGAGTGCCGGCAAGGTCGTCAAGGCGAGCGGCACCAAGGGCTTGGCGCTTGCCCGGGATGCGGGCCTCGCGGCCTGGGACCTGGTGGACATCGATCGCTACCGCTCGGTCTGGATGAAGGCTCACGGCTATTTCAGCCTCAATATGGCGGCCTCCCGCGGATGCTCCTTCCGATGCACTTGGTGTTCGAAGCCGATTTGGGGAAATCAGTATCTGCAACGCAGTCCGCTCGAAGTCGCCGCCGAAATGGCGCACCTCAAGCGCACCTTCAATCCGGATCACATTTGGTTTGCCGACGACATCTTTGGGTTTCGCGTGGACTGGGTCACCGACTTTGCTGCCGCGACACGCGCCGCCGCTGCGCAGATCCCGTTCAACATTCAAACCAGAGCGGACCTGATCAGCGAGCGCATGGCCCTTGCGCTGTCCGAGGCCGGCTGCAAGGAAGCCTGGATCGGCGCGGAGAGCGGCAGCCAGAAAATTTTGAACGCCATGAACAAAGGCACGACCGTGAGCGAAATCCTCACGGCGCGCGCGCGTCTGAAGGCCGTTGGAATTCGCGTCGGCTTTTTCATCCAGCTCGGATACATCGATGAGCAACTCGAGGATATCCTGGCCACTCGAGATCTGTTGACGAGCGCGCAGCCGGACGAGATCGGCGTCAGCGTTTCATATCCTTTGCCCGGCACGAAATTCTATGATCTGGTCAAGGCGCAAATGCGCGCCAAGACGCACTGGCACGAGAGCAACGATTTGGACATGATGTTCCAGGGAACCTATACCTCAGATTTCTATCGCGCGGTGCGCAACTTGCTGCACGATCAGATCGCATTGCAAACGGCCGATGCGCCGCATCTACCGGAGCACGAGAGGGCCGCGGATGCAATTGCGCAGCGCTGGCAGGAATTAACGCGCAACGAGCTGAAGTACCGCTCGTCCGCGCAAAATTCGGCGGCGATCGCCTGATCGATCGTGCGCGTCATGCCTTCCAGCCCTGCGGTCCCTTCACCCTCTGAACTGCATCCAACGCTGTGCAAGGTCACGGAAACGCTGGCGCGCGAACTCGCCAGTCCCAGTGCGACCGCGCCCGATTGGTCTGACTACGAGTGGACGGTGGCCCGGGCTGTGGCCGCCATGCACGGGATCTCTCCCATGCTGTCGCGCTCGTTGCTGTGGCGGGGCCCGGGCAAATGGATGACGTTTCTGCACGAACAAAGAACTCATACGCGGGCCAGGCACGGGCGAATTCGCGAGCTTTTGCTCTCGATAGATCAGAAGGCGCGCGAGGCCGGCGTCGCCGCGACCGCATTGAAGGGTGCGGCGCTTCATCAGTTGGGTTTGTACGAAGCGGGCGATAGACCGATGGCGGATGTCGATTTGCTCGTGCGGCCGGCTGATGTAGAGCGGACCGCCGCGCTTCTGGCGTCCTTGGGATTCCGCCAGACCGCTCAATCCTGGAAGGAGCGGGTATTCACGCATGTCGAGGATTCTGCGGCGGCCGAATTTGGCGAACACGCCGCCAACAGCCTGAAAATCGAGCTGCACGAGCGGATCTGCGAGAAACTACCCTTCTACCTAACCGATATCTCGGAATGCATATTTGCCCCGACACCCACCGTGGGCCTGA
>Ga0209169_10000602_pt1 | contig 21973 bp, 13 predicted proteins | sample HubBroMetageWRM4_FD_188346 | JGI IMG/M metagenome (GOLD analysis project Ga0209169, IMG submission 188346) | Warmed soil microbial communities from the Hubbard Brook experimental Forest, New Hampshire - Hubbard Brook CCASE Soil Metagenome WRM 4... | ecosystem: Environmental > Terrestrial > Soil...
AGAAAGCGAATCCTCCCATCGATCTGCCGCAGCCGCCGCTTGCCGTACTGATAGTCGGCGTTTTCACTGCGATCGCCGTTGCTGGCGGCCCACGCCACCACCTCGACCACGGCCGGGCGTTCCCTGCTGAGCAGAAACAGGTGCTCATCTTTGAGGCGCTGCAGCCCGCTCCGCGTGATGTAGTTCTTGACTGGCGTCGCGGGCTCGTCCGGTTTTGGTTGTCTCGTAAAACCTTTCCGCATCTCGTAATCCTCCCAGCGCCAATCCAGTCGCTTTGCCCTTACCTTGAGAAGTAGCGGATTTAAGTTTGGCGTACCGGAAAACGTTATCGTACCCGCTGAACCACCATAAGTGCACCACGTCTAAGTTGAGGCGTAAAAAAGCCCTCTCCCCGATCATCGGGGAGAGGGCTCTTGCAGTCGGAACGTGGGTTAGTCGTCCGAGTCTTCACCGGCGGGTGCCGGTTTGTTGAATTCGCTCGGTGGGCGAACCGTTTTTTCACCAGGATAGGGCCGCGTAAACCCGGTGGACATGTACCAGTTCAGATGGTTGACGGTGTCCGGGTCTTCGGCGTCAGGCTTGTTCAGCTTGCCGGCGAAGATCTCCGTCTTCTTCTTAAGCCAAGCCGCCCTTAGCTCCTGAACCTTGCGGCTTTCCTTTGAGTGGTCTTCGTTCTGTCCAACGCCCTGGTTCAGCGGGACCTGGTTCGCCACGTGCGTCCACGGCTGGAAGTTCGACTCGGGCGGTGTGCCCTTGACGAAATCCGTCCGCATGGGCGACGCCACGAGGTCGAACTGGTTCATGGGCGGCAGACCGAGGATTTGCTCCATCGTCCGAGTCATGTTGACCTGCGTGTAGTAGGTGTGGTCGGTGGGTCCGCCCTGCACGGTATACGGGCTGACGATATAGCCGGGGCTGCGATGACCGTCAACGTGATCGACGCCGTTCTGCGCGTCGTCTTCCTCGAGGAAGATTGCCGACGAGGACCACACGCTGCTGTGGCTGATGTAGTCGATAATGCGTCCAACGGCCAAGTCGTTATCGGCCTCTTCCGCGATCGGGACCGGCGGGCCGCCGGTATGGTCGCACATGATCCACAGGATGCTCAACCCAGGTACCGTACCAGCCTTGAGGTCATTGTTGAAGTCCTGCACCCAGAGATCGACGCGGAACTGGTCTGGGATGCCCAGGTCGAAATATGGGAAGTTGGTGACCATGTGGTTAGACACGGCCGGGACAGAGGCCTCTGCCTGGACGGTGTTCTGATAGTAGAGCGTCTTCTCGCCCGGCGTCCCCGGAGGTCCGCAATTAGGTCCTCCCTCAAAGCACTGCGAGTCGGCGTAAAACTGGCTCCAGCTCGGCTCACTGGTCGACCCGTTCGGCTGCAGGTACGTATTGTTCTCGATGTATTCGCCGTAGAGCTTCACCGACAGACCGGCTGCCGCCGCTTCCGAGAACAGGAAGCCCTTGTTCTGATAGGCCAGTGCATCGCCGGCGTTCCCGCCTGGATAGCTGCGAATCCAGTCAGGCGACTGGATGTCGTCGGCGTAAGGCGCCATGCCTTCGGTGATCCACTGATGACCATCCGCCGACTGGCGGCTCGGGTCGTAGAAGTTATCCAGCAGAGGGAATCGCGTCACCAGCGCGTGCACGTTCGGCGTGACCGGAGTGCCACCGGCGGCAGAGCCATCCCCGAACACTGCCAATGAGGCGTCGCCATTGCCGGCTGCCACGTCGCCGAGGATCTGATCATAGGTGCGGTTTTCACGGACGATCAGGAATACGTGCTTGATGAGCGACGGATCGCCGATCTTGGCCGGAATTGCGGTCGGCTTGGTCTTCGGGCTGCCGCCGCTGGCAGACGCGATATTTTGCGCCAGATCCCAATGGTTGTTGTAGATGACCTGCTGCGTCATCGTCTGCAAGGTCCCGCTAAGCGGTATCGGGACGATGCTGACAGTGCCATTGTCCTGGTGGGTGTTGTAAGCGCAAACGTCATAGTCGCACTCGTACGAAAGGCGGGCGCCGATGCCTTTGTCATTGGCAACAATGAGAGTGTTATTGGCCGCGTCCAGTACAACCGAGCTCGGCGCATAGGCTACTGGGATCATGCCAATGACGGGACTCGTCGCGCCCTTGGTGAGGTTGATCACCCCGATTGCGTTGGCATTATAAAGCGCGACGTAGGCGACGCCTGCCTTGGAATTCACGGCGATCGAGTCCGGCGCGGCGCCATAGGCCGACCCTTGGCCGGGCACTCCGATCGGCAGCCCAACATCGATCGTCCACGCCACTACGTTGGTGGACGTGTCGATCACCGAGATGGTGTCGCTATAGGTATTGGCGACCAACAGGTACTTTCCGTTGAACGCCATCCCGGTCGGGTGCAGACCGGTCGAGATATTGGCGGTTACCGTCATCGTGGGTAGATCAACCACGGAAACGGTGCCGGTGATCGCGGCGCCAACCACCGGGTCGGCGACGATTTCAGTGCCGGCGGAGTTGATCTGGAAGTCCGCCTCTGTAGCTGCGCGGCCTCCCTCGTTGCTGACATAAGCGGTCGTGCCGTTACTGGCGATCACGATGCTGTGCGGCGCGTTGCCGACCCGGATCTGCGTACCTTGCGTCGGCGGGTTCGCGGTGAGGTCGATCTGAGTGAGAGTATCGTTCTGGTTCAGGAGGGCGTAGGCGCTGCTGCCATCCTTCGAGAGCGCGACGCCGCCGGGATAAGAAGTGTACGAACTATAGAACGAGCCGCAGGGGTTGCCATAAGACGCTGGAGGGCTGTTCGGAAAGCAGGTGATGAAGGAATTGTTCGGCGGCACGCTAATCTGGGCGTCGTCTTCCAGCAAGCCCACTGAGGTAACCTTGGTGATGGTGACATTGCTGCTGTCCTGGCTGAACACCAGGTACTTGCCGTCCGCCGAATAGGCGATGCCGCTATAGCTGCCGCTCGAATCCGATCCGAACGTTGCGTAGTTTTGCAGGACATTGCCGGTGTCGGTGTCGAATACCTCCACGGCCTGAGTCGCGCCCATGGTGAGGACGGCGGCGGTGTGAGTTTTGGCATTAGGGTTCAGCGCAATGGCCTTCGCGCGGACCCGGATTCCGAGGTCAACCTGGGTGCCGGCCGGGTTGATGACTTGGCCGCTGCTGACGACCCACGAGCCGTTCGCCTGCGGGCCCGTGACGTATTTCGGGTACTCCTTGGACTGAGCAAAAGCGAGCGTTGACACACTCAGCCCCGCCGCCAGCACGCCGGTGAGCGGACGCAGACGGTTGGGTCGAGACTTATTTCGAGACTTCTTCTGAGGCTTATTTCGAGATGCTTTTCCGGACATACCGCTTTCCTCCTTGGATTTTTCTCATCACGCAACCCGGATCGGCCGTGAAACTGGGGTGAACCTACGATCGGCGATCATAGGTCCGAACCTTAAGCCCCCGATGTGAACCTTCTATGAAGATCACGTGAAACTTTTGTCACAGGGGCTGACTTTCTGTGGGATGGCGACGCGCGCAGCCAGGCCCTAAGCAGAATTGGCTATGCAGAGTCCGTTTCGTGGACTTGTCTTCGTGTCTTTCCGCTGAGGTCCGCTGCTTCAGCTCAATCACAATCGGGCGGTACCCGCGCCCAGTTCCGACCCGTCGTCAACGAGCGCCCGCAGCGGCCCGAGCCAAGGTTCGTAGCGCCGCCAGCGCGCGACCGAGGTGCGATAGATCGCCTGCCGGGCCTGCCACTTGCTCGGAGTGTTCACCGCCCGCGGATTCGATTCGGGGCGCAGACACGCGTCTTCCCACGCCAAGCCACACGCCGCAATGATCCGCCGGATGACCGGTTCCGGCGCGTGAGTCAGGTCCTCGTAATCGACCTCGATGAAGCGATCCACCGGCAGCACGGTCCGCCAATGGTCGATGAGCCGCTGGTAGTCGCGGAAATACGAGACCAGTTCGGTGCCTCCGGTCGGAAACGCCATGCCCGGACGGAAATGAGTTTGATGGATCGACAGCGCGGTGTCGATTGCAGCACGGCGGCAATGGATGATGGTGGCGCGCGGGAATGCCAGGTGGATGAGCCCGGCCCAGAGAAAGTTGAACGGCATCTTGTCGGTCACTCGCGCTGCCTTGGGGGCGATCGCGCGCAACACGTCCAGATACCCTGCCGCGGCCTTGGCTAGGAATTCCTTGGCGACGAACGGCGTCTCGTTCTCTGCCGCGCCGTTCCCGCCAACAACGGACCCGTGCCACACCGCTCCGCGCTGGTTCCAGAAATGCAGCTCGGCGCCAGCCCCGACCTCGGGATGCATGGAGACGATCTGTTCAACAAGAGTTGTACCGGACCGCGGCATGCCGATGATCAACACCGGCGTTGCGTCAGAGGTGCCGAGTTCGCGTGCCCGCGCGATCACTTCGGGTGTGCAGCGGGCAATCAGGCGGTCAATCTCGATGGAGAAAGCGGCCGAATCGAACGGAGCAGTAGCTCGGCGTATGTCGTCAGCGGCGTCGAAATGCTGCATGGCCAAGCCGTAGTCGCCAAGATCCTCCGCCGCCTTACCGATCGCGAGGTGAACCCGCAGGAGTTGCACTGCCTCCAGTCCCGGCGTCGCCAGCGCGGCTTGCATCTCTTGAAGCAGACCCTGGTCGTTGTCTTTGCTCGTGACCGGGCGGCACCGGACCAACTCATAGTAGCTTCCCGCCAGCGGCGGCGCGATCGCGATCGCACGTTCGAAACATGCGCGGGCCTCGTCGAAACGGCCGAACTCAGAGAGCAGATTTCCGAGCAAGTCATACGCCATGGCGTTCATCGGATCGGCCACCAGCGTCTCCCGCAGCGCCTGTTCGGCTTCCTGATTGCGATCCTCCATCAGCAGCGCCCGCGTTTTGCCAAGGCGACTGTAGCTGCTGCCTCCGGCGACTGCCGCGCGTCGGAAACAGCCGATCGCTTTGTTGCGATAGCCCAGCGTGTAGGCCAGGGCGCCGGCGCGGAACCACGCCTCGGTCAGGGATGGGAGCAGCTTGGTGGCGCGGTCGTACGCAGCGATTGCCCCGCCGATCTCGCCCAGCTTCTCCAGCGCGATTCCCAGGCGGAAATGGGCATCGGCGTAGCCCGGGTCGCTGGCGACAGCGCGCTGCAATGCCGCGATGGCATCCGGTACGCGGCCGACCTCGAGGCAGGCGAGGCCGAGATCGTGCTGGATGATGGGATTGGACGGCTGCAGAAGCGCGGCATCGCGCAACGGCGCGATCGCGTCGGCTGGTTGTCCGGCCCTGAGAAACTTACCTGCCAATGCAAGCAGAGGCGCAACCTGCTGCGGCGCGTACGGGTTTGGAGCCTGTGACATGGCGCGAACCTAGAGTGGAAACTGCACTGTGACCATGGGAATCGCTGGCGCAACTGTCACCGAAACCATGATCTGCCAACTAAATGGTCTGCACAATCAGAAAGCGAACCGCAGCGCCAATTGAATCTCACGTGGCGTTCCGGTGCCTACAGGGCTCGCGGGAGTGTTGGTGTTTACGCCATTAATAATGTCGCCGAAGCCCGAAGAGTTGAAAGTTGCCTGCGGCAAACCGTACTGCGGGTGATTGAAGACGTTGAAAAATTCGGCGCGAAACTGCATGCCTACTCTCTCCGTTAGAGGAATGTGCTTCGCCAAACCCATGTCGATCTGCCATGCGCCCGGACCACGATATACGTCGCGTGGCGTATCGCCCCATGTTCCCGCAGCTGGAACGGCAAACGCCGCCGGATTGATCCATTGCCCAATCGAAGATCCCCCCGGTGGAGTAAGCGAAACTCCCGGCACCAGGTCGGGACGTTGATCGGTAGTGTTGCCGTCGGGTGTCGCGCTCGCCGGGCGGTTGATCAACACGTTGACGGGAAAGCCGGAGCGCGCGGTGACCGTGGAAGTTGCTTCCCAGGACCCAAACATGTCGCGCCAGATTCCCGGCGCATTCAAGTACGGCTTGCCCGCTCCGAAGGGAAGTTGATAGATAGCATTGGCGTTGAACACATGGCGCACATCCCAAATACCGCTGGCACGTTCACAGGCCTGGCAATTCACATTTTGAGCGACCAGGGAATCGCCATCGCCGCTTCCGTTGGAACCGTCGTCGATCTCGTGCGACCACGTGTAGTTGCCTGAGAACAGGAAACCTTTTGAGAAGTTACGCTTAACCGCGATGGAAAGGGCGTTGTAGTTGCTGCTGTCCCGGTTACCGCGCCAGCTCACCTGGCCAAAATCGGGGTAGGGGCGGAGTCCCGTAGCCGGATTTATGACGTTCACCTCGGACAGAGTGAGCAGATGGACACCTTGACTTCCCACATAAGCAAACGTGCTCACGAAATTTGCGGGCAGAGCCTGCTGCACGGAAAGACCCCATTGTTCGACGTACATGTCCTTGCGCCGTCGGTCATCGTCACGGGGCGAGATGATCCCTGTCGTGTCGGACAGGAATGGAGTAATCGGATAACTGAGATTGGGGATGTTCGCGCTCGATAGGCTATAGGCGTAGACCTCGTTGCTGATGGGAAGGTTCTGATCGTCGAGTTGGCCATCTTCGTGATAGATGCCGAACCCGGCGCGAATCACGGTCTGCCCGTTCGCGCGGGGCGACCAGGCGAGTGCGATGCGTGGATCAATGTCGCCGTAGTTCGGTTGGCCGAAGCTGGCTCCCACTCCGCAGAAGCCCTGCGGTCCGCAGGTGGCGAAATCGAACGGATTGGCGCGGCCCAAGACTTCGTGAAAAAGGTTGAAGAAGCTGTAACGCACTCCGGCGTTCACGGTAAAACTGGGCGTCCACTTAAATTCATCCTGAATGTAGCCGTAGTATGCAGTCTTGCGCAGGCCGTTGATAGGCAGAGTCCCGTTGAGAGTTGCGGTGTTCACCGCATTCGCCACGAAATTGGCGAGCGAGCTATACGAGACCGTTCCGGCTTCGGTGTTTCCCTGGTTAAGCTGAATGCGCCGGATCTCCACGCCGGCTTTAACGGTGTGACGGTTCTTAGTCCAAGTCAGGTTGTCGATTTCGGAGAAGGTGTTGCCCACGCCAATGCTTGTCTTGTTGTTATTCAGACTGGTCAGGCTGTTGACGGAGATCACGTACGGAATTCCGGTTACGTTGACGTCGAACGTGTCGGCGGTGCTGCGGTTAAATCCGAATTTGAATTCGTTCACCAGAGTCGGCGAAAAGACATGTAACAGCTCGATGGTGCCATTCACCGGTCCCGATGTGAGTTCCTGTTGGTCCTCGAGATACTGGCCGCTGCTGGCGAGGGGTTGTCGATTGACAGCCCGATCGACATTGAAGCGGAGGAAGGCGGTGGTTCGAGGGGAAAAACTCTGATCGAGGCGAAACATACCGGAATTTTCGAAGTTGTCCTGCCGGTTGTCACTGCTAAATATGTCGACTCCGGGAATCGAACTCGGTGTCTGGCCTATCGGATAGGCGTTGACTATTGGGATGAGAGCCTGCGAATTCGGATTGGCCATCACCGCGGCGCGAGTAGCGGCGTCGGGAACAAAACCTTCGCCCGGAAAACCCCAGTATGAGCGGTAGCCTTCGTAGGCGAGAAAGAAGAAGGTTTTGTTGGGGATGATGGGGCCGCCGAGCGATCCTCCAAATTGATTCAAATGAAAAGGCGGCTGCTGGGCCACGGGAACGGGTTGCTTGGCATCAAAGGCGTTGTTACGAAAATATTCAAAGGCATCGCCGTGCAAGATGTTCGTTCCAGACGGAGAAGTTACCGCCAATTGCGGGCCTCCCGTCGCCCCTACTTCGGCGGTGGAGAGCATGGAGTCGACGCGAAATTCGTCGATGGTGTCGAGGGGAATGGCGAGGCGAACGTAAGCCTGTTGGGGTTGGTTGATGACATTGGTGGCGTCGATTCCGTCGTAGGTGAAGTTGTCGTCGTCGCGGCCCCGACCAGCGAATCGAACCGCGCGTTGGCTGCTGCCGCCGGTGTCGACCGCGGTGGGCTGAAAGGCGGTCAGGTTGGCCCAATTGCGGCCGTTGAGCGGCAGTGCCTTGGCCTGCTCATCGCTAATGAAGGTTCCGATCGCAGCGGAAGTTTGATCGAACTGCTCGGAACTGGACGACACTTCCACCCGCTGCTGGCCGCCAGATACTTGGAGAGTTGCGTCGAGGGTGCGCGTCCGGCCGATCACCTGCTCGACATCGACAAAGGTGAGAGCCTTGAAACCCTCGTGTTCGAACGTAATCGTATAAACCCCGATCGGCAACTCGGGAATGTCATAGGTTCCGCTCGAAGAAGACGTGGCCTCGCGCCGGAGTCCGGTCGCATTAAGCACCGCCGTGACATGGGTCTGCGGCAAAACGTGCCCGGAGGGATCAGTGACGGTGCCACTCAATCCCGCACGGTCTATCTGCGCGGGCGATGGAGGCACTAACACTAAAATGACCAGCATGCTGCCGACCGCCAAAGGATTGACCACTGGAAATCTCGTGGTCGATTGGAGAATGGCTCTAAGCATGTGGCTGAAAAGCCGAACGGGGAGGCATCGGGCTGGGTTCATAGCTTTATCATCCTTCGCACGCAGATCGGGATCGCGCGGATCGGGGCGACATAGAGTCGGAGCGCAGGAGAATAATTTGGCGTTGTTAATGGTACGTCACATCCATATGAACGCTGTGAGAAAAGCCTCCTATCGGCGATAATAGTTGCTAGCTACTGCGTGAGGCAATTGTTGAGGCACGATGAATTCTCGTGTAGCTCATTGACTTCAGCGAACTCCCAGCCTTAGAGTTCTTTTTTTGGGTCCGCCACGTCCGCTTAACATGAATCCGCTTGATTCCTTCTTCGAGAGTATCCCCGCAGCCCAGCTTGGACCGCTGGAACGGCGAATCCACCGCGCGGTCTGGATGCGAGGAACGGCCACCGTTCGAGAAGTGCTGGAGGACGGTACCATCTGGCAAACCTATAGCACCATCATGACGACGATGGATCGTCTGTTTCGAAAAGGACTCCTCGGGCGCGTTCTCGAAGGAAAGGCGTTTCGCTACTCGGCGCGTTGTAGCCCTGAAGAAATGGAGCGCGTCGCGGCTATGAACGGTGTCCAGCGGCTCCTCGGGTCCGAGTATGTTTCGCTTCACCTTTCCTATTTCGTGGAGGCAATCAGCGCGCGCGACGAGAAACTGCTCGACGAGTTGCAGACACTGGTAGAACGTCAGCGCGCCGAGCTGCGACTCAAGAAGGGAGAGCAGCGGTGATATTCGTGGCGCGTGGGATCCTCGTCTCGCTTGCGTTTTTCGCCGTGATGTACTGCCCCCTGTCCTTGCTGGTGGCATTTGCAGGACGGAGCTTGAGCGGCATCGGCCGAAATGCCAGCGTAAATTCCGCCAATTTCCTATTCGGACTGCGGATCCTTTCTTTTACGGTCTCTGCCGGGGTCGCCGTTTTTTTCACCTTCCCGTCATTCTGGTTGATGGAGAGGGCGTCGCTTGACGAAGACGGCGGAACCTTCGCTCTGGCCGCGTGTTCGATATTGATCCTGGGTGCCGGCTTGTTTCGCGTGCTTCGGGCTCAGGCGAGAACGAAGTGCGCCGTCAGAGAGTGGTCGTCGGAGACCAGGAATCTGGGAGCGACGAGCATCGACAGTGGAGCGGATGCTACAGCATTGAGCGCTTCAAAGGGCGCCCCTGCGCTGATTCTAGTCGGTATTCGGAAACCCAAAGTGATGGTCTCAGACATGGCCGCAATTGTGCTCAGCGAGCGTGAGTTGCAAATAGCGGTCCGGCACGAGCTGGCTCACAAGCATTCATGGGACAACCTCAAAAAGGTTCTAATCAGCGCGACTCCGTTCCCTGGGATGGGCGCGCTCGAGAATGCATGGCGGGAAGCCGCCGAAGTGGCGGCGGACGATGCGGCGGTGGCGAATCGTCGGGATGCCTTGGATCTCGCGGCGGCATTGATCAAACTTTCGAGATCCTCAAAGCAGTGGTCCTCGCCTGCGTTAGCAAGCGAGCTGGTCAGTGGCTCATCTTCGATTGGCCTGCGAGTCGAGCGCCTGCTCCAGTGGCGCATGACTGGCCGGAAACTGCGGCATACTTGGCCTTGGACTCTTCTTGTTCTTCTAACCGCAATCGTTTGTATTGGCAGCAACTACGGTGCAACGCTGGTCCTCACCCATCGCTTGACTGAAATGCTGGTGCCCTAGTCGAAGCGGTACAAGAAATCACACACCTTAAGGTCCTACGCTCGAGGCTGAAAGCAAGAAGCGAGCTGTCCCTCTTTGTAGACTCACTCTTGAGACGGATCGGGCTCACCTGGAATCGCAGCCTTGCGAGGTAAAATGCCCCCGAACACATCCATTGCGCGAGGAAGGTTTGCCAGTGCACCGGGTATTGGTTGTCGTCTGGACAGTTACGCGAGTGGTCGCCGCAGTGCTGTTATTGGGCTGGGCTTCGTTGCATCTGCGCCGGCTGGATAATGTGATCGGGGTCGTGCTGCCGGAATGGATTAAGCCGGCGGGGATCGTGCTGCTTGTTGTCGGCGGAGCGGTTGTTTTGCTGTGCGGCGGAATGCTCAGTACACCGGGTATTATTCCCACCAAGTTTGTCGTTCTCGGTCCCTTCCGCTATGTGCGAAACCCGATGTCTCTGGGAGTGGTGGCGATGATGTTTGGGTTGGCGCTTTTTTGTCGGTCCATTTCGATTCTGGTTTTTTCCGTGATTCTATTCCTCGTTCTGCACGGTATCGTGGTCTTCCTGGAAGAACCTCGATTGGAGAAGCGGTTTGGCGACAGTTATCGGCAATACAAGCAGTCAGTAAATCGTTGGCTTCCGGCCTTGGGACATCACTCCGCCAAGGTCTAACTGTCGCGAAACCCCGATCACATTCACAATCCCGATCGAGACACCGTCATGCCGGGTCACAATCTCTTAACCTATGATTCACGTCCCGTTAACCCGGGAGACATGTACACGGCGAATACTTCTAGCTCAAGTTTCTAAGGAGGCTAGAAGTGTCCAATCGTGGTTTTTTCCCCCGCGGGTTGGCTGCTTTGGCGCTGGCGACCATGTTTTCAGTAACGGTCGCAGCCCAAGGAACCAGCAAGATTCAACACGTTTTACTCATCAGCATTGACGGCATGCACGCGCTTGATTTTGCAAATTGCGTAAAGGGCGTACCGGCTTACGGCAACCTCACCTATTGTCCGCATCTGTCTTCTCTCTCGGCAACCGGAGTGCATTACCTGCAAGCACTCACTTCGAAACCTTCCGATTCCTTCCCTGGGCTGGTGGCTCAGATTACGGGCGGGACGACGCGCTCCTCGGGAATTTTCTATGACGTCACCTACGATCGCGCGCTGTCTCCTCCTAAGAAGACAACGCCCTACGGCATTGTTGGCGGACCCACGCTTTGCCCCAGCGTGATCGGCACACAGGTCGGGTTCGATGAAGAGATTGACTACAACCTAACGAAACTTGACTCGGGGAAACCAAACGGCAGCTCCGGGATCAACGGAATCAATCCCGACTATCTGCCACGCGATCCGAAGAATGGCTGCGCGCCGGTGTACCCGCACACTTATCTTCGCGACAACACAATTTTCAACGTTGTGAAAAATGCAGGTGGTTACACAGCGTGGTCGGACAAGCATCCATCGTACGACTTTACGAATGGACCGAGCGGCGACGGAGTCATCGACTTATGGTCGCCTGAAATCAACTCGATTCCGGTTGCGATTCCTTCAGTTCCTGGTTGCAAGCCGCTTCCCGATCCGGGCGCTGCCCAATCAACCAACGCGTGGACAGATAGTTTCCAGAACATTCGTTGCTATGACCAGTACAAAGTGCAGGCGGTCCTGAACTGGATTAAGGGGTTGACCCATGATGGAACCGGCACTGCACCCGTGCCAAACCTGTTTGGCATGAACTTTCAGGCGGTAAGCGTAGGTGAGAAACTGGTGGAAAAATCGCTCGGACTAACGGGTGGTTATCTGGACCCGCTGGGAACGCCGAGCGCTTCATTGTTTGACGAGATTCAATATGTAGACGGTGCGATTGGCCAGATGGTTACCGAGTTGACCAAGCAAGGGCTGTTGGATTCGACGCTGATCATTGTATCGGCGAAGCATGGGCAGTCGCCGATTGATCCGAGTCGTGTGCTACGCATTCCGGGAGATGTTTCCACCGATGAACCACCATCGCAAATCGTTTCACCAGTTGGAGTGGGGCCTGGTTTGCCGGTAGCACAGGCAGACGAGGACGACATCTCGATGCTATGGCTGACCGATCAAAGCCAGACGGCAAACGCGGTGGCAACGTTGGCCGTGGCATCGAATGAAGACCTGTTTGGGCAGGGAGAGATTTTCGCCGGTCCCTCGCTCATGCTGCAATTCAACAATCCGCTCACCGACTCCCGGGTTCCCGACATCATCGTGGCTCCGAACGTTGGGGTCATCTATACGGGAGGAACCGCCAAGGTTTCTGAACATGGCGGCTTCGCCTACGACGACCGCAACGTCCTGTTGATTGTGTCGAACCCGAAGTACAAGGCTTCAACGTTTAACGATCAAGTCGAGACGCGTCAGATTGCTCCAACGATTCTTAAGGCGCTGGGCTTGGATCCGAGTCTACTGAGCGCGGTAAGGTCCGAGCACACTGAAACGTTGCCCGGGTTGCCTTTTACACAACAATAGCCAGGTGTGGTGAAGAACGAGGGGAGCTTTGCTCCCCTCATTTTCCTAACGTGCGAAATCTCTGATTGTTAAAGCCGAATGAACCGTCGGTTAAATTTGACCGGTTCCTGTGATGACCCGCGCGGTTGTGTGCCACACTGTTCGTCATGGCCGGGCGCAACTTTAAGATTCTCGCTCACGTTGGCAAAGTTCCATCCATGGCCAGCTGCGAGCAATGCCAATGCAAGTTCTTCACGCCGCGCAGCGATCTTCGCAGGGATGGTGCGAGTGCGGAGAATTATCTGCGCGATAAATTCGCTCAACATCGTTGTTCACAATCAGAAGGTGACAAATTGGCGGGCCTTGTAAAGGAAGCTTTCAAAACTGCACGGAGTTCGTGCCCATACTGCGGACACCAGCTTCCACCGTCAGAGCTGGGCCGCATCAGTATGACTCGAGTGCGTTGCACAAAGTGCGGAGGTTCACTTTTACAGCAAAGCGCTTCGGCCTGAATCGCTGAACAGTCGATTGCTGATTTGCCGGATGCTGCATTAGGCGATTGGTAGATTTTGTTTTTGTTCCGGCTCCGGAGGTTTTTGCAATCTACTCCGACCGCGATGAATACACGACGTTTCTACACTCGTGACGATGCAGCATTAAACAACGTGGCTCCGTGTTGAGCGTTGACTGTTGATGTAGCCGAGCTGATAATGGAGGACCTTCGAGTTATGCCCAGCGCTCCCCAGTCCCGTAAAACATTCAAAATTTCCGATTCCCTGAACCGACAACTCAATACCTACGCGCAGATGGCAGCCGCAGCCGGAGTGAGTGTGCTGGCGCTGGCCGGGTCCTCCGAGGCGGAAATTGTCTACACCAAAACGTATCAGGTGACGCACTCAGGGTTTCCCCTATACATTGATGTCAACCACGACGGCGTCAACGATTTTATGCTGCGCTCAACGTATTACGCAGGCACTGCGGGCGTGGAGGTCGGGCTCGATGCATCCGGCATCGCTGACAACCTGGTCGCCGGTAGACATTTTCGTAGCACCAGCGGCTATTTTTTTTCTGCTGCCTCCGCTTTGCACGCCGGCGCCAAAATCGGCCCAAAAGGCAATTTCTCTGTTCGTTTCCCGTTCATGGCAGTGGAGATTTTCAACAAAATCGGCACCCAGTATTCCGACTTGGCCCCGTGGGCCGGCAAAGGTAAGGGCGTCAAGAATCGATATTTGGGACTAAAGTTCGTCGTTGACGGCGAAGTTCACTACGGCTGGGCCAGAATCACCGTCACGCTTGGGCACAATCGGCAACTGGGTGATGTGACCGGCACTCTGACTGGATATGCGTACGAGACCATCCCCAACAAGCCTATCATCGCAGGCCGGACCACTGGCGCGGATGTGACCGTGGCGCAGCCCGAAACGGGGGGAATTACGCCCGCGGCGCCGGTTGTCGCCCCTGATTCCGCGCCCGCCACCCTGGGCCTGCTGGCCAAGGGAGCGCTCGCACTCGATCTCTGGCGGCGAGAGTAAGTCGCAGAGCATCTCGGCGCTCTTTGTCTTTGGCGCAACGGTATCTTCCTCGCAGCCAAGTTGTCGCGGCATCGAGTTATTTCATGTCCGAAAGACTAGCCAAGAAAGTCCTGCTCATCGGTTGGGATGCCGCCGATTGGAAGATCATCAATCCGCTGCTCGACCAGGGCTTGATGCCCACGCTGGAAGACCTGGTCAACCACGGAGTAATCGGGAACCTGGCTACCTTGCACCCGGTTCTGTCTCCAATGCTGTGGAACTCCATCGCCACCGGCATGCGTCCCGAAAGGCATGGAATTCTCGGCTTCATGGAGCCCGACCCCCACACCCGCGGCGTTCGTCCCGTCACGAGTACTTCGCGCAAGGTCAAGGCAATCTGGAATATCCTCACCCAGCGTGGCTACAAGACTCACGTGCTCGGCTGGTTTGCCGGTCATCCCGCCGAGCCCATCAACGGCATCTCGGTCTCCGACCTTTATCCCTACGCCGTGGCACCGCTCGAACCCGCCCGGCCGGAAAGAGCATGGCCCTTGCCGCCCGGCGCGGTTCATCCAGAAAGCCTGCGCGAAACATTTGCCCGCTTGCGCATGCATCCTGAGGAAGTGACGGAGGCGGCGATCCTGCCCGTGATTCCGCGCGCCGCCGAGATCGATCAAGAGAAGGACAAGCGCCTCGAATCCTACGCCAAGGTGCTCTCCGAAAATTGCTCCATCCACAATGCCGCCACCTGGATTCTCCAGAACCAGCCCTGGGATTTCATGGCGGTTTATTACAACGCGATCGATCATCTCTGCCACGGATTCATGCATTTTCATCCTCCGCGCATGGAGGGCATCCCGGAGGATCAATTTGAAATTTATAAGGATGTGGTAAACGGCGCTTACCGTTTCCACGACATGATGCTTCAGACTCTGGTGGAATTGGCAGGACCGGAGACGACGGTGATCCTGGTTTCCGATCACGGTTTTCACAGCGATCACCTGCGGCCGCGCGGTATTCCCATCGAGCCCGCCGGTCCCGCCGTGCAACATCGCAACTTCGGCATCGTTGCAATAAGAGGCGCTCACATCAAGCAGGACGAAAGAATTTACGGAGCGACCCTGCTCGATATAACTCCCACGATCCTCACGTTGTTTGGGTTGCCCGTGGGCGCGGACATGGATGGCCGCGTGCTCGTGCAGTCATTTGAGGAGTCCCCCGAAATCAATCGCATCCCGAGTTGGGAACAAGAGGCGGGCGATTGCGGAATGCATCCTGCCGATCTGCGTGTGGATCCAGTCGCAGCCCACGCCGTCCTTCAACGGTTCGTGGCATTGGGCTATGTTCAACCTCCTGGTGAGGATCAGGCCAAAGCTGTGGAGATGGCCGTCCGCGAGCAGCAGTACAATCTGGCGCGTGCCTATCTGGACTCCCGCCGCTATCGTGACGCTTTGCCTCTTCTTATGGAGTTGGTCAGGAAGTGGCCGAATGAGTCGCGGTTTTTGCAATACCTCGCGCAATGCCATCTGGCAATGCGGAACCGCGCCGAAGCCAAGGCGATTCTCGAGCAACTAATCTCCAACCCGCCGAGGCCCGCCGCAAAAGGCGAGACCGAGACTCCCAAAGAGGTTCCCAAAACTGAATCTGAAGCGCGCGGAGAAATGCCGAAGCAGCCTCCCTGGGCCGACCTGCTCATGGGCATCATTCATTTTGAAGAGGGGAACATGGATGAGGCGCTGGCCAGCCTTTTGCACGCGGAACGATCGGATCCACGTTTGCCTGATTTGCATCTCCGCATTGCCGACGTCTATCTGCGGCAGAAAAGAGTCGATGACGCCGAGCGAGCGTTCGAGCACGCGCTGGAAATCGACGGCGACAGCCCGGCGGCTCATCTCGGGCTAGCCATGGTTCATTTAAGGAAGCGGCGCAATGAGCAAGCTGCCGAGCAGGCGCTCCGTGCCGTCGGACTGCAGCATTTCCTTCCGCTGGGCCACTTTTATCTGGGAGTGGCCCTGGCACGACTCGGCCATCAGGAACGCGCTGCATTGGCATTCGAGACATCGTTGATGATGCTTCCCGGCCTGATCGCGGCTCACCGCTGGCTGGCAACCTTGTACCGCCAGCCGGGTGGAGATCCAGAGAAGGCGGCCCGCCACAATAGTATCTATCTGCAAATGAGGCACCGGCAGCGAACGAAAGCCCACGCCTGACGCAGGGTCCCCTGCCTTTCTGAGACCGAGTTGTGGGGCTTCTTACGCCTTTGCACTTTCAGACTGGAGCTCAGATGTTGAGCCAAACCCCAGTGCTTCGGATGGGTGTACGCGCACGCTGTCACCACTGCTCCGGAAACGTCACTCAGGCCGAAGCTGCGTCATCTCTGTCAATCTTCGCAAGACGCAATTTCCAACGTCCGTGCCGATCATAGAGTTCGGCGCGGCCCATGTTTTGCAGTAGCCTGAGCGCGTCCTCGATGGTCTCTGGCGCCTCCCTCAAGCGGAATGCCAATTCTTTTGTTTCGACCATCACATACTCCATCGGGTTCTGGTAGTACGACTGATGCATCCGACCGTGTTCAACGATGGTTTCCGCGAGTTGGAGCAGTTGATGGGACTCTTCAAGGGTGGATCGCCGTTCGATTCGCAAGGCACGCCTAATACGGCCAAGCAGCCGCTCGAATCGGTCGCGCCCCATAGTTTATGGAACGAAATTGCCGAGTGGATCCCTTCTCGCAGTGGTAAAGGAGGTGAGGCAAGCTGTGATTAGGATTGTCGTACTGCTGTCAGATCTAATGCAAAAGGAGTAGAAGGCCTGGCGTCGAGGATTGCATTGACTATGACGCGCTTCACTCATTGAGCACAGGAGTCTGATCCCGGGCACGGTAGATCACTGAAGTTCTTCCCGCCAAAGACGATGGACCACTGAGCAAAAACCCCCGCCCCACTGCTGGGACGAGGGTTCGGAAGGAAATACTCGTACTGAGGCCAGTTTAGAAAATGCTGGGAGTATCGGGTACTGTCAAAAGTCATAGCCGGATCCTGACGAGGAATTTCAGGCTACCCTTTCCACCCGCTCCACAACATCTCGGGTGCTCATTCGATCCAGTTCTTGGCACAGCGTTCTGATCTTTTCCGCACGGCGGTGATAATAGTGGAGTCCGGAAGATGTCAGCAGCGATGGCTGCCGGAAAGTATGGATTTGGAATTCGATGAGTTTGTGGTTCTCGCAAGTAGCAACAGAAGCGGCAGCCGCCAACCCTGCTGCAATCCAGTAAACACCCTGTTTACTGCTGTTTGAATCTGGTGGCGGCGGTAGGACTCGAACCTACGACCTACGGATTATGAGACCGTCGCTCTAACCACCTGAGCTACACCGCCAATCCGGAAATACGCGGAAGGAAAACAGGGACAGCCCGGAAAGGGCGCCGAATCCCGCAGACGCGGGTGGACGCGTCCCTACTGCATTCTAAGAGTGCGTGGAATGCAGTGTCAAACGAATGTCGTGTCAAACCACGCGGCTCCATGCGAAACTGGGCGCATGAAAGTCATCGCCGTGATTCCGGCGCGGCTGGCCTCGACGCGCCTGCCACGCAAGATGCTGCGCGAGATTGCAGGTGTGCCGTTGCTCGCCTGGGTGTATCGGGGAGTGCGGCGATGTTCGTCGCTGGACAAGGTTATCGTCGCGACGGATTCGGATGAGATCCTGCGGTTCTGCGAGCAACAAGGCTTTGTCGCGCGCATGACTTCATCGGCACATCGGTCGGGAACCGAGCGGGTGCACGAGATCTCGAGCATGCTTGCGGCAGATGTTTATTTGAATGTTCAGGGCGACGAGCCGCTCACGCGGCCCGATCATATCGATAGCTTGATTGCGGTGATGCGACGTCCTGGAGTTGAGGTGGGTACGTTGAAGACGCCGGCGGCGGAGGTTGATGTAAATAATCCGAGCGCGGTGAAGGTGGTGACGGACGGGGCCGGACGAGCCCTGTATTTTTCGCGGGCAACCATTCCGCATGACCGCGATGGCGTGCGTCCGCGATATTACAAACATCTCGGATTCTATGGCTATCGCAAGGAAGCTCTGGATAAGTTCGTGCGCTGGCCGGAGTCGTCACTGGAGCACAGCGAACGCCTGGAACAGTTGCGTTTTTTGGAAAACGGCGTTCCGATCTACGTCGCCGAAACGCGGTTTGATACCGTGGGTGTGGACACGGAAGAGGACATGCAGCGGGTGGAAGAGATTCTTCGGACGCATCGTGGGGAACGATAGCTTCGGACATATTGTCGGCACGCGGACAGGAGCGTCCACGCCCACACGTCCAGTGCGGCCTCTCAGTGCGCCTTTGCCCAGATTTCGGCGGCGGTGACTCGCTTCCCGATTGCGGGATGGGAGTGGAGCAGCCACTCTACCCAACGGGAAGGTGTTTTCTCGGCCAGATTCTGGTCGGCCAGCTTGTTCATTGACGAAATGAAAGGTTCGACGCTGGCGACCGACTGAAAGCAATAGCGGTCGGCTTGGCGCTCGTTGAAGCGCGAATAGGCGTTGAGTGCGGGCATCAGAAGAAAAGAGAGTACGGTTGACACCAGAATCAGCAGCGGCAGATTGGCGAAATCCGACATGGTCTCGAACATATTGCGGCGCTCTACAGCGTAGCGCAGAACTTCGTTGGCCAGCCAGAACCCGAAGAACGTGATTCCCGCCTGCACGAAAATACTCTTCAGAATATGGCGGTGCACATGGTGACCGAGTTCATGGGCGAGCACCGCCTCGATTTCGTCGTCAGAATAATTGTCGAGCAGGGTGTCCGCAAGAATGATGCGCCGGGTCGCGCCCAGTCCGGTGAGCGCGGCGTTGGCCTTCTTGCTTTTCTCGGAGAGATGCCATTTATAAACCCCCCGAACGCGGGTGCCGGCACGTTCGCTCAGGACGATCAGGCGGCGCTTGAGTTCCTCGTTTTCGAGCGGCTCGAATTTGTAAAAAATAGGGAACAGCACGACTGGCGCCAGTTGCGCCAGCAGCACGAACAGTCCGAGGAAGCCAGCCCATGCGATCAGCCACCAGTGCTGCGGAGTCTGGCGCATCAGCATGTACAGAAGTTCGACCACGATTGTGGCCATCACCAGGCCGATGAGTAGGCCTTTGAACTCGTCCCACATCCACGAGCGGAATTTCTGGTTCGAAAGGTTATAGCGGTGCTCGAGCCGGAAACCGTAGTATTCGAGCGGAGTTCCCAGCACTTTACTGATCAACATCAGCATGAGCACGTAAAGAAAAACGGCGAAAGGATAATTCTGCGAAGCACCATGCTCGGCTAGATCGCGGAGGGTTCCGGTCCAGCCGGTGGCTAGCAGCACGACCAGCAAACCAAAGCCAATTGCAAAATCGGCGACGCCGAGCCACCGCTTGATGCGGTTGTAGCGGCGCGATTCCGGAGAATCGGCGAGAACCGGTGTGATTTCCCTAGTGGCCATTTTCCTGAGAGTTGTCTCTATCCTATCGCGTTCCTCGGAGCGGCAGAACGCGAAAGTGCCGTGAAAGCACGGCTTTAGCTCCTGCCTTTTCCCTTCGGATTACGCGATTCTTACGAATCTTTCGCCGGATTCAAGAATTTCTTCGACCAGCTCGTTAGTGGCCGCTTCCGCGTAGCAGCGAAGGAGGCGTTCAGTGCCGGAGGCGCGAAACAATACCCATGGGTCGGCGCCGTTGCCGTGCTTGGGAGCGTCGAGGTAGAACTTTATGCCGTCGCGATTCTCTTTGCGCAAGATGGTATAGCCGCCGAGCTTCGTTGTTTGCGGATCAGCGGCGTGTCGAATCGCGCCGTTCTTCATCTCATCGGAGATGTGCAGATCGCGCCGGCCGTAGTAATGCGCGCCGAATTCGCGTTGCAGATCGGCGACCAACTGGCCGAGCGGCTTCTTCTCCTCCGCCATCACATTCGCCAGCAGGAGCGAGTTTAGAATGCCGTCGCGTTCTGGAAGAAAGCGGCCGTAGCCGATGCCACCCGATTCTTCTCCGCCAATCAGAATTTCGTGCTCCATCATCAGATCCGCAATGTACTTGAAGCCGATGTTGCACTCGTAGAGCTTGCGGCCGTATTTCGCGGCGATGCGATCCATCATGCCGGTGGTGTTGAAAGCGCGCACCACATCGCCCGGCCACTTTTTGTACACCAGCAGCCAGTTCAATAGAATACACATGCACTTGTGCGAATCGACGAAGCTGCCGTCTTCGGCGACCGCTCCGATGCGGTCCGCATCGCCGTCGGTTACCAGGCCAGCGTGGCATTTTTCTTTCACCACGGTTTCTTGCAGCAGCGTGACGTGCGGCAGGATCGGTTCGGGATTGATGCCAGGGAATAGTGGGTTCACTTCCTGACGGATCGCTACATAGCGGATACCATGCGCGTCAAATATCTTGGTGAGAACTCCGCGGCCAGAGCCGTACATGGAATCGATGGCAAATTTGAAATTCGCTCTGCGAATGAGGTCGAGATCCGCAAACTGAGACACCGCTTCGACATAGGCGGGCTTCGGATCCACCTCTTCGATTTTCGCCTCACGGCCTTTGGGCATGGTGCCCAGCTGCTCTTCGATGAGCTTCATGATCTCGGGCGTAGCGGAGCCTCCAAACTTGGCCTTGAACTTCACGCCATTCCAGTTCCATGGATTGTGGCTCGATGTGATCATGACGCCGCCCGCCGCGCCCAGCTTCTTGACGTTGTAGGAAACCGTGGGAGTGGGCACGTAGTCGTTCGAAAGTAAAACTGGAATGCCCGCGCCCGCGATCACTCCAGCAACGGCGCGAGCGAAGCGCTCAGACAGGAAACGCGTGTCATATCCAATGATGACGCCGTGGGCGGGATCTTCATGCTCGAGAACGTAACTGGCAATCGCTCCGGCCGCCGTGCGCACGTTGTCGAAAGTGAAATCGTCGGCGATCAGGCCGCGCCATCCGTCGGTGCCGAATTTGATTTGGGTCATAGGCGGTCGTTCGTCGCTGGTCGCTAGTCGCTGGTCGTTAGTCGCTCGCGGTTCGCCGTGCACTTCCGCAGCCTGTCAGCGCCAGCGGGTTCAAGGCCTCGCCAACGACTAACGACCAGCGACCAACGACTGTTTCCTCACACTAATTTCTTCAGCTTTTTCTTATCCAGATGCTTCACTATCTTGCCGACGTCTTGCGATCGGTCGAGCGTAGTGACCAGTAGGGCGTCTTCGGTCTCGACAATTACCAGGTTGCTGACCCCGACCAGGGCGACAAATTTGCCGGGAGCGCGAACGTAGTTGTTCGTCGCATCCAGGGTAAAACTCCCGGATGACGAGACTAGACTGCGGGCACCGGGTCTCGCCTTCGCCGTGTGGTGCTCGTGCAGCGCGGTCCAGGAGCCGAGGTCGTTCCATCCAAAGTCGGAGGGTAGACAGAAGATGTGCGACTGGGTTTCGCCTTTGGCGGAACGGGGTTCGAGGACCGCATAGTCAATACTGATGTTTTCGCACTTCGGGTAGAGCTTGCGGAAAGTTCCGGCAAACTTACGCGATCCATAGGCAGCGGCAATTTTCTCGAGGAGCGCCGCGGTGTTCGGCAGATGCTCGCGTAGCGCGTTGGCGAGGGTGTCGGCGCGCCAGAGAAACATGCCGCTGTTCCAGAAATAGTTGCCGGCGTCTAGAAACTGCCGGGCCAGGCCGAGATCAGGCTTTTCGGTAAAGCGGCGCACCCGCAGCGATGACGCCGCGTCTTGATCGGGCGCGCCCGCCTCGATGTATCCGTAGCCGGTTTCGGGGCGGGTGGGGCGAATGCCGAGCACCACGATGTTTTCTCCGGCGGCGG
>Ga0209169_10000603_pt1 | contig 21964 bp, 14 predicted proteins | sample HubBroMetageWRM4_FD_188346 | JGI IMG/M metagenome (GOLD analysis project Ga0209169, IMG submission 188346) | Warmed soil microbial communities from the Hubbard Brook experimental Forest, New Hampshire - Hubbard Brook CCASE Soil Metagenome WRM 4... | ecosystem: Environmental > Terrestrial > Soil...
CCCGGTGAAGACGAGCAGGGCTTTCGCGCGATTGCCCAGCGCAGCCGGCTTGCTGATCGCGCCAGCGATGCCGGCGCCGTCTCTATGTTTCCCGCCCTTGCCGATGAATGGCTCCGCCAGGTGCAGGCGCAAACCGGATGGAAGGACTTTCGGGCGCAGGATCTTCGTCGTCTGAAGACCGCCTTCGGGGTGACCTGGGTGGTGGTGCAGTCGCCCGGTGTGCCGGGATTGGACTGCCCTTATCGCAATCCGGTGGTTCTGGTTTGTCGCCTCTGAGCACAACTAACCGCGCCAGATTGTGTTCTACTTGGTAAAATATCCGGCATACACGAATGCTTCTGAGCGTCATCTCAATGGGGAAGCTTCCCAGGGGATGGCTTTCTGGTTTCGTGGCTGTCTCAATTCCGGCGGTAGCTGATAAACTTGCAAAGATTGCCAGATTCTCGGGGGACGGATGGAAAACCGTGGGGCTCCGCTCGATCGACCCGGCAATCCCAAAAGGATCCGTGCTCATGGCCTGTGCGCAAACAGTAGAAGAAATTGCCCCTTTGTTCGACTACTGTAGATGGAATTCAAGACTAACTGATCTGTCCAGGCAGTACGCGGCCAATAGTCCTCTGCCGCACGTTTTTCTTGGGGACTTCCTCGACGCCGATGTCGCCGGCGCGATTGCGCAGGAGTTTCCCCGCGCCCACACCGAAGCCTGGACCCATTACAAACATCACAACGAAAATAAACTCGGCATGGCCAAGCGCGAGCTGTTTCCGCCCCGCCTGGGAAGCGTGACCGACGAATTCAACTCGCCCCGCTTCGTCAATTGGCTCTCTCAACTGACCGGCATCCCCGGCCTGATGGCTGATCCCAGCCTGGAAGGCGGCGGATTGCATCAATCGTCGCGCGGAGGCTTTCTTAATCTTCACGCAGATTTTTCCCACCACCACTATCACAAGAACTGGCGGCGGCGGGTCAATATCATTCTTTATTTGAACGACGGCTGGGAACCACAATGGGGCGGCGCCATCGAGTTGTGGGATTCCGCCATGAAACAGTGTCTCTCCAAGTACCCGCCCCGGCTCAACCACGCCATGATCTTCAACACCGACGCGCGCTGCTTTCACGGCTTCCCCGAGCCGCTTACCTGTCCCGAGAGCGAGTCGCGCAAGAGCCTGGCGTTGTACTACTACACGTTGGAGCAGGATTCGAAGACCGCGCCGCGATCCACCAACTATCGCGCCCGGCCCAGCGACAGCGTGGCCGAGTCAGCCATGATCTGGCTCGACAAGCAGGCGGTCGATCTCTACTCCCGCGCCAAGGCCCGCTTCGGATTTTCCGACCAATGGGCCAGCAAGGTCCTTGGCGTAATCTCGCGCAAGAACAAGAAATAGTTGCCAGGTGTGGGGCAGGCACTCCTGCCCGCGACCTTGATTTTGGGTTGAAGCGGTGAACTGGCGCGTTCTTTGCGCTAGGGTGGGAGGACTGAGCCTGCCTCACTTCAGGCGGATGCCGCCGACTGCGTCCTGGCTGCCGTTGCCGTAGCTCGTATCCATCCAGGCGGCGATGAAGTAGTTAGGGCCGTCCCAAGTGTTGCCCGCATAGCTACCGAGGCCCATGCGAGCATTGCCCTCGGGATCCGAGAATGCCGAGGTCAACTCCACATTTGGCTGGAAGCTTTCGCCGCCGTCCGAGGAAATCGCGGCATAGGCCTGATAGTTAAGATTCGCTGGGTCGTTGCGGCGGTCAAACCAGCTCACGCCGACTAGCCCCGTCGGGCTGACCGACAGCCAGGGGAAGAATTGGTCGTGGTTGTCGCTCGGCGGCGCGACCGGGACTGGCTTTGACCAGGTATTACCGCCGTCAGTCGAGTGAATCACCTGCACTTGCATGTAAGCTCCCGTCCACTGAAACAGGGTGGCGTAAAGGCGTCCAGAGTACGGGCCGGTGCTGTTGTCAACGCCCAGCGCAGGCGTGTTGGGCGCGCCAATGGTGGTATTTGGTATTCCGCCGAATGGGAGGCACATACAGGCGTTGGGCACCTCGGGCACTTTCGTGATGATCTTTGGCTTTGACCAAGTGACTCCGCCATCGCTCGATTTGGAGAATGCCACATTCTCTATGCTGTTCGCGCAGTAAACGCCAACGCCAGCGGGTGGGCAGTGCATCCACGCCAAGTAGACGGTGCCGTCTTTGCCGGCGGCAAGGCTGGGGTCGTAATCGGCGGAGTCGGCATCGGTCGCGACCAGTTCTTGAGTCCACGTGCTTCCTTCGTCGCGGGAGTGCGAGACCAGCAGTTGATTCCCGTTGAGGTTCACTCCGGCGACATAGACGCTGTTGGCATAAGGACTGCTGTCGACTCGATCGACCGCAAGCGCGGCCCAGACGATTACGGAACCGCCGTTGCCCAGGGCCGCGGTTGGTGTGCTCCAGGTGACGCCATCAGTTGACCTCTCGATGCCCATCAGAGAGTATTCGCCGGTGTCAGTATCCTCGTAATACCCCGCGATATAGGCGGTTCCCTTCAAGTCGTAGCCGACCAGGGGGAAGCCTCCGGGCTCCCATTCCCGCCCGAACTCGCTGAAGTAGGCGAGGCAGGTCGTGTTCCATGTGGCTCCGGCGTCGCTCGAGACATGAAAGCCCGGAATGAAGTCACCGCAGTTGAGGTCCAGGCTCCCCACAATTAGATCTGCTGGATTTTTCGAGCTGGCAGCCACCGGAGCGAAGGTGTTACTGTATGGCCCCTCCGAGGCTTGGGTCGGCGGCAATACACAAGGTGCGGGCGAGCAATTGACCGGACGCAAACCGCCCAAACTGCGCGGAGCAGATTGAGCCAGTGCTTCAACGCTCATGAAATACCCCGAAAACGCTAAAAGGCAGACTGCAAGCAGAGTAGGAATCAGAGCTTTCGCCCCTGCCCTCTTGGCACACGAAGAAAACAGCGGAGAGAAATGCACAAGAACCTCACATGAAACGCTTGAAACGGGGCCCGTACTGCGGAAGATAAGGTAATCCGGAAGACTAACCCGCGTCAATCACTAATTACTAACTCGCGCAGGGAGATGCGCCTAATCCGCCTGACTCGTCGCCGGCAACGCGGGTCTGGTCACGCCGAATATACGGCTTAACCACCGCCGAAACTTGTCCATGTAGAGATAGACCACCGGTGTGGTAAACAAAGTCAGCGCCTGGCTGACAATCAATCCGCCTACAATCGTGATGCCCAGCGGCCGCCGCAATTCCGATCCTATGCCTGTCCCCAACGCCAGTGGCAGTCCGCCCAGCAGAGCCGCCATCGTGGTCATCATAATGGGACGAAAGCGGAGCAGGCAGGCTTCATGAATCGCGTCCAGCGGCGACTTATTTTCGTTCCGCTCCGCCAAGAGCGCGAAGTCTATCATCATGATCGCATTCTTCTTCACGATGCCAATCAGCAAGATGATGCCGATCAGACCGATGACATCCAGTTGGTTATGCGTAATCTTCAGCGCCAGCAGCGCGCCCACACCCGCCGATGGAATCGTGGAAAGAATGGTGATGGGATGAATGTAGCTCTCGTACAGAATTCCCAAAACAATGTAGACCGTCAAAACTGCGGTCAGGATAAGGATGGGCTCGCTTGAAAGAGAATCCTTGAATGCTGCCGCCGTCCCCTGAAAATTGCCCTGGATGGTCGCCGGGAAACTGATCGATCTCTTGGCATTTTCAATCGCAGTCGTGGCCTGGCCCAACGACACATCGGGTGCCAGGTTGAACGAGATCGTCACCGCGGGCCATTGTCCCTGGTGATTGACCCCCAGCGAAGTATTGGCCGGGCCGTAATGGGTGAACGTGGAAAGCGGGACGGTGGCGCCGGTCGAAGTATGTACATAAGTATTTTCCAGCGTGTCCGGGTCCTGCTGAAACTGCGGCGCAACTTCCATCACCACGTGATACTGGTTCAGCGGCTCGTAGATGGTCGATACCTGGCGCTGCCCGAACGCGTCATACAGAATTCCGTCGATGTCCGCCGCCGACACTCCCAGGCGCGACGCGGTGTCGCGGTCGATGACCACGTTCGCCGCCAGTCCCTTGTCTTGCTGATCGGTATTGACCTGCCTGAGCAGCGGTATGGCGCGCATTTTCTGTAGCAGTTGCGGCGCCCACACGTTCAGTTCATTCAAATCCTCGCCTTGCAGCGTGTATTGATACTGCGCCTGGCTCAAACGTCCGCCGATCTGAAGGTCTTGCTGGGCCTGCATGTAGAGCGTCGCTCCCGGGACCTCGGCAAACTTCTGGCTCAGTTCGTTGATAACCTGGTCGGCATTCAGCTTGCGTTTATTCTTCAGGGTGATAAACATTCGCCCCTGGTTCATAGCCGTGGTTCCGCCGCAGAAGCCAATCATGTGCTCCACGTTGGGATCCGCCATAGCAATCTGCACGTAGCGCCGCATTTTGCGGCTCATGGCATCGAAAGAAATGTCCTGCGCCGCCTGGATCGATCCCTGAATGCGTCCGGTATCCTGCTGCGGGAAAAAACCCTTGGGCACGTTCTGATACATGAAAATGCTCAGGCAAGCAGTGGCAATCGTGATCATCAGCACCGCGAACTGGTGGCGCAACACCCAACCCAGCCCGATGCCGTACATCTTCAGGATTCCGTCAAATACCTTCTGGCTGGCTTGATAGGCTCCGCCGTGCTTTTCATGGCCAAGCGGCTTGAGCAACTGCGCGCACATCGACGGTGTGGTGCTGAGCGAAACAATCAGTGAGACTGCAATCGCCGCACTCAAGGTGACCGCAAATTCCCGGAACAGCCGACCGACAATGCCGCCCATCATCAAGATGGGAATGAACACCGCCACCAGCGAGACGCTCATCGAGAGCACTGTGAATCCGATTTCTCGCGCGCCGCGGAATGCCGCCTGCACCGGTTTTATTCCTTGTTCCAGGTAGCGGGTAATGTTTTCCAGCACCACAATGGCATCGTCCACCACAAAGCCCGTGGAAATGGCCAGCGCCATCAGTGACAGATTGTTCAGGCTATAGTGCAGCAGGTACATCACTCCGAAAGTGCCAATCAGCGAAAGCGGGACGGCGATGCTGGGGATGATCGTGGCCCGCACCGTGCGCAGAAAGACGAATACTACGCCGATGACCAGCACAACTGAGATCACCAGCGTAATTTCGATGTCTCGCAGAGACGCGCGTACTGTCGTCGTGCGGTCGGAGACGACGGTTAGTTTTATGGCAGGTGAAATGGCCGCTTCGAGCTGCGGCAATAAGCCGAGCACATTGTCGACCGTCTCAATAATGTTGGCGCCGGGCTGGCGAAAAATAATCAGTAGCACCGCTGGCTTGCCATCGGACAGCCCATAAATATGCGCATCTTCCACCGAGTCCCAAACTGTGCCAACATCGCCCAGTCGCACCGGTGCGCCGTTCTGCGGGTTATACGCGACAATCAGTGGCCGGTACTGGTCGGCATGCAGCATCTGGTCGTTGTCGGAGATCGTCCACGTATGCACATCATTGCCGATCTCACCTTTGGGCCGGTTCGCGTTGGCCGCGCCCAGCGCCACCCGCACCGCATCCAGGCCAATACCGAACTTGTTAAGCAAATTCGGATCCAGCTCCGCCCGCACCGCCGGATTGGCTCCGCCTGCCACATACACCTGGCCCACACCGCCCACTTGCGCCAGCTTTTGCGAAAGAATCGAGTTGGCCGCATCGTAAATGTCAGGCAGCGTAATGCTGTCGGATGTCATGGAAACAATCAGAATCGGCGCATCCGCCGGATTCACTTTCCGGTACCAGGGATTGCCGGGAAGATACGACGGCAACTGGCTGCGCGCGGCATTGATGGCGGCTTGCACGTCGCGCGCAGCGGCGTCGATGTTGCGAGTGAGGTCGAATTGCAGCACGATGCCGGTCGCGCCCAACTGGCTGACCGAAGTCATCTGATTGATGCCGGCAATGCGTCCGAACTGCCGCTCCAGCGGAGTCGCCACCGCCGATGCCATGGTCTCCGGGCTTGCCCCCGGTAGGCTGGCCGACACCTGGATCACCGGAAACTCAACCTGGGGCAGCGGAGCAACCGGCAGAAAACTGAACGCCAGCGCTCCTGACATCAACAGTGCCAGCGTCAGCAGCGAAGTTCCGATTGGCCGTTTGATAAAGGGCGAAGATACGTTCATGGCCTAATCTCCCGCCGCCGGCTCCTCAATCGGATTTCCTATTCCCATGCGCTCAAACTTCCTGGCCAGACGGTCAAACCACAGATAGACCACCGGAGTCGTGTACAGGGTGAGCGCCTGGCTGACCAGCAGGCCACCCACAATCGTGATGCCCAGCGGATGCCGCAGTTCTGATCCCGTGCCGCGGCCCAGCGCCAGCGGCAACCCGCCCAGCAGCGCCGCCATGGTGGTCATCATGATCGGCCGGAAGCGCAGCAAACAGGCCTGGAATATGGCTTCCTCTGGCGGTTTGTGTTCCACACGTTCCGCCTCCAGCGCAAAGTCGATCATCATGATCGCGTTCTTTTTCACGATGCCAATCAAGAGGATGATTCCGATGATTGCCACCACCCCCAAATCGTAGCCCGTCAGCAACAACGCAAGAATCGCCCCCACTCCTGCCGACGGCAGTGTTGAAAGAATGGTGATGGGATGAATGTAGCTTTCATACAAAACTCCCAGCACGATGTAGACCGTCACAATCGCTGCCACAATCAACCACGGCTCCGTGGAGAGCGAATTCTGAAATGCCGCGGCGGTGCCCTGAAATGCAGTATGCACGCTCGGCGGCATCCCGATTTCCTGTTCCGCTTTCTCAATCGCCTTGGTGGCATCACCCAGCGATTTTCCCGGCGCCAGGTTGAATGAAAGCGTTACCACCGGAAATTGACCTTGGTGATTGACCGCCAAAGATGCGTTTGAAGTGCCGAGCTGAGTAAAGGTGGAAAGTGGTACTTGTGGCCCCGTTGCCGACTTCACGTACAAATCCTTGAACGATCCGGGGTTCTGCTGAAATTGCGGGGCCACTTCCAGAATCACGTGGTACTGATTCAACTGCGTGAAGATGGTAGACACCTGCCGCTGCCCAAAGGCATCGTAGAGCGTGTTATCAATCTGTGCTGGCAGAATGCCCAATCGCGACGCAGTGTCGCGGTCGATGGTCAAATCCGCTTGCAGACCGCCGTTTTGCTGGTCACTGGCCACGTCCCGCAATTCGGGCAGGGTGCGCAGCTTGGCGACCAACTTTGCCGACAGCGTGTTCAACTCGCGCGCGTCCGCGTCTTCCATCGTGTACTGGAATTGCGTGCGGCTCACCCGGTCTTCCACGGTCAGGTCCTGCACCGGTTGCATGAACAGGGTGATGCCTTCGACTTCCGCCAGTTTTGGCTGCAGCCGCCGGATGATCTCCGGCGCCCTGGTTTCGCGTTCCTCGCGCGGCTTCAAGTTGATCTGAATCCGCCCGCTGTTGGGCGTAAGGTTGGTGCCATCCACTCCAATGAACGACGACAAGCTTTCCACGTCCGGATCCTGCAAAATTACCTTTGCCAGAGCTTGCTGATGTTCGGCCAACGACTGGAACGACACACTTTGCGGCGCATCTGAAATCCCTAAAATCACGCCCGTATCCTGTACCGGAAAGAACCCCTTGGGCACGACCACATACAGAAACAACGTCAGAACCAGTGTTCCGACCGTCACCAGCAAGGTAAAGGGCTGATGTCGTAGAACGACCTTCAGTGTCCTCCCGTAGAACGCGATCACGTTCTCGTAGAATGTCTCCGTCGCTTTGTAGAAGCGGGATTCCTTTGACTTGTCTTTCGGTTTCAGTAATTTCGCGCACATCATCGGCGTCAGACTCAGTGAAACCGCCGCCGAAACTAGAATCGTCACGGCCAGCGTCACCGCGAATTCCCGGAATAGCCGTCCCACGATATCGCCCATGAACAGCAGCGGAATCAACACTGCGATCAGCGAAACCGTCAGCGAAACGATCGTGAAGCCGATCTGTCCCGCTCCCTTCAACGCCGCATCCAGCGGCGAGTCGCCCTCATCCAGATACCGGTCGATGTTCTCGATCATCACGATGGCGTCGTCCACCACGAAACCGGTGGAAATGGTCAATGCCATTAGCGTCAAGTTGTTCAGGCTGTAGCCCAGCACATACATGACGCCGAACGTACCCACAATCGACAGGGGCACAGTCACCGCGGGAATCGACGTCGCCCAGAGATTTCGTAGGAACAGGAAGATGACCATCACCACCAATGCGACGGTCAGCATCAACTCGAACTGCACATCCTTCACCGACGCCCGTATGGTTTCCGTGCGGTCAGTAAGAATGGTCACATTCACCGACGCGGGCAGGCCCGCCTGCAACTGCGGCAACAGTTTCTTGATGCGATCCACCACGCTGATGATGTTCGCCCCCGGCTGGCGCTGGATGTTCATAATCACCGCCGGGTCCAGATTCATCCACGCCGCCTGCATCACGTTCTCAATGCCATCGGTGATCGTTGCCACATCTGACAACCGAACTGGAGATCCGTTCCGGTAGGCCACCACGATCGGAGCGTATTGCGCGCCCGACAACAACTGGTCGTTTGCTCCAATGGTGAACGACTGCCGCGGCCCATTCAGCGTGCCCTTGGCCTGGTCCACATTTGCGTTTGCCAGCGCCGTCCGCACATCTTCCAGGCTCAGGCCATAGGAGGCCAGGGCCGTTGGATTTGCCTGAATTCGAACCGCCGGCTTCTGTCCGCCGCTGAGCGAGACCAGCCCTACTCCGGTGACCTGCGAAATCTTCTGCGCCATCGCCGTGTCCGCAAGGTCCTCAACCTTGGAAAGCGGCAGGCTCTTCGCTGTCAGGGCCAGCGTCATGATCGGCGAATCCGCCGGATTTACTTTGCTGTAGATCGGAGGATTGGGGAGGTCCGTAGGCAGGTAAGTCGTGGCGGCGTTAATCGCTGCTTGAACTTGTTGCTCTTCGACGTCGATATTCTGATCGAGTCCAAATTGCAGCGTGATGACCGAACTGCCAAACGAACTGGTCGAAGTCATCTGGCTCAAGCCCGGTACCTGGCCAAATTGCCGCTCCAGCGGCGCCGTCACCGACGATGCCATGACATCCGGGTTGGCCCCCGGATAAAACGTCATGACTTGGATGGTCGGATAGTCAACCTCCGGCAGCGCGGAAACCGGAAGTTGCCGGTACGCTACCCATCCCACCAGCATGATGGCCACCATCAGCAACGCCGTGGCCACCGGACGAAGAATAAAAATCCGCGACGGATTCATGACGTCGGAGTTCCTGCACCTTGCTTCCCGGAGGGCGCGCTGCTTGGAGCTGGCGGCGGGGTGCCAGAGGGCCTCCGCACTTCAATCTTGCTGCCGGCCTGTAGTTTGTCCTGGCCATCAATCACCACCACTTCAGAGGGCGAGAGGCCGCTCGCAATATTCGCCATGTTGTCTTGAGTAAACGCCACTGTCACCGGACGAATGTCCGCCGTATTGTCCGACTTAGCCACGAACACATAAGTTCCTTGCGGCCCGCGCTGGATTGCCGCTGCTGGTATTACCGTGCTGTTTTTCCGCACTTCCAGCAGCAGGCGGATGTTTACAAATTGGTTTGGCCAAAGACTGCTGTCCTTGTTGTCGAACACCGCCTTCAGCCGCCCGGTTCCGGTCGTCTGGTCAATCTGGTTATCAATAGTTTCCAGCTTCCCCGTGCCCAGCTTCGTCTGGTCGTCCCGGCTGTAGGCATCCACCTCAAGCGTTCCTTTTCCCATGTGTTGCGACACTGTGGGCAGGCTGTCTTCGGGCAAAGTGAACAGCACCGCGATGGGCTGAAGTTGCGTGATCACTAACAGCGCATTGGTGTCGGTCGCATGTACCATGTTTCCCGGATCCACCAACCGCAGCCCGACCCGCCCGCTGATCGGCGAAATGATGTGGCAATACACCAGATTCAGCTTGGCGTTTTCGATGGTCGCCTGATCGTTGCGGACCGTGCCGTCTAGTTGATCTACCAGCGATGCCTGCGTGTCCACCTGCTGTTGCGACATCGCGCCCGAGACCTGCAACAGATTTCTGAAGCGGTCCAAATTGAGCTTGGCGTCGCGCAACAAGGCCTGGTCCCGGAAGATCGCGGCCTGTGCCTGATCCAGTACCACTTGGTAGGGCCGGGGATCAATCACCGCCAGCAAATCACCTTTGTTTACAAACTGCCCTTCCTTGAAATTTACCGTCACCAGTTCGCCATCGACTCGGCTCTTGATGTTTACCGTGTAAAACGCGGACACGGACCCCAGTCCCGTCAGGTAGTAGGGCATATCGCGCTGCTCCGCAGGGGAGACCGACACCGGAACTGCCGGCGTCACGTTCGCGCGTGCCGAACTCGGCTTCGGGTCCCCGCCGCATCCCAACCACGTCAGGCACAACAGGAAAATCGACACCAAGCCTGGTTGAAGGACCAAGCCTCGCTTAAGAAAGAGATATGACGGATTGACACCCATTTTTTGATCTGTCATCGCTATGATTTAGACGTAGTATTGCCAGCTGCAGCTACTTGATTTTACGCCCCCTCGGGATTCGCCCTGGCCGAGTGCCAAACTCCCATAAAATCAATATTATTCCCACTCAGGCCTTTGCCCAAAACCTTTACAAACTTTTACCTTGGCGTCCCGGTCGTTTATAGTGTGTCGCGGTTTGTTCTTTATGGAGCAGCGAAAACCGAGCTCGGCGATTGTGATTCGTGACCTTCGCGGCTTCCGCGACCTCCAGCAAGCGGAAGCCGTGGAGAGGGAGGTGTGGGAACTCTCCGACCTCGACACCACTCCCCTCACGCTCGCAGTTGCCACTCAGCAAGCCGGAAACCTCTGGCTGGGCGCGTTTGACGGAAGCGAGTTGGTTGGCTTCGCTTTCGGTTTTCTCGGCATTGAAGATGGGCGTCTCAGCCTGCACTCCCACATGCTGGCAGTTCGCGCCCCCTATCGTAATTCCGATCTCGGGTACAAGCTTAAGTTGGCGCAAAGAGAGCGCGTTCTCGCCATGCGAATCAATGGCATGCGCATCACCGATCTGACTTGGACTTTCGACCCGCTCCAGAGTAAGAATGCCCATCTCAATTTCGCCAAGCTGGGAGTTATCTCCCAAAGCTATAAGATCGATTTCTACGGGCCGGAAACCTCGAGCCCTCTGCACCGCAACAGCACCGATCGACTGTGGGTAAAATGGCCGCTCATCAGCCGCCGCGTGCAAACCCGGCTTCAGGGAAAAGGCCCTCGCGCCGAAATGCTGGACGCGCTGCGCACCCTGCAACCCCTTATCCAATTCAGTCCCCGCGGCAAGCCTTCGAGAACTGATTTGGCCGCCGCCCTGCTTCGACAAAGGATCGCCATCGAGATTCCCAGCGACATTGGATCGGTCGAGCAGAAAGATCCCACTCTGGCCCGCGAATGGCGCCTCGAAACTCGCTGGGCTTTCACCGAGGCTCTGCGATCCGGATTCTTCGTCGCGGAGTTTTGCCGTACCGTTCGCGGCCAGCAAGGTCCGGGCGTCTATTTGCTCGAGAAAGGTAGCCCGGAAGAATACATTCCGGAGCTTGCCTACCACACCAACGGTTCTGTCTGATTCGTTGCTCTTAACATCCAGCCAAGCATGCTCGCGGCTGCGGGCGATCCATTGTTCTCCCTCCGGTTCACCTCGGTAAAAAATAGAAGGCAGAGCTCTGCCCTGTCATCCGAAAGCGTCACCGCGATCAATTCTCTGACGACATCAGCCGGAACCTCGCTTGACAATGTTTTCCGCCGAATAGTCGTGCTAGGTTCTGTTCATTCTTAGGTTCAAAGGGAAGTTGACTGTGAAAATGGCGATCTTAACTCAAAATGCAACTCGGCCCGTTCGGCGAGATGTTGTCGCGTTTACTCACTTCAACGAAAGGCTCCCGGTTACGGAGAACGACATAACAAATGAACCTGAAGGGATGGATTTGCGGTTCGCTAATAGCTGCCGTATCGATCGCGCCACTGTTTGCCGGAACGAATGATGCCGCGGAAGCAAACAACAGTCCCGTTGCTAATGCCGCCGCTGCGCCAAACCCCGCTGGATCTCCTGTCGCTCCCGTCAGTCCACAGCCGTCCATAAACCCAACGCCAGCCCTTGGAAGCACAAATCTTGCCGCGTTAGTGGGTGTACTCGCAACTAAAGGAGTGCTTTCTCCTGCGGAGGCCGACAGCATTCGTAACGCCTCGCCCGAAGCCCGGTTGCAGCTCTTGGTGGATGCTCTCAATCGCAAGGGACTATTGAGTGCGTCGGATCTGTCTGCGACCTCGAATCCGCCTCCGGCGGCCGCCGCAAATCCGGTGCCGTTGGAGACCGCCGCTGTCTCCCCGGAAGCGATGGCAAGTAGCGCTCCGGCGCCTGCACCGCAGGTCGCCACGGGTGCGACCAAATCCGAGGGCCCAAAAGTCGTCAATGCCGTGGCTGTGGTGCGTGTGCTTCCCGTTGATCCACCGGTGAAGGGCGGGCTGGTTGCCGCTTTCAAAATCGGTGGCATTAGCGTCACTCCTTATGGCTTCATCAAGGCCACTGCGGTGAAAGACTCAAGTTCGCCCAATGGCGACGACTTCCCGTTCCCCGGCATCTGGCTGAATTCCAGCAGCGTATTCAATACCGGCCCAACTACGGATCCCTCGTTCCACCTGAAGGCACGCTCCACCCGTTTCGGCGCCAACTTCGAGTGGCCCGACGTATCGCCAAAGTTGACCTTGACAGGTCGTATCGAAGGCGATTTTGAGCAGAACTTTAGCGAAGTTGATAACGCTGACGTCAGTTCCATCCGCAACCCCGCCCCGCGTTTACGCTTGGCCTACGTCAGGATGGATTACGCCGCCACCGACAAGACCGATCTGTTCTTCGAGGGCGGCCAGAACTGGTCTCTATTTGGCTCCAGCGCGGTTCCCAACCTTCTTGAGACCACCTTCTTCGGCGCATTCTGGGGAACCATCTGGGAACGCACTCCGCAGTTCCGCTTTGGCGTTGTAAAGAAGCTGAGTGCCTGGCGGAACCTGAAGTTCTCCCCCGAAGTTGCGCTGATGATGCCGAGTACCGGTGAAATCTATAAACTTGGTAACGGCCTCGGCGAGCAACTCGGTGAGGGCGAACGTCAAGGCGCCGACTCCGGACGCCCAGAACTTGAGGCGAGGACAGTTCTCCAGTTCACACTCGATCCGGCTCCGGGCGTCACTCCCGCGCAGATCCTTTGGAGCGGCTATGAAGGCCGTCGTACCTCGATCACTTCGAACAGCGACTTCACGCCGGCCCAAACCACCGCGTTGGACGGAACCTCCTTCGCGAAAGGCTTCACCGCCAGCAGCCACATGTACGGCAACCAGATCGCCATCCAATTGCCGACGCGCTGGGCCACGCTGGTGGCCAGCGTCTACCAGGGCGGCGATATGCGCTTCATGCTTGGCGGCCAACTCTCCACTTACTTCACCGATACCACTGGTCTGTACCAGGTACAGCAATTTGCCACGGTTGACGGTGTCGCAGGCGTTGCTTCTGGTCCCTCCTTGCTTGGTTGTACCGTGAACGCTGCGATCGGCACCGCCTGTGCGACCGCGGGCGGAGTTACCCAGGTTGCCAAAGAACATCCCATCGGCGGATACGGCGGCTTTATCAACCTAGGGTTGCCGCTTTCTCGCTGGTTTAATGCCGATCCCAAAGGTCACAACGCCGGCTGGCAGCTTTACTTCAATGTCGGGAAAGACCAAGTGGTGCACCACGATGCTCAACATGCCTTGGGCATCGGATGCACCAGTGCCGACGGCCTGACCCCGTGCGACAATCCAGTGACGAATCCGGTGGCCTTCCTGCCATTGGAACTCGGGAAAATGGCCGCAGGGACTCTCTACTACAAAATCAACCAGTGGTGCACCTTTGGCTTTGAGCAGTCCTATTACGCCACTCGCACCACGCCTGACCTGGGTACGCTTTACGTGATCGCGGGCAAACCGTCGCATCAGTGGCAGGATCAGCGTACGGAGTTCGGGCCCATTTTCACTTTCTAAAGAAGTTGCTCAATGCAGCTTTTTCAGGAATAGAATGGCGGTCAAAACCGGGGGTGGTTTCGTACAGCGACTCCGCCCCCAAAAATTCCCGGTAGGGGCGGAGTTGGTTTATGACCATCAAGCGTTACTCGCTTATGCTGGCGTTGACAGCGATCTTGGCTGGCGCGACCTTCCTCAACGCGGCCTCGGAAGAATCCTCGCTTCGCGTTAAGGTCCTAAGTTCAGAATTTCATCGGACCGTTCTTAGCTCCGATCAGGCCCCGCAGGAGTGCGATCAGATCAACTACTCCGGATACTGCCATGGAACTCGAACGGAGTCCGTTCAGAACATCATGGTTATCGAGGACAACGGCGGGAAGTCCTACCGCGTAGGTTGCGTGGTTGACACGCGCTGGTCGAAGTGTGAGGCGCTGACTGTGGGTGCGATGTTTGACGCCCGCATGGAGAAGCATGGCATCACCATCTTCTACGTAAACGATCAGGGCAAACCGCGAAAGCAGTTGTATACCTTCGTTGCTCCTAAGAAAGAATCTGCTCCGGTGGCCACCGCCGCGCAGGCATCACCCGCCGCCTCACCCTCCATCTTGGAACCTGCTCCGGTTTCGACCTCTCCGGTGACCGTTGCGCAATCTGCGCACCCGGCGCTGCCGGTTGAGCAGGCTTCCAGTCCGGCGGTGAACGTGGCCAGCAACCGTGAGACCGTGAGGTGCAGCTTCAACTCAACTCCGGCTGGGGCTGAAATTACGCTCGATGGCAGGTATTTCGGCAACACTCCTTCCGTTCTTGGGCTCACTACCGGAACGCACGTTGTGGTTCTGTTCGCGCCCGGTTTTGCGCAATGGAAGAAGGAACTTACGGTGGTGCCAGGCTCAGAAGTAAATGTGAGCGCAACCTTGCAGAAGACACAACAATAAGGTAAGTTGTCCCGGTCGCGCCGCAGCGTTATGTTCACAGGGCTGGCCCGGATAGGCCATCAAGCCAGAATTTGTTGCGGCATCTTACAGTGATCCGACCGGCAGATCCGTATGTGGGGGTGCAGGAACCAATAACGCGGGATAACGGAGGAAGGTATGGCGAATGCTGCACAAGTAGTGAAGACTGCGGAGTACAGCATCTGGCGAGTGATCATGGCCTCTTCTGTTGGCACCATGATCGAGTGGTACGACTTCTACATTTTCGGCAGCCTCGCGGCCATCTTAGGCCCCAAGTTTTATCCTCCGGGCAACGACACTTTCGCCTATATTGCTTATCTCGCAACCTTTGCAGTCGGCTTTCTGGTTCGCCCCTTTGGCGCCTTGTTTTTCGGCCGTATCGGTGACCTAGTAGGGCGCAAGTACGCCTTTCTCGTCACCCTCTCTATCATGGGATTTTCCACGTTTGCCATCGGCCTGCTGCCTTCCTTCGCAACCGCTGGCTGGTTTGCACCCATCGTCTTGCTGCTGATCCGCGTTCTCCAGGGCCTCGCGCTCGGCGGAGAATACGGAGGCGCCGCAGTGTACGTAGGCGAGCATGTCCCCGATAGCAAGCGCGGCTTCTACACCAGCTTCATCCAGATCACCGCGACTCTCGGTCTTTTCGTCTCCCTGATCGTGATTCTCATCACCCAAAACTCCATGTCGAAGGAAGACTTCGCTGCTTATGGCTGGCGCATTCCCTTCCTCATCTCCATCATCCTGGTGATGATCTCGCTCTACATCCGTTTGAAGATGAAGGAGTCGCCCATCTTCGCTCAGCTCAAGAGCAGCGGCATGACCTCCACCCAGCCGCTGAAGGATGCCTTTACCAAATGGACGAACCTGAAACTCGTCCTGATTTCGCTCTTCGGAGCCACCGCCGGCCAGGGCGTCATCTGGTACACCGGCCAGTTCTATGCGCTGTTCTACATGCAGACCATTCTGAAAGTGAATGTCAAGACCGCCAACATCGTGGTCGCCATCGCTCTATTGTTGGGGATGCCGTTCTTCACCGTAGTCGGCGCTCTTTCCGATCGCATCGGCCGGAAGAAGCTCATGATGGCTGCCTGCGTGCTCGCGGTATTCACCTACATCCCAATCTACAAAGCCATGGAACGCGCTGCGGGCAACAACGTGGTCACGGTAAAGTCCGCGCGCAACAAAGTGACCGGTGCCATCAGTCTCACCGCCATGACAACCGATGCCACTGGCGCATTGGTCCCTGTGAAGGAAGCGACAAATCCGGATACCACCATGTTGGTCCTGCTTATCTTCATCCAGGTCCTCTTTGTGTGCTTGATCTACGGCCCCATCGCCGCCTATCTGATCGAAGCCTTCCCGGCCAAGATTCGCTACACTTCGCTCTCCTTGCCATATCACATAGGCAACGGTGTCTTTGGCGGATTGTTGCCGTTGATCGGTCTCTCCTCCGTCGCAGCCACCGGCAACATCTACGCCGGGCTCTATTACCCCATGATTGTCGCCAGCATTACCTTCGTCGTGGGCAGTCTGCTGTTAAAGGAAACCCACGGTGTGCGCATTTGGGATGAAACCGGGACAAAAGCCGCGGACTAGAACCGCTGTTTCTCCTGAGATACTATAGCCATAATGCCAACCACGGCGTCTACCCGCGCACCGCGTTCATCGCGGGAACCGGCCGACGCGGCACGCTGGCGGGCCTTAGCGATACTCTCCATCGCAATCGTCCTTTCACTGACCACCTGGTTTTCGGCTACGGCGATCACACCCGAATTGAAACGCGAATGGCAGCTTTCACCATTCGTCCTCTCCTGGCTGACGATTGGCGTGCAGATCGGTTTCGTCTGCGGCGCCTTGGCTGCCAGTCTGGTCAACCTTCCCGACATTGTTCGCCTCAATCGGCTAATGGCACTCTGCGCCCTGTTGGCCGCGGTTGCGAATGCATCTCTTCTGCTGGCGCATGGTCCCACATCTGCAATTGCAGCGCGAATCGTGACCGGTTTTGCGCTGGCCGGAGTTTATCCGCCGGCCCTCAAGCTGGTATCCACCTGGTTCAATCGTGATCGAGGTCTCGCTCTCGGAACGGCAGTCGGCGCGCTAACCCTCGGGTCGTCCATGCCGCATCTTTTTCGCAGCCTTTCGACCTTTGTGGATTGGCGATTCGTCGTCAAAATATCTACTCTCGCCACCTTAATCGGCGCTGCCCTCTTTTTCCTCTTCGCCCGCGAAGGGCCCTATCCCTTCGGACGCGCTCTCTTCAATCCGCGCCAGGCTGGAGCAGTCTTCCGCGATCGCAATCTTCTCCTCGCCAACCTAGGCTATTTCGGACACATGTGGGAACTCTACGCCATGTGGGCGTGGCTTCTCGTGTACGTGAACGCATCCCTCGCGGCCCAACACCAGTCGGTCGTCGGGCGCGCGTCGTTTCTCACCTTTGTCGCGATTGGGGTGGGAGCATTCGGCTGCATCCTGGGAGGGATTCTCTCAGATCGTATCGGACGCACTGCGACTACCGCCGGGATGATGGTCGTCTCTGGTGCCTGCGCCCTCGGGATTGGTCTGGCTTTCGGCGGGCCGTCATGGCTGTTCATTACCATCCTGATTATCTGGGGCGTCTCCATCATCGGTGACTCCGCACAGTTTTCCGCAATGATTACTGAACTGAGCGACCGGCGTTTTGTCGGAACCGCGCTTTCCGTTCAGCTCGGCCTTGGATTCGCTCTCACCGTAGTGGCGATTTGGCTGATGCCTCGCATGGCCTACGTTCTGGGCTCCTGGCGATGGGCATTTCTCATGCTGGTTCCGGGGCCGTCCGTTGGCGCTTTTGCCATGCTTTTGCTGCGAAGAAAGCCGGCGAGTGCGCGCTTAGCCAACGGAATGCGCTAGCATGCCCACCCTCCTCCCACCCCTACCCGAACTCTCCACTTCCCATTAGAATCTTCCTGACGCTTCACCCGGAGACTTTCATGGCCGCTGACATCTCGAACCCCAGCACCAACATCGATTCCGTCCTGCAGGAGCAGCGCAAATTCGAAAGCCCGGAGCACTTCCGCAAGCACGCTCTCATCAATTCCCGGGAAGAATATGACCGCCTCTGTCGTGAATCCGTAGAAGAGCCGGAGAAGTTCTGGGGCCGCATCGCCGAAGAACTCCACTGGTTCAAGAAATGGGACAAAGTCCTCGAATGGAATCACCCTTGGGCCAAGTGGTTCGTCGGCGGCCAACTAAATCTTTCCTACAACTGCCTCGACCGCCACGTAAAGTCGCACCGCAAGAACAAAGCCGCCATCATCTGGGAGAGCGAACCCGGTGAAGTCCGCACCTTCACCTATCAACAACTCCATCGCGAAGTTCAGAAGTTCGCCAATGTACTGAAGTCGCTGGGTATCAAGAAAGGCGACCGTATCGCCATCTACATGGGCATGACTCCGGAGCTGCCCATCGCCATGCTCGCGTGCGCCCGCATCGGCGCAACCCACACCATTGTCTTTGGCGGATTTTCCTCGAACGCTCTGGTCGACCGCATTCACGACTCTCAAGCCGTAGCCGTCATCACTCAGGACGGCGCCTATCGCCGCGGCGCCGAAGTCAAACTTTTCCCCGCTGTCGAAGAAGCCCTGAAGTCGTGTCCATCGGTGAAGAACGTAGTCGTCTACCAGCGAACCGGATCTAAGATCCACATGCAGCCCGGCCGCGACCACTGGTGGCACGAACTCATGGCTTCCGTCTCCGATCAGTGTCCCGCCGAGCCGCTGGACGCCGAACATCCTCTCTTCATTCTTTACACCTCCGGTACCACCGGCAAACCCAAGGGTCTGGTCCACACCACCGGCGGCTATTCCGTCGGAACCTATCTAACCTCCAAATGGATTTTCGACCTCAAGGACGAAGACACCTACTGGTGTACCGCCGACATCGGATGGGTCACCGGGCACAGCTACATCGTCTATGGCATCTTGCAGAATGGCGCTACCAGCCTAATGTACGAAGGCGCGCCCAACCACCCCGAGCCCGATCGCTTCTGGAGCATTATCGATCGCCATCAAGTCAATATTCTTTACACTGCACCTACTGCCATTCGCACTTTCATCAAATGGGGAGAGCAATGGCCGCGCAAACATAGGCTCGATAGCTTGAGATTGCTTGGGACTGTAGGTGAGCCGATCAACCCCGAGGCCTGGATGTGGTATCGCGAAGTCATCGGCCACAATAATTGCCCCATCGTCGACACTTGGTGGCAGACCGAAACCGGCAACATCATGATCAGCCCTGTACCCGGCGCCGTCGCTACCAAGCCCGGCTCCGCCACCCGTCCCCTGCCCGGCGTTGTAGCCGAAGTCGTCAGCATGGACGGCAAGCCCGTGCCCGACGGATCCGGAGGCTACCTGATCGTCAAACAACCCTGGCCAGGGATGGCGCGTACCATCTACGGCGACCCTGATCGCTATGTGCAGCAATACTGGTCGCAGATTCCTCCTTATTACTTTACCGGCGACGGTGCCCGCAGAGATAAAGACGGTTATTTCTGGATCATGGGCCGTGTGGACGACGTCATCAACGTTTCCGGCCATCGCCTAAGCACCATGGAAGTGGAATCGGCTCTGGTAGCTCACGAGGCCGTTGCCGAAGCTGCCGTGGTTGGCCGCCCTGACGATCTGAAGGGTCAGGCCATCTCGGCTTTCGTGACCCTCCAACAGGGAAGGCAACCCACTCCCGAGTTGAAAGAAGAACTTCGGCGCTGGGTAACCAAAGAGATCGGAGCGCTGGCTCGCCCAGATGACATTCGCTTCAGTGATATGCTGCCCAAAACTCGCAGCGGGAAAATTATGCGCCGCCTGTTGCGAGAACTGGCTACTAACGGGGAAGTGAAGGGGGACACCACCACCCTAGAAGACTTCAGCGTAATCTCTAAGCTGAAAGAGCAGGACGAGGTCTAGGGGAGGCGGGATCTGACTGGTGGCAAGCAAAGTGATCGACCTGCCCCAAGCCGCGGAGCGGCGAAAGGGTAACTTGGACAACCACCAAGCCGTAGAGCGGAGAAAGAGGTATTTCCAGCAGCGAACCCTCATGCCGAAGCCACAAATCCCCAACCCTCCCCGCCAAACTTGCCCACTTCTGATTCCCGCTCCCGCCCAAACGCGCAAAGACTCGCGGTGCTCGCGGTAATCTCCTCCCGCGCCAGCGCCTCACCAATGAGCGCCTTTGATCCACCTTGGCTCTGCTCCAGCAGCGTCCTCGCCAGCACGCGCACATCCTGGTCCGGCGATGACAGCGCCCGCACCAGTTCGAGCCCAGCATCTTCCTTCCCGAACTGTGACCAGACCATCCCGCACAACACCAAATAGTCCCCGTACATGTTCGGCCTCCCACGACCGGAATTGAGTTGCTGTTATTTGTTGTACGCATTTAAGACGCGGAAGGATGGCACGGCGTTGTCAATTGTTTGTAAAAAGATCGAGTGTCAGATACTACTCTCCTGCCCCCACCATCACGATCGGCATGGTCGGACTGGCCGACCCAGCCTCCGGCTCAATGGTAATGGCAAACGCTTTGGCCTCGATCCCAGTTGGCAGTGGCGGATTCACCACAGTGGCGCTGCCGTGCGCGTCCGGCTTGAATACGCCGGCGGGAATCGGCGCGCCGCTGGTCGGGATCAGCCACAGCTCATACGCTTTCTGTGCCGGAACCGCAGGCATATCGCTGGCAATAAAGATAAGGCTCGAACGGTCGCGCACATAAATCGCCTTGCCTTGCGGCTGGGGCGGGGCCTTCGCTGCCACCAGGGTCACGCGCATGGCATCGCTGGCGGTGAGCGTCGAGACGATCTCACGCGCCTGCCTCAGTTCCACTTGACGCGCCACCGCGTCCGACTCCATTCCTGCAATCCGCTCTCGCAATGTAAGATTTTGTCTTCCCAGGAAAACAACCACCAGTGCCAACGCCACTGCCACCAGCGACGGCGCCAAGATCCACCACCAGCGTTGCCCGGAAGTTGCCACGCCTCGAGGCTCACGGGCGACTGCTGCCAGCAACCGTTCCCGCGACCTCGCCGGAGGCTTCGGTCCGGCGGTCGAAAGCGACAGCAGCGCCATATCGCCACGCAGCGATTCCAGTTCCCGGCGGCACGCCGCACACTCCTGCAAGTGGCTCTCCAACGCCACCCGCTCTTTGCCTTCGAGCGATCCCAACGCCAACAGCGCCAGGTCCTCCGCGAATTGTTCGTGCCCACTCATGTCTGAAACGCCTTACGCAAGGTCAGCAATCCAGTCCGGATGCGTGTCTTCACCGTCCCCAGTGGTTCCCCGGTCTTTTCAGAAATCTCGGAGTGCGACAGGCCCTCGAAGTACGCCATCTCCAGCGCGCTCCTTTGTGCCGCCGGCATGCCGCCCAGCACTGTTCGCACCTTGGTCATTGCCGTCGCCCGGTCCGCATCCCCAGCCATGTCCGGCTCAACCGACAGCACCACATCTTCCACATCGGTCTCCGGACGCCGCTTGCGCAACCCATCAATCGACCGGTTCCGCGAAATCACCGCCAGCCATGGCGCCAGGTTTCCCCGGCTCGAATCGAACCAGTCCGGGTTCCGCCACAATTGCAGAAACACTTCCTGCAACACATCCTCCGCTGCACCCGCATCGCCCAGAACCCGCAATGAGACGGAATACACCAAGGCAGAATACCGGTCGTACAGCTCCGCCATCGCATCTTCCTTGCCGGAGCGTATCGCCGACACCAGTGCCGCGTCGCTCAATCCTGCTCTGAATTCGGCGGGGGACAATCTCCTCTTCTCCTGTGAAGTACGTTGCGTAAGCCTATGCCGGATTGCGGGGATATTGTACCTCTGAGGACCGGGAACTGGAGTGTTTGGAGGTTGGAAGGCTGGCCTTGGAGACTTAAACAAGGCCCCAGCAGCCGCTGGGACGGGCACCTACAAAGGTCGAGGACGGCTGCCCGACCGTGGGTGCTTTCCTGGGAC
>Ga0209169_10000604_pt1 | contig 21937 bp, 22 predicted proteins | sample HubBroMetageWRM4_FD_188346 | JGI IMG/M metagenome (GOLD analysis project Ga0209169, IMG submission 188346) | Warmed soil microbial communities from the Hubbard Brook experimental Forest, New Hampshire - Hubbard Brook CCASE Soil Metagenome WRM 4... | ecosystem: Environmental > Terrestrial > Soil...
GGGTGGATGAGCTGCAACGCTGAGAATGCGATTGTTCCAGACGGCGACATATTGGTCGGGAATGATTTTTCCGGACTCGGCATCGAAGACGTTGGCATGGATAAATTCGATTCGAGCGGCGTGGTGGGAGAGTTTGGCGGCGAGATCGGCGGAGCGGGATTCTTTGATCTTGCTTTGAGCTGCCAGCAGAGTGGGGATCGAGGCTTCCCAACCCTCGGCAACGATTGAACCCCATTCGTCGACGGAACCGAAGAACTTGTCGTCTTTCTCGAAGAATCTGCATTTCTCACAGCCCCGGTCGGCGAGCCAGATGTAGGTAGGGGAGAAATCGAGTCCGGTTATGGCGTAGAGAGCGACGTGCTTGATCTTTTCGGCGACTTCAACCTCGAGCTCGGTCACGCGCTGGACGCGAGCTTCGCCTTCGGGCAGCAAAGCGATTTTTCCGTCATGTTGCAGGGCGGCGTGGACAAGGAGGGCGATCTCGGAGGGTCCGCCGTTGAGCGCTGAGTAGAAGGCGGGGCCTGAGATCTTCTTTTCGCCCTGTTCGGCCGTGTTTTTCCAGCGCGCGGTTCCGGCTTCGAGCGAATAATTTTCGTTGACTGGCGACTTCAGATAATCGTTGCCGGTGACTATTTCAGAGATGGGGATGCCGTTTGCATCGAGTTTGAGGACACTCGTAGTTTTGGGGCCACGTCCGCGGTCGTTGAACTGAAAGAAGATGTGGAGCGTGCCGTCGGAGGCAGTCCAGACGGCTTGTTGGCCGGCCACTGTGCCCATCAACAACATGGAGTAGCGCTCGGCAGTGGCCGGAATGTCGGCGGGGAGCGTGGGGGCGGCGGATTGGGGCGGCGCTTGAGCTAGCGAAAGCGAAAGGAGAAGCGTCAGCAGAAGGCTGGTGAGGCATACTCGGGAGGAGGTCGTCATGATGTCCTTTCGGCTTGATCGTGCGAGAGAAAGACATTGTGCTAGAGAAACGCAAGGTCTCTCCACTGCGCTTGGTTTCGCCCGCGCTTCGGTCGGGATGACAGCTCGGTGGCGCATGAGGTCCTTCGCTCCGCTCAGGATGACAATGATGGAATAGTTTTGCATAGGAACTTTCTCGGGCAAAGCGTGCGCTACAGTATAATCTTCGCCTTGGCTGGAATTGAGATGACTGACACAACACACACTTCGACTTATGAGCCGGAGCCGGTAAAAACGGGGATGGATATTGGCGATATTCTTAAGATTCTGCCACATCGCTATCCATTTCTTTTGATTGACCGGGTGATTGAACTGGCGCGGATGAAGAGCATCGTCGCGTTGAAGAACGTGACCATTACTGAACCTTTTTTTCAGGGACATTTTCCCGGCAAGCCGATTATGCCGGGCGTGCTGATTGTGGAAGCGATCGCGCAGGCAGGCGGATTGCTGCTGCTGACGGAGGTCCCGAACCGGGACGAGATGCTTATGGTGTTCACGGGAATCGAGAAGGCGCGATTTCGGCGTCCAGTGGTTCCGGGAGACCAGTTGCGGATTGAAGTCGCGGTCAAGGCCTGGCGTGTGACGGCGGCTCGTCTGGAAGGCAAGGCTTATGTGGACGGCAAAGTTGCGGCTGAAGCCACAGTGACTTGCCGACTGGTGCCGCGAGCGATGAGCGCTGGAGCGGAAACGGCCAGCGAGGAAGCGTAGAGGATTTGTAATTTCTAATTGGTGATTGGTAATTGAAACTCGTAATTGAACTCCAGGAACCGCAAATTACAAATTACAAATCACCAATTACAAATGTCGATTCATCCCACTGCGATCATTGATCCGAAAAGCAAAATACATCCGTCGTGCACGATTGGGTCTTATTGTGTGATTGGGCCGGAAGTGGAGATTGGCGCCGACTGCCGGTTGGCTTCGCATGTGACTGTTGAAGGGCCAACGAAAATTGGCTCGAACAATCGTTTTTTTCCGTTCACTTCGATTGGCATGGCACCGCAGGATCTGGGTTATGCGGGCGAACCTACGCGGCTGGAGATCGGCGACCACAACGAGATTCGCGAATTTGTCACCATCAACCGCGGCACGGTAAAAGGCGGCGGATGCACTCGGGTGGGCGATCACAACCTGATCATGGCTTACACCCACATTGCGCACGATTGCCAGATTGGAAGCCATGTGATCATGGCGAACGCGGCTACGCTCGGTGGACACGTGACGGTGGGGGACTGGGCGAATGTGGGAGCGCTGTGTCCGGTGCATCATTTTGTTCGCATTGGTGAGCATTCGATTATTGGTGGAGGCACGACGATCACGCGGGACGTATTGCCATTTTCGAAGACTTCAGCGGAGCGCGGGGCGAAGGCTTATGGATTGAATGCGGTGGGGCTGGAGCGGCGCGGGTTCTCGAAAGAACGTATTAAGAAATTGCATCATGCGTATAAGGTGTTACTGGCTTCAAAGCTGAATACTTCGCAGGCACTGGAGAAGCTTAAGGCGGAGACGGACGTTGGTGAGGATGTTGAGATGCTGATTCGATTTATTGAGGCGTCTGAGCGCGGAGTGATTAAGTAGTGGGCCGTGGAGAGAAACTCGGTCTTATTGCTGGTAATGGCAAGTTCCCTTTCCTGGTGCTGGAAGCCGCCCAAGCGCAGGGGTTTGACGTGGTTGTCGCAGGGATAAAGGAAGAAACCTTTCCCGAGATCGAGTCTAAAGGCGCTGCTTCTGTCCACTGGCTTTCACTCGGTGAACTGTCGAAGCTTATCGACACTTTTAAAGCTGAAGGTGTTACTCGTGCCGTGATGGCGGGACAGGTCAAGCACAAGCAGATTTTTTCCGCGATCAAACCCGACTGGCGGTTGGCGAAGCTGCTACTCTCGTTGGGCACGCGCAATACGGACTCGCTGCTAGGCGCGATTGCGAAGGTTCTTGCGGACGAAGGCATCACGCTGGAAAGCTCGACTGCACTGCTCGAACCGCTGCTGGCAAAAACAGGTGTGCTCACCAAGCGCGCTCCGAGTGAGCTGGAGCGTAAAAACATTGAATATGGGCGCACGGTCGCGCGGCGGCTAGCAGAACATGATATTGGACAAACGGTGGTGATTGCGGAAGCCGCGTGCGTGGCGGTGGAGGCGATGGAAGGCACGGATGCAACGATCGAGCGGGCCGGGGTGCTGATGCAGTCGTTAGAACGAGAATCGGGATCGAAGCGCGAAGTTTCGACACTTAGCCGCGCTCTAACTGTAGTGAAGGTCGCCAAGCCGAAGCAGGATATGCGCTTCGACGTTCCGGTGATTGGGGTAAAGACGATTGAGACCATGGCGCGCGCCGGAGCGAGTTGTTTGGCGGTCGATGCGGGGCGATGTTTGTTGCTCGATGGCGAGGCGATCATACGAGCGGCGGATGATGCCGGGATTGCGGTGTGCGCAGAATAAGTTTCATTGATCGGAAGGCGTTCCATGTCTGAACACAAATCTGAAACGGCTCGCATAGCGGACCAGCTACGCCGCGCTTTTGACGGCGAGGCATGGCATGGCGATTCAGTGGTTGAAATTCTAGAGGATGTCACGGCAAAGCAGGCGGCTGCTCGGCCGATTCCGAATGCCCACACGATCTGGGAATTGGTGCTGCACATTGCGGCATGGGACGGGGCGGTGTTGCGGCGGCTGAGCGGAGTCGCTGTCACTCTCTCCGATGCAGAGAATTTTCCTCCGGTTAGGGACGCGAGTGAGAGTGCCTGGCGTAGCGCGCTGACGGAAATGAAACACGTTCACGAAAAACTGGTTGCGGCGGTTGCTACTCTTCCAGACTCCCGGCTCGATGACATCGTTCCCGGCAAAGAACAAGAGGGCGCGCACTACACTTTCTATTACATGCTCCATGGCGTAGTGCAGCACGAGTTGTATCATGCAGGGCAGATCGCGCTGCTGAAGAAATTGTGAAGAATTTGACTGCGGCGCACGTGCTGGTAGGCGACCGACAGCGGAGTAAGAATTCCCTGCGACGGCACGGGTAAGGAGAACAAGTGGGGCTCCTTCGACTCCGCCGAGCCATTCGCTTCGCGCATGGCCCGGTTCCGCTCAGGATGACAGCGTTAAGATGACGGTTTCTGGTTTTGCGCTTTCCTAGCTGGGTCTGAAGCTGCGACAATAGCGCGTTGTTCCTCCATTTTGGAGCGCTCATCTGAGTAACGAATTTCCGATTAACGTTGCGGTGATTGGCGTCGGCACTTTCGGACGCAATCACGCGCGCGTCTATCAGCAGTTGCAGCAGGCGGGAAGCGTGCGGCTGGTGGGTGTGGTCGATCCGAATACGGCGCGGGCGGACGCGATCGCACGCGAATTTGATTGCAAAGCGTTTGGCTCGGTCGAGCAGATGCTGACCACGCATAGCGAAGTGCAGGCGGCTTCGGTTGCGGTGCCGACGGTTTTACATCAGGAGACCTCGCGCGCTCTGATGGAAGCCGGGGTTGACGTCCTGATCGAAAAGCCCCTGACCGCGACGCTTGACGAGGCGGATGAACTAATTCGTCTTGCAGCTGCGCACAAGCGGGTGGTGCAGGTGGGGCATCTGGAGCGCTTCAATCCGGCGGTGCGAGCTACGCTGCCGCTGATCAACAAGCCAATGTTTTTCGAAGTGCACCGGCTGAGCGTGTTTTCTCCGCGGGCGCTTGATGTGGACGTAGTGTTGGATTTGATGATCCACGACCTCGACGTGGTGCTGACATTCGTGAAGTCGAAGGTGAAAGAAATCCGCGCGGTTGGGCTGCCGATTCTATCGGACAAGGTTGATATCGCGAATGTGCGAATCGAGTTCGAATCGGGCTGCGTGGCCAACTTTACCGCCAGCCGGGTTTCGACGGAGCGCGTGCGCAAGCTGCGGTTTTTTCAGGCGGGGCAATATATTTCGATCGATTATGGACGGCAGGATGTGCTGGTGTTCTCCGTCGGAAGTGCAGCCGAAGCTGCGCACTCATTCGCAAAAGGCGCGAGCACCCAGCCTAGCGTGAATCCGCAGATTCAGATGGCGAAGCCGGCGATCATGGCGGAAGAGCCTTTGCTGGCGGAGATCAAAGCGTTTCTTCGGGCGGTACGGGAGAGGTCACGTCCGGTGGTGTCGCTGGAAGATGGGCGTAGAGCGCTGGAGCTGGGGCTGGCTATTCTGGCGGAGATCGCGCAGCACGCGGGGCGCATCGGAGTGGGATAGAGTTAGCTCTGCTGTGCGATTCCAAAATTGCTGCAAAAGCCGGTCGTTTCTCAGAGTGTCACCGCGAGAAACCGACCGGCTTTTGCATTTCACGCCAACGTTCTTACATCGCTATTGCTGTGGCGGCGGGCTTGCCTGGTCGCCACCCTGGTGCCGGTTCTGCATATGTTCTTCGCGATTCGCCTGCATCGTGTCCCACGTCTTCTGCTGGTTTGAGTCGAGGAGAGCACGGACCTGAGTGTTCGTGGTCTCGTGAATGCTCATCATCTTGGTGTGGCGATCCTGCTGAGAGAGAGAACTGTCGCTGCGCAGGCTCTCCATCTGGGCATGTTCGGATTGGAAGATACTCAACACCTTGGTCTGCTGGTCAGATGTGAGGTTGAGTTTCTTGCTGAGATGTGCGGTTTGCTGTGCGGGATCAGGAGCTCCGTGACCCCACCGGCCCCTGCCTTGCGACGGGGCCTGCTGATCGTTAGCGGAAGGGGCTGGAGGCGCGGAGTTATCCTGCGCCGTTGCGAAAGGCGCGGCGATCGAAATCGCGCCAGCCGCTAGAACAATGAGAAGGTAATGCTTGAGCATAGAGGTCTCCTTATAGGAAGCGATCTGTCTACACCTATGAACGAAATTATGCGCCGGAAGTTGCGCGAGGAACAGCATTCGGACAAATCTTTGCTTAACTTTACAAAGCTGGCTCAGGCCATAAAAATTGCCGGGTTAGACTGCCGGGCGCGTTTGTCTCTATGCTCCTGTTTCTACGCTATTTGTCTATTGCGGTGAGGTTCCCTGCGCGGACAGGCGTTGTTTAAGTTGGGCGGCAAATTGTTTCGCCTGTTCGTCGGAGAACTGTAGCTGACCGTCGAGGATCAGGCTCAACTGATTGGCACCGCTATCCTCGAATTGCGCTTTCTGCAGGGTTGCGGATTCGTGCGCTGTGGGCGGCAGCGTTGCTTTGAAGTCCGCGCCCTTCTGTAGAGCGGATAGGAGCGCCGCGGACGTTTGCTCGCGCAGCATAACACTGAGATCACCGGAGCTCAGCGAATTGCGGAGAGCTCCTTCGGCTTTCACGCGGTCAATTTCAGAGACGAGACCTAACCCCGATTTTGGATCGACCGACGGGGTGAGCTTGATATCGACTTCGACTTCGGCATCGACAAGTTCCGTGGATCCTGTCCCCCCAGAACCGAATGGGCAACTCCAGCGCTCGAAGTGCAATTGAATGGCAACCAGACTAGCGGGTGCCATCGGAGTGATAGTGGCGTCCTGGATCGCAATGCGCTCGCCGCAACGGGGAGATCGATTGAGCTGGGCGCGCAGAATGCCGGTTACGTTCTGCTGCAGATCGGAAAGGTCGGCAACCATCTTGACGCTGAAGAAATTATCGCCGTTTACAGCGGAGGTTTGAGACAGAACGCTTGAGACCGGGAAGGTGACAGATTGGTCAGCGATGCTAATTGAGTTCGTCACCGTGGGAAGGCTGAAGGTGACGTTCTCGCCTGGAGCGGGAAAGAGGATGCTCATTTCTCGCCCAAGCGCTAGCTGATCGTTTTGGAAGCCGGCAAACTCTTTGTCGAGACTGGCCGCAGAAGTGGCGAGCTGCTCGGTTTCCGGCTTGGGGATTGCGACGATTTGATCCAGAGCTTTGATTTGCTTATCGAGCTCGGAATCTGCTTTCTCCAATTTATTGGTGATGTCCTTTAAGCCGGATTTTTGGGCGGACGAAAATGAGACCAGAAAATTCTTGTTGCTGGCACGAGCTTTCTCAATAGAGGCATCGAGGGCCGTGGAGCGATCTGGCAGCGATGATGATGACGAAGGTGCGGGTGCTTTTGACAGAGATTCGCGAAAGGCTTTCAGCTGATCGCTGGCGGCCTCGGTGTATTGGGTAACCTTGGCGAACGCGGCGCGCTGTTCAGCTGTTGCTTGTAGGGCCATGGCGCGGTGAAAGTCTTTAAGACTGTCTTTCTCGTCGACTCCGTCCGGGCGGCCGCCGACAACCCCGCCGGCGCCAGTGCTCATCATGCCGCGCCCGCCACCACCACCGCCACCGTGCTGGGCGAACACGATGCAGGGGGTGGTGAGAAGAACGACTCCGACAACTGCTATCGTAATTATTATCGCGAGACTTGGGACGCAGAGTGTAGGCACCCGACCTGCGGAAGCGTCGCGAATAAAGCAGCTCTGCCGTTGAGTTTCTGGGTGGGACATAAAACTAGAGTCTCCAAGGACATTTTACGGTTGGAATGAGGCCGCAAGAACAATGAAACAACAAAAAATTCTGATGCCGACGAATTCAAATAGGTGATCTGGGTTTTTGCTCGAGTGCTTAGCGTCTATTTGGTCTTGCTGCCCGCGGCATTACCCAGGTACTCACTCGTCGAACCCAAAAAATGCGACAATAGATGAAAGCGGTCACAACTCCATACTTTACGTAACTTTACGTTAGAACTTCGCGTTGGAACTTTGGGCGTGATCTTACAACATGTTACGCAACCAAGGAGCTTGGCCGTGTCTCTAAGCAGTATAGTCTCTGCCTGATGCCGGTTACCCAAATTCCGTCTCGCGATCCGCTCACTCCTCCGGTCGACCCCCAGGAACAGCGTGACTTGTTCGAAGCGCAGCATTGGGAAACGGCATATCGCGGTTTCAATCCGGATGATGTTCCTCATCTTCTGATCCAGTTGCAGGACGATCTCTCTCGCGCACGCAAGCGCGAGGCGTTGTGGCTGTCCGTCATTCTGCACTTGCTGGTCATCATTTTGTTATGGAACAGCGAGAAACTAATGCTGCTGCTGCCGCAGCATGCCGTGAATCTCGGAACGAGCGCCAATGCAGACAAAGCGAAGGACGCGACATTCCTGGAATTACCTCCCGACGCGCAAAAACTGATGCGGCGTCCCGATGCAAAAGCAATCTCGGATAAGGATCGCGTCGCGACCAGCAAAGCGCCGCAGGTGAATCACGAAGATTTGAAGAAGTTACTGCAGAGCGCGCATCCGGGACGGCCGGGCGAGCATGTGCAAGCTCCGCCGGCAACGGGTCAGCCGGCGCAGAATCCAGTGGCACAGAGTCAGACGCCGCCACCGCCGCAGGAGAATCAACAGGCATTCACGCCGCAGCAGCCGAGCGATCAAACCCCGCGTTTGCCGGCTCCCGCGCAGAATAACCGGCCGGTGCCGAATTTTAATAGTTCAATGACGCCAGGCTCGGCGATCGAACAGGCGGAACGAGCCGCAGCCGAGAGTCGAGGGCATTACGGTGCCGGAGACACCGGCGATTATGGGTTGAGCCAGGGTCGAAATGGGGCGAAAGCGCTGGATCAGGCGGAAATCCTGACCGACACTATGGGCGTGGATTTCGGGCCTTATCTGACTCGAGTCCTGCAAGTGGTGCGCCAGAACTGGTACAGCATCATGCCGCCGTCGGTGTATCCACCGATCAGGAAACAGGGTAAGCTGTCGATCGAATTTGTCATCCTTAAAGATGGTAAAACCACCGGCATGGTGGTTCACACTTCGTCCGGCGATGTGGCGCTCGACCGCGCTGCTTGGGGAAGTATTACCGCATCCACGCCGTTCCCACCTCTGCCGAAAGAATTTCCCGGACAGATGCTGGGCCTGCGTTTCTTCTACTTCTATAACCTCGAACCAGGCTCCGACCTGAAGTAAAGCCCACGCGACTATCCCCAACCCCTAAGGGGCTCCTGATGGGATGGCTTTCGGCATCGCTGAAGCGATGCCCTGATACGAAGCCGGAGCTTTTCGGCAGTCCCTACTTCACGTACTTCGGCGTGTTGCCTGGGGACCAGGGATCATATGTGGCCACGAAATGCACCCGCTCCGGCCGCGTTGGATGATCGAAGAACCAAATTTCGTCAAACGTGCTCGGATCAGGATCGGCTAGGTTTTTCTCTCCACTTTTCTGGAAATAGTGGGCCGCGACCTGGTTTGGGTTGGGCACAATTCCGTGGATCACTTCGAGGCCATAGCGATCCGCTTCGTGTTCAAAATGCCGGCTCACTCCGTTGAATGCAGGAGTTGCTAAGAATGCAAGCAGCGTAATCACGAACAGCAAGGCTGGCAGCGACGCCCAATCCTGCAGATCGCGAATGCCCCACTGCGTTCCCCACCGCGCAAGCATCCCGTTCGACAGCCGGTAGCACAGATACAAAATGAACAACAGAATGGCCGCGTCGATGGCGATCTCTTTAGGGATGTGATGTAAAACGTAGTGGCCCAACTCGTGTCCGACGACGAACAGAACCTGTGGGACGGTCGCGCTCGCAATCGTATTGTCATAGACGACGACCCGCTTGGATGCGCCAAAGCCCGTAACATAAGCGTTCAAAGCTGTAGTTTTCGAGCTGGCATTCATCAAGAACATGCGCTCGTCGGGAATGTCTACCCCGCCATGGTGAACGAGCTTTTGCATTTCTGCCACAAGTTCGGGCTGAGTGCTGGCGAGCGGTTTGAATGTGTAGAACATAGGATCGATCACGATAGGCTGGAGAAAGAAAAGTACGAGCAGGATTGGAATCGAAGCCAGCCAGAAATAAAACCACCAGCGGCGCGGTGTGCGCCGGATGACGAAGTAGAGGATTCCAACCAGCACTGTCCCCACGATCAACATAAGAAACTGGTTCAAGATCCAATCACGGGTCCATGCGGACCAGGTCTGGACGGAGAGCCCATAGGTGCGTGACAGAGATTCATCCCATATGTCTGAAGGAATTCCTAGAACTGCAATTGTGAGCAGGGTCAGTGGCGCGAAGATGAGAAGCTGCGCACCGCGGCGCTCGGAGGCGCGTTCGGCGAGATTGCGAAAGACGGGCGCGACTCGCCATCGCAAAATAACCAGCAGCACCAGAAATCCATAAAACGCACCGATGAAGGTGTGAAGATATTTGGCGTTTGAGTAAGCCTTGGCCCGAGCGTACTGCTCTGGAGGAGGCGCGTACTCGACAATTGCGCTCTGCGCAGGTTCTGCCGTTGTGGATTCCATCGCTCCCGAAGAACTGCTGGCCGCTGTGGGGGCAGGCGCGGTGGAATTATCGGGATTGGTTTGTCCGTAGATTGTGGGCAGCGCGCTCACAAAAAGGCAAAACAGAGCAAGGAATCGCAGTTGTTTCATAAGAGCCTAGCCTCCGGGGCCTGATTATTTCAGAACTTTTGATCAAAAAGCAGAAAAGAAACAGTACAGGCGCAGGGTGTGGAAGGCAAACGCGGAATTGCGTTTCGCAGGATGACTGTAGATCCAGACCGGATTTGCGTTGAAATATGTCGTTACTTCGGAGAGGCTCCTGAGGTGCGCGAACTGCCTGAATTCCGTTACCATAGGGACATTCTCGCTGCGACATGCATCTGAATAAAAATATTGAAACACTATTGAATAAGACTATGAAGATTCAAAGGCTATTGCCGTGTCTACTGTTGTCATTTGTTCTGCTCTGCCTGCCGGTTTTTGCGCAGGATGTGCCAGAAGCTTTGCGTCCGCCGAAAGGTGCGTCGGTTGCGATCGTCGTGTTCGAAGATCTGCAATGTCCGCAATGCGGGCGCGTCGCGCCGCTACTGGCTCAGGCTTCGCGGGCTTATAAGATTCCACTAGTGCAGCATGATTTCCCGTTGCCGATGCATAACTGGTCGTTGGACGCCGCCGTGATGGCACGCTACTTCGATACGCACTCCAAGGACATTGGCAACGAATTTCGCGCAACCGTCTTTGAGCATCAGATAGAAATCACTCCGCAGAATCTGCGCGCATTTGAGGAGAAGTTCGCTGCGGAACATAAGATCAGTTTGCCGTTTGTGGTCGATCCGGATGGCAAACTGGCTGGGCTTGTGAAAGCTGATAAAGATTTGGGGCTGAGTTTGCATGTCGATCACACACCGACGATCTGGATTGTGAGCAATAAGCGAAGTACGCCGTATGTCGAGGTGAAAGACACGAACCAGCTTTATTTGATGATCGACGCTATGAAGAAAGAATAGATAAAAAATAGATAAGGTCAGAGGTTAGAGGTCAGATTGCAGAGGTAAAAACCTTACATTCTTGGGGTGAGGAGCATCACCTCAACGGTGAATGTCGAAGAATAGAATTGCCTCGCGAGACGTTTATGACACGGGACTCCAAGGCGCTCAAACTCCGCACCAAGATGCATTGCGCATCCTCAGGCTTTATCGCTACCTTCCTCGAACTCAGGAAGCACGAATCTTAGGTGCACAGCTGCTTCGTTCCAGCACATCCATCGGCGCAAATTACCGAGCAGCATGCCGTGGAAGATCTCGGGCTGAATTCATAGCTAAATTGGGGATTGTTTTGGAGGAGGCGGACGAAGCGGTTTTCTGGCTGGAATTATTTCAGGAGGGGAACATTTTTCCAGCCGAAAGATTGAACGACCTAGTTCGTGAAGCCAATGAACTAACAGCGGTCTTCGTAAGTTCCGTGCGGAGCGCGAGGGGTAAACCTCTGGCAATCCGACCTCTAACCTCTGACCTTCTATTCTGTCCAGCGACGGAACAGCAACGCGCCATTTGTGCCGCCGAAGCCGAATGAATTTGACATGGCGTAGGCGAAGTCGGTTTTGCGTGCCTGGTTGGGGACGAAGTCCATGCCTTCGGTTTCCGGGTCCTGACTCTCTAGATTGATGGTTGGCGGCAGAATCTGATCGCGCAGTGCGAGCACCGTTACTCCTGCCTCTAAACCGCCGGCTCCGCCGAGGAGATGGCCGGTCATTGATTTGGTGGAACTCACTGGAACTGTCTTTCCAAACAAATTCCTTATGGCATGCGCTTCGAGCGTGTCGCCGATTGGCGTCGAGGTGCCGTGGGCGTTCAGATAGCCGACAACGCTGGGATCGAGTTTCGCGTCGCGCAGCGCATTGCGCATAACGCGAAATCCACCTTCGTGCTCAGGCGCGGGCTGCGTCATGTGGTAGGCGTCCGCGGACATGCCATATCCGACGATTTCCGCCAGGATGGGAGCGCCGCGTCGGCGGGCGTGTTCGAGTTCTTCGAGAACCATAATGCCAGCGCCTTCACCCATCACGAAGCCATCGCGATCTTTGTCCCAGGGACGGCTGGCCCGCGCGGGATCGTCGTTGCGCGTGGAGAGCGCGCGCATGGCGGCGAAACCACCGATGCCCATGGGCGTGATCGCGGCCTCCGAGCCTCCGGCAATCATTACATCGGCGTCGCCGTGCTGAATAATACGAAAGGAATCGCCGATGGAATGGGCGCTAGTGGTGCAGGCGGTGGCCGTCGCTTCGTTGGGACCCTTGGCTCCGAAGCGCATGGAAACATGGCCGGCGGCAAGGTTGACGATGGCGGCAGGAATAAAGAATGGGGAGATCTTGCGCGGACCGCCTTCGATTAGCGCGGAGTGCTCGCGTTCGATCACATCGAATCCGCCGATACCCGAGCCGATGTGGACGCCGACGTTCTCGGCATTTTCCGGCGTGACTTTGAGCTCCGACATCTTCATCGCTTCATCGGCGGCGGCGATGGCGAAGTGAATGAAGCGGCCCATCTTCTTCACTTCTTTTTTTTCGATGAATTGGAAGGGATCGAAATTGCGTACCTCGGCGGCAATACGACAGGCAAATGCCGAGGTGTCGAACCCCGTAATGCGATCGACGCCGCTCTTGCCGGCGAGCAGTGCTTGCCACACCGCTTCGGTAGAATTGCCCACCGCGCAAATCAAGCCGATGCCGGTAATTACGACCCGTCTTGCGGAAGTACTGGCCAAATTACTTGCCTGCCTTGGCGTGCTTGCCAATGTAGTCAACGGCGTCCGAGACGGTGCGAATCTTCTCGGCGTCTTCGTCGGGAATTTCGATATCGAAGGCCTCTTCAAAGGCCATCACAAGCTCGACTGTGTCGAGCGAATCGGCGCCCAGGTCATCCACGAATGAAGCGCTGGGGGTAACCTCGCCCTCGTCCACGCCCAACTGCTCAACAATAATCTGTTTCACTTTTTCATCAACGGCTGCCATGTTTTCCTCGTTTCAAGTCTGGGAATCGCGAGCCCGGGTTGCGGGCCGGCGTTTAATGATACGACTGCATGTTGATCACATCTTGCTCAATGGAACGAATGAAGTCGAAACCAGTAGTCTAAAAGGGATCGGGAAAGTATGCAAAGGAAGTACGGGAAGAAAACTAGTTTGTGGGGAGATCACTCAAGAATCCTAACTGGCGGCGGGGAGTGGGGTCAAACGTTCAGCCAGTGGAGCGACGGGCGCCTCGCCCGTCAAAGTTGGGCTCTGTGATGTGTCGTGGTTGGTTGTGGCCGGGCGGGGACGCCCGGCTCTCCACCGGCTCAAGTCAACGACATCACTTTGAATATTCGTCCCTCAGCTGTGTCTGCCGGCTGGTCATCGGGATCGCGCGTCCCTGAATGAAGACTTGTTTCACATCGGTCTTGACGTCCAGCGGATCGCCGTTCGCCATCACGACATTTGCGGTTTTTCCGACATCGAGCGAGCCGAGTTGGTCGGCGACTCCCCAGACTTCCGCGGCATTGAGGGTGATTGCCTTGAGCGCTTCGTCGTAGGGGAGGCCGAAGGCGATGGCGAATCCAGCTTGGTCGGGTAGATTGCGAACATTGTGCGCTGAGTAAGACGCAAAGACGATCTTGACGCCACGTTTGTAGAGTTGCGCCGGAAGGCTGTAAACCGTGTCGTAGCGCTCGTCTTCCTTCGGAGCTTCGTAGATTGGCCCAACGATCACGGGCACCTTGAGGCTGGCCACATAGTCGAGAACTGGCTGCGAGTGGGCTATGTGATTCAGCACAAACTTCAGTTTGAACTCGTTCGCGAGACTGACAGCGGTTTGCAGATCGCTTGGGCTCTCGGCAGCGAGCACGATCGTTTTCTTGCCTTCAAGATAAGGGATCAGTGCTTCCAATTTGAGATCGCGCTTGGGAGCCAGCGGCTCCGGCTTTTTATTCTGAGCCGCATCGGCTTTCTTGCGTTCGTAGTCGGTCAACTTTGATTTGTAGTCCTGGGCATCGATAAAAGCCTGGCGCAATTGCGTCGCTAGGCCCATGCGTGTTGATGGGAATTTGCGCTTATCGAAACCTCCTTTATTTCGGCGCTCGTCACCGGTGAAATTGAGCGGCATGGCATTGTCGCGAATCAGAAGCATCTCAGTGGCATTGGCTCCGGCAAGTTGGATGAAAGAATCCTGGCCGGGCAGCGTGTCTCCGCCTTCGGGAGCGACAACTGCATTGGTGATTCCATTCAGACGCGCGACCGGGATCAATGCCGACTCGGCGTGAAATGCCTCGGCGGTGTGCATGTGCGGCATGATCTCGTCGCTCAATTCGACCAGATCATTGGTCATGTTTTCAGCGGAGATTTCGGTGAGGCCAAGCTGCGTTTCGGAATCGATCAGGCCGGGATAAATAGTCATTCCGGTTGCGTCGATGACTTGTGCACTACTTGGGATATTGACGGAACTCGCGGCACCGACGGCAGTAATCTTTCCGCCTAGCATGACGATTACGCCGTTTTCGATTGCTCCGTGAGTTACGGTCAACAACTTGCCGCCCTTGAGGGCTATGGGTTTGTCCTGGGTGAATCCAAACGTTGAAAGCGTCGAAAAGACAAAGATCAAAACCAAGGTCAAAGGCAGCGGACAGGAGTGTCCGCTCCACACGGGCTTAGCTGATGGCTGACGGCTGATGGCTGAGCACTGCATCACTCTCCCTCCTTGTAATGCGTGGTTCCGAGGCCTGGCTGCGAGCGATCGAAGTAGACTTCACCATCGATCCAAACTTTTTCGGGCGCACCGGTTGTCGACAGCGGATATCCATCCCAGATCACGAGATCGGCATCCTTGCCGACATCAATGGAACCGACGCGATTATCCACGCCAATGATCCAGGCGGGATTCAGCGTGATCATCTTCAATGCTTCGTCTTCAGTGGCGCCGCCATAACGGATCGTCTTGGCAGCTTCCTGATTCAGGCGGCGAGTGTAATCCTCGGAATCGCTCTTGATCGCGACCTTCACACCCTTACGCATAGCCATCACGGCATTCCACGGGATCGCGTCCCAAGCCTCTTGTTTAAAGCCCCACCAGTCGGCGAACGTTGCTATGCCGACGTTGTTGGCCGCGAGTTGGTCGGCGACTTTGTAAGCCTCGAGTGCGTGGTGAAAGGCGCGGAGGTTGTAACCAAATTCTTTGGCCATCGCCATTTCCGTCAACATCTCGTCGGCGCGATAGCAGTGTATCTGCACCATGAGTTTGCCGCGCAGAACGTCCGCGAGAGCTTCGAGCTTCAGGTCGCGCTTGGGAGGCGAGGCATCCTTATCGCCGCGCTTGACCTTGTCGTTATAAGCGTCCCACTCGCGCATGTAGTCCTGCGCCTCGACAAGCGCTTGTCGCTGGACGGCAAAATTTCCCATGCGGGTCGAAGGCAATTGATCGCGGCTGCCGTAAACGCGCTTGGGATTCTCGCCGCTCGCAAATTTGATCGATCCCGGCGCATTCGGAAAAAGCATTGCATCGCGTGTGTCACCGTACTTGTGCTTGATAACGACGGCCTGCCCGCCGATCATGTTGGCTGATCCATGCAACAGCAGCGACGTGGTAACGCCGCCAGCCAGGGCGCGGTAGATGGCCTTATCCTGATAATCGAAGGCGTCTTTCATCATCATCTGCGGAGTCACAGGGCTCGTGGCTTCGTTGACGTCGTCATCGAGCGCAATGTGGGAGTGGCAATCGACGATGCCCGGGGTCAGGTACTTTCCTCCAGCATCGATGACAGTCGCGCTGGAGGGCGCGTTCACGTTTTCACCGACCGCAGCGATCTTGCCATCCTTGATGTAGATGGATCCATTCTTGATATTGCCGTGGGTCACGGTCATTATGGTGGCGTTCTTAATGACGATGTCAGAATGGGATTGGGCGAAAGCAAGCGATGCGCAGGCGGTTATAAGACAGAGAAGAATTGTAATTTTTAGTAGTCGCACGGAATCTCCTTGAATCACGGAAACAGGGGATTGTAGGCGTGGGTGGGTGGAGGGGTCAAACAAATAGCGCAGGGTATGAGCAGGCGAAAAGGGGACAGATTTTTTCGCGATTTCGTTTCTTCTTCCGCGCCCTTCAAACTAGGCTGTGAGGTTGTAAATCAAGCCGTATGGATCCTTAACATAACATCTGGGGAAATGCGGCTCGTCTTTGACGATCTCACAACCATTTTTAACAAGTCGTGCTTTGGCATTCTCAACACTGTCGACCGTTACTTCCAAAACCGGTCCGAGCGCCGGGCCGGGCTCGATGAAAAGGTTGATGTGCTTGCCATGGAGACCGATCATCTTAGGGTTATTGTCGGTGATCTCAAAACCGAGGTTCTCGACATAAAAACGCGCAGCCTTCTGCGTGTCTTGCGCTTGAATCAAGATGTCTGAACCGAACTTGTTTGCCATGACTTTATCCTCCCGGCGCGATGATCCTACAACTTCCCTGCAACTTGCAAGCTGACCAAGCTCCCACGATGAGCTGGGAGCGAAGAGCTGCGCGATTCTTGTTTCTAGTTCATGACGGCGAGTTCAGGGTGGTTGCGCGCGAGCTTAAGTCATGTCAGGATTTCGACGTGAAGACTCCTACATTGTTGCTTTTGGTTTTGCTTGCTTTGGCATCGACTGGGGTTGCCGCGGATTGTCCAAAGGATCAACCGAAGAACGAAGCGGCGCTCGTTCAACTCGAACAGAACTGGGCTGCCGCACTCAGCCGCAAAGACGCTGACACCGTCGCTTGCATGCTCGCCAAAGAATTTGAAGATGCCGCGCCTGATGGCTCGTTGCACACTCGCACCGAGACGCTCGAGCTAATTCCGCACAGGAAATCGGGCACGAATCAACTCTCGGAAATGCGGGCGCACGTCGAGGGTGACTCCGGATTCACGCGCGGATTAGCCACTTTGGTGGATGCTTCCGGCAAGGTGGTGGCACGTGTTCGCTTCACCGACGTCTTCACTTACCGTGATGGCCGCTGGCAGGCGCTTGCCGGGCAGGAATCGCTTGTACCCGAGGTGAGCTACTAGATGCGCGCTGTCGTGCAGCGCGTGAGCCACGCTCGTGTACTTGTAAATGTTGAGAGCACTGGCGAAATCGACCTTGGCCTGCTGGTGCTGCTTGGCGTGGGCGCGGACGATACGCGCGCTGAGGTCGATTACATTGCTGAGAAAATCATTGGCCTGCGCATTTTTGAAGATCCCGCAGGAAAGATGAATTTATCCATCGCTGAGGTTGGCGGCTCGCTGCTCGTGGTTTCGCAGTTTACTCTTTACGGAGACGTGCGCCGCGGCAAGCGTCCGTCGTTCGACGCAGCTGCTCCTCCTAAGCTGGCGAGCGAACTCTACGAGTATTTTGTGGAGAAAATCCGCATCGTCGGTCTGCGCTGTGAAACTGGACGCTTTCAGGAGACCATGCAGGTCGAACTGGTGAACGAAGGGCCGGTCACGATTTTGTTGGATTCTGCAAAGCTCTTTTAATAGAAAATCTCCGCTAGCTCTTCGAAGGTGCTCAAGTCCAGTCTGTAAGAATCTCCAAACTAGAAGCTCGTGCTTGCCAGGTCATGACTCTTGACAACAATATACATTGCAATACATAGTATGCATATGAAGGAGCGCGACGCGCGCGATCAAGAGACTGGCGACAAATGGGAAGTACAACTCCGAAAAGGCTGTCTGGAACTCGCCATCCTGGCTGCATTGTGGGATGGAAGACGTTATGGGCTGGAGATTTTGCGGCGGCTGGAGAGCGATTCCGATTTGATCGTATCGGAAGGCACTGTGTATCCGTTGCTCAGCCGGCTAAAGACGCTTGGCCTCGTACGTAGCGAATGGGTCGAGTCTGATGCCGGGCATCCGCGGAAATATTACGCCCTCACTCCGGCTGGGAAACGACGAGCGCTCGAGATGACGCGGATCTGGGCTCGCTTCTCGTCCAGTATGGGCAAATTGCTCGCTCCACTCGCGAAGGAGACCAGATGACCATGAGCGGTGACTCGCAGCAGAGAATCGACGCATATTTTGGCCAGTTGCGCGCCCGACTGCGCGGCATTAAGGATGAGGAAGTCCGCGAAATCGTCGAGGAATTGCGCAGTCACGTTGTGGACAAAGCGTCCGCTTTCGGAGAAGTAACGCCTGCTGGAGTTGATGCGGCGCTGGCCGCGCTCGGCAATCCGGAAGAACTAGCCAGCCAGTATCTGACCGATAACTTGTTGGCGCGGGCCGTGGTCAGCCAGTCGCCGCTGCAGATTCTCAGAAGTTTGTTCCGCTGGGCTAGCTTTAGCGTCGCTGGCTTCTTTGTGCTGCTCGGCTCCCTCATCGGTTATTTCTTCGGAGTCGTTTTCATTCTCGTGGCGTTATTGAAGCCACTTCATCCGCATACTGCGGGATTGTGGGCTCTTCCGAGTAGCAGCGGTGATTTTGAGATGTCTTTTCGACTTGGATTCGGGGTTGTGCCGCCAGGAGGCAGGGATGTCCTGGGCTGGTGGATCGTACCGATCGGAATGGTAGTGGGATGCGGGCTCGTGATGCTAACGACGCACATTGCGGTCTGGTTTGTGCGGCAATACAGGAAATCGCGGGTGACGCCTCAAGGCTGATCGAGCGAAAGAAGGAGGAACAGAAGAAGAAGCTCATGGGTAAATCTACCGACCCCGAGATTTTGGGAATAGCCGCGCAAAAGAGTGCCCATCCAGAAGCGGAAATCCGCGCGAATTGGCGGCAGAGCAAATGGTTGGCGATTGGCGAATTGATTATCGTCGCTTTAGTCTTTGTCGCCGACTTCAAGCACCTTATCTTCTTCAGTAAGACTCCGTACCTGCTGTTGTTTGGATGGATCTCGCTTTGGGTGCGGAAACTTCGTTGGCGCGACGTCGGCCTGAGTTGGTTTTGCAACTGGAAGACCGCGCTCGGGTCGGGCATTGCAGCGGGACTGCTCCTGGAGGGTTTTGAACTGTTCGTTAGCCAGCCGATACTGGTGAAAGTGCTGAAGAAGCAACCGGACCTGGAGGATTTTCGCGCCTTGACCGGAAATCTCAAACTGACTCTGATCTTTCTTGCACTGACTTGGACTGTGGCGGCCTTCGGAGAGGAGATGGTCTACCGCGGTTACCTGATGAACCGAGTTGCTGATCTGTTCAACCGCACGCGCCGCGCTTGGATCATTAGCCTGATTGCGGTTCACGTAGCATTTGGCCTGGCCCATGCATATCAGGGCTGGACGGGAGTAATCGACGAAGGCTTGTCGGGATTTCTGCTGGGAGCGATCTATCTGCGCACAGGACGCAACCTGTCAGTGCCGATCATCGCGCATGGAGTTTGTGACTCGATTGACTTCGTCCTGATCTTCCTAGGTAAGTATCCCGGTATGTAATGTGTCGCTCTCTGACGCGGCTCGATTTAGGTGAAGCTTCCGTTTGACCGATTTCCACAGCGCACGATAGACTAGTTGAGTTTGCCTGTACTTGCGGACCCGTTCTGGGACCGCGTCGCGCTTCCGGTCACAAGCCGTTGCGGGAAAGCAGCAAGCATACGATTGTATTGCCGAGTTGCGCTCGGCATTGGGCAGCCTGGGACGGCTGTCCGTAGGTGGACAGGGCAATGCCCGTCACCGCTCAAGATCTAGAACCACGAGCACAAGGAGAGTTTATGTACGCGGTGATCCGCGCAGGTGGAAAGCAGTATCGCGTCGCCCCGGGCGACGTGATCCGAGTGGAAACGCAGGACGACAAGGACGGCAAGGTCGAGTTCGGCGACGTGCTCGCGGTATCGGCTGCGGCGGGCAGCGTTCTGCCTCCGGGGTCGGGAGCGGTCGTGACCGGCGAGGTCGTCGAGCAGGGACGCGGCGAGAAAATTCTGGTCTTCCACTACAAACGCAAAAAGCAATACAAAAAGCTGCGAGGACATCGGCAGAATTACTCCGCTGTCCGCATTACTGAGATTGCTTTTGATGGGCAGTCGTTCAAAGCGCCGGATCTTACGAAGAAAGAGAAGAAGGTCAAGAAAGCGCACGAGGGCGGCGAACACGAGACTCACGGCGAAGTGAAGCGGTCGAAGCGTCCCGGGAAAAAAGCGGTGAAGCACGTCGCGCATCCGCACGCTAAGAAAGCAGCCCCGAAGAAAAAAGCAGCGAAGAAGAAAAAGAAGTAATTAAGTCCTCTGGATTGGATGTGCATGAGGTCCTTCGCTTCGCTCAGGATGACAAGTTAAGTTTAGATCGCACAAGATTGAAATTTACTGGCAACTGGCCACCGGAAACTGGAAACTGATTTATGGCGCATAAAAAAGGACAGGGTACTTCACGAAACGGGCGCGACTCGAACGCGCAGCGACTCGGGTTTAAAGCTTTTGGCGGACAACTGGTTCCCGGAGGCACGATCATTGTCCGGCAGCGCGGCACTCGGGTTAAGCCCGGGCTGAACGTTGGACGCGGCAAAGACGACACTCTTTTCGCCAAGATCACGGGGCGGATTAAGTTCGTCAACAAGGGATCGATGGGCAAGTTTGTGATGGTCGAGCCCGAGGCTATCGAAGCGGAGTAAGACTTGCTGTAGAGACGGGGCTTGCCCCCGTCTTTTTGGACACGGCAATGCGGCAAGCCGTTTCTCTACGGAAATCTATCAGCCTCGGCTTCGAGTCGAGGCTTTTTCGTTGCATCGCATTTGGCCTAGGGTTCGCTCAGCGGACATAAGCTTTCTTGGTGCCGACATTTCGCGGGCGAGGGTGGCCGCGCCACATAGACACTCCACACCATGTTTATCGATGAAGCCAAAATTCGAGTCAAGGCTGGAGACGGCGGCAACGGCTGCATGGCCTTCCGGCGGGAGAAGTTCGTTCCTCGCGGCGGACCTTCCGGCGGGGATGGCGGGAAGGGCGGCGACATTTGGATGGAGTCGAGCGAGCGACACAATACGCTGGTGCATTTCCGTTTCAATCCCGAATATAAGGCCGAGCGCGGACGGCACGGCGAAGGTGCGAAGAAGACTGGCCGCGATGGCGAAGGGATTGTCCTGAAGGTGCCGGTAGGCACGATTGTTTACGACGAAGACACGGGTGAGATTGTCCACGATTTTTCGCGCCCTGACGAACGTGTCGTGATCGCTCGTGGTGGACGCGGCGGACGCGGTAACGCCCAGTTTGCTACCTCGACGCATCAAGCTCCGCGCGAGCATGAAGATGGACGCCCCGGAGAAGATCGCAACTTCCGCCTGGAACTGAAGCTGCTCGCCGATGTCGGCCTTGTGGGCTATCCGAATGTAGGCAAGTCGACTCTCATTTCTGTCATCTCGGCGGCGCGGCCGAAGGTTGCGGATTATCCTTTTACTACGCTTGAGCCGAATCTCGGCGTGGTGCTCGTTGGTGACAAGGGAAAAGAGGAAAGCTTCGTAGTCGCTGACATTCCCGGCTTGATTGAGGGCGCGCATACCGGATCGGGCCTGGGCACGCAATTCCTGCGGCATATTGAGCGCACGCGCTTGCTGGTGCATATGGTTGATGTCTCCGACGGCAGCGGGCGTCCCGATGTGGTGAAAGATGTTGAGGTAATCCTAGGCGAACTGGCCAGTTTTGGTGCGGGGCTGGAGAAGAAGCCTACTTTGATGGTCGCATCGAAGATTGACGTGGCGAACCCGGAGAAGCTTAAAAAGCTGAAGGCTTGGACTACGCGCAAGAAGTTGAAGCTTTATCCGATTTCGGCGGTGACCGGCGAGGGGATTGAGAAGCTGAAGTTTGCTATGGCGGAGGAAGTGGATAAGGT
>Ga0209169_10000605_pt1 | contig 21933 bp, 11 predicted proteins | sample HubBroMetageWRM4_FD_188346 | JGI IMG/M metagenome (GOLD analysis project Ga0209169, IMG submission 188346) | Warmed soil microbial communities from the Hubbard Brook experimental Forest, New Hampshire - Hubbard Brook CCASE Soil Metagenome WRM 4... | ecosystem: Environmental > Terrestrial > Soil...
GATGGTGACGAGGGAGCGTTCGGCGAGCTCGTCGAGGCCCACCGGGCTCAGCTGCGGGCGCACTCGTACCAGATGCTCGGCTCGGTGCACGACGCCGAGGACGCCCTGCAGGAGGCGCTGCTGCGCGCGTGGCGCGGGCTGTCCGGGTTCGAGGGCCGCAGTTCCGTGCGCTCGTGGCTGTACTCGATCGTCACCAACGCGGCCCTGGACATCACCAGGCACCGGTCGCGGCGGGAGCTGCCCGTCGACTTCGGGCCGGCTGCCGGACAGGCAGACCACCTGGGAGCGGCGGTGGCCGACCCGGTCTGGCTGGAGCCCTACCCGGACCGGTGGCTGACCGGTGACCCAGGCTCCTCGCCCGAGGCGACCTACGAGCAGCGGGAGAGCATGGAGCTGGCCTTCATCGTCGCGCTGCAGAAGCTGCCGCCGCTGCAGCGGGCCGTGCTGCTGCTGCGGGAAGTGGTCGGCTTCTCCGCCGCGGAAACGGCGGACCAGCTCGGTGCGTCGGTGGCGTCGGTGAACAGCGCGCTGCAGCGCGCTCGTGCCGCGGTCCGCGGCGGCCTGCCCGACCGCAGCCAGCAGGAGACCCTGCGCTTGCTCGGTGATCAGCGCACCCGGACCATCGTCGAGAAGTACATGGACGCGATGGAGCGGGGCGACGCGGACACACTGGTCAGCATGCTCACCGAGGACGCGACCTGGTGCATGCCGCCGATCCCCACCTGGTTCGCCGGACACAAGCTGCTCAGGGAGTTCCTGCTCAGGTACCCGCTCGGCGAACGCTGGACGCACCTGCCCACCCAGTCGAACGGGCAGCTTGCCGTCGGCTGCTACCTGTTCGACCCGGACACGGGCAGCTATGTTCCTGCGTGTATCGACGTGCTGACCCTGGAAGGCGACAAGATCCGCTCGGTCGTCGGCTTCCTGACCACGGCGCATGAAGAGTCCCCGGATGCCCGGGCCTGGGCCGCCGCCGCCGACGTCTTTGCCCGCTTCGGCCTGCCGGCCGGGCCGCCCTGAGCCGGTCCGCTATGGTGGCCCGGTGCCGACGGGGGAGGCCGGGCCACGGGGGAGGCCGGGCCACGGGGGGCGCAGCGGGCGCAGGGCTGCGGCAATCGGAGCGACTTAGCCGGCCCACGCTGCTGGCGCTGGCGGCCATGGCGATGGCGACGCTCGTCATCGCCATCGACTTCACCGCGTTCAGCGTTTCGCTGCCCAGCAGCCGCGGGCCTGGTCGGCACCCTGGTGACCGTCACGCGGGTCGGCACCAGGCCGGCGCCGCATCACGAGGGCGCCGCGAGAAGATTGGGACACCATCGCCTCGTGCACAACCGGGACGCGTAGCGCGCCCCGCCGGAGCGGGAACGGAGCAGCCCATGATCGTGACCATCAACGGCAACGACCTGAACGTCGAGATACTCGGCCCCGAGAACGCTCCCGTGCTGATCGCCCACCACGGCGGCGGCGGGATCGGCTCGCTGGAGGAGCCGAGAACCACGTTCGGCCCGCTCGCCGATGAGATGCGCGTCGTGGTCTTCGATGCCCGCGGTTGCGGCCGCAGCGAAGGCAAGCCGCCGTTCTCGCACGCCCAGTGGGCCGCCGACGTGGACGCGCTCCGGCAGTGGCTGGAGGCGGAGCAGATCGTCGTGGCCGGCGGTTCCTACGGCGGGTTCATCGCCATGGAGTACGCCATCGCCTATCCGGACCGGGTGCGGGCCATGGTCCTCCGGGATACCGCGCCCGACCGCTCCAGCCTGGACCGGGCCCTCGAGAGCGCCCGCAACCAGACCCGGGTCGCCATTAACTGGGACAACTTCAACCGGTACTGGAGCGGCCAGATGCGCGACAACGAGGACCTCAAGGCACGATGGGCCGAGATCATCCCGCTCTACGACTTCGAGTACGACCCGGTCCGCTCCGCGGCCAGCGTCGAGGCCGGCATCTACCGCTACGAGGCGCACAACTGGTGCTTCGAGCAGAACATGCCGGACTACGACCTCAAGCCGCAGCTTCCCGGCGTGCGCTGCCCGACCCTGGTGACGGTGGGCCGGACGGACTGGATCACCCCGGTCTCGTCGGCCGAGACCATCGCGTCGCTGATCCCGGACTCCCGTCTGGTGATCTTCGAGAAATCCGGTCACTCGCCGCAGATCGAGGAGGCCGGCAAGTTCGAGGCGGTGGTACGCGAGTTCCTGCACGAGGTGCTCGCCGATGCGGGGAGTGAGTAGCCAGCGGAATGGTTTAAAAGCGCACCTTTCTCTCTTCCGCTGCCCGCCAGCCGACGTCATGCTGGAGTTGGCCGCCTTGCGGTGTCGGCGGCACGGAGGGCAAGGAACGATCTTGAAACGCGTGGTGCATGCGGCCGACGGCAGACGACTCTCCACCCAGATGTACGGCGATCCCGATGGAAAACCCGTGTTTCTCCTGCACGGAACGCCAGGGAGCCGTCTTGGCCCGCACCCCAGATCCGCTGTGCTGCACCGGCTGGGCATCCAGCTGATCTCCTTCGACCGGCCGGGCTACGGGGAATCCGACCGGCTGGAGGGCCGGCGGGTGACCGATGTGGCAGCCGACGTTCAGGCGATCGCGGACGCCTACGGCCTGCGGAAGTTCGCCATCGTCGGCCGGTCAGGCGGCGGACCGCACGCCCTGGCGTGCGCCGCGCTGCTGCCCGAGCGGGCGACCAGGGCCGCGGTGCTGGTCGGGCTGGCGCCACGGGGGGCCGATGGACTCGACTGGTTCGACGGGATGGCACGGTCGAACGTCCTGGAGTTCACGGCCGCATCCAATGGCTATGAGGGCATCGCCGCGCACACCAAGAGGGTCGCCGACGCGATCAGGGCCGACCCAGCGAGCCTGATCGCCAGGCTGCAGGTCGAATTGCCCGCGCCGGACCGGCGCGTTGTGGCGGATCACGGCATCCGGTCGAAGCTGATCGAGACGTACGCGGAGGCCATGCGGACATCCGATTACGGCTGGATCGATGATGCGCTGGCGTTCTGCTCGCCGTGGGGGTTCGACCCGGCGGCCGTCACGGTTCCCGTCCTGCTCTGGCACGGCGCCAACGACGTGTTCTCCCCGGCCAGCCATGCCCGGTGGCTCGCTGACCGGATCCCGAGCGCCACGGTGATCGTCCAGGCGGGCGCCGCCCACTTTGGCGCCCTGGACGTTCTTCCCGACATCCTGCGCTGGCTATCGGCAAGCCTGCCCGCATACGATCGCATACGGCGAACGTCAGAGCCGCACCCGATCAGATCAGCTGCGGCTCCAGGTCCCTGTTGATCCGCTGCCATTTCCGCAGCTGGGTACCGTCCGGATGCCCCGCACCGAGGACACGGCTGAAGTCACCCAGGATCGTCACTCGGAGTTCCTCGGCTTCCTTATCGCGCCCGGCATCGTGCAGGGTGACCGCCAGGTTGGCCTTGCAGACAAGGGTGTCCGGGTGATCAGCGGCCAGCACGTCGCTGAGCTGCGAAACGGTGGTGCGCATGAGTGCCTCGGCCGCCGTCAGGTTTCCCGAATCACCTTGGCAGCTGGCCAGGTTGACGGCGGCCGAGAGGGTAAGCGGGTGCCGGTCACCGAGCCGGCTCCGCATCCGGCCTAGCGTTTCCTCGGTAAGGGACAGCGCCTCCGGCAGCCGGCCGATAGCGCGCAGGTAACACGCCAGGTTGTTGGCTGCGACCATCGTGTTCGGATGGTCGTCACCCAGCGTGGCCTGGAGTGCCGTCATGACCTTGGTCACCAGGTCCAGCGCCTTGGGCATGTCATCGACCGCCGCGTAGTCGCAGGCGAGGTTGAGGGCACAGGACTGGGAGTCCGGCGAGTCGGAGCCGTAGCGGCGCAGAAACCGCTCGTAGGTATCCTGTGCCAGGTTCATGGCCTCGGCCTGCTCGCCGGCCTTGCGTAGCGAGACTGCCAGGCTCGCGGCCGTGCGCAGCGTCTCGAGCATGTCGTCGCCCAGCACGGCACGGTATCTATCCCAGGTATCCCGGAGCAGGTCTGTGGACTCCCGGAAAGCGCCAGCGGCGCGCATATCCAGCGCCAGGCTCGCGGCCGACAACAGGGTGGAGGGATGGTCCGAAGGCAGGGCCCGGCGCTGCCGGTCCAGCGTCTCTTGGTCCAGATGGCGGGCCTCGAAGTAGTCACCCACCAGCCGCAGTGAGCTGGCCAGGTTGTGCGCCGCAGCCAGAGCGCGCTCGGTGTCCGGGCCAAACTGGTCCTTGAAGCTCTCGTAGGTCTCCCGGTCAGAGGCGAGCGCCTCCTGAAAGTAGCCGAGGGCGCGCAGGTCAGCAGCCAGTCCACCAGCGGTCATGAGGGAGTACGGATGGTCCGCTCCGAGCACCTCCCGCTGCCGCTCGAGTACGTAGGTGTCAAGCTCGCGGGCTTCGGCGAAGCGACCTTGAGATCGCAGCACGTTGGCAATCTGGAACTGCAGATGCAGCGTCTGCTGGTGGTCGGGGCCGAGTTCGTGGGCCCAGAGGCTGCGGAGCCGATTGGCCAGCCCGAGGGCGGAGTCGAACTCGCCGTGCTTCCACTGATATCGCACCCAGTCGATCTGCAGCTGCCGGGTTCTCGGATCGGTGCACTCTTCGGCGTTGGATGGCCCCAGATGAGGCCAGATGATGTCATAGGTGGACCAGTTCGCCGGGTCATCGGTCTCGCCCTGCCGGGGCCGGGCGCCCACCAGGATCTTGTGCACCTCGTGCCTGGCCTCAATCTGCTGCTGCTCTGTCATCTGGGAGCGGATGACCGCCTGAACGAGCCGATGAATCTGCAGAGAGTTCGTGCCCTGATCGACCTTGATGAGAGCGAACCGGCTGATATCCCTGATTACGCGGCCGAGCATGAGTTTCTCACTGAGTGCCTCGTCATACGGCAGCAGGGATTCGTTCATCTCGTCGCTGTAAAGCAGGGTCATCGAGATCGGCCCGGGAGAGCAGAACGCCAGAATCTGCAGCAGCCGCACGGCTGCCGGCGAGCGCTCCTTAAGCTGTTCAAAGGAAAGGTTCCAGGTCGCCACCACTGGCATCGGATAGTCCGGCGGCTGGTTCAGCGACAGGATCCTGGTCGACTCCGTTACAAGCTGCTCGATGTAGGCGCGGGCCGGCATCCCGGTCTGCTCCAGCCAGGCGCTGGCCTGCTCGACTGCGAGCGGCAGATGGCCGAGGGCGTCGGCGACCTCGGCCGCTTCGGCCGGATCCATCTCGGGCATGTGCCGCAGCAGGTGCGCCACGCTCTCGCCGCTCGTGAAGACGTCCACCTCAAGGGGCTCGGCGGCGTGCCCCCAGGCCTGGTTCCGGGAGGTGATCAGGACGTGGCCGACGCCGGTGGGCAAATACGACTCAAGCTGCTTCGGATCGTCCGCATTGTCGAAGATCAATAGCCAATGTGGCGAGGCATCGCGACGCAGTTCCTCGAGCGCCGCCTCGGCCGCCTCGGCCACGTTGTCACCGACCTGCAAACCCAGCTTCCTGGCCAGCTCCGCGAGAGCGAGGCTGATCTCCTCGGATCGCTCCGACGGCACCCACCAGACCAGGTCGTAGTCGGCCATGAACCGGTGTGCGTATTCCAGCGCGAGCTGCGTCTTGCCCACGCCGCCAAGGCCGTAGAGAGCCTGAGCAACCACGACCGCGACGCCGCCCCCCGCCAGCTTGTCGCGCAGCTTCTCCAGCGTCGCGCCGCGCCCGGTGAAGTCGGCGTTCCTCGCGGGCACGTTCCAGATCGGCGGGACCGTGCCGGGGAACCTCGGCACCCCCGACTGACTGCCCGTGCTGCTGACAGCCTGCGCAGGGCGGTCCAGCGCCCACAGCAACCTCGCGGTTGCCTGGCTCGCGTCCATGCGCGCGAGGTCCACGACCGGGTAGTCCGTAAACGGTTCGGTGACCCTGACATCGCTGACCCGGATCGGCACGAGCTGCCGGTGCATCCCGGCAGCGTCCGCCGCCGACAGCGCCTTCCAGACTGCCCTGGCTTGCGGTGAGTGCATGTACGCCGACGAGAGGACCGCGATAGCCCGGGGAGCACCCTGAAGCTCGTGCTCGGAGCCGTTGCTGCGCATGTCACCGCTCGCGGTGACCGAGGCCACCGTTGACCGCGGGATGACGCGGAAGTTCGCGCGGGTCAGCACCGCCTCGATCCAGTCGGCCCACATGCGGTCCTCTGGGGCGTAGCTCACGTAGACCGGGGTGTGCGCCGTGGCCGGACGGCGGGTGAAGGCCTCCTTGTACTGCAACCGAAGGTCCTCAGCGATCGGCTTCATGCTCACGATCTGGCCACCGGTGATCGAGTCGGTGATCCGCTCGAATGAGGCAAGCAGCGAGGCCGGTGACCCTGGGTCGTCACCGAACGTCGCCAGGGTTTCCTCGAACGCGTAAAACGGCTTGTACGGCACCTCGACCGACGCCCAGTACAACGCGGAACTCTCCTGGGTCAGCCCAGCAGGGAAACCCTCGAACCTCGACCGGGCCATGGCGCGGCCGATGTCGAGCTTCTCCTTCTCGCCATCCTCGATGCGCATCGGTACGGGCAGGACCCGGATATTCCGGTCCCGGTACCTGCGGCTTATCTGGCGGGCGACGTTAGCTGCTCCCTCGATGCTCTGATCACTGAGCGTGAAGCAGACAACCAGGACGTCGGGCAGCTCGATCGTGCAGATATCCGCTACATCCGATAGGCCGGTCCGGCTGTCTATCAGCACATAATCGTAGTTCTCTTTCAGGTTTTCCCGCATGGCACGGAAGAACCTTCCGCCACCGAGCCGATCATAGAAGTTGTCCCAGTCAAGGGAGGAGACCGCCGCAGAATAATCACGGTTCTGGCGGCCTGCAGAAAGAAAGTCGAGCTTGCCGCCCTCAGGAAATGTCCATTGAAGCGAGACCGCATCCCGGTCGACACGGGCATATTTCAGGTGCCAGTCCTCATCACGTGAATCCTCGTCGCGCGACGCAGGATTCACCGCAGCCGATGCGTAATCGTTAATGATCTCGATTACGCCTGGCGTTGCACTGACGATGGACTCATCGAGGAATGGGTGAAAGAATTTGTGCAGGCCAGGGGATTCCAGATCCCAGTCAATGGCGAGGACTCGCTTGCCATTGCAAGCGAGAATCCAGGCGACGTTTGCCAGCGCCATCGTGCGGCCGGTTCCACCCTTGTACGAGTAAAAGGTGATGACCTGGCCCTCGCTGGACTCACTCATTGGAAGCTCCGAATTCCTCGGTGTCGGCTTGCCTCAGCCGCGGCCGCTCGATGACCGGTCCGGCCGGGGGGTGGGCCGGAGCACCTTTGCGAAACCGCTTGAGCATGGTCATGGTCATCTCGGGCAGCACCTCGCCAAAATCCTCGAGGGTAGGGATTCCGTTCGCCGCCATTGCGCAGCGCCTCGGAACGCTGTCGAGCTTGCGGCCAAGCAGTGCGTACAGCTGTCGGCGAAGATCCTCCTCCGCCGTGTTCATCCCCTCATCCCTGCTGTTCCAGGGGATGAGCACGCTTACCCAGGACTCCTCGATCTGATTCAGGCGGCTGAGCAGATCGCGGTGCGCGTCCGACTGGGTCACCCACGCGTCAACAAGGCACAAGCTCGGCGGCAGCAGCTGCCCGTTGTCGCCGGCCCGCGGACCGCTGCCCGCGAACGGCGCGACCGTGGGCTTGCAGTCGAGGCACTTCGTGGCGAGGTTTGCGGCGTAGTCGGCAACGGGCTGGGGGTAGTCCGGCTGATACGGGCTCCATGTATGCGGTGTCTCGCCGTAATAATCGCTGGCGCGGCCAGGCGGGAGCGTCGAGACGTCGTGCGCCAGCACCGAGATCTGGAGTTCGCCATCCGTCGTCCGGGTCACGCTGTCCGGGCCGAATGCGCTCGGCAGCGACTCGAAGTCCGGCACCCGGAGAGAGGGGGTGGCGGTCTCATCATCGTCATGGGCGGTGATCCCATCACCGATATCGACGATGCGCTGGGCGAGCTTGTGCACGGCCCGCTGGTAATCGGAGCGATAGTTTTGCAGCTTCATGATCCCGTAGAAGCCTTCGGTGCAGTACCGCTCACCAAGGGTGCCGTCATCGAATTGAACAGACTGCGCGATGCGCGGAATCCGGCTCGCGTCCATCCGTGTCCACAGGGCCGGCACGATGGCGCTAGCGGCCGCGTCACCCCGCGCCCTGCTGGTTATCTCGCGGCGCGCGAAGGCAAACCATTCCTTGCCGCAGTATTTACTTTCAAAGTAACGCCGCGAGTAGAGCGGGACGAAGACCCGGCACCGCTGGAGGGCATTCACCAGCTCGGGAGACCACTCCGTGCCGAGCCTGTTTTCCCGGTCCATGAAGCCGGCTTCGCCGGCATCAACCTCCGTCAGTTGTAATATGACCGCGCAGAGATCTCTGTACAGCTTGTACACCCAGCGGTCTGGATCTTCCTTATCTGCCGGGTCGCGTTTAGGGGTCCGAGCGTAACTGAGAAAAAAATAGGGCCTTTCCTCCCGCCCCGAAACCATCGGCGCCTTCCCCCAACCGGCGACCCTGGCGGAGGCTGCCTCAACCTCACCAGACGCCATTAATCCCCTCGAAGCACTCGACGCTGAAGATGATATGCCAGAGTTTGGCGGGTGGCCAGGCCAGCTGGTGTCAGGGCTGAGAGATCGGGGAGAGCTCCGGCGCTAAGACGTGAGGGACTGCCGCATCTGGATGACGAACTGTATACCGAGCGCCGTGAGCGATCCGGAATTTATCAGGGTGTCGACCGCGTCGCAGGTATGCGCGTGCCAGAAGCCGGATCGCTCACCGGCCACCTCCGAGTCCGCTCCGGCCGTCACTTCCCGTCGGGCCCGCCAGAAGTCGGCGACCGCCAGGTGCGCGTAGGTGCCCTGCAGCAGGCCTTCGAGCGGCCGCATGTCATCGCGCCATGGCGCGTGGAACAGGCGATCGTCGGCGGCGTCGTAGAGGTCGTAGAGGTCGAGCACAGCGCCGAGCTTGACGTGCTGGAATTCGTGGATCAGCAGCAGGGCAAGGATCACTGGGTCGGCGGGCATGGCCGCGGCGACCGCGCCGAACGCCTGCCGCGCAGTGGCGCTGACGTCCTTGCCCTGAGGGCCTGCTGACAACGGCATCAGCACGCTCAGACCCGCGGCCAGGGCCGGAGCGTAGGCGGGGTGATGCTGCAGGATTTCAGTCCAGGCGTCCTCGAAGGATCGCTGCCACAGAGCGAACTCATCGTCGGTCAGCCGTGGCGCTGCGGACCACTGGTGGCAATCCCGGTATGGATCGGTGTCTTCCATCGCGACGCCGATGCCAGCTGCCCGCAGTACGCGCACCGGCTGCCACTCGGCAGGCCGACCGTCGGCTGTGGCCGCTCCGTCGGGGAGCGGGCCGGCGACCAGACCTGCCACAGCCATCTCCCATTGGGTGCCCCCAACCCGGATCGTGACCACGCCGTCCGCGACGACGACGGACGCTACCTCGAGCTCGCCTCCCCCGCCCTGCGCGGCTCCGTCCCGCCCGATGACCAACCGCCCCAGGGTCGGGAAATGAATTGCGGCGTCGACCACCGGGACCGTGACGTCGGCCTTGACCGAGGCCCGCATGGCGGCCACCGCCGCGATGGCACCAAGGTGACCGAGGTCGGCTGTAAGGCTCGTTCCGTCCGGCGCATCATTCGTGACGGCAGGGCGATCGGAGGCGGGTCTCAGCTGCTCGAGACAGCGCACGGCCCAGACCCGGACGTACGGGTGGGCAAGCACGGCGTCGAGGACCTGCGGCCGTTCGCCGTCGATAGCGGTCAGCACCGCCCACGCGCCGCGCATCGCTGCCCGGGCCCCGTCTGGAGGTCCGGGCGCCGTGCTTCCCGCTCGGTAAACGGCTCCAAGCAGGGCGCGGCGAAGGCTTCGTTGGGCTTCGATGAGCTGCGAAATGGCAGCTTCGTCGCCAAAGCCGCTGGCCAGCTCGCGGAATGAGTCGCCACTCAGCTCGTGCGTCTGTGCTCCTGGCTGGCCCGCGGCGTCCCGCGGCCGGCAGTCGCTGATGTGGGTAATCAGCTTGAGCAGGTCGGCGCAGTAGACCGACGGATTGGCGAAGCCGGTCGCCGACCGGTACCGGTGGGTGTACAGGCCGCCGCCGCAGCTGGCAACGACCGGGCATTCCTGGCAGGTGCGGCACAGCCCGGCCAGCCCCTGCTGACGGGCGGTGATGCCGGGATGCTGCGAGACGACGTCGAGCGAGTGGCCGAAGACATCCAGCCCGGTGGCCGGGGCGCCGTCGAACGCCGTTTTCAGCGAGTCAACCTGCTCGTAGCTGCCGTCGGTCTCGATCACCGCCACGACCGCGGGGCGCAGGCCGAGTGCCTCGGTGAGGCTCTCCCCGCCGGCCAGGGTCGAGATGATCGAGTCGAACGTACGGATCCCAACGGGACGCCCTGCATCCAGCCAGCGGTCGAAGATCGCGATCAGCCAGTCGGCGTAGCGTTCGTCGGCCTCGTCCGTCCGGTTCGGCGGCGGGTCATCCCAGGTCGCGTGCGGCAGCAGGAAGTCGATCCGGGGCGGATCGAGCGCGACGAGAGAGTCGTAGACCACGGCCGGGTCATTGGCGACGTCGATCGTGCAGAGCAGTCCTGAGTAAAGGTGCCGGAACCGGGCTGTGCGCAGGAGCTCGATGGCACGGATCACCTTGTCGTAGCTGCTGCGCCCGTCGGCATACCGGCGATGCCGGTCGTTGGCGGCACGGTCGCCGTCAATCGAGATGCCAACCCGCACGCCGTGCTCAGCGAACAGTTCGCAGAACTCTTCATCAAGCAGGACACCGTTGGTGTGAATCCTCAGATCGAGGCCGCAGACACCGTGCAGTGCAGTCTCGAGCTCGGTGACAATCCGTCGCAGCCTGGCCCGGCCAGCCAGCAGTGGCTCGCCGCCGTGCAGGACCACTTGCACGCCGTCCAGCCGATGCGACCTCGCGTGCTCCGCGATGCGCAGTGCCGTCTGCGAAATAACCTCATCGGAGATAGCCAAAGGGCGGCCATGCCAGCTCTGATCGGCACTCTCGTAGACGTAACAGTGATCACACGCTAAATCGCACCTGCTGTGCACCTTTAGCACGAACTGGCTTAGCGGAAAAAGCAGCTCGCCCATACTGAGCCTCTGGTTCAGGTGGTGGAGCTGAACGCTGTTGCTGAAACAGGCCCTGGAGCCTCATCGCTGGAACTCATGCCTACCTGTCAATCTAGCCGTGGCGTTGGCTAACTAGCTGGGAGCGAAGCCATTTGGTTGCTAGGCACCGCTTCCGCATGCTGGCAATTACGATCAGCATCCGGAAGTGACACTAAGTTATCATCGGAAGCGGGGTTCGTGGTCGAGGTGCCGCGCTGGCTCCCCCTCCCGAGCATTGGATTGACCAAAGGCACCACGGGAAATGGTAGGGCATGCGCCTGCCTGGGCTGCCTCCTGGGCGGCCCGGCCGTTGACCTGCGCAGGCAGTGTGCAAGCCTTCCCACGTCGCCAAAGCATCGAGGGAGAGTTCCGGGACCTGATCGAGCGCTGGCCTTGGGCGACCTGCCGCTTAACGAGTGATTTCAGCGTGCCTGATGAGCCGCGCCAGCAGGGCCACAGTCGGTCGGCGGCCGAGTCTCCGAAGGCCCCGCTGGCATGGCGGTATGCGCCAGCTGCTCGATGGCGAGCAGATCTTGAGTGGCTGCCTCGACAGATGCCCCCACCCCGGTTAGCGCCCCGGCGACGAGTCCCAAGGCCACGGTCAGCCTCGCGGTTCGCTTCCTGAATTCGCTCCGGACTCTGATCTTTGAAGGCTGGGTATACGCGGCACGCACCAATGTTCCGGTGACTTGATCCCCATGCTCTACGACGCGCGACACACCAAAGGTGCCCGCCTCGTCTATCAGCCACAGGAGGTGATGCATCTGGCCTAGCAATTGACGACGTAGCGGCTCGCCTACGATCTCCGTCTGTCCACTTAGAACCGATACCCATTCTTCGCACTGAGCTCGGAGATCGGTAAGGTCTGTATAGCCTGGGGCCAATGCCGTTCCACCAAGCTGGCTAGCAATGATGTCGCCGGTGTTCGCCAGGTAATTGAGATGCTCTTCGCTTATTAAGCTCAGCGGATGGGTGTCCTCCCATGAGGAATCTGGCATTGTTAATGCCTTCCAGCACCACGACGCAAAAGAGCGCTGCCTTTCCCGTACCTGCTCCGGCGCCAGGGACTTTATCTGCGTAAATGTTTCGTTCAAGAGACGGGAAGCCTCACCATGGCGTTCGGCAAACCTAGGCGTTCCCCATTCGGCATCGAGAACCTTCACCCAGGCTCGGGCCACGGTTGGCACATCTGAGTATTTGACGCTGCGGAGAATCTCGTATAGGGCGTGGGCCGAGGTTGGAGCGCTTAGCTTGGCAGAATTGTCCATTGGGGCACCCTCCCGAATGCAGTCATCGCAGAGTTGGCGTCGCCGTGCGCGGCAGCTTTGGCTCAGCCGACCCGCAGGGTCTGCTGCCGTGCAGGAGAACTTGCACAGGTCAGGCCGGTGCGATGTACGTATTCCGCGATGCGCAGCGCTATCTGCGAATGCCCTTATCGGAGGTGGTCATGGACTCCCATGCCAGATCTGGTCAGCACTCACGTAGATGCGACAAGTTCGCACGCGAAATCGCACCTGCCGTGCAGTTCAGCGCGAACGGCTGGGTAAAGCAGCCCGTTCGTGCTGGCCTCTGACTCAGATAGCGGAACTGAATGCTGCCACAGGCACCGGAGCCGTATGAGTGTCCGGGATGATGCGCTGTAGCGCTTTATCGAGAGTAACTGGCGTCAGCATTTCCGCCAGCGGCACCTGGCGGAGATCGAGCACTGCCGACGCAACTCTTGAACCCTCATCGATGGATCCCATGGCTACCTGTCCATTCGGCCGTGGCTTTGGGTGGTGGGCTATAAGTTGTACCGCTTTGCGCCAGTCTGACTGCTAGATAACTACAGTTAGTACCCGGAACCGAAAAAAATTCACCACCGCAGGTGGGTGAATGTGGCGCGCCGCGATGGTTGCCCTCCCGAGCTTTGGGCTAGAGCCCCACGGCCTGGGTGCAAGGGGAGTGTACTGCTTGACGCCTCCTTGCGCGATCAGTAGACCCGTTCCGGATCGCAACTTGTCGGCCACTCCTGGATCACGCTCCGGTCTCGGCGTCCGGTGCGAAAACCCGGGCCGGGTCAGCACGTCTGGACGAAGGACTTGCCGCATGGCAATGTCGGTCGTGGAAGGACTCTCACCAGCAGGTTCGGCGTGCCTTGCGGGAGCAAGGCACAGGTCCGTGCCGGGGTGGACAGGCGTGTAGATGGGCACGGTGATGGCGATCCGGCTCGGCAGGGTCGAGGTGAACCGCCGCGCCGCATGGGTGCTGCCCGCGGCGCTCGGCGCGATCGTCACCGGGTACCTGGTGTGGGGAGCCTGGGTCAGCGCACACGACCCGAAGTGGCCCTATGTCGGCCACCTCTGGTGGAGAACCTGGCTGCAGCCCAATAGCCAGCGAACCCTGCTGGTAGCCATCGGCATCTGGCTCGTGGCCTGGCTGTGCTACTGGTGGCCACGCAAACTCCAGCCGCCGCTGGTGACGATGGCCACGGTTGTGTCCATGGTCGTGATCGGTGGCGTTCTGGGCACCGCCTCATTAGTTCCGTGCAGCGGCGGGCAGACGAAGACCGCGGTCGTCGCCTGGCTGCTGGGCATGTACGTGGGCAACTTCCCCTCCTCGGTCTACGGCCAGGCCACGTGCCCCGGGCAGCCACCGCTGGCCTTGCAGCTCGGTGAGTTCGCCTGCCTGGCCGCGACGATGGTCGGCGCGATCGCCGCGGCCTCGGTGCTGTGGCGCAAGCCCGTGAGCAGACTGCGGGCGCGGGCGGTCAGCGACGCGACTGTGTTCATCGGGCTCGACGCGATGACCATGCCCGTGCTGCAGCAGCTGGCCAGGGCCGGGCGCCCGAACCGGATCATCGTCATCGAGCCGGACATTACCCACCCGATGCTGGACGAAGCCCGCGCCACCGGCGCGCGGATCATGATCGGAGATCCGGCGTCCGAGCGCATGCTGCAGCCGGTCCTGGCCGGCTGGCGAGGATGCGCGCTAAGCCACTTGTACGCGCTGCACCAGGACGTGCACGAGAACGAGGCGGTGCTGGCCGCGGCGCAGCAGATCTTGCACCGCTACCGGACCCATCCCGAGCGGCAGCCGCACCTGATCGCGCGGATCGATGACCCACGGCATGCCAACCACTGGCGCGGCTGGCGCTGCGGCACCTCGAGCAAGTGGTTCGAGGATGCGCTGAGCGCGCAGGAAGTCACCGCGTCCGCACTGGTCAACAAGATCTTCCGGATGGGCGCCCAGCAATTGCTGCTCTGCGGGGACAGCACCTTGGCCCTGGCCATCCTGCTCGAGCTCGCCCGGCGATCCTGGGAACGTCGCGGGCTGATCGAGGCCGCTGCCGCTGGCCGCGCCGCCTACCCGGACGCGATCGTGCCAGCCGCGACCGACGGGACGAACGGGACCAACGGGACCGCCCCGCACGCGCTGGACCCGCATCCGCTCGAATGTGTGCTGCTGATGGACCGGCGCGCCGATGACCTGCGCCGTGAATTCCAGGCCACGTCGGCACACTGCGTCGACGGGGCGCCGCCGGAGGTAATCGCGCGGCCGCAGCCCTGGAAAGACCAGCTTCTGGCCACCCTGGACACCATGGTGCCCGACGCGGCAGCCGGAACCGCAGTGGTCATCGCCGATTCTCTGTCCGAGGACGGCATGCACGAGGCGGGGCGGGTGGCCCGGCTGCACCCGGGCGTCCCGGTGTTCGTGCTCACCTCCGACGGGGCAGGCAGCACCGGGGCGATCTTCGACCTGCTGCACCCGTTCCAGCGGACCCTCCTGGTGGACGGCGAGGCGGTCGAGGACACCTGGACCCGGGTGGCCCGGCACTGGCACGAGTGCCACCGTCTCAGGCGCCCGCCGGTGCCCGGCGACCCGAAGCCGCACACGAGCCGGCCCTGGACCGATCTCGACCATTTCATCCGCCAGGACAACATCCTGGAGCTCCGCTCGGTCATGACCGCGGTCGTGGCCTGCGGGCGCCGGTGGGTGCCGCGCCGCGCCGTCCCGTCCGGCAGCTTCATCGAGCTGAGCGAGCGTGATCTGGAACAGATCGCCCGCACCGAGCACGACCGCTGGTACCGGCGCCGGCTCGCGGCCGGGTGGATGCCGGCCAGCAATGGCACCCGGGCAGGCAGCGCCCGCGTGAATGCCCGGGTGGTCCCCTGGAACGACCTTCCGGCTGACTACCGCGCGTCCAACGTCGACCACCTGCGGGCGCAGCTGGCGCAGCTGGAGAGCGTCGGCTTCGTGCCGATCGTGCCCGAAGGCGGCCCGCCGGAGGCGGCGGTGTTCGAGCGCGTCGGTGTCGTGCAGGCCCGGCAGCTGCAGGCTCGGCGGCGGTGGACCCGGCGATCCGGTGACGAGCTCGCCGGCGACCCCGGCGACTGGCGGGTGGTCGACGAGGCCAACGATGAGCGCACCGTGCGCGACCTTGACTTCCGGGCCAGCCACGAGCCGCTCGGCGGCGACCAATGGCGCCGCACGGGCACCTACAGTGCCTGGCAGGTCAGCGGCAAGCTCGTCATCCGAACGATGGAAGGCCCGGCCGTCGCCCAGGCCGGAGACTGGATCGTGGAAGGGCACAGGGGGCAGCGGTGGCCGGTCACCGACGAGCAGTTCGGGCGGACTTACAAAGTGAAGATCGACCCAGATTAGAGCCCTGAAGGCTTAGCGAGACTCTGCGGCGTGGCCGCATGGGCGGCCCGACGGTAATGAGCGGCTCGCGCGCTCCTGGCTGGATGGCTCGTCTTCGCGACGCGTCCTGCCCGGCTCCAGAGGTATCACCGGGGCGAGCCAGTCCGCGGTATCGCGGATGTCCGGCGCCTCGATCGTAGGCTGCGGCCCGTCGATGAGCAGGGTCTCAATGACGCTGGCCAACCGGACAATGCAGCCACGCGTCTCGGCGAGGTCCTCCTCCAGCTGAGCTATCCGGCGGAGCAACAGCGTCCGGGACTCCGGGGTTTCATTTGTCTGGGCCATGATGGGCTGTCCTTGCCTGCGAGGGCTGCGAGGTTGGCTGAATGACTGACGCTTCGGAGGGCACTCAGGTTCACCGGGCGTGAAACCCTGACCTGAAATCAGCCCTATTGTCCGTAACAAGCAGTGACCAGCGCGCCGCGATTACTGCCCGGCAGCGGTCTTGTAGAGATCGGCAACAAGGGCGCCGAATCGGGCGGCATACGACACGCTTGGCGTGTCCCCGCCCTGCTGATAGCCACCGATCACGCCGATCACCGTACCCAGCCCGGTCGTCGGGTTGACGTTATCGAGCAGCGGGCCACCACTGGTGCCGTCGGTGTACCCGCCGCAGTCGAACACGAGCTGCGTCGGGCTGAACCTACGCGCGAGGTTGCCGCACCTGATCGGGACGTTCGTGGCTTGCGGGTATCCGATCACTCGCACGTATTGCCCAGCGGCCTGGCCGATGCCGAGTCGCTCGCCTCCGGTGATGTCCTGGATCCTGGCTCCGTCTGGGGCGCTGACGGTGAGAAACGCGACGTCGGCATTGGGATTTGCCGAGGAGATCCAGCTTTGGTCGACGATGACCCTGATCACCCGCCAGATGCCGTACGGCATCCGGCCGTTGTCATAGGCCGGGACGAACGCGATCTGGCTGCTTCCGCCTCCGCCGACACAATGAGCCGCGGTGATAACCAGGTCCCGCGCCGGGCTGTCCACGACGCTCGCGCTGCAGAAGTGCCCACCGAGGCCCCCGCCGCTGGTGACGGTGAACAATGCCCCCACGGCAGGCGTCCCGGCGAACGCCACCGCCTGGGTCGCCATCGTGGGCGCCAGCGACTGCGCACCGGCCGCCGAGGCGTTCAGGTCCTGGTCGGTCGGGGTCGCGATGAGGCCAACGGCAGCCAGGGTGAGGCTGGCAGCCATGGCCAGCACCAGGCAAATCCGCCCGCAGACCCGCGCGCGCCGCCCGCGAGCTCCCGCGCCGCCGCTGGCCGATGGCGTGGCCGTCTCCTCCAGCGCTACCGGTTCAGCCTTCACGTCCTGCCCGGCCCGTCCCTTGCATCAACCTCCGCGCTCTTGCGTCACGCTTCCTGCTATTAGACAGCCATAGCCAAACGTGCGAAAGGGCAAAGAAGCTTCCGAAACAGAACCATCCACGCGAACGTGGATGGTTCTGGCAACGCGTTTTGCGGGGAATGGGGAATGCGGGGGGGCCGGAGCCCCCCCGCAGGGATGTTAGGAGCCGGGGGTCGGGGTGGAGGTGAGGACGATGCCGGTCGGCTCCTCACCGTCGCCCGCGTTGGCCTCGCCGCCGTAGCCCACGTTGAAGCTGCCGACGAGACTGTCGTTGGCCGTGTCGAACACGGTGACGATGCCCGAGGTGAGCCCGCCGACCCACAGCTGGCTGCCGTCGGGGGTCAGGGCCAGGCTGACCGGGTCGCCAGCGTCGGAGATCGTGTCCGTGACCTTGTCGGACTTCGCGCTGATCACCGAGATGGCGTTGGAGTCACCGTCGGCCACGTAGACCGTGCTGCCGTCGGACGAGACCACCAGCTGCCACGGCAGCTGGCCGACCTTGATCGTCCCCGTGACCCTATTGGCCGCGGCGCTGATGACGTCCACCAGACCCTGAGCGGTGTTGGTCACGTAGACCGTCTTGCCGTCCGGTGAGACCGCGACACCCTCCGGATTGCCAAGCCCCGGGATGACGGCAGTCACCCTGTGCGAGGCGGTGTTGATGACCAGCAGGCCGGAGCCCGTTGTCACGTACGCGGTGGTCCCGGACGGCGAGAACACTATCTCCCTGGGATCGGTCGGCAAGCTGAAGGTCGACGTCACCGTGTCGCTGGCCGCCGAGATCACGCTGATCCCGCTTAGCGATGGCTGGCCGGTCTGGGGACCCGTGTCAGCCACCCAGACCTGGCTGCCATCAGGGGTCACGGCCAGATCTTGCGGGTTGATGCCTACGTGGATGAGCGTCTCGGTTGGGTTTGCGTAGTTGTCCGGGTTGAGCGTGGCCGAGTCCATCACCGCGACGGTGTCGTTGCCGGTGTCGGCGAAGTACAGCGTGTTGCCGTACATCGCCACGCCCTCCTCACTGGAGTCGTAGCTGATGTCTGAGGTGCCAGTGCCGGGCACTGCCCTGTCGCCGACGTTGTACTGCTGGATGAGCTTGCAGTTGCTCGTGTCGACGGCGTCGAAGGCCTGGTAACCGGGGAGCGCCACGTATGCGGCTCCGGCCGGCCCGCCGCAGCTGGATGCGGCCAGCCGGGCCTTGACCGAACGGCCATGGCTGTCAGTGCCGGAGTGCTGAGCGGCGAGCGCGGTAGCCGTACCGGCCGCTGCCAGCGCGACGGCCGCCGCCCCCGCTATGATCACGCGCCGGCTGGCCCAGGCCGGGCGGGAACTCGATGATTCGCGCGATGCCATTGGTCACACCCCCACTACGGCCGAGGCGGCTTTTGCGTTGCGCACCGGTTTGGACCCGGGTGGCTGGACCGGCGGTGTCTGGTTCGCTCCTGGGTAGGGCGGAAGCTGGAACTGGACCACTTCCTGTTCTGCGAGCTCGAGCTGCTGCTTCGTGTCAGGCAGCCTCGGGAACCGTCCGCTCGGGAACGCCCCGAGCGCCGACGTGAAGTCACCGACGGTCTGGCGGCGCCAGGCGGTGATGTTGGGGTTGACCACACCGGTGACCAGCTCGAGCAGCCGGGTGACCGAGGTGTGGTCGAACGTGTCGTGGCAGACGAAGCCGCCAACCGTCCACGGCGAGATGAGGACGCAGGGGACGCGGAAGCCCAGGCCGATGGGCCCTGGCGCGGCCTTCTCCGCCGACGCCGACGACGTGATGTACTCGCCGGCCGTGCCGGCCGGGGCGGTGGGCGGGAGAACGTGATCGAAGTACCCGTCGTTCTCGTCGTAGATGAGGATGAAGAGCGTCTTGGCCCAGACATCGGGATTGGCCGCGATCGCGTCGAGCTTGCTCTTGACGTAGTCGGCGCCAGCCGCCGGCATGAAGTCCGGGTGCTCAGACTGGTAGGAGGTCGGGAGGATGTACGACACCGTCGGCAGCCGGTCGTTGATCGCGTCGTACTCGAACTGGCCGGCCTGGTAGAACTTCATCGCGTTCTGGTAGAGCGGTGACGAGGTCGACGCGTTCTGGTAGTTGTCGAAGTACTCGAGCACGTTGAAGCCGTAGTTGTCGATCTCCTGGTACACCTTCCAGGACACGCCGGCCTTCGTCAGCAGCTCCGGATAGGTCTGCCAGGAGAGCCCCTCGGGGGGCACGTAGTTGCCATAGGCCGGCCCGCCGTTGGTGCCCGCGGGATCGACCTGGCCGGTCATCAGGTACAGCCGGTTGGGCCAGGTCGGCCCCAGCACCGAGCAGTGGTAGCCGTCGCAGATCGTGAAGGCGTCGGCGAGGGCCCAGTGGAACGGGATGTCGTCCCGCTTGAAGTACGCCATCGAGTACTGCGCGGCGGTCCCGTCATAGGAGTCGATCGCCGTGTTGAGCCGCGCTGTCACGAAGCCGTCCATGGCCCCGTTGTCCCACGAGTCGTGCTGCGGCAGCCAGCTGTGGCTGGTCGAGGGCAGTGCCTGGGCACTCGTGCTGTGCGTGTCGGCGTGGAACGGGTACAGGTACCCGTCAGGATTGTCCGGGTCCGCCTGCTTGAACACGCCCGCGATCGCGGACGGGTCGCTGAAGCCACGAACGCCGGGCATCGCGCCGAAGTAATGGTCGAAGGACCGGTTCTCCTGCATCAGCACCACGACGTGCTTGATCTCAGGGATCGGCTGCGTCGACCGTTTGCCAAGCAAGGACGCTGGCACGTTCTCGACAGCCCTTCGCAGATTGGGCGGCAGTGCGAACGACGCCAGCACCATGCCCCCCGCCGACGCCAATAGCTGACGCCGGCTCACCTCTATTGCCATGCGGGACCTCCAGATCGTCATCAACCTGGGCGGGGTCACCCCCAACGGACGAAGGTAGTCCGCAGAGCAAAAGGTAAACTGACGGAAAAGAACGTTCTAGTGAGAAACGGGTGAAAGATGAGTGTCCTGGGCGCCAGGTTGCCAAATGGTCTGGCGCGCGGTATAGGCGTCAGCTAACCCCTAGCGGGCTCGGGACGACCGTTCGTCAGGCACCATTCACCCGGAGTGACCATTCCGCGGCCGCCATTCGCCCCGGGGTCACCGCGGCGGGAAGCTCTGCGGGTTCAGCCGCTAGTGGCCTGCCGGTTCGCCAGCGACCGGATGATGACGGCGATCCCCAGCGCGCCGGCCGGCACGAGCGTGACCAGTGCAGGCAGCTGATAGCGCCAGGAGAACTCGAACGTGTCCGAGGCCAGGATCACGCACGCACCGGACAGGAAGCACAGCAGGCAGGCGAGGGCGAGCTGGCGCGTTCCGGCTTCCAGCCGCCTGCGCAGCAGCGCGACGGCCGATCCGGCCAGCCCAGCTAGCACGCACACGGCAAGAATCGGGCCGGGCGTATAACCGCCGTCGAGCTGGTACGACCGCAGGAACACCGCGACGGGCCGCCAGACCGCTGGCGTCCCGCCGCCGAACCGCGCGGTCGCGGTCTTGACGACGGACTCCGAGGTCCAGGGCGGGTAATACGTGTACTTCGTCTGGAACTGCCAGCGGGAGATGGGCGTGTCGCCCTGCCTGGTGTTGCGGGTCAGCGCGAACAGCTTCGCCACGTCCCTGCCGTAGGCGCCCGCCAGCCGCAGCGGCTGCTGCGCCAGCACCCGATGGTTGAAGTTGGAGATCAGGCTGTCGACCTCGCCGCGCGGCAGGTGGTTGTAGTAGGGACGGATCGGGGACCCGTTGCTGTACTCGAGCCAGTCCGGCCCCATGGCCTGCTGGGCCTTGGTCGGGCACATTCCGCGCTCGGTGGACGGCAGCTTGATGGTGGCGCAGTCGACCGCTGCAGCGGCCCGGCCGTAGAAGGACGTGACGCCCGAGTGAGACAGGAAGAAGGCCCCGCTGAGCAAGAAGGAGATGGTGCAGTAGATCAGGATGGGCAGGGCGAACGATCCGCAGACGGCGGCCGCCTTGCCGATCGCCTGCCGCCAGCCGCCGCCCGCGGCGAGCAGGTATATCACCGCCGCCGGCAGCAGGGCTTCGCCGACCTGCGCGACCGTGGCCGAGGTGCCCAGCACGATGCCGCCGATCACCACACGCCGCCAGCCGACGGTGTTTCCCCGGGGGGCGACCCCCCGAGACCCCCCCGCAGCGTTTCCCCGGGGGGCGACCCCGCCGGGCGCCCCCGCAGCGTTTCCCCGGGGTGCGACCCCGCCGGGCGCCCCCGCGGCCGGCTGCCAGAGCAGGATCGCCAGGCCGGCCACGATTAGCGCCTCGAACCAGACGTCCGGCATGATCATCTGCTCGATTTGCAGCTGGTACGCGTCCAGCAGGATGGGAGCGATGGCCAGCGCGGCCAGCCACCGGGGCACCCCGCGCCGCAACAGCACAAGGTAGATGACCACGGCCATGCCGAGGCCGAGCAGGTGCTGCACTGCGGCCACGGTGTCGAAGTTGGCCACGAACAGGATCGCGCGCAGCGGACCCTTGTAGCCCACCGGGTCCATGCCCTCGGCGTTGTACAGGTATCGCACCGAGTCGACGAAGAACAGCGCTGGGCGGTAGGCGAGCAGCACCAGGACCCGCAGCACCGTGCCCGCCGCCAGCAGCACCGCCGCCAGCCAGTGCCGCCGCAGGGCGGCCAGCGACGCGCGGCGTCGTGCCGCCTGCCCAGGCTGGGGATCGCCGACCCGGTCGTTCAGCCCTGCCTGCTTCACCTGGCTCATTAGTGCCCCGGAGCGGATTGCCCGCCCCCGGACAGCCAGAGGGCAAG